>Ga0105240_10005195_pt1 | contig 19479 bp, 19 predicted proteins | sample KBSC54metaG_FD_80426 | JGI IMG/M metagenome (GOLD analysis project Ga0105240, IMG submission 80426) | Corn rhizosphere microbial communities from Kellogg Biological Station, Michigan, USA - KBS C5-4 metaG | ecosystem: Host-associated > Plants > Roots > Rhizosphere > Soil | place: Michigan, USA... | reverse complement strand
GTCGCGCCGGGCCTTTTCGGTGTTTTTGTTCTCAACAGAAGCGGGGACGGGGCAAGCGCTCTTACGGCGGGGCACGAAAGTTCCTACGTCAATCGCGCCACAGCGCTCTATCGTCAGCTTGCTGGGATCAAGACGGATCAGGAGCCGCCTTCGGCGCCATGAAAACGATCTGGAGATTGGTCATAAAGGCCTTTGCGAGCACACTGAGCGATCGGACTGCAATTGGCGGTCCTGCCACAATTCTCAGGCGTTGAACTCTCGGCCGAACGAGTTCAGATACGAAATTTTGGCGGCGGCACTCGGCATCGAAGGGTATTCGCCGGCATCCATTTTTGTGTCGTCGCAGACGCCATCATTTGCACATTAGGAAAACTCAAGCAGATTCGCCGCTGCAGGTCTCACCGAATGAGGTAGGGATTACGACAGACCAAGTCGCCGCACCTGCCGCAACCGTCTTTCGATTGAAGATTTTGCCAGGTTAGGCTTTTCGCTTCGAAACGAACGCGGAAGTCGCAATGCCTCACAAATTCACCCGACAGGAGCTCTATGATCGCGTATGGGCACAGCCCACGCGGATGGTCGCAGCAAATATCGGTGTTTCTGACGTGGCCCTGGCCAAAACATGCCGCAACGCAAACATCCCCATCCCACCGCGTGGCTACTGGGCCCGAAAGGCAGCCGATCAGCGTGTGCTGAAGACGGCCCTGCCGCCTCGCTTCCCGGGAGCGGCGGATGAGTTTGAAATTAGTGCCCACGCGAACCGCTATTGGAGTCCCACTTCCAATCGAGAAATGCTGGAAATGCCCGTTCCTCCGATACCCGTCTTTGACGAAAGCATCGAAGAACTAACAGGTCGAGTTCAAAAGATGGTCGGCAAAGTTCCTTGCCAAAGGAATTTTGACAAAGCATTCGGAGGCGTTGCCAAACTTCTCGCTCACGATGATGAACGTCGCTACAGTAAGTGGGGCTACGAAAAGCCAAGGTATGAAAGCGGTGTTGAGCGGCGACGTTTGTTAATTCTCAATTCCATTGTTCTGGCGGTGCATGCCTTAGGCTGCAAGAGCGACATGAGCACCTCAAAATATGAGGTGGACAGTCTTGATCGCCGCGGCATCATTATCACCTCGGGCAAACAGCATGTCTATTTCACGCTAGAGCAGCCAATACTCAAGGGTCGGTACGACCGGCCCAATCCCGAGGGAACAACGCTGACCCTTGCATTCGGTTCGCCAGGCCATCCGACGTCGCCGGATTTAATTTGGAAAGACGACGACAAAGCAAAATTAGAGGTTTACCTACGCGACATCGTAATTGCGATTCTGGTTCAAGCCGAAAAGCAGCACCGAGACGGAGCGGTCCGACATCGAGAGTGGATAATCGAGCGAAAAGCACAGATACAAAAGGATCTTGAGCGCGAAAAGCTTGAACGCCAACGCAAAGAGCGAGAGCTTAGAGAACGACAGGCGAAAGAGAGAATCGAGGCGCTGCTACGCCTATATCCGACCGGCTTTGAATAAACGGCGTCGAAATATTCGCGCAGCAGGGCTTCCATTGCCTCCGCTATACGACCAGCTTGGATCGATGCGCACCTTGAAATCCAAAACGAGCCAATGGACGACGGCAAGCTACCTATCACATACGTTTTCGACGCGTTGCGCATTGTAGGAAATAGCGCCGTTCCAGTCCTTTCACTCGATGCCACGCCGGCCACTCGGGCAGCAGTTGCCGCCATTGTAAAAGTTGATGGGCGTGGACTGGGAGTTAGGCTTCGCATTGAGCATCTGATGAAGCCAGGCTGCAAAACGTCGATAGACGCGTTGATGGCGGATGCCGGAGTGAGCGCCGGCCAGACCGATCTTATAATAGATCTTGGCGCGCCAAACTTTGAACCATACGAAGAATTTTCGGAAGCCCTACTCGCAGCAGTGGCCGCCCTTGGCGATCTTTCATTGTTCCGCTCTTACGTCGTGGTGGGTTCAGCGTTCCCGCAACCGTTGGGGATTAACAAGCCCGGAGGCGATATCCCCCGCCATGATTGGAAGTTCTATAAAGCGCTGGTTGGGAAGATCTCCAATGGCGCTCGCGTCCCTCACTACGGAGATTACACTATCGTAAACCCCGAATTCACGCCGATGGATATGCGCCGTGTGAAGTCCAGCGGAAAGCTAGTCTACGCAGAATCGGAAAGCTGGTGTGTACGTAAGGGTGGCGCGTTTCGCGACAACCCCAGTCAGATGCACGATCACTGCAAGTGGGTGCTTGACGCGAAGAAGTTCCGAGGCTCTGGCTTTTCGGATGGGGACGCATTTATCGAGAAAGTGGCTTACAAGACAGCGAAGCCCAGCAATCAGCCGTTTTGGAAACAGGTGGCCATCAGCCATCACATCATGCAGGTACTAGAGGACCTCTCCAAGTACGCCGGAGCTGCATGAATTCGCGAATGGACGTCGTCAGTTGTGACACGGTCATCAGAGCTGCAAGTTCACGATAGAGTTCCCTGCGCGGCCGTTTCGTCATTTTATGGTCGGGATTGAAGCGTGACAAAAGGGTCAGCGCTTCGGGTCTCCAGAGAAGATGCGCGAGCTGAACCGGATCGATCTCCTGGTTAATGCCGGTTCGACGAATGGTTTCGAACGTAACTGCTCCTCGTGAACCCTTTTCTGCAAGAATAATTCCGCACCAATGTGGGGCGAGTTTTTCCGCAGCCGCAATATGGCGGGGAGCGCACACCAATGTTAGCTTTTCCAAACACTGGCTATAAAGCGCAAGTTGCGCGGGTAAGCGCTGCAAAGTATCTAAACTACTTTTGATCTCGAAGCCGTGGACACAGCCATTAATTACGGCGACGTCAATCCGCACGCGCGCGTGCGCGAGCCCGAGCTCATCTACTACAATGGTGTTAGGTGAGGACCGATAGGCACTGAGCTTTTTGCTATGCAGCGCTGTTCGGATGTCATTATCTCGAGTTTGCAACATATCTGCCAAGTTGTTTGTTTCCAATGTTGTTGCGCATTTTCGCCGACGCCGGAAGCCATGTTCATGTGGACGGTCTCAGTGATTCACAGGGATATTAATGTTTCGTTAACCAGCCATTGCGCGCGTTCCAGTAATGCCCAGAGTCACATCGCTGATTGGGCCGCCCCGCTCAGCACCTGACCTCAATTGGAAATTTCATATTCGAGGCGCAATTACCGGCGATAACAGAAGTTCGCCCCTAGATGGGAGCGGTCGCCAGTTGACGTAAGGCAGTACGTTAGCCTGTGGCTACTGCTGCATGCCGCCAGAGCCCGCTTTCGAACTGGTCTCGCCGCACGTCGAACCGGTCTCTAGTTAGATTTGGAGTGCAGAGCGGAAATTGGAAAACGGCCACCCGAGACGCTAGACCTGGAGGGCTCGCTTTAGCGGCATACGCCGCAGATTTTCAGTGCTCCCTCCGCGAATGGGCAAGCTAACCGCCGGTAAGTTGGGAGTTATTACCAAAAACCACCTCAGCCAGTGCGAGACCAGACTGGGTGGCTGGGGCGGAAGGGATCGAACCTTCGAATGCTGGAATCAAAATCCAGTGCCTTACCACTTGGCGACGCCCCAAGCTGTGGTCAGGGCCGGGACCATATAGAGGGCCCAAAGGGCTTTCAACGCGGCGAATGGGCCGGAATTCTGGGGTTTTGGCTGGTTGCGGGGCTCGGGGGCCATCGCTATAAGGGCGCTCCCGCGACGCCGCCCTTGTGGCCCGTCTGGCTTATCGGAGAGTAGCTCAGCCTGGTAGAGCACTACGTTCGGGACGTAGGGGCCGGAGGTTCGAATCCTCTCTCTCCGACCAGTCATTCTGTTTCATCACTTTTCCCTGACTCGATGTGCGGTTTCGTCCGCGCCGCTCGCTTCTGCTCACCGCTGTCTTTTCCAAGCTTTCCCCCTACATTCCGCCCGTGTCTGGAACCGGGGGCGAAGTGGCACGTTTGGCGTTGGGGGAGTCTCACGTGCGCAAAGTTTTGACGGCGAACAGGCTGGTGCTGCTGGCAGCAGTCCCGATCTTTCTGGTTCTTGCGACCATCGCCTATGTCACGGCGCAGTTTGCAGCCAATGAGAATGCGGCCCAGCAATGGGTGGCGCACACCTATCGAGTCATTGCCTCTCTGCGGGTTGTGCTGGGCGACGCCCAGGACGCCGAGACAGGTCAGCGCGGCTATATCCTCACCCGCCAGCAATCTTTCCTGGAGCCTTTCAACGCCGCGCATGCACGCGTGGGGCGTGACCTTGATCGCCTCAAGCGGCTCACCGCCGACAATCCCTCGCAACAGCGCCGGGCTGAAAGGCTCGCCCGGATGGTCCAGGATCGTCTCGTCCTTTTCGACAAATCGCTGGCTCAGGCGACGGCCAGCAGCACCGTCGCATCTCCCGAATTGATCCAGGCGCTGAACGACGGCAGGGCGCGCATGGACGTGCTGAGGGCCGAGGTCGGCGCCGGCATGGCGGAGGAGCAAGCGCTGCTTCGGGTCCGCAATCAGCAGCGCGACGAGCAGCAACGCTATGAAGTCGCTTTCGCGGTGGGCGTGGCCGTGCTGGCGTTGGGCATTCTGATCATTGCTGCCGCCATGCTGGTGCGCAACAATCTCAGCCTTGCCGCCGCCGAGAAAGCGCGCGCCAATGAAGCGGCGGTCCTTCAGGCCACCATCGACACGGTGCGCGACGGCATCGCCTATTTCACCAGCGATGGCACGCTTTGCGCCTTCAACAGCAACTTTTTCAGACTGCTGGATCTTCCCAGCCGGCTGGCCCGGCTGCAGGCGACCAACCTCAAGGAATTGCAGGCGGTGGAAGCAGAACGGCCGCAGCAGGTGCTGGCGGCGCCTCTGGAAGGCCGGGGCTCGCTGGATACGCTGCATGTTTCTTGGGCCAGTCGCGAACTCGATATCTATCGCGCCTTGGTGCCGACCGGCGGCTTTCTCATCGCGGTGTCGGACATCACCGCCCGCATGCGGGCCGAAAGCATGGTGCGCCAAAGCCAGAAGATGGAAGCGATCGGCCATCTGACCGGCGGCGTGGCGCATGACTTCAACAATCTCCTGCAGGTCATCAGCGCCAATCTCGATCTGGCGGTGGCTTCCGGCGAGGTCAAAGGCAGCGCGCTGCTGGGCCAGCGCCTGCAGAATGCCATGGGTGCCGTATCGCGCGGCTCGCGGCTGACTGGTCAGCTTCTGGCGTTCGCGCGCCGCCAGGCGCTGGACCCTCGCTCGGTCGATCTGGGCCGCGTCATCCGCGACATGACCGACATGCTGAGAAGGACCCTGGGCGAAGAAATCGAAATAGAAGCGGTGATCGCGGGCGGCTTGTGGAACACGCTGGTCGATCCCACCCAGGTCGAGAACGCCATTCTCAATCTCGCCATCAACGCACGCGACGCCATGCCGGAAGGTGGCAAACTCACCATCGAAGCGGCCAATGCTTATCTCGACGACGCTTACGCGGCGACGCACAGCGAAGTCCTGCCCGGTCAATATGTGATGCTGGCGGTGAGCGATACCGGCACCGGCATGACGCCGGATGTCTTGAACCGCGTGTTCGAACCATTCTTCACGACCAAGCCGGAAGGAAGAGGCACGGGACTGGGCCTAGCCCAGGCCTATGGCTTCGTCAAACAGTCCGGTGGCCACATCAAGATCTATAGCGAGGTGGGCGAGGGCAGCACGGTGAAAATCTATCTGCCCCGCACCCGCCGCGCCAAAGACGCGCCGGAAGGGCCGGCCCAGCAGCCGGTGCAGGGGGGTAGCGAGCGCATCCTGGTGGTGGAGGATGACGAAGGTGTGCGCGCTGCCGTGGTCGATATGCTCACGGACCTAGGTTATCGCGTGCTGCGCGCGGAAAATGCCGAAGGCGCGCTGAAGCAGCTTGAAGAAGGCGCCAAGGTCGATCTGATCTTCACCGATGTGGTGATGCCCGGCGCGGTTTCCACCCGCGAGATGGCGCAGCGTGCCCAGATACTCAATCCGCAGATCAAGATCCTCTACACTTCGGGCTATACGCAGAACGCCATCGTCCATAATGGCCGATTGGATGACGATGCCTTCCTGTTGTCCAAGCCCTATCGCAAGGACGAACTCGCCCGGAAGCTGAGAAGCGTCTTCGCCGGCACTGCGCGGGGACCGCTGCCGGCAGAGCCGCCCGCCAATTTGAGCAGCGAGCCGCGCGGCAAGGTGCTGGTAGTCGAGGATGTGATATTGATCCGCATGGCCACCGTGGACATGATCGAGCAGCTGGGCTTTCAAGCCCTGGAGGCGGGCGATGGCGCCGAAGCTTTGGCCATACTGCTAAAAAATCCCGAGATCGAAACCTTACTCACCGATCTTGGCCTGCCCGGCATGAATGGGCGTCAGCTGGTCGAGAAAGCACGGCGGCTTAGGCCCGATCTGCGCGTGATTATCGCTTCGGGCTACTCGACCGAATCCCTGACCGGCGGCAAGCCGGATGGCGATGTCGCGCATTTGACGAAGCCTTATGACCTCGGCCAGTTAAGGCGCGCACTTGGTGCGTGATCCCATCTGTCTTTTTCGCGCAAGCGCTCAGAGCCGTTCGGTACGCCGCCGCTACCCCCCAAAGGCTACGCCTTGCGGGGGAAGAAAGTCTGTGCGTTGGTTCGCCAGTAGCAGAGCACAGCCGGTTCATCGTTGAAGTCGATGCCTGACCACAAGTCACATGCCATTCCCAAAGGGGCCCGCATCATCCTGGTGCGCCACGGTCGCCCCGCGTTGCCGCTTCGGCCGCGCACCAACCACAGCGAGTTCCGCGACTATATCGACGCTTATGAGCAAGCCGGGCTCGATCCCGAAAGCCTCCCACCACAGGAATTGTCGGATCTGGTGAAGGAGTTAGATCACGTCTTCACCTCCGACCGCCCGCGCGCCCATGAAAGCGCCAAGGCCCTCGCGCCGCATGCGGAACTTCAAGCGGACCCGCTGTTCGCAGAAGCGCCGCTGGCCTCGCCCCGCATTCCGCTTGTCCGCATGCGGGTGCCGAAATGGGCGGTGATGGCCCGGCTCTTGTGGCACGCAGGGTATCATCCCGAGATCGAGAATTACCGCAAAGCCAAGCATCGTGCCGGGGAAGCGGCCGATATCCTGATTGACAGGCTGCGGAATGGTGGGGACGCGGCGGAGCGTCCGCGAGAGCGGGAGCGACCAAAAAAGCAACCCAGCGCGGTAGCGCTAGTCGCGCATGGCTATTTCAATGCGATGATCGGACGCCAGCTTCGTCAGCGCGGCTTCACCCGCACCGGGGCGCACCGGGTGCGCTACTGGAACGCGGTTATTTATGAATGGGAACGATGATGATCGAACGGAAATTCGAAATCGCCGCTGCTGACGGCGCCGCCGACGCCATTCTTTATGCGCCAGGCAACGGATCTTATCCGGGGCTGCTGTTTTATACCGATATCTTCGGCGTCCGCCCCGCAAACCAAGGCATGGCCCAGCGCATTGCCGAACAGGGTTATGCCGTGATGATGCCCAATGTCTTCTACCGCTATGGCAAGCCGCCTTTCACCAACGCCAATTTCAAATGGGGCGAGCCGGACTCGATGAAGATCATCCAGGGTCTGTTCAGCGCGCTGACCGGCGCGATGATGGAAAGGGACGCGCCATGTTACGTGGAGGCACTGCTGCAGCGGAAGGAGGTGTCGGGTTCAGGAGCGTCGGCGGGAGCCGGAGCGACCAACAAAAAGATCGCGGTGGTGGGCTATTGCTTTACCGGCGCTATGGCCTTGCGCACGGCCGCGGCTGTGCCAGGCAAGGTTGCCGCTGCAGCGTCTTTCCATGGCGGGCATTTGGTGACGGAAGCCCCCGACAGCCCCCACAGCCGCGTGCCTCGGGTCAAAGGAGAACTTTATTTCGGCCATGCGGTGCAAGATCAAAGCATGCCGCCGGACACGATCGAAAAGCTCAATGACACGCTGAAAGCTTGGGGCGGGCGCTATGGCAGCGAAGTCTATGAAGGCGCGCTGCATGGCTGGACGGTGCCGGGCCGCGACGTCTACAACGAAAAGCAGGCGGAACGGGCACACGCAAAGTTGCTTGATCTGTTGAAGCGTAATCTCTAGAGCGGTTCCAGGAAAAGTGTGCAGCGGTTTTCCGTCCGGAACCGCGACAATCCAAAAGGGTTTGGCGTTGCGGCGTCAGTTCTGGTTTCTGTTGGCGGCTTTGGTCCCGCTGGCGGCGTGGGCCGACGAAGAGGCGCCCTACCGTCCGCATTATGTCAGCCAGCGTGTTGGCGAGGCTTATCTGCGCGAGGGGCCCGGCTACGCCTACAAGATTCTCTGGGTCTATAAGCACAAGGGCTATCCTTTCCGGGAAAACGCCCGTTTCGACGTGTGGCGGCGGGTGACCGCGCCGGACGGCGCCGTCGGTTGGATGAGCGCGCAGATGCTGTCGGAAAATCGGACTGTCCTTGTGGTGGGCAAGGGTCGTGTGGAAATCCATAAAAGCCAGGCGTCGGATTCAAAAGTCGTGGGCGTGGCCGAACCGGATGCGATCCTTGGCCTCAAAAGCTGCGATGCCGAATTCTGCCGCGTGCGCACGGACCGCGTGGATGGATGGCTTCCACGCTCCCGTCTCTGGGGCGTCGATGCTGGGGAAGTTTTTAAATAACCCGGAACCAGCGCCAGGATTTTTGAGACTTGGGCAGGGTTGCCTAGCGGCAGCGTTGGCAATGCGCGGAGCGTGCGATTAGCACGTGAGCACGCGCGACGAACCCGAGGCGCAAAAAGACGGCGCGTTTTTAATGCCTAAAATGGCGCATGCCCGTAAAGACCATTGCCAGCCCAGCTTCGTCGGCGGCGTCGATGACTTTTTGATCATTGAGCGAGCCGCCGGGCTGGATCACCGCGGTCGCACCCGCTTCTGCCACCGTCAGCAAGCCATCGGGGAAAGGAAAGAAGGCTTCCGAGGCCGCAGATGAGCCGATGGTGCGGGGTTTGTCCCAGCCCGCCACCTTGGCGGCATCCTTGGCCTTGATGGCGGCGATGCGGGCGGAATCCACCCGGCTCATCTGGCCTGCGCCGATGCCGGCGGTGGAACCATCCTTGGCATAGATGATGGCGTTGGATTTCACATGCTTGCCCACCGTGAAGGCAAACAGCATGTCGATGATTTCCTGTTCGCTGGGCTGGCGCTTGGTCACCACCTTGAGCTTGTCGCGGGTGATGCGGCCATTGTCGCGGGTCTGGACCAGAAAACCGCCCGCCACCGAACGATAGGTGAGGGTGGGCGCCAGCGGATCGGGCAGGCCGCCTGCGATCAGGAGACGCAGATTCTTCTTGGCCGCCAAGATTTGTTTCGCATCCCCATCCGCGTCGGGAGCAATGATCACTTCGGTGAAGATCTTGGAGATTTCTTCCGCCGTGGCGCCGTCAAGCTTGGTGTTGAAGGCAAGCACGCCGCCGAAAGCGCTCTGCGTGTCGCAGGCCAGCGCCGCCAGATAAGCGTCGCGCAGGCTTTTCCCTATGGCGACACCGCAAGGATTGGCATGCTTGATGATGGCGCAGGCGGGTGCCTGCTTCGAATCAAACTCCGCCACCAATTCATAGGCCGCATCGGTGTCGTTGATATTGTTGTAGGACAGTTCCTTGCCCTGAAGCTGCCTGGCGCTGGCGACGCCGGGGCGCGACGCGCCATCGACATAGAAGGCCGCTTGTTGGTGCGGGTTCTCGCCATAGCGCAGCGGCTGGCGCAGATATCCGCCCAGCGCGCGGCGGCGGGGCGGCGCCGTCTCGCCGTCCTTGGCGAGTTCGTCCGCGAACCAGTTGGACACGGCCGCATCATAGGCCGCGGTGCGGGCGAAGGCGCGCTGGGCCAAGGTGCGGCGGAGCTTGAGCGTCGTGGCCCCGTTGTTCGCCGCCATCTCATCCAACACGGCTTTGTAGTCTTCGACATCCACCACCACGGTGACCCAATCATGATTCTTGGCAGCGGAGCGGGTCATGGCCGGGCCGCCGATATCGATATTCTCGATGGTGGTTTCGAAATCGGCGCCCCGCGCCACGGTGGCCTCGAAGGGATAGAGATTGCAGACCAGAAGATCGATGCCTTCGATGCCGTGGGCGCGCATGGCCTCGGCATGATCCTTCTTGTCGCGCAGCGCCAGAAGGCCGCCATGCACATTGGGATGCAGCGTCTTGACCCGCCCATCCATCATTTCCGGAAAATGCGTGATCTCTGAAATATCGGCCACCGCGAGACCTGCGTCGCGCAAGGCCTTGGCTGTGCCGCCGGTGGAGATCAGCTGGACGCCGTGGCCGGCCAGGCCTTTGGCGAAATCGATCAGGCCGGTCTTGTCGGATACGGAAATAAGGGCGCGGGAAATCTTGCGGTCGGTCATGCGGGCATCTCGCGGAATGCCCGCCGCTCTTATCGCTTCAGGATCTTATATAAAAGGGCTAAACCCAGGCTTGCGCACAGCGAATATGCCACGGGGATGTTGATATTGATGTCCCCCATCCGGAAGGCGATATCACCCGGAACCCGGTCGAATTCGAAGGCCGCGATCATGGGGCTGAGCACGGCGGCGCCCAAAAACAGAATAAAACCCAACAGAAACAGCTGCCGCATGCCCGCACTCCATCGGACAGAAGCGGGACCCTACCGGGGGCGGGTTAAGAACCTTGTAAGAACCGGCGGCGGGTTTGGCGCACCTGGCCCGGACCGGGCACACGGTTAAGGGGCGCGCGCCGCCAGGGACAAGGTCCTTCGCCGGCCATGCTTATCCGCGAGCCCGTTACTCCGCCGGCATGTGCGGATGTTCGACATGGGCGCCATTGTGCGGGCGGACCGCGTCATTCTGCATCTGACCAAGATCTTCGGCCATTTCCTCGGTCTGGTGCTGAAGATCGCTGACGGTGTGTTTCACATGCGACTGCACATGCTTGGCCAGGGTGTGAAACATTTCCGCATAGCGCAAGCTGAGACCCGCATATTCGTGCATCGTCTGCCGGATCCATTCCTGCTGGGCGCCGATCAGGCCGGAAAGATCGCGCCGTTCGCGGAAGTGCGAGAAAGCCTGATTGGCATGATCGAGCTGCGCATGCGCGAGCCTCAGCGATTCATCTTTGGTGAAACGGGTCATGTCTTCGAACAGGCTGCGGTTCTGGATCAAGGTCTTTTCCAGGGACTGGCTCAAATGGTTGAGGCTTTCGCTTCTCTCGATGTCGGGCATGGGATCGCTCCTTGGGGTTGGCGCAGCGCCATTGTCGTTCCCGCCGGAAAAGTTTTTGTGACGGCCGGCCTCGAAATCCAGAACAGGTTGGCCGCGAGGCTGATCATAGTTGCGAGAATGGCGTGTTAAAAACCGAACGCCACCAGCGTGTGAAGGTTCCTGTGAACCCATTTTTCCCGGGAGCGGCCTATGGCGAAGGCGCCGCCGGGAAATGTTACGATTGGGCAAAAATGGCTCAAATCGGACATAGTTTGACGACAGAAGATTCAACCGGATGACGTGGCGGCGCCTTCTTGTTGCAGGGTTGTGTGGGCTGGCGGCCCTGGTGCTGCTGCTCTGGGCCCAGCGCGCGCGTCTGGCCGCCGAGCTGGCGCGGCAATATTTCCAGACACACGGCATCGCCTCTTCGGTGGACATCCAGACTTTGGGCCTATCGGGCGCCGCAGGCCGGTTTGCGCTGGGGCCTGCCGATGCGCCCGACCTTTCCGCCGACAAGATCGAGCTTCGTTTCGATCCGCTGCGTTGGATGCCCTATGTGGTGGAAGTCCGCCTGGTCAATCCCATTGTCCGCGCCCGCATGGACGAAAAAGGCCGCGTGAGTTTGCCCAATCTGCAGCGCTGGATCGAATCGCTCAGTCAGCAACAGGGCCAGTCGCGCTTCATCAGCAGCGATCTGGCGGTATCTCTCAACGGATTGAAAGTGTTTCTGACATCGCCTTATGGCGCGCTCGACTTCGAAGGCGACCTCAAGATGCGGCGCAATCTGCCGCTTTCGGCTAGCTTCACGGTCAAGCCGGGGGTGGTGGCCTATCAAGGCGCGATGCTGACCGTGAAGGCCGCGCGTCTTAGCTTCGATGCCGAAGCGGGGCGCGTCATGGCGCATCTTGCCGGCAGTCTCAGCAAGGACGACATGGCGCTGGAGGATTTCAGCGGCGATGTGTCGGCCGAAGGATTGCGCTGGTCCTTTGCCAATGGCCTGGCCGCCTTGGAAGCACCCAAAGCCAAGCTGGTTCTGACGGCGGGTTCGGCGGGAATGGGCATTGTCGCGAACCGTCCGTCGCTCAATCTTGCCGTGGCGGATTTTTCTCTTTCCACCGCCGGTGGATCGTGGAGCGGCCATGCCGATCTGACCGGCGGTGCGAACGCAGACTTCCAGCCGGACAAAGTGAAAGCGTTGCTGGCGACCGACCGCGCTTTGGCCGCTGCCGCCACCGCCAATCTTCGGCATCTGGACATGGTCTTCGATGGGCATGTCGAAGGCGATGGCAGCCGCATCGCCGTTTCTCTGCATGCGCCTCTGGTGGTGAAAGGCGCGGCCGGGGGGGTGTTGCAGATTCCGAGCTTGACGCTCAGTGGCGCGCCCCAGGATTTGCATGGCGCGCTAAAAGCCTCGCTCAATGGCAAGGGCCTGCCGTCCATCATGCTGGATGTTCCGCAATGGGGCCGTGCCGGCGATGGCTGGCGCGGTCAGACCTCGCTCATGGCGCGTTTCGATTACGCGATGCTGCACACCGTCTCGCTTGCCGCCACCGGTGCATTTGCCGGCACCGGCATGGATTGGCGTTTCGATCTTGCATCTTGTGCCGATCTGAAACTGGCGTCATTCCGGCCAGGCGCAACCGATCTCGCGCAAGATATTTCGGGAACGCTTTGCCCGTCCGCCGGCAAACCTTTGCTCGCGTTGAAAGACAAAGGCTGGCGGCTCTTGGGTGAAGCGCGTGACGTCAGCGCCAATCTGCCACTGGCCAATACCCGCATGGAGAAGGCCGATAGCGTGCTGGATTTCTCCGGCGGCCTGCAAACCCTGCCTGAGGGATCGGTGACGCTCACCTCGGCGCAAATGGCGGACCGCTTGCCAAGCCCGCGCTTTCTTCCCGTGACCGGCGCTGGCGCGATCACGCTGAAGAAGAATATGTGGCAGGGCAAAATCGCCGTCACCAGCCCCGGAAAAGGGCCACTGGGCGACGTTACATTCACGCACGACATGACCAAGGCCACAGGCCAGGCCCATATCGCCGCGCCTCATCTGGTCTTTGCCGAGGGCAAGCTGCAGCCGGAATCGCTTTCGCCTTTGTTGGCCGCCTTCAAGCATGCCGACGGGGCGGCGGATTTTTCCGGCGATGTGCAGTGGACAGCTACGGCCATCACCAGCAGCGGCCGGCTTGCCATCGCCAGCCTGGATTTCCTCACCCCGCTGGGAAAAGCCCATGGCGTGAAGACCGCGCTCGATTTCACGTCGCTTCTGCCGCCCGCGACCAAGCCGGGACAGACGCTGGCCATCTCCCGTATCGATTGGACCTTGCCCTTCACGAATGTGAGTGTGCGTTTCGGCTTTACGCCGACGATTATCTCCGTCGATGGCGTCGACAGTACCGTTGCCGAAGGGCATGCCACACTGGGCGCTTTCACGCTCAATCTGGCCAATCCCGGCCGCATCGAAGGCGTGGCGGACATCAAATCCATGGCGCTGGCGCCTTTGATTTCGGCCTCCAATCTCGATGGCAAAGTGAAGCTCGACGGCAAACTGTCGGGCCATATTCCGTTCACCGCGGGACCGGACGGGTTTCGCATCACCAATGGGCGGCTCGATGCCGAGGGCGGGGGGCGCCTTTCCATCAATCGTGCGCTTTGGGCGCAAGGAGATGCGGCGGTGAGTGCCAATGCGGTGCAAGATTTCGCTTACCAGGCGCTCGAAAACCTCTCCTACGAACAGCTGAGCGCCGATCTGAACAGCGTGGCCGGCGGCCGCTTGCAGGTGGTGTTCAAGATCAAGGGGCGTAGCGATCCCCCCAAGCCGCAGGAAGCCAGGGTGGGCCTGGTAGAGCTTTTGAACGGCACGGCGCTGCAAAAGCCCATCCCGCTCCCCAGCAACACGCCCATCGATCTGACTTTGGATACTTCCCTTAATTTTGACGAACTTCTAAAATCCTATGCGGAAGCCTGGTCCAAGACCTTGAGCCAGAGCAAAACGGATTAGGAGCGATCCGATGCAGCGATTTTTGCGTGCCGCCGTCTTTGCGGCCGCGGTGGGTGCGGCCCTTTCCGCCTGCACGCCCACCATTCGAGTCGAAGTGGCGCCGATCAATATTTACGCCAAGCTCGATGCCGATGTGCGCGTGCGCCTGGACAAGGAAGTTCAGACCGCGATCCAGCAAAACCCCGATATCTTCTGATCCAAGGGACCACCCCATGAAAATTCTTGCGAAAACCAAACTGGCGGCCTTGCTGGTATTGTTGTTCGTCTTTGTGCAGCCCGCCTTCGCCGATCTGGCAAGTGACAAAGCGGCGGTGGACGCCGCCAAGGTGGCCGGTACGGTGGGCGAGCAGGGCGACGGCTATCTGGGCTATGTCAAAGGCTCGGCCGACGCCGGCACCACCGCGGCGGTCACTGCCATCAACGCGGCGCGCGCCGATGTCTATGCCCAGACCGCGGCCAAATCCGGCGTGACCCGCGATGCCGCCGGCCAGGCCACCGGCGCCCAGCTCCTTGCCAAAGTGCCGGCGGGCCAGTTCTTCAAGCCGCTGGGCGGCGCCTGGACCAAGAAATAGGCGCGGTTTTTCCGGCTCTGGACGGGTGGGGCGGCTTGTGGCATCCATCCGCCCGGATCGCGCCTTTGGCGCTTGTCCTGCGGGCGTGGTGGAACTGGTAGACGCGCCAGACTCAAAATCTGGTACCGCAAGGTGTGTCGGTTCGATTCCGACCGCCCGCACCAATTAAAAAGCGCGCGCCCGATGGTGCGCGCTTTTTTAATGGCACGCGGCCCGCGCAAGCGCGGGCCGCTGCGGGCGGTCGGATTATTCGTTTACCCGGCTCGCTTCGCTCGCCGGGCGGGGCCGTCCGCACCATCGCGATTAATCCTGAAAATTGAGCACTGGGCGGCGGTCAGGTTTGTTTGATAGCCCGGTTCGTTGCGCGCGAGGCGGGGCCGTCCGCACGATCTTTTTCCGATTTATATTCGTTGAGCGCATTGCCGTTCCCGCGCTGTCGGCGATTGTCGGCGCCGGCGCTGCATGATTGCCTCGGCTTTTGGGAGACAGCAATGCTGGAACTGAGGCCTGGCTGCGAGTGCTGCAACAAGGATCTGCCGCCGGAAAGTCATGAGGCGCGCATCTGCACCTATGAATGCACGTTTTGCGCCGCCTGCGCCGAAGAGAAGCTCAAAGGCGTCTGTCCCAATTGCGGAGGCAATCTGGTAGCGCGCCCCATTCGCCCCGCCGGTAAATTGCTGAAGGATCCCGCGTCCACCCGCCGAGTGTTCAAACCGCAAGGCTGCGCTGCGTAAGACCGTTCCTTCCGCGACGACATCGTTTCGAGTGCGGTGGTAACCAAGTCATCGAACCGTCGTTGAACGGCAACCGATGTGGTGCTGATTATATATCAGATGAGCGCCGCGTTTCCCTTTGGCGCAAGGGACTGGCGACCGTTTAGAGAAGGCCCGGCGGGTTCGAAGGCGTCGGGCCTTTTCGTTAGAGCCAGTGCGAGATCAGATTGCCGACCCACAGCCAGAACGCGAGGCAGCTCACGAAAATGGCAAGCACGCTGAGGCGGAGCGATGCTTTCGCTTCCCCTTGGAATTCTTCAACCATCCTGAACCCCCAATTTTACACAAGAAGAAGGGCTCAGCGGGGTGTTTCACGGCGCCAAGCCCTGCCTGAGCTGATGTCGTTGGGCTGGCAGCTCAGGTTCCCCAATTATTAACAAGATATTACCAGTGACAATATAAAGTTCCCCAACCTCGGCCAAGCTTAAGGCCCGAATGCCAAGAACTAGAGTACGGCCAGCACAAAGCAGCCGGCCACGGCGGCGTACACGATATATGCGACGGTCGATTTGCTCGGTTTCATGCGCGCCCGCCATAGATTGAACCCCGCCAGCTTTCGCTGACGGGGCCGCAACAATGGAGTTGGCGGTAGGCTTTCGAAGGTACCAATCCCATGCTGCAACTATACCGATTTGTATAGTCCAAGAGAATGATAATTACTCTTAATTGTAGCTTGAGCGAGAAATCAATATCAAAGTCAATAAACTCAATTTTTTTCACTTGAAAAATTGATTTTGTAAAATATCCTGCGTACGTCACAAGAGATTGACGATGGCGGATTTGAAAGACTGGCAAGAACTGACGCGGCTCACCCAGGGCGCTCCCCTGTCCGTGGAGCGGGTGCGGCTGACCGACCGGGATGTCGTGTTGGAGGGGCAGTTTGCGCTGCCGCAGCTGGCCCGTCTTTCCGCCGAAGACCAGGTCTTCGTCGCCGCTTTTCTGAAGAGCCACGGCTCCATCAAGGAGATGGAGCAGGTCTTTGGTGTCTCCTATCCCACGGTCAAGGCGCGGCTGAATCGCATCGCGGGGCAGCTCGAATTCGTCGAGACCGATCCCAAACCATCACGCAACGAAGTTCTGGACCGCCTGGCGCGGGGCGAAATCAGCGCCACCGACGCCATCCGGGAATTGGAGGGACGATGAAACCCGAAATCCTGCCGCCGCTCTCAGCCACCATGCATGTGCGCCCGACCGGCTGGCGCTTCGGCGTCAAGCTGTGGCTGCCGCTGTTTCTGCTATGGCTGCTGCTGCTTCCGATTTTGATCCTGGCGCTGCCCTTCCTGTTCGTGGCGGCGGTGATCTTCCGGATCAAGCTGTGGCGTTCGCTCAAAGCGGCAAATGGCGTCCTGGCCGCTACGCGCGGCTCGGAAGTCGAAGTCGACAATCGCGGCGCCCGAATCTTCTTCAAACTGCACTGAAAGGACACGTCATGAACGACAATCGCCGCCAGATCCTGGACATGCTGGCTGAAGGAAAGATCACCGCCGAGGAGGCGGAGCGTTTGATCGCAGCGCTGGAGCGCGGCGATGTGCCCGCGGCCCGCCCGCCCGGCAATTTCAAATATCTGCGGGTGCTGGTGGATGCCAATGATCCGCTCGACGGTCCCACCAAAGTGAATGTGCGCGTACCGATGCAGCTTCTGCGCGCCGGGGTGAAGCTCACGGGCGTCATTCCCGACCGCGCCCGCGAGCAGGTGAACGAAGCCATGCGCAAGGAAGGCATTCCCTTCGACATCAACAAGCTCACGCCCGATAATCTGGAAGACATGATCGAGCAGCTCCGCGATTTGACGGTTGATGTCGATAACGCCAGCGCGAAAGTCAGGGTTTTTTGTGAATAAGGAAGAGCGTCTTGACCGAGACCTTCCTTCCCCGCGCATGCAAAGCATGCTGGCGGGGGAGGTGGCCGTAGCAATCTCTCGAGGTTGCGTAGGCCGGAGGGGGCAATGAATTACAGGCATGGGTACCATGCCGGTAATTTCGCAGATGTCGTGAAGCATCTGGCGGAAATCGCGATGCTTACCCATCTGGCGAAGAAGGACGCGCCATTCGCGGTGATCGACAGCCATGCCGGGCGCGGGTTGTACGATCTTGACGCTGACGAGGCGCGCAAGACCGGCGAGGCAGAGGCTGGCATCGGCAAACTTCGCGGGCTCTCAGGCGCGCCTTTGTTGGAGCTCTATCTGGCGCTGGTGTCGGAAAGTGGCATCGGAGCTTATCCCGGCTCGCCTTTGATCGCGGCCAAGATGTTGCGCCCGCAGGACCGGCTGGCGGCGATCGAAAAGCATCCGGAGGAAACATCCGCCCTGCGGCAGGTGCTGGCGCCGTGGCGCAAAGCGCGCGTGGAAGAGGGCGATGGCTATGGCCGTTTGCTGGCGTTGCTGCCGCCGCCGGAACGGCGCGGCCTGATCTTGATCGATCCGCCTTTCGAGGCGCCGGATGAGTTCGAAACCGCAGCGCGAACCGTGCGGGAGGCTTTCCGCAAATTCGCCACCGGGATTTATCTGATCTGGTATCCCATCAAATCCGAGGCCGCTGGCAATGCCTTCGCCGGAGAAGTGCTGGCGTCTGGCGCCGCCAAGGCGCTCAAGGTGGAAATCGCCATCGCGGCGCCGGAAGGCAAGCTCGGCCGCGCCGGGCTGTTGCTGCTCAATCCGCCTTATCTTTTCGATTCAGAGATGAGCGCGGCGCTCAACCTGATCGCGCCCAAGCTTCAGGCAAAGACCAAGATCGACTGGTTGGCCGGCGGGCCTTGATTATTCCGCCGGCGACTTGGGCGCGTTGCCGGTCGCGTCCTGTTCCCAGCGTTTGGTCATCAGTGACACCAACCAAACCACGGCAGCGACGGCGACCAGCACAGTCAGCCAGCGCAGGGCGCTGAGAATTCCGTCCTGAGTGATGGCGGGCCAGGGGAATTGGGTCAAAGCGTCAAAGCGGTCTTCCATCCAGTGCCAGGCCTGATGCGCCACCAGTGCCGACAGGATGATGGTGCCCAGCCGCTGTGCCACCACATAGCGGAAGAGCAGGTTCAGTGCCGGCACGAACAGGGCCAGCATGAACAATTGCCCAATCTCGACGCCGACATTGAAGGAGAGCAGCGAAGACAGAACATGCGAGCCCGCGAATTGCAGCGTGTTGCGCAGCACGAAGGAGAAGCCGAAGCCGTGCACCAAGCCGAAGAAGAAAGTGATGATCCAGCGCCGCTTGGGCTTTTCCACCACGATATTCTCCAGCGCCATATAGACGATGGAGACCGCGATCAGCGTTTCGATCAGTGGTGGAAACCACAGCACATCCGGGGCGTAGCCGTAAGCCGAGGCGATCAAGGTGACGGAATGGGCCACCGTGAAGGCGGTGACGATCGGCACCAGCGGCCGGATGCGGCGGAAAGGAATGACCAGGCAGAACAGGAAGAGTAGATGGTCGATGCCGCTAAGGATGTGCTCGACGCCCATCACCACAAAGCGGATGGCGGCGTTGAACCAGCTGGGGTCTAGATGCACCAGCCCGGCATCGCCTTCCAACTCATAGGCACGCGTGACGCCGCCGGGCAGGATCACGGTGAGCGGCGTGACCTCATGCAGTGCCAACCGGTCGAACGCGGCATGAACGGCGAAATAGGAATTCTCCGACTGGATGGAATAGTCGAACAGGACATCCAGCTTGGCCTGGTCCCAGAAGATTTTGGTATCGGCCGGCAGCGTCGGTCCCGTCACATGCGCCAGAGCCTGGTCGTAAGTGGCGAAGGACTGGTCGGAATCCAGCGACATATGGGCGGAGACGATCTTGGGATCGGCAAGCTTCCGGTCGCCTTCGAACAGCTCCAGATTTTCCACCAGCGCCACTTGCGCGGCGGTGCGCAGCGCGAAATCCACCTTGCCCACATCGACATAGTCGCCGATGTGGGGGTAGTCGGCGTCGGAATAGGATTTGAGCGGCATCCGCACCAGGACATGCAG
>Ga0105240_10005192_pt1 | contig 19486 bp, 12 predicted proteins | sample KBSC54metaG_FD_80426 | JGI IMG/M metagenome (GOLD analysis project Ga0105240, IMG submission 80426) | Corn rhizosphere microbial communities from Kellogg Biological Station, Michigan, USA - KBS C5-4 metaG | ecosystem: Host-associated > Plants > Roots > Rhizosphere > Soil | place: Michigan, USA... | reverse complement strand
TGCTCGCGACGGCGCCGACCTGCGTGGTCGTCAGAGCAGTGACCTGTGCGGTCGTCAGAGCCTGCACCTGAGCGGACGACAGGGCCGAGACCTGAGTCGTCGAGAGGGCCGCGATGTCCTTGGTGCTGATCGCATTGAGCACCGTGGTGCTCAGCGTGCCGAGGGTCGTGGTCGAGAGACCCGCCACACCGCCGGTGCTGAGCGCCGCGATCTGCGCCGTCGTGATGTTGGTGCCGAGGGCGCCAACCTGAGCGCTGGTGAACTTAGCGATGTCGCTCGTGGAGATCGCGTTCTGCTGGACCGTTGAGAGGCCGCCGAGGACCGAGGCGGTCAACCCAGCCACCTGGCCGGTGGTCAACGCACCGATCTGCGCGGTTGAGAGGTTGCTCGCGACAGCGCCGACCTGGGTGGTCGTCAGGGCAGTAACCTGCGCGGTTGTCAGAGCCTGTACCTGGGTGGACGACAGGGCCGAGACCTGAGTCGTCGAGAGTGCAGCGACGTCTTTGGTGCTGATCGCGTTGAGCACCGTGGTGCTCAGCGTGCCGAGGGTCGTGGTCGAGAGGCCCGCCACACCGCCGGTGCTGAGCGCCGCGATCTGCGTCGTCGTAATGTTGGTACCGAGCGCACCAACTTGAGCGCTGGTGAACTTGCCGATGTCGGTCGCAGAGATCGCGTTCTGCTGGACCGTGGAGAGGCCGCCGAGGACCGAGGCAGTCAAACCGCCGACCTGCGCGGAGGTCAACGCACCGATCTGCGCGGTTGAGAGGTTGCTCGCGACGGCGCCGACCTGCGTGGTCGTCAGAGCAGTGACCTGCGCGGTTGTCAGAGCCTGTACCTGGGTGGACGACAGGGCCGAGACCTGAGTCGTCGAGAGCGCAGCGATATCCTTAGTGCTGATCGCATCGAGCACCGTGGTGCTCAGCGTACCCAGAGTGGTGGTCGAGAGACCCGCGACACCCGAGGTGCTGAGAGCCGCGATCTGCGCGGTCGTGATGTTGGTTCCGAGCGCGTTGACCTGGGCGCTGGTGAACACGCCAACATCGCTGGTCGAGATCGCGTTCTGCTGCGCTGTCGAGAAGCTACCGATGACCGAAGCGCTCAGTCCAGGGGCCTGAGCGGACCCCAACGCGCCGATCTGGGCTGTCGAGAAGTTGCTGCCGATCGCGGCAACCTGCTGATACTTGAGTGCTGCTACCTGGCCCGTAGTGAGGCCTTGCACCTGCGTGGACGACAGAGCCGAGACCTGACCCGTCGAGAGGGCGGCGACGTCCTTGGTGCTGATCGCATCGAGCACGGTGGTGCTCAGGGTACCCAGAGTCGTGGTCGAGAGACCCGCGACACCCGAGGTGCTGAGAGCCGCAATCTGTGCGGTCGTGATGTTGGTGCCGAGCGCATTGACCTGGGCGCTGGTGAATACGCCGACATCGCTAGTCGAAATTGCGTTCTGCTGCACGGTCGACAAGCCGCCGATGACCGAGGCGGTCAAGCCCGCGGCCTGTGCGGAAGTCAGCGCGCCGATCTGCCCGGTGGAGAGGCTGCTCGCGACAGCGCCGACCTGCGTGGTCGTCAGGGCGGTGACCTGCGCGGTCGTCAAGCCCTGGACCTGCGTGGAGGAGAGCGATGTAATCTGAGTTGTCGACAGGGCCGCGATGTCCTTGGTGGAAATCGCATTGAGCACCGTGGTGCTCAGTGTGCCCAAGGTCGTCGTTGAGAGACCCGCAACGCCAGAGGTGCTGAGGGCGGCAACCTGCGTGGTCGTGATGTTGGTACCCAGCGCATTGACCTGCGCGCTGGTGAACTTGGCGATGTCGCTCGTGGAGATCGCATTCTGCTGGACCGTTGAGAGACCGCCGATGACCGAGGCGGTCAATCCCGCGGCCTGCGCGGAGGTCAGCGCACCGATCTGCGCGGTCGAGAGGTTGCTCGCGACGGCGCCGACCTGCGTGGTTGTCAGGGCGGTCACCTGCGCGGTGGTCAAACCCTGGACCTGGGTAGAGGAGAGCGCCGAGATCTGGGTCGTCGAGAGGGCGGCGATGTCCTTCGTGGAAATCGCATCGAGCACGGTGGTGCTCAGCGTGCCCAAAGTGGTCGTCGAGAGACCCGCAACGCCGGCAGTGCTGAGCGCGGCGATCTGGGTGGTCGTGATGTTGGTGCCGAGCGCATTGACCTGCGCGCTCGTAAATTTCCCGATGTCGGTCGCGGAGATCGCGTTCTGCTGGCCGGTCGAGAGGCCGCCGATGACCGAAGCAGTCAACCCGCCGACTTGCGCGGAGGTCAATGCACCGATCTGCCCGGTGGAGAGGTTGCTCGCGATGGCACCGACCTGCGTGGTCGTCAGGGCGGTGACCTGCGCGGTCGTCAAGCCCTGAACCTGCGCCGACGTGAGGGACGAGATCTGAGTGGTGGAGAGGGCGGCGATATCCTTGGTGCTGATCGCATCGAGCACCGTCGTGCTCAGAGTGCCCAGGGTCGTGGTCGAGAGACCCGCGACACCCGAGGTGCTGAGAGCCGCGATCTGCGTGGTCGTGATGTTGGTGCCGAGCGCATTGACCTGCGCGCTGGTGAACGCGCCGACATCGGTGGCCGAAATCGCATTCTGCTGCGCTGTCGAGAAGCTGCCGATGACCGAGGCACTCAATCCAGGTGCCTGGGCGGAGCTCAGCGCACCGATCTGGGCGGTGGAGAAGTTATTGCCGATCGCGGCAACCTGCTGGTACTTCAGTGCCGCCACCTGGCCGGTGGTCAGACCCTGCACTTGCGTCGAGGAGAGCGCTGCGACCTGACCGGTCGAGAGGGCCGCGACGTCTTTGGAGGAGATCGCATCGAGCACCGTGGTGCTCAGGGTCCCCAAGGTAGTCGTCGACAGACCCGCGACGCCTGCGGTGCTGACAGCCGCGATCTGCGTGGTCGTGATGTTGGTACCGAGCGCGTTGACCTGAGCGCTGGTGAATGCACCGATATCGGTCGCGGAAATGGCGTTCTGCTGGACCGTTGAAAGGCCGCCGATGACCGAGGCGGTCAATCCCGCCGCCTCTGCCGCGGTCAACGCGCCGATCTGACTGGTAGTCAGGTTCGCGGCCAGAGTCGCAACTTGCGATGCGGTGAAGGCGGCGAACTGCGCGGTGCTGAGTTGGGAGATCTGGCCGGTCGAGCCGGTTGTCAGAGCCGAAACCTGCGCCAGGCTCAGGGCGGCGACGTCCTTGGTGGAGAACCCGGACAGCTGTGACTGGTTGAAAAGTGCAATGGCGGCGGTGCTGATCTGGACGACGTCGGCGGTGGACAGCGCCGCGATCTGGACCGAGGACAGCTGCTGCGCCTGGGCCGTGCTCAGGGCGGCGATGTCGGAGGTCGCAAGCGAGGCGATCTGCTTGGTTGTAAGCGCCGCGATCTGCGCCGGCGACATCGACGTGACGATAGAAGTCATGAAGCACCATCCTGCCAGGCACGCGGTGGGATTCGAACCAACTGCGCCGCCTTACTTATTGCACCTATGACTCGACCGGGGGGTCGAGTCTTGCCATCGACATCGGCATGACTCGGCAAACCTTGAGAAGCATGTCAGTCATGCAACTCAGGCCTGATACGGGCCTTTGTCGGGCTATCGGCTTGGGGCAGGAATGCTTGAGTGTGCTCGTAGGAAGCGTGAGTGGGATCACACACGCCAGAATCTGTCAGGTCTTCTCGGCGGCCTTCTTCAAATATTCGCGGTAGGCCGCGGCAAACGCCTCGACGAAAGTATGCGGCAGGTGGTCCGCCGGCATCTCGATGAGGTTGCGATAGAAAGTGGTGAACATTTCCCAGTATTGCTCTTTGTCCGCCGATCGGGCCTTGCCGCGGCGAGCTGCGCGCTCGAAACGCGCTTCCAGCTCGGCCGGGTCGAGCCGGTCCAGAAATTCCACGAAAGCGGCACGAGTCGCTTGTGCGTTGGCGGCTTCGTGTGTTTTGGCTTCGCCGACCATCTCGCGCAGCCATTGAACGGCATCGAGACTGCGGTTCTCGTGCCGGATGAGCAGGCCGAGCAGCAGATCCTCGACGGTAGTGCGCGACAAGGCTGGGCGCGGATCATCCGGCTCCGGCGGCGGCAACTCGATCCGGAAACGATTGCGCGTCTCACTGCGGCTGCGGTCCAGGTCCTTGAAGCCTACGAGAGCTTCGCGGAAGAGTTGTCCGGCCAGATGCAGCATCCGGGTCTGAGCATCCGCGGGCAGCTTGTCGGCATCGATACCGGCGCCACGACAGAACACCTGGAGCCCCGTGTTGACGTCAAAGAGTTGGGCGCCATTGGCACTGGCCGCGTTGGCGCTTGCAACCGCGCCGTTACCGATGTCGCGGCGGGCGGCTTTGGCAAGGCGCTCCACGCGGCGGGCCAGGGAGTCCTCGTCGGGATCTGTATTCGGAACGGGCCGTGGGGATCCCGCGAGCGCCCGTACCGGCGCGCTGGCGACCGCCTGGCCATAGGCGTTCACAGGCAGGAGTGCCTCGCCGGTCGGGCTGTCGGGCACGAGCAGGTCATCGAGATTGAGCATCGCGCCAATATCGGTCTGTGAGGCTCGACTCAAGGTATGTAAGGCGTGAATGCTGGTTGGAACTGCGGCGGCGCCGGTGTCGCCGCGCGCCCCCTCGGCTTCCACGTCCAATGCCGCGACAATCTGATAATCCCCCACACGGATCATGTCACCGTTGCGGAGCTGGTAGCCGTCCGGGCTGCGGCGCGACAGGGCCTCGGCCTCGTCGTTTACGAACACGCCATTCGTGCTCAGGTCCCGGAGGAAATAGCGGCCATTGCGGAATTCCACACACGCGTGATGAGCGGACACGTAACGCAGCGGGTCGGGGAGGACCCAGTCGTTATCCGCCGACCGCCCGATGCTGCCACCAGCGGGCGTAAAAACAGCGTTGCTGCGATCCCCGAGGGATCGGCGCTGGTCACTGACGACGCGCAGGCGAAGCGTCATGGTTCACAAGATAAAAGGGCCGATAGATTCAAAAACCGTCCGCAAGCGCGCCGGCGTGTGGACATATAATGTCAGCGTCAAACTAGCAGCGGTGCCCCCCCGAACCATGGCAGCCAGTCACATTTTTCGCATTATGTTCGTGAATCAAGGCAAGGTTTACGAGATCTACGCCCGCAAGGTCGGACACGGCGACCTGTTCGGTTTCATCGAGGTCGAGGAACTGCTGTTCGGAGAGCGCTCCAGCGTGGTCCTGGACCCGTCCGAGGAGCGTATCAAGGGTGAATTCGAAGGGGTCAAGCGCACGTTCCTGCCCATGCATTCGGTCCTGCGGATCGACGAGGTGAAGAAGCACGGGACGAGCAAAATCACCGCGCTCGAGGGCGGCGCGAACGTCGCCCAGTTTCCCATGCCCCTGTACAGCACACCGCCCACCGACAAGAAGTGAGGGCCCGGAGCTAGATGTTGCTGCAGATTCTCGGCGCGCCGGCGCTCTCGGCTTTCCGTATCGCGAAACTCCTGGTCCGCCTGCAGACGCGTGAGCCGCGGATCACGGCTGTGAAGTCGCGTTACGTTCATTTCATCGATCTGGAGCGACCGCTCCAAGCCGCCGAGCGCGAGGTGCTCGAGCGTCTACTCACATACGGCCCCAGGGAGGAGGACGACCGAGCGGTCAGCGACGACCGAGCGGCTAGCGAGGGAATCCCCAGTGGGGAGGGAATCCCCAACGGGGACGAGGCCGAAGAGGGCACCGAGGCCCACGCGCAACAACTACTCGTAGTTCCGCGGGAAGGGACCGTCTCTCCGTGGTCGAGCAAGGCCACGGATATCGCCCAGGTTTGCGGTCTGGGTGCGGTGCGGCGGATCGAGCGTGGGATCTTCTATAGCCTGATCGCCAGTGCTCCCCTGGATCGGGACCGATTGGATGGGCTCGCTCCCGAGCTCTTTGACCGCATGACCGAGATGGTCCTGCTCTCCGGGGCCCAGGCAGAGCGTCTGTTTGCCCACGCCCCGCCCCGTCCCCTGTCGCGAGTGTCCCTCGAGCACGGGATAGGAGCCCTCGAGACGGCCAATCGTGAGCTGGGGCTGGCGCTCTCTGCGGACGAGATCGAATACCTGCTGCAGAGCTTCCAGCGCCTCGGCCGCGCACCGACGGATGTTGAGCTCATGATGTTTGCGCAGGCGAACTCCGAGCACTGCCGCCACAAGATCTTCAATGCCGATTGGATCATCGACGGGCGCAAGCGCGAGGAGTCGCTCTTTGCCATGATCCGGCACACCCATGCGCGCAGCCCGCGCGGGGTTCTGTCCGCCTATCGCGATAATGCCGCGGTGATCGAAGGCTCGGTTGGCGCACGGTATTTCTCCGAGCCGCGCTCGCACATCTACTCGGCGAGCGTCGAGCCCATCGACATTCTGATGAAGGTCGAGACTCACAACCATCCGACCGCCATCTCGCCTTTCCCGGGCGCCGCGACCGGCTCCGGAGGCGAGATCAGGGATGAGGGGGCGACGGGCCGTGGGGCCAGGCCGAAGGCGGGTCTCACCGGCTTCTCCGTTTCCAATTTGCGGATTCCAGGCTACGAGCGCCCCTGGGAGCGCGCCCCCAACGGACAACATATTGGCCGCCCCGGACGCATCGCCTCCGCCCTCGACATCATGATCGAGGGACCGATCGGCGCCGCCTCCTTCAACAACGAGTTCGGCCGCCCGGCGATTTGCGGTTATTTCCGCACCTTCGAGCAACACGCGCCAGGCGATCCATCCGAGCGGGTGCGGGGCTATCACAAGCCCATCATGATCGCTGGCGGACTCGGCAATATCCGGCGCGAGCACGTCGAGAAGGGCGAGGTGCCGATCGGCGCGAAGCTCGTCGTGCTGGGCGGTCCGGCCATGTTGATCGGCCTGGGCGGGGGAGCCGCCTCGTCCATGGGCAGCGGCGCCTCGAGCGCGGATCTCGATTTTGCTTCCGTGCAACGCGGCAATGCGGAGATCCAACGCCGCGCCCAGGAAGTGATCGACGCCTGTTGGGAGTTGGGCACCGACAATCCGATTGTGTTGGTTCACGATGTCGGCGCGGGTGGGCTGTCGAACGCCGTGCCCGAGGTGGTTGCTCACAGCCACCGCGGCGCGCGAGTGGATCTGCGGGCCGTTCCGAGCGCCGAGCCCGGCATGTCGCCGATGGAGATCTGGTGCAACGAGGCGCAGGAGCGCTATGTGCTGGCCATCAAGGCGGAGGCGGTGGAGCTCTTCACCGGTATTGCGACACGTGAGCGCTGTCCTTTCGCGGTGATTGGCGAGATCGATGACAGCGGCGTGCTGGTCGTCGGTGATCCCTTGTTCAAAGAAGACGCCGTGAACATGCCGATCGATGTTTTGCTCGGCAAGCCACCGCGTATGACGCGTGATGTGCGCAGCCTGAAGCCGTCGCGCCGACCGTTTGATAGCCGGAGCCTCGATCTGCGTGAGGCCGCGTACCGAGTGCTGCGCTTTCCGGCCGTGGCGGACAAGACGTTTCTCATCACGATCGGAGATCGCACGGTGGGCGGCCTCATCAGCCGTGACCAGTTGGTCGGCCCCTGGCAGGTCCCTGTCAGTGATGTCGCGGTAACGGTAGCCGATCACCAGGGTCATGCCGGTGAGGCCATGGCCATGGGCGAGCGCACACCAGTCGCTGTGATAGATGCGCCCGCCTCGGGCCGGCTCGCGGTGGGGGAGGCCATTACCAACATACTGGCGGCGGACATCGAGTCCCTGTCCCAGGTCCGTTTGTCGGCAAACTGGATGGCTGCTTGCGGTGAGCCGGGCGAGGACGCGGCGCTCTATGAGACGGTGCGCGCGGTCGGTAAAGAGCTCTGTCCCGCGCTGGGAATCGCCATTCCGGTCGGCAAGGATTCGTTGTCCATGAGGACGGCTTGGCGGGACGGCGATTCCAACAAGAGCGTCGTCGCGCCCGTATCGCTCATCGTTTCGGCATTCGCTCCCGTCACGGATGTCCGGCGGACCCTCACTCCGGCTCTGCAGCTGGAGGAGGGACCGACTTCGCTTTGGCTCATCGATCTGGGGGGCGGACGCAACCGGCTCGGAGGCTCGGCGTTGGCGCAGGTCTACGGCGAGCTGGGGGATGTACCGCCGGATCTGGACGATCCCCAACGCCTGTTGAATCTCACGGTGGTTCTGTCCGAGCTGCGCGCCGCCAACCTGGTCCTCGCCTATCACGACCGCAGCGATGGAGGGTTGTTTGCAACTCTGCTCGAGATGGCCTTCGCGGGCCGCTGCGGGCTGCACATTGCGCTACCGGCCGCGTCCGGGACTGCTGCGGCGCAGCTCTTCTCCGAAGAGCTTGGCGTCGTGTTGCAGATCAGGGCGGAGGATGAGCCCCGCTGCGCGGAAATCCTGGCCAAGTACGGACTCACGAAGGCGGCTCTGTATCTCGGGGCGCCCACCAGCGATATGCGGGTGCAGATCAAAGTCGGTGACGTCGAATTCGACGAGTCATGGGTGGATCTGCGCCGCGCCTGGTCGGAGACCTCCTGGCGCATGCGGCGTCTGCGCGATGAGCCGCAGTGCGCGGACGAAGAGCTCGAAGCGCAAACCAACGCGGCGGATCCAGGGCTGTCGGTTGCACTGAGCTTCGACCCCGAGGAAGACATTGCTGCTCCTTATATCGCGCGTGGCGTTCGACCGCCGCTCGCCATCCTCCGGGAGGAGGGGGTTAACAGCAACACCGAAACGGCTGCGAGCTTCGATCGGGCTGGATTCACGGCCCATGACGTGCATATGACCGACCTCCTGTCAGGTCGGCGCTCATTGCAGGAATTCAAGGGGTTGATCGCTTGCGGTGGCTTCTCGTATGGTGACGTGCTCGGTGCAGGGGAGGGATGGGCGAAGTCGATTCTGTTCCATGCCAATGTGCGCGAGGAGTTCCAGCGTTTTTTCCACCGCAACGACACTTTCGCGCTGGGCATTTGCAACGGCTGTCAGATGTTCGCGGCGCTGAAGAGCATCATTCCAGGTACGGCACACTGGCCGCGATTCGTTCGTAATCGCAGTGAGCAGTACGAGTCGCGTTTCACGCTCGTCGAGGTGTTGCCCTCACCGTCGGTCGTGCTGCAGGGAATGGCGGGCTCGGTGCTGCCTATCGCCGTGGCGCATGGCGAGGGATATGCTGAGTTTTCATCGGCTGCCGCGGCGGAAGCCTGCGCCAGGAGTGGATTCGTCGGCTATCGATACGTGAATCACGACCGAACGGTCGCGACGAAGTACCCGTTCAATCCGAACGGCTCACCTTACGGAATTGCGGCACTGACAAATACCGATGGCCGCATCACCATCACCATGCCGCATCCGGAGCGCTCATCGCGCTACGTGCAGAACTCCTGGCACCCACGCGATGTGGGTGAGCACAGCGGTTGGACTCGCCTGTTCAGGAACGCGCGGAAGTTTGTCAGCTAAGGTGCAATCGCCTAGGCGATGAGGTCGAGCAGAGCGTTCTTGCCGCCGGCCCAGTCGGCCAGTATCTGAGCGAGCTCGAGACTGTTTGTGCCGGGAAATTGCTGGAGGACCTGGCCGGTGCGCGAGTCTTTCACGGTGGCCACGGTCAGACCGCTGCCGGCGTCGACTGACAGCTCCAGCACGCGGCTGACATTCGACAGCCGGGCGTTGACCTTGTTGAGTGCGTCCTGAAGGTCTTTGGTGGTGGGCTGGGGCTGCGCTTGGCGCCAGGATGCTGTAGTTGCAAGGCTATCCGACGACACGGCATCGCTCGTGCCGATCGCGCCGACCCCATCTATCCTGCTAGAACCTTCTTCGACCATGCTGCGCTCCTCGATGGGTGCGACGCGTGCGACGCGCGGGTTGCGCCCGCGAGCGTGATCAGCCTGCCGCGGCCGCACTCACCGGCTGGCTCTGCTCAGCCTTGCGGACCTCAGGACCGATCGCGATCCAGGCGCCACGAATGTCGTTCAGAAGCCCGAGCACTTCGGCGACCTTGTTGGCGTCATTCTCAACATTCGCCAGCAACAACTGCCGGACCATGTATTCGTACAGATTGCCGAGGTTCTGGGCCAGCTCGCCGCCTTCGGCCATATTCAAGCTACCCCGCAGCTCCGCGATCAGGATGACGCAGCTGTGCAGCAGCTGTGCCTTCCGCGCGATCTCGCCGCGCTCGATGCATGCGCGCGCCGTGACCAGGCGCTCCGCGGTAGCATCGAACAGCATCTGAACCAGTTTGTGCGGGTCCGCCTGCGCGACGCTGCCGAGCGCCGAAACGGTCTGATAGGCCGCGAGGCTCGATTTGCGCGCGAAGGTGCTCAAGTGCCCATACTCCATTCAATCTCTGGATATCTGCTGTATCGGCCTGAAGGCTCTGTGACTTTAGCGAGCTCGCGATCACCCGTTTCTGGACGACTGCACCGACGGCAGCGAGGAGAGTGCCTGGGTCAGATATGCGGACGTCGTCTGCAGCGAGGACAACAAGGTATTCAGATGCGAATACTGAAGAGTCAGGCTGGCGCTCAGCGCCGTCATCTGATCGTTCAGGTCATTGGTCTGCTTGGTCAGATCGTTTTCCTGGTTGATCAAGGTCTGGCCGCGCGAGGTCACCGCGCCCTTGGTCGCCAGGTTCTGGGTAATCAGCGAGTTGAGGCTCGTCGCAACCCCGCTCGCACCGCTGAAGAGCTCGCTGACCGAGCTGAAATTCGTCGCCAGGGTGGAGCCGAGCTTCGACATGTCGAGCTTCAAGGTGCCGTCGCTACTTGACGTAATTCCGATGCTCGCCAGAGTGTTGTAGGTAGACGACCCGGTCTTCACCACATTGTAGAGCGCGTGTTGGATCTGGCTCTTGAGGCCGGCGAGCAGGGGGTCGCCCAGCATCGGCCCGGCCGACTTGCTCGTGGCATCGAAGCTGCCGAGCGAGGAGAACGTCCCGGCGAGCGCGTTGTAGGCCGTCACGAACGCCTTGATGTTGTTCTCGATCGTCCCGCTATCGGTCAGCACCGACAAGGTAGGGGCGGTCGTGCCGGCTCCGGTCGCGGTCGGCTTGATGAGATTCAACGTCACGCCATTCAGCGCTGTCGTGACCGTGTTCGTCGGGCTGGTGCCGGGCACGCCCGAAATGCTGAATGCCGCATCCAGAGCCTGCGATTGCTCGGTGTAGTTGCCAGTATTGCCGCTGCCATAGGTCAAAGCGGCAAGAGCACCGCCCGAATCGGTCTCGGTCACCTGGATGGTGTTGGCGGCTCCGGTCTGTGTAGAGCTCAGGACCAGATGGGCGCCGTCGGTGCCTTGCAGAACGGTTGCCGTGATGCCCGGATTGCCGGTGGCCGAGTTGATGGCCGCGGCGATACCGTTGAGCGTTTCGTCAGCGCTCGCGATGGTCACGTCGAAACCGGTACTACCCAGGCTGAGGTGCAAGGTGCCTGTGCCGACGGTGGTGGTACCGTCGCCGGTGAACTTGCCCGAAAGGAGCTGTTGCGCGCTGGCAATGTGGTCGATCGTCACGCTATACGTGCCGACCGGGGCGCCTGAGGTGATAGTCGCGGTGAAAGCGGTCGAGTCGCTGCTCGAGGCTATCTGAGCGTTGAACGAGCTTTGCGTGTCCAACGCGCTGAGGGCAGACTGGAAGGTCGAGAGAGCACTCTTGAGCTGCCCGACCGCGGAAATCTGCGTAGTGACTTCTGTCGTACGCTTGTTGATGATGTTCTGTTGCGGAGCCTGCGTGGCCTGCACCAACTGGGACACCAGCTGCGCTACGTTGATGACCGAGCCGCCCGCGGCCCCGGCCGTGCCGTTGGCGATCGTGACCGGATTGCTCGTCGTGGTCATTTCACGTGACTCCTACCGAAAACGTTGGAAGGCGGGCGCCTTGCGACGCCCGCCCTCCCATACGATCACGAGTGTTTCAGACTCGTTGTGCATCAAGTTACGGCAACTTCTGCAGCAGCGTCAGGATGTTCTGCGGAATCGTGTTGGCCTGCGCCACCATCGAGGTACCCGCCTGCTGGAGAATCTGCGCCTTCGACAGGTTCGAAGTGGCCTGGGCGTAGTTCGTGTCCACGATCGCGCTCTTCGCGTTCGCGAGGTTGGTCGCGGTCGTGTTCAAGCCGGTGATGGCCGCCTGGAACCGGTTCTGATACGCGCCGAGCTGTGCGCTGGAGGTCGCGAGCTGCTGCAGGGCGTTGTCGACCGAGATCAGCACCAGGTTCGAGTTATCGACGCTGGTCACGTCAGTGTTCGACAGGTTCTTGGCTGTGCCCGCGGCGGAACCGAGGGTATAGCTCGCATCCAAGCCCAGGCCGTTCTGCGTCAGGGTGTTGGTGGCGAAGGTCGACGCGGCGTCGACAGCCACTGTAACCGTCTGAGCGCTACCCTTGGCGGTGCTCAGGTCGATTCCGGTTCCGGCGGCGTTCACAGTCGCGACGATACCGTAGCTCGAGCCGACGGCTTCATTGATCGCACTGGCGACGTTCTTCAGGTCGGTCGCCTGCACGCCCGTGAGAGTGACGGAGCCGGTGGTGATCGAGGCGTTGGTGCCAACCTGAACGTCGAAGGATGCGGTGTCACCCTTGTTGGCCGCTGTCCCGGCGTAGGCGCCAGTCGCAGCAGCGCTCGTGTAGAAGTTGCCGATGGCGTTGGTCGCGGCGCTGGCGATCGAGGACACGCTGATGATCTGGCCGGCGTTGGCACCGATCTGGAAGTCCGCACCCTGGAACGAGCCGTCGAGCAGGTTGACGCCGTTGAACTGGGTATTGGCGGCGACGTTGTTGATGTCAGCAGCCAGCTGCGAGAACTGCGCGTTGAGGTCCGCACGGTCGTTCGCGCTGTTCGTGGCGTTGAGCGACTCCACGGCGAGGTCGCGCATCGTCTGCAGGTCGTTCGTGATCTCGGACATCGCACCCGAGGCGGTCTGCGTGAGCGACACACCATCGTTGGCGTTCTGAGCGGCCTGGTTCAGACCGTTGATCTGCGAGGTCATGCCCTGGGCGATCGCGAATCCGGCCGCGTCGTCGGCGGCAGTGTTGATGCGCAAGCCCGAGGACAGCTGCTGCAGCGCGCTGGACAACTGCAGGCCCGAAGATTGCAAGCTGTTCTGCGCAACCATCGAGTTGATGTTCGTATTGAGGACTAGTGACATGGTCTATGACTCCTGATGTTCGGTTCAGGCGCCGGACACCAGTCCGTTGCGCGCTGTCGGCATGTGCCGTTCAGCCCCTGTATCGGCGCAGTGCACCGGAGCTTGAATCCCCGTTTGTGCGCATGTGCGCGGAACTGTCGATTGCATCACAGACGTCGCGGGCAGGAGACATAATCGGGGGCCACTAAGACAAATCATCACCGCAAATACTGGAACAGCGACAATTTGGCTATCGAGGCATACGACTCTTGCGCGGCCTGCAGGGCGAGCTCTTCGGTGGAGAGCTGCGTGGTGGCGGCAGTGTAGTCCGTATTGGTGATGTCGCCGATGTTGCTCTTCAGGCTCGTCTGGTTCGTCCCCGCGGCCGACTGTTCCGTGGTAATGGCGTTGAGCCGTGCACCGACCGAGGCCGAGACGTTGCTGAAGTTGGTAATCGAGTTGTTGATCTGTTTGATCGCAGCGCTGATATGGGTCGCGAGCTGGCCGTTGTTGAGCGTTGTGGAATTCAGCGTCGTAATCAGGTTTGATAGCGCGCCGAAGGCACTCGAGGTGCCGGCAGGCGAGATCAGGAACTGGTCGCCCGTGGCCGGATTGCCTGTCACCGTGACCTGCGCGCCGTTGAAGGAGATCGTGTCACCATCCTTGTAGGTACCTGAGGCCACCACGTTACCGCCACTGTCGGTGATCTGGTAGGTAGTGGGATCCGTGAACGAAAGAGCGTAGGTGCCTTGCACCCATTGGCTAGGATCCTGGACAGTTCCCGGGCTGATGGCAGCAGTTCCGCTGTTGCCGGCGCCGGCGGCCGTCACGAACGTCCCGTTCCCGGCTGGAATGTTCATGAACGCGGTGCTACCCGTATCGCCCATCGAGAGACTTTGATTCTCGCTGATCTGCACCTGCACCACGGCGTTCGCGCCGTTGTAGGTCACGTTCGAGCCGGACTGGGTGAAGGGGGTGGTCGAGCTCGCATAACCGGCGAACAGATAGTTTCCCGCGCTGTCGGTGCGGTTGCCTATGGAGACGAGGCTTTGCAGCTCCTGCTGCAGTTGGGTAGCGATATTCTGCCGCTGGGCTGCCGTGAGCGCCGAGTTGTTGGCTTCGACCGCCAGGCTGTTGGCACTTTGCATCACATTGGACGCATCGGTCAGCGCCTGCTCCTCCAGTTGCAGATTCGTCTGCGCGGTGTTGCTGTTGGACACGTACTGGACGGAGGCGGAAACCAGCACGCTGAGCTGGTTGACCTGCGCCATGCCCGTGGGATCGTCCGAGGCCGTACGGACCTTCAGCCCCGTGGAGAGGTCCTGTTGAGTGCGTGCCATGGCCACCTGCAAGGCGTCCATCTGCGCGACGGCGTCGTTCTGGAATGTCGTGGTGGAAATTCTCATGATCAACCGTGCTGAATGGCGGTGATGAGGGTCTGGAACACGGAGTTCGAGGTCTGGATCATCTGCGCGCAAGCCTGGTAGGCCTGCTGGAATTGCAGCATCTTGGCCGCTTCCTCATCGAGGTTGACGCCCGAGACGTTGTTGCGCGCATCGGTGGCCGATTGATTGACGGTTTGCTGCGCGCTCGCATTCGCCTGCGCCTGCTGTGTCAGCACGCCGGTGGCGCTGACGAGATTGTTCGCAACCTCGTGTAGTGAGGCCGTACCGCCGCCCAGCGCCTTCGAGCCCATCGCCCCGATCATGGCGAGCACGTTGGTGTTGTCGCCCGTATTGGCCGTGCTGTTGGGGCCCACAGTGAAGGTATCGCCGGCCGCGGGCGTGCCGCTGATGGCCACCTGCTCGCCATTGAAATTGATTGGCGTGCCGCTGTTGTAGGCGCCGGAGGTCACCACGTTACCGCCGCTATCGGTCACCTGGTACTGGTTCGCGGCGGTGAAGGAGATCGTAAAATTGCCGGGTGTCCAGTTGGTGGGATCCGTTACGGTCGGCGAGGAGATGACCGCGTTGCCCGTGTTGCCCGAGCCTTGCGCCGAGGCACCCAACGAGGCGGCTGCGACCTGCGCCGGGTTGGTCAGCAGGACGGCGAGCTGGGAGACTGCACCTGCGGTGGGATGGATGACGTAGTTATCCCCGGTATTCACCGTGCCGTTCACTACGATGGACATTCCAGCGGCCAGGAAGGGATCGGCAGGCGTTCCCGTGCCCGTCATCGGCACTGCTTGCCCGGTGGTGGTGTCCTGCAGCTGCCATGTGGCTCCATTGAAACTGAGCTGGTAATCGTCCGCGGTGAGCTGGCTCAAGTTTGTGCGGGTGACTGAGAGTGTGCCGCTGCCGGTGTTGGCGGTGCTCGGCGCGCTCAGTACGCCGCCGACGGAGAACATCGGCTGGCCGGGGTTGCCATTCAAGTCCATGCCCGCGGCCTGCTGCTGATTCATCAAAGTCGCCAAGCCGACCGCAATCTGTCCGAGCGCATTCTGAGTAGGATCCAGGACCTGGCTACGCGTGCTGAGCAGGCCTCCCAACGTGCCACCGGTGATCTCGGATGTGACATCCGTGGCAGACCCGTTGGCGTTGGCGATGCCGATATTCAGTTTGGTGGCATCGGTAGAGGAGGGGGAGGCGACGAGCGTCTGGGCGGAGCTGGCGACGACCAGCGCCTGGCCCGAGCCCATGTAAAGGTCCATCTGGCCGTCATTTTCCTGCACGGCATTGACGTTGACGTATTGACTGAGCTGGTCGATCAGCTGGTCACGCTGGTCCATCAACTGATTGGGGACCTGGCCGGTGCCGCCTTCGGCGCCTTTGATCTGGGCGTTCAGGGCGGCAATGTTCTTGGCCAGAGAATTGACCTGAATGACCGTGTTGCCGATCTGTTGCTCGACGTTGGCGCCGTACTGGGAGATCTGCGACTGGTAGTTCTGCAGCTGCTGGGTCACGGCCTTGGCCTGGCTCAACAGCACCTGGCGCTGGGCCGTCGAGCTCGGCGAAGTCGAGACACTCTGGAGAGCGTTCACGAACGCCTGCAGGCTCGCCGTGAGCCCGGTCTTCGTGTCGCTCAACATATTGTCGATCTGCGCCGCCTGGGTCGCGACCGTGTTGAAAGCGGAATAGCTCGATTGCGAAGAGCGCACCTGTGCGGCGAGCATCTCGTCGTACGAGCGGGTAACGCTCTGTACGTTGACGCCCGAGCCGATGTAGCCCGTAGCGCTGCCCTGGCCAACCGCCTCCCTGAGGTTGATGTTCTCGACGCTGTATCCCTTCGAGCCGGCGTTGGAGACGTTATTGCTGGTGACGGTCAACGCCTGCTGAAAGGCGAGCAGGCCGGATATGCTGGTTGAGAGTATGTCGCTCATCCGGATGCGCCTTTACAGAGTGCCTGCGTTAGGATTTATCGGCCGTGCGCTCGCGGACTTGAGCGACGGTTCGGAACTTCCGGCGGTGCGCGAGCGGATGTCGGCGGCGATGGCCGCGATCTTGCTCGCGTAGTTCGGATCGGTTGCGTAGCCACCCTGCTGCAAGGCGTTGGCGAACGCGTGCGTGTTGCTGCCCGTATTCAATGCCGCGGTGTAGCGCGGGCTGTTGCGAAGCAGAGAAACATAATCCTGGAAACTCTGCTGCCGGCTATCGTACGCGCGGAACTGGTCCGTCGTGCCGACGGGGGTACCCTGCACGTATTCCCGGGTGGCAGCCGTGGCCGCAGCGCCACTCCAGTGACCGCCAGCCTTCATGCCGAACAGGTTATTGCCCGGGATATGCGCTCCCCAGTTCGTCTCCAGGGCGGCCTGAGCTATCAGATTCCGCGGATCGACACCCAGCTGCTGGCCTGCCTGCTGGGCGGCAGGCCAGAGGTCGCTGATGAAGTTGTCCTGTGCCGCCGCGGAGGCGGGTGTGGCTGTCGGCGTCGCCTCGCTGGCGGCGCTCGCCCCGTTGTCTCGAAAGAGCCGCAGTGCCGCTTTGCTTTGCGGGCCCATCGCCGCGGTGCCTGAGGGGGCGCCAGGGCTCGACTGCGTGGCCTGCTCGGCACCGGGGCCGGTACTCGCCGAGCCGGTCAGGTGTTGCATCTGGCGCACCAGGATATCAGCCAGGCCCAGCCCTTTGCCTCTCGAGAGCTCGAGGGACAGCTGATCGTCGTACATCTCCTCATACGTCTGGCCCTCGTCACTGCCGAAGAGGGGATCTTTTCCAACGGCCTCACGCATGCTCTTGATCATGATCCGCGCGAACACGCTCTCGTATTGCTTGGCGACCTGACGGAGCGCCTCGGGGTCGTTGTTGTGCGCGCTCTTCTTCAACGCGGTCAGGCCGGCGAAATCTGTATAGATATCCGCCGTGCTGCCGGTGACCGGACCGTTGGTGAGCGGGAGTGTCATATCACTATCAACTCGGCGCGCAGCGCGCCGGCCTGCTGGAGCGCTTCGAGAATTGCCACGAGGTCTCCGGGAGCGGCGCCCACCTGGTTTACGGCGCGCACGATCTCATCCAGGTTCACACCCGCCTGGAACACGAACATGCGGGCGTCGCCCTCCTTGACATTGATGGTGCTCTTGTTGGTTACCGTCGCGCTCGGGACCTCCGTGAACGGATTCGGCTGACTGACCTGGTCACGCTCGGTAATGGTGACCGAGAGCGAGCCGTGCGCAACGGCGGCAGCCATGACCCGCACGTGCGAGCTGATGACCACGGTGCCGGTGCGGGAATTGATGATCACCCGGGCCGGCGGATCACCCGGCTCCACTTCGATCGCCTCGAGGGTGGCGAGATAGGCCGTGCGTTGATTGGGATCCAGTGGCGCGGCGACGCGGATCGAAACCGCATCGAGGGAATCCGCGGTTCCCGCGCCCAGGATCTTGTTGATCGCGTTGACGATGCGGGCGGATGTGGTGAAGTCAGGCGTGTGCAGGTTGAACACCAGATGGCCGTCGCCGCCAAACTTGACCGGCACCTCGCGCTCCACGGTCGCGCCGTTGGGAATCCGGCCCGCGCTCGGCACGTTGACCGTGATCTTGGAGCCGTCCTTGCCAGCCACACCGAAACCACTGACGACCATGCTGCCTTGTGCGAACGCATAGACCTGTCCATCGACACCGCGCAGCGGCGTCATCAGCAAGGCCCCACCCCGCAGACTCGAGGCATTGCCGATCGAGGAGACTGTGATATCGATCTGCTGACCGGCTTTCGAGAAGGCAGGCAGCTCGGCGGTCACCGTTACCGCGGCGACATTCTTCAGCTGGGGGTTGGTGCCCGGGGGAATCGGCACGCCGAACTTCGCCAGCATGTTGGTAATGCTCTGAATCGTAAACGGCGCCTGGCTCGTCTGGTCGCCGGTGCCGTCCAGCCCGACCACCAGGCCGTAGCCCACCAACTGGTTGGTGCGCACGCCCGCCACCGTCGCGAGATCCTTGATCCGCTCCGCGTGAGCAGTGGCGGCAGCACCTGCGAGTACCCACAGAGCAGCCGACAAAAACCACGCTTTTTGGCGGCGGAATCCGGAGTAATGTCCGCGCAAAGCGCCGCAGGCGAATTTGCGCCAATGAAACAACGACGGCCACATCAAAAAGGTGTCCAGGGTGAGTTGAAGAAGCGCGACAGCCAGCCCTGCGCATTGACGTCCGCAATGGCACCCTTGCCGCCGTAGGTGATCCGTGCGTTGGCGACCTTGGAGGAGGAGATCGTATTTTCCGGGGACACATCGATGGGTCGGATCACGCCACTCAACAGGACGTTCTCCTGTCCCTGGTTGATCCAGATCTTCTTCTCGCCTTTCACATACAGATTGCCGTTGGGCAACACCTTGGCGACAGTCACGGTGATGTAGCCGGTCAGGCTATTACTCTGGGCGCTGTTGCCTTCACCGTCGAATTTGCTCGAATCGTTGACTGTGCCACTGAGTACGGAGGCACCATGGATCGTGACCGGTGAGCCGAACAGAGACATCCCGGGGAGTGTTTCGTTGGTCGACTTGGCGGTCTTCGTGGTCGCGCTCTTCTGAGCGTTGGTTGCTTCGTTGAGGATAATCGTCACCACGTCACCGATGTGACGCGCAATCGGATTCTCGAACAGGGCGACGTCGCGTCCCACCTGGTAGATGGCCCCGTTCGAGGCCGGCTGCAACGGCTCTTGGGTCCAGCCCAGGCCGTCGTCGTCCTTTGTGTCCTTCGCCGCATGCTGAGTGGCGCAGCCGGCCGTGAGGACGGCTGCGAGCAGGCATGCGATGAAGAGGGGCGCATGTCGCATTCTCTTTCGGTTCCGTTACATGTTCTGGCTGGCGTACTGCAACATCTGGTCGCAGGTCTGCACGGCTTTGGAGTTCATCTCATAGGCGCGTTGGATCTGGATCATGTTGACCATCTCCTCGACGACGTTGACATTCGAGGCTTCCAATGAGCCCTGCACGAGCGTGCCCAGCCCCGTTACGCCGGGAGTACCCGTCGTGGGCGTGCCGCTCGCGGCGGATT
>Ga0105240_10005189_pt1 | contig 19489 bp, 12 predicted proteins | sample KBSC54metaG_FD_80426 | JGI IMG/M metagenome (GOLD analysis project Ga0105240, IMG submission 80426) | Corn rhizosphere microbial communities from Kellogg Biological Station, Michigan, USA - KBS C5-4 metaG | ecosystem: Host-associated > Plants > Roots > Rhizosphere > Soil | place: Michigan, USA... | reverse complement strand
CGGATTGTTCCACCGCGCCCGCTCCCACCTCAAGCCCCGGGAAGAAGGGAGTCGGAACCATCGTCCGCCTGGACCCGGTCTTCGACGCGCTCGTTCCCAAAGATACGGTTATCGAGAAGGTCGGCGGCGGATTCAGTTTCACCGAGGGTCCCCTCTGGAGACCGGACGGCAAGCTGTGGTTCAGCGATGTAACTGCAAACCTGGTTCGCTCCATCACTCCCGATGGCCAGGTGCAAGTGTTGATTGAGAAGGCTGGCGGAGATACCAACGCACCTCCCGGTTCCTTTATCGGCCCGAACGGGATGATCGCCGACAAAGACGGGTTCGTGTTGTTGTGTCAGCATACCAACCGGCGGATTGTCCGGGTCGATAAAGACCTGAAGCAAACTGTTCTTCTCGACAAGTTTGAAGGCCGGAAATTCAACAGCCCGAACGATCTGGTTTACAAGTCCGATGGCGCCCTGTACTTCACCGACCCGCCTTACGGTCTTCTAAAGCAGGACGAGGACCCCGCGAAAGAGTTGAAGTTCAACGGCGTTTTCCGCTACGCCAACGGCAAGCTGACGGCGATTATCAAAGACCTGACCCGCCCTAACGGAATCGCGTTCTCGCCGGATGAAAAGGCTCTGTACATCTCGAATTCAGACGACAAGAAAAAGGTTTGGATGCGTTACGATGTCAACACCGATGGCACAGTTTCGAACGGCAAGGTTTTCGCCGACGTTACCGCGGAAACGGAAGCAGGGCTGCCCGACGGCATGAAGGTCGATTCGCTCGGGAACGTCTATGGCGCCGGTCCGGGCGGTGTTTGGGTGTTTTCCCCGGACGGCAAACACATCGGCACCATCAAGCCCGGCGAGACCCCCGCGAACGTTGCCTGGGCCGGGGACGGCAAGACAATGTACATCACCGCAACCACGAGCGTCTACCGGATTAAGTTGGCCGTAGCCGGCGAAAAAGCGCTGTACTGAGGGTTTATGAAAAGTTGTACTGAGGGTTTATGAAAAGTTGTACTGAGGGTTTATGAAAAGACGATCCTACCTAAAAACTATTTTGGCCACGGGCGCGGGAATGGCCACGGTTCAGGCCCAGACCAAGACCACGAAAAATCCGATTGTCCTGTATCTCGATATGCAGGTTGATCCGGCTAAAGAGCAGGAGATGATCAGGAACTTTCACACGATCTTCAAGCCGACCGCGGTCAGGCATCCGGGGTATATCGATGTGAAGATCGTAAAGCTGGACAAGGTTCTGACGGGCGCCGCGCCGGCGGGCATGAATTACCGTTTTCAGTTGACTTACGAAAGCGAGGAGTTACGGCAGAAGTGGATCGCATCGGCGGACCACATACGCGTGTGGCCCACCATCGAAAACACGCTCGTTACCAAAAACTATACCGTTCTGCTTTGCGAGGCCGTATAGACACCTCACTTTTTCATCGATTCAAGAGCGCGGAGCGCCTCTGCGTGCTGCTCCGCCCGCTCAGGCATTCCGCTCTGCTGCCAGGCCCTGATGAGTAAGTAATGCACCTGCGCATCGGTCGTGATTCCGCCAGATAGCTTCAGCGCGGTTTCCGCTTCAGCGGCGGATCGCTCGGCTTCGCCTTTTCGCAGCAGCAGACGGGCCATTTCGAAATGCGGATCTCTCGTCTGGGGAGCCAGAGCCAACGCCTGTTGCAGCCATCGTTCAGAGTCGTCGAGACGACCAAGCAAAAGCAACAGCCGGCCACCGGGCAGCAGGGTTTCCGCCTGCGGGCGACCCGCTAGTTTTTCCAGCCGAACCGCCTCCTCATAAAGCTTCAATGCTTCGGCGGCCTCGCCCAGGCTCTCAGTCGTGAGCCCCAGATAAAGGGTCGCGCGAGCGTCTGACCTGTTGAGCTGAACGGCCTTTCGGAAACGCGGCAGAGCGGCCTGCATGTCATTCGTGAGATACGCTTCCAGACCGTACAGAAATTGCGCATACTGCGCTTTCGGATCCGCGGCCAGAGCCTGCTCCAGGCTTTGGCGCGCCACATCGAATCGATTGATCGACATCGCCAGTTTCGCTTTCAGCGTAAGGGCCGGCACCAGTTTTGGATCGAGCCGGAGCGCTTCCTCAATGGCCGTGAGCGACTGGTCGAATTTCTGTTGCGCGAACAGAGCATTCGCGCGTTCGTACGCGCGGTAGCCGGCCGATTCCGGCGCGCCGAAGAAGAACCACAGCATCAATAGAGTGGTCACTTCGGCAAACCTTCCGTAACGTCGACAATGCGGTCGCCCCGCACGCCGGAAAGCGTTTGCGCGACCCCTCCCGGCCAGTGAATCTCAAGCGTTTCCGCGGTCTTGCTTGCGCCTAGTCCAAATCGTACGATGGCCTCACTGGAACTCGCGTAGCCCACCGCCGTGGTGGCATGGTTGTAAAGATCGCGCCCATCCGGCAGATGAACATGCACCGTGGCTCCCAGGCCCTCGCGATTGCTCTGTCGCCCGTGCAGCCGGATACCGAGCCAGTGAGAAGAGTTCGCAGATACGTTGTGAAAGAGCTTCGCCGGCCCGTTCAGAACAGACACCACAGCGTCCATGCGTCCGTCGTTATCGAAGTCGGCAAAGGCCACGCCGCGATGCATGGCTGCCTGCTGGAAATCTGATCCCGCGGTCGCGGAGATGTCTTCGAATCGCTTCCCATCGACATTACGGAAGATGTGATTCGGCAGCGCCGAAGGCCGGCCCAGATACCGATCCAGTTCGGCCAGGTGCGATAGACCGAAGAAAATATCTTTCCAGCCATCGTTATCGAAATCGTACATACCCAGGCTCCAGCCGGTGAACTGTCGGGTTGCCATCAGCAGCCCCGCGCGCTGACCGAAATCTTCAAAGGGATGGCCGCCCCCCGGATTTCGAAACAGCTGGAAGGAATCGTTCAGTATGCCCGAAATAATCAGGTCGGGCTTGCCATCGTTATCGAAGTCGCGAAAATCGCCCCCCATACCGGCGATGGCGTAACCGTCTTCGCGAAGAGCAACGCCCGCTTCGAGGCCAACTTCTTTGAACTGACCGCCGCCCAGGTTATGAAACAGAAAACTGCGAACCGAATCGTTGGCAACGAAGATATCGGTGAGGCCATCGCCATCCATATCGGCGAACGCGACCCCCATGCCCTTGCCAATATGCCCCGCAATTCCACTTGAGCGCGACACGTCCGTAAAAGTGCCGTCCCGATTGTTATGGAACAACTGGCCCGGCAGCCCTTGATAAACGCTTGGATGGCAGTAAAACTGTTGCTCGGGAGAGCCGCATCGGGGCTCGGTAGTGGCATCCCAAACCACGTAATTCGAGACGAAGAGATCGAGCCAGCCGTCGTTATCGTAATCGAACCACCCGGCGGATACGGACCACATGCGTCCATACTTTGCGTCGCCGCCCGCCAGCCCCGCTTTCACTGTGATGTTTTCAAAGCGACCGTTGCCGAGATTGCGATAGAGCGTGTTCTGTTTCACGCCCGTTACAAAGATGTCCTCGCGCCCGTCGTTATCGAAATCCGCCACCGCGACGGCCATTGAATAGCCTTCGCCGGAGAGGCCAGCCTGCTCGGTGACGTCAGTAAACGTCATGTCGCAGTTATTGCGGAAGAGGCGGTTGTGAAACTCCGGTCCGGTCTTGCTGAGAGAGGGAATGGCCGCGCCGTTGGTGAAGAAGATATCGGTGCAACCGTCGCCGTTGTAATCGAGAACGGCGACGCCCCCACCGGTAAGTTCAATCTGATGAAACTTACCCGATGCCGCGTTCCGGAGCGTGAAATGAAGCCCCGCTTTGCCCGCAACCTCTTCAAATCGGATGGGCGCCGACGGCGCGGAAGCACCCGCGCCAATCCGGTTAACCCAGATCAGCGCGAGCGCAATGCCTGTGAGGACACGAGTCAAGCTACAAGTTTATGCTTCTCAAAACTGGAACCGTGCCACCAGTTGCCCCGTTCTCGGCGTGGGCAGCGAAGAGTTCACGCTGTTCGACACGATGCCGGTATAATTCAGGAACCCGAAGCCGCCAGTCAGCAGTCCGTTCGACCGCGTGGGCGGTGTTGCGGGGCTGCCAGTGCTCGGATTCGCCAGCGAAAGATTCTGGTTGAGAAGGTTAAAGAACTCCGCCCGAATACTGAACGACATATGCTCGCGGATGCTGAAGGTTTTGCCCAACCCGCCCGAGACAATCGGCCGGCGTTGTGCGCGGAAGTCGTTGAAGTACACGATATTGCTGCCGGGAATGCCCGCCGCCTGATCCTGCCATGCGGCCGGATTCAGAATGGTTTGCTGCGTTGGATCGATGCAGCCGCAGTTCGGATCTTTGAGATACAGCGGCACGCCGGGCACGCGCACCTGGCGCGTATAGCCGGTCGAAACGTAGTTGCCGATGGCATTGCTGGATGTCGGCGTAGCGAGCAGTGCGCCACTCTGCCATGTGTCGATCGTGCCGAGTCTCCAGTCGGCCAGCAGCAGATTCGCGATGCGGTTTCGCTTCACAAATCCCACGCCCGGAATCGTGTAATCCACACTCAGGCTGAAGATATTTGGAATATCGTTCACGCCCAGGCCCTTGAAACTTGACCGGTCATAAATGCTGCCCGCGTTGGTTGTGCTGTCGAGCGCTTTTGAAAAGGCGTAGGCCGCGGTGGCGGTGAGGCCACGCGAGAACCGCTTCGTGAGCTTCACCTGCAGGGCATCATACCAGGCCGAGCCAAGCGGAGCCCAGAGCTGCCCCACTCCGCTGAACTGCGGGAAAGGGCGCAGACTTTGCAGAACCGTGCCCGCGTCCGGAAAGCCGGCGTACGGCTTCTTGAAACCGGCGTTCACGGCGGCCGTGGAAGTAATGGAAGAGCTAAGCAGCGTGCGGGTGTTGGCGTTCGTGAGATCGCCAAGACCAAGCCGCTGGAGCACGGCTGGACTGACAGCGTTGTAGTTGATCAGATTGCCGATAGTGCCCGACGAGAAACTTCCGCCCGCGCCGGCATTCAGCCACACCGAGTGGTTGCCGATGAAAGATGCTTCCACCACAACATCCTTAACGATCTCGCGCTGCAGGGAAATATTCCACTGGTTCACGCGCGGCGGGCGGCCGCCATTGCGATCCACCAGCGCGGGCGCACCCTGAACAGCAGTGCCGGGAACCACAAACAGACCGGGATCGTAACTCGCTCCGTAGAGTGCCTTCTGATCGATGATGAGGGGCTGCGAAAGAACGCCCGCGCCTACGCCATTGCCAACCGCGGGAGTCGTGATCGTGTTGAAACCAAGTCCGGAGGTGGAAGGCGTGGAAGACGTGGGTGCGAGCGAGCCATAAGTCAGACCCCAGCCGGCCCGTATAACGGTCTTGGCATTGATCTGATAAGCCCCGCCCAGCCGGGGCGCGATGGCGAAAGGATACACGGCCGGGAACTGGCAACCACAACGGCCAGTGCCGGTGCCGGCATAGATCACGGCGCCCGGCAGTCCATTCGCGTTCGGATTCGGCGTAGTGGGGCTAAAGCTCGCTTCACGGTCGTGAATTTCATAGAGCGGCTTCTGCAAATCCCAGCGCAGGCCATAGTCGAGCGTAAGCTTGCGGGTGGCCTTCCACGTGTCCTGCGCATAGAGAGCCCAGGAGGTGCGGCGGAACTGCGTTGCGATGGTGTTTCCAACCGCTACGCTGTCGTACTGACCAAGCAGAAAACTGGCCCACGGAGAACCTGTGCCGGTTCCGCTGGGCAGCGTTTGCCCGTACAGAGGCTGCGACGTTTCGCTGGAGCTGAAAGCGTAGGACGGCGCCAGATTGGCGTCGTTGATCTGTGTCTCTGTATCGATCTTCCAATCCATGCCGGTCTTGAACGTGTGGTTGCCATGAACCCAGCTGGCCGACATCGTGACAGTAGGCTTCTGGTCGATCGCAAGCAGGCGGTTGCCGGACCCGATCGGGACGGCCAGACCGCCCAGAACGCTGTCGCCGATGCTGTTGATGCGCGGATATCCGCTTCCCGGCGCCCCTTTGATGCCGAGAGCCGTGTTGTCATAACCCGAACTCACGGGCGGCACAGTGTCAGGATTCACGTGGCGGATGAAACCCGCTCCGAAGTGGAATAGCAGAGTCGGCGTAATGGTGTGGTCGTAGTTGATGCGGGTCGTCTTGCTTCGGATGTACTGCAAACGAACGCGTGAGAGGGCATCGGGAAGGCCATCCACGCCATTCGACTTGTCGGTGTCCTCAATTGCGAAGTAGCCCGAAATTTTGATTTTGTCGCCGAAATTCTGATCGATCTTGATGGATGGGATCTGCTGAAGTTTAAAGAACGATCCGGATTGCGAGAAATTGTTCACGAAATTATCGCCAAGGTTCGGCTTAGGCAGCGTGCCGATAATCTTCAGTGCCACCGGATCAATCCGGTTCAGTGGAATGATGTTGCCGGGGAAAACATTCAGTACGCGCCGCCCGCTCGAATCGATGGTGGCGGTGGAGGGGTCATAAATCGAATTCTGAATGATCGGGCGGCTCGCGAAATCGTTGCCCAAATTCCGGTTGTTCGTAACCGCCAGGTTGTTACTCAGATTGCCCGCGATGTACTGGCTGTTCGGCACTGTGGTGGTGCCCGCATAGAGATTCTCACGGTCGCGATACTTCTCGAGATTGAAAAAAAAGAACGTCTTGTTTCTGCCGTTATAAACTTTGGGGATCCAAACCGGACCGCCGATGGAACCGCCGCCATCGCTCAGATGCTTGACTACCTTCGTGTGGTGGCCCGTGCCGTCGTTCGTGAAGGGAATGCCCGCATTCAGGAAGGTGTTTTCGAAGTAGTCATAAAGGCTGCCGTGAAACTGGTTAGTGCCGCTCTTCGAAGTGAAGTTGTAGATTCCGCCGTTGCCGACAAGCCCGTATTCGGCGGCGAAATTCGATGTCTGCAGCGTGAACTGTTCGATGGCTTCGACCGACGGCTGCTCTTCGTCCGACACCTGTGTCTGATAAGCGCTGTCGGATTCCTGCCCTTCGAAGATAATCTTGAAATTGTTCGTGCCGCCATTGATCGAGATGTTGTTCCAGCCGTTGAACGTAGCACCCGGGGTCATCTGAATAAACGACAAAGGGTTCCGGATGGCGCCCGCGCCGATGCCGAAGTTGATGGGCAACTCGGCAATTTGAGTGCCCGTGATGGTCGTCGACTGCTCGGCGCTCTCCGTCTTTAACTGACTCGACTCGGCCGTCACCTGTACGGAATCCGACGCTGCGCCGACCTTCAACACCACGTCCACACGTGTCGTGATGGCCACCTGCACCTGTATATTTGTCTGTTCGTACTTGCTGAAGCCCGGCTGTTCAATCAGAAGAGTGTAGGTGCCGACCGGAAGGGCAAGCACGGTATAGTTGCCGGTCCCGGTTGTGACCGTTTCGCTCTTGCTTCCCGTGCTTGTATTGGTCAGCACAATGCGCGCGTTCGGCACCAAAGCGCCGGTCGCATCGGCTACTGTCCCGGTGATGCTTCCGCGATCGCTTTGCGCGAATAAAGCGGCGGCGGAAAGGGCGGACAAGGCAATAACGAATAGTGTTTTCACGTAACCTCCTGAGTGTGACTGGAGGTTATCAGGCGGCGCCGGAAGCGGTCAAACGTTTTTACGGTAAAGCGTCAGGTTAATGCCGCTGGATGGGCCTGCCGCGGGCATTTTTGATTTTATCTTTGTATTTCCTTTAGTCGCGCGCGGGCGGGGGGCGAAGCAGGATTCAGTTCCAGGTAGCGGTTGATCGCCTCAATAGCTTCCTTTGGGGGAAGCGCGATCGAAAGATTCAACGCCGCTTCCTCCGCCGCCGGGTTCGCCGCCAGGGCTCGTTCCCAAACCGCGATTGCCTCTTTGGTTCTGCCGGCGGCTGCGTAAAGGATTCCAAGATTGACCAGGGCGGCGGTCTCGCCCGGTTGATCCTTTAGAACGGATTCGTAGAGCGCTGCCGCGCGTGCGGCAACCGGCTCGACCACCGCGAGGCGCAGGCGAACCGGCCAATCGGCGGGCTGCGCGCTTGAGAGATAAGATCGCGCGCGCGGATCGCCGAGTTCGGCATAAGCAAGCCCGAGTGCCCTGTCGTCCGCGACGCCTAAGAAGGCGGCCAACGCCGGTGTGGCCGCGTTCTGAAGCGCGGGCTTTGCGGTGCGTGGAATGCTGTGGTCGGTAAGCACGCCATGATTCGCATCCGCGGATTTGGTCTTCGGCATATGGCACGTCGCGCACATCTGCTCCGGATGGTGCGCGGAGGCGTGGCAGGAAAGACACGCCGCTTGCGTCTTATCCGTATTGGTATGCGGGTCGTGACAAGTTCCGCACCAAAGCGCGTCGCCGGAAGCAATTTTGCAGGCGCTGGCTGACAGCCTCTCCACATGGCTGGTTACTTTTAGGCCAACCGCGCCGGGGCTGGCCAGACCAGCGTTCCAAAGAAGATAAGTCGCGTAATCCGACAGCCGCTCGCCAGCCTGAAATGCGGCCATACGGCGATTCGGCCGCTCGATACGAGCATCCGCGGTGAGGTGACACTGCGAGCACACTGAATCCCTGCGCTCGGCGTCCAGGCGCGCCGGGTTTACCATCCTGGTCTGCCGGGGATCCCGCACATGTTCGCTGCCGGGCCCGTGACATCGTTCGCAACTCACGCCGTTCTCCTCGAAAGGCGGATTTCCATAGCGGTTTTGCGTGCCAAGCACCGGACGCACCCGGCTTGCATGGCACAACAGGCAACTGGGCTCCACCGCCCTGTTGAGCCGAACCCAGCTATCGTGCTCATAGCCCGGCGAAGCATCCCAAATCTTCTTCTGCGCGTACCAGGTTACTGGTAATTCATATAGATAGCCGTCGCGTTCCCGAAGCCACGCGCGCCCGGCGGCGTTTGAGCCGATGAAGTAGTCGATAGTCGATGTGCCGCCTGGGAACGTTAGGGTCTTGCCTCTGATGGAATAACGCTGCCCGGCAGCCACGAAGGTGACCGCGGCCAGAGGTTCCGCCTTGCCGCTGGAGAGCGCCATCGGTGTGCGGGCGTATGAGCGCGCAATGGCCGCGTGGCACGGCACACATGCCTGGCTTCCGACAAAGACCGCGGTGGCTAGCAAAAGCATTCGACGAGGCTATTCTTTCACCCGCACCCCGTGAAATCCACGGCAATGGTGCTTTTTACGGGGATTTCAGCCATGGAGTTTACGTAAATTGTAACGATGATAGACTGAAGCCCGTTAACAGAGCACTCATGCCAGCCAATACGCTTCCAGGCGATGTAGCCGAAGCAGTGCTTCCCGGCAAACAACCCGGTCCAGAGACGTGCCGCGCGCTGGTGCGCCGCATCCTCGCGAGCAAGCCTTTCCTAAAGGCGAACCAACTCCGCGATATTCTCCTGTTCATCACAGAACGCGCTCTGAGCGATGCCGACTCTGTCATAAAGGAGCACGAGATCGGCTGCGACGTCCTGGGGCGCGGGCCGGAGTTCAATCCCCATGAGGACAATATTGTCCGGGTGCAGATCGGGCATCTGCGAAAGCGTCTCGACGAGTACTTCGCGGGCGAGGGCATAAATGAATCGCTTCGTCTGGTGGTTCCGAAGGGGAGTTACCTGCCCCGATTTGAACAGCGGCTTGAACAGCGGCTCGCCGAGCCCGTCACGACAACGGTAGTTCCAGAACCGGTCGTCCCCGCGTCATCGGGACCGGCGAGTTCGGCCCCCGTGCCGGAACAAGAGCCAGCCGTATCCGGAATCGGCCGGCGCGGATTCGCTGTCGTGCTTCTGTCGATAATGGCTCTAACCAGCGTGGCGGTTTGGCAGTGGCCTTTGAGATCGCCCGGAACGAAAATTCAAAAAGCCACCCAGCTTTCCCGCGCGGGTCGGTTTTGGACCGCGCTCTTCGGCGCCGAACCCGCCAGCATCGTAGTTGCCGATACCTGCCTCGTGATGATGCAGGACATTCTCGATACGGACATTCCGCTCGATGAATACCTGAGTGGCACTTACCCGGAACAGGTGCTCAACCGCGCCGCCACGCCGTCGCTTCGAAATGCCCTGCGGCTAATTGCGTCCAGGCAGTACACCAGCATTGGAGATTTGAATACAGCCTCCGCACTGATGGGCCTGGGAACACGTTACGGCGCGGCGCCCCCCAGAATACGGTATTCGCGGCATCTGAATATCCGGGAATTCAAGTCGGGAAATTTCATTCTCATCGGAAGCCGCCGCGGCATTCCCTGGGTTCAGCTATTCGAGCCGCAGCTGAATTTCGCGATTGAGGAAGACAAAGCAACCAGGAGCTATTACATTCTGAACCGTCATCCGCGAACCGGTGAGCCTGCCCGGTGGTCGCAACGCAAGGAAAACGGGAATGTGACGGAGACCTACGCCAACCTTGCCGTGCTGCCGAACCTGGAAGGCTCAGGGCAGGTGATGATGCTCGGCGGGTTGACGATGGATTCCACCGAAGCCGCCGGTGAACTTGTCACCGGACCGGGTTTCGAGCAAATGCTTGCGTCACTACAGCCCGCCGGAAGCCAACCCCGCCATTTCGAATTGCTGCTAAGAATGCCCGTGACAGGCGGTATCGCGCGCAGCCCCGAAATCGTGGCCTCGCGAATACTGCCTTAGCGCACTCAGGATTGGCTGCGTTGCCGGGGGGAAGCATCCTGAATACAATTAACGGAGGGAAAGCATTCTGGAATTCGGCCAGGAACAACGATCGACTCGAATAGCGATCGCGACCGGCATGGCCATCGCGGTGTACGGCATGGAAGCGACCCTGCTCGGCACTCTGCTGCCGGGCTTTTCGAGAGTGCTGACTCCCGCGCAGGGCGGCACCATCGCGGCCGCGCAATCTTTGGGATTGATTTTCGGCTCGCTCGTGACAGGTCCCGTCATCGATCGAACGGGCGCCAAGGCCGGAATCGCGTGTGGGCTTGTACTGATTGCCCTCGCGCTCAGCGCACTGCCCGGGGCGCACACATACATCCCGATACTGCTGGTTATGTCGGGGCTTGGTTTAGGCGGAGGCGTGATTTCGACGGGCACGAACACCATGGCCTCGGCTATAGGCGGTGCCCGGAGATCGAGCATGCTGAACCTGCTGAATGTATTTTTCGGGGTGGGCGGGCTTATCACGCCGGCGCTCGGCGCCTGGCTGAGTTCGCGGGCGCTGTGTTTCCTGATCGTTCTGTTTGCATCGGCAACATTGAGCTTTCTCGCACTGACCGCTGTTCCCTCCCGCACGCGCAGAAGTGGCGAAGGAACTGCGCCAAACGGTATGCTGCTGCGACCCGTTTTCGTACTGCTCTGCCTTTTTCTTTCTCTCTACGTGGCGACGGAAGTAGGCATTTGGAACTGGCTGGCGGCTTATCTCGCGGGCAAGGGGATTGCTCAGAGCGCCGCGCTTCGCGTATTGTCGTTTGGATTCGCGGCGGGAATTATCGCCGGGCGTTTGGGCGCGGCGAAGATTCTGGCGCGATTCGATCCGGTGCGGTTGACGCTCATATGCGCGGCTCTCATGGCCCTCTCCACCTCAGCCATTCTGCTGGCTCACGGTGTGGGCCTGGCGAGCGTGGCGGTGTTCAGCGCCGGCGTGGCGATGGCGCCTGTTTACCCGACGACAATCGGTATGATCGGCGGCGAATTCCCACGCGGGACGGCAACGGCGATCGGAATCGCGGTGACGCTTGGCTGGGTCGGGGTAGCAGGTAGTTCAAAGCTTATCGGAAGCATTGCGGGAGACGACCCGCACAGACTGGGTACGGCGTTGCTGGTGCTGCCGGCCATGTCGCTGCTTATGGTTGGAGTGAATCTGATTTTCAGCCGGCTGCCGCGGGTTTCAGCGATCGCCGCGAATCCAGAGTAGTAATCGGGTAAGGGGATTTTTCGGAGCGCGTCCGCCGCAAACGGGGCAAAGACCGGTGCCTTTGCAGCCTCCGCATTTCACATCGGAAGAATTGAGATGCGTGTTCTCGCCCGACCCGTAGCATTCGGGACAGGAACCGGAACCCTTGCAATGGACGCATTTCCCGCTCGGCATAAATTCCCGGCGCTTTGGCGACGGGCCTTAGCCAATTTTAGAACGGCTCGACGACGTAGCGGAAGCTTCCGATTTCGCCGGCTTGCGGCTGGCGGGCGTTTGGAACCGGCGCAACTGATCGGTAACGCACACGAGGAACATGGGCTGTTTGGCGTTCTTAAGAACATCGATAACGCGGCCAGGCTCGTCTTCCAGATAGATGTTTTTGCCGTCCGTGATCAGGTGGATCTCGCTGTCCCCGTTGAGAGCATCGCCCAGGCGCTTGCCCATTTCGCGTTGCAAAAAACGCAGCACGCGACGGATTTTTTGCAGGGAGAATCCCTTACGCCGCAGTTCGGCGATGACCGAAACTTCCACCACTTCCTGAGGAAGATAAACGCGTCGATGGCCTTCCTGGCGGGGGGAGACAACGTTGCGTTCATCCCACCACTGCAACTGGCGAAGGCTCACTCCGGCAATGCGCGCTACGTCGCCGCTGGTATATCGTTCCTGATCTGCCGCAGCGACGGGAATGTCTTTTTTTGTTTTGAACATTTCACGGTGCCTCTGTGCCCGGGAGGGAGCTTTAAGGATTCTAGCAGATTCGAGGCTGTATGAAACGTTACTTTCGGCTATTCAATTTCACCGATCATCCAATTTGATCTCTGCACAATTCGAGTAACTCGATGGCGTGAAGACCCGCCTGCGCCACGCTGTTGGTGGAGACTCCCGTGGCCTCTTCAACGGGATTCAGCACGTCCGGACCTTTAAGCTTCGAAAGGGTGAGCCGGGGGCGGTCAGGTCCCTGCCCCGCCAACTGCTGAAGAGCTTTCTTCGCGAAAGCGACGTTCTTTGTTTTCGCGTAGACATAACCGGAAAGCCGGCCCGGGCCGCCGAAGCGAGCGTCTGCTCCCTCGGCGCCGCTGGCAATATCGCGGAGAACCACATCCGGCCGCGCGGTATTGATGCGGCAATATTGCAGCCATGCGGCCTTCCAGCCTGGGTGGTCGATGAGTTCGTTGAGTTCAAACACCACTTCGGCGCCGCCCATAATCGTGGTCAGGTTGTAACCGCCGAAACCATCTTCGGAGAGCGGGAACAGCTTGCCGGTCGCGGGGTCGTACCCCATCAAGCTGTTGGGTCCGGTGAAAAAGCGGTATTTCATGGCGGAGACGGAATCAAAGCCCGCAACGATTCGGTCGCGATATTTTGTATTGCCGGTGCGCTCCCACTCCGTCATCCAGTTTCCGATGAAGGCCAGCCAGTCGGGGCCGCCGCGCACCCGTCCGGGGTACCGCAACGGCGCAGTGAGCGGAGAAGCCAGACGCATGGGGTCAATCTCGATGGTCTTCCTGTCTGAGTCGAGCACTTCGCGCATCAGGTCGCCCGTGCGCTCGTCCGTAGTCAGGTAGTAGTAGAAACGCCGATAGGCGGCCTGACTGATGCGGGGTTCTTTTGCGCCGCAGCCCCAGTGCCGCACGTTGTGGCGGGAACCAAGCCCCGCGAATCTGCCCAGGTGGTAGACGTCCACTTCGCTGGTGTGGCGGGTCATCGCCTCAGCCATGCGGAACACGTCGGCGCGGCCGCTGCGAAGGAACGTGTACCAGAGCCACATGTCCGTGCCCAGTTCGGTGTTATCCCAGGCAAAACCTCCGACGTCATACCGCCACATGTGACGCGGCCCATCGTGCTGGTGCATGACATCGCCGTAATTCCAGAAGCCATACCAGCGACGCTGATCTACTTCCTTATGGTAGAGATCGAACGACGCGTCGAGCTGGTCTTCGATCGACTTTTTGGCGGGCGTGGACCGATCGGGCAGGCTCCAAACCCCGAACACCTTCGTGGAATAAAGATGCGCGGGAGTGGCGGCCGGTACCGGAGCCTGAGCGCCCAGTTTCGCCTGTTTCACGGCATCTTCACGAGAGGGCAGACCGGCTGATGCGAACAGCATGATTTCGCTGGTCCGCGCTACCCCATGCGGCGTGCTGTAGCCAGGCTGAACGTCCTCATAACTGGAATCGAGATCGTGCGCGCGGGTATCGTAATGGCGCATATCCATGGCCGGCGCGTCGGGGGACCACATCCAAACGTGAACGTCTGCCTGGCTGGTGGATGCCTTCGTGACTTCGAGTGAAGCAGGGTACGATTGCCAGAAGTTTTTCAGGGAGATTCCCAGGCCGCCCGAAACGTCGCCCGCAAAGACCATGCCGGAAGCGCGCCCGCCGCCCGCGGCATCGAGGAAACAGCTTTGCGCATTGGCGCGCTTGTGAACGGTGAAGGCGTCGGGCGTCGGCTGCACGAGTTTGTACTCATCCCAGACGGCCCAGTCGCCGAGCAGTTTTTTCCCTCGCGCATCGAAGGCGCTTTTATTGGGCAGGCGCTTGCCCGCTAACTGGTTGGCGAAAAGGTTCCCGGTTCGGTCGTTGGGCAGAGCCAGAACGCGGCGCCCGGTGACGGGCTGAACGGGCTCTTCCCAAAGTCCGTCGCCCTCACCTGAAAAGCGTATGTGACGGTTGTGAACTTCTTCGCGCATGGGAACCGATACCGTGAGCCCCAGAGCGCGGATGAAGTCCTTTTGATCGTCACCATCGAAAACGATCGTATGTACCGCGCGGACGTTCGCGCATCCGGCATAGAAGTAAAGCCTCACCGTAAACGGAAGCCATTCGCGGCTGCCTTGATCCGCCCGGTGGATGCCTTCGGCCTTAATGACGCCGCGCACAGGTCCGGTCTGTTCGGTCGTGACCTTTCTTACGACGCTTGTGAAATCTTCGAAGCGAATGACGCGGTCCGCCGGAGCGGCGCCGCGGTTCTCCAGTGTCAGCTGGAGTCTTGCCTGTCGCGCTACTTCCACACCGGAGACTGACAGGGAGTCGAACAGGAATGTACCCTGCTTCCGGATCTGGCATTGCAGCGAGCCAGTGTCGACGGTCAGAGAATCGGCATCGTCGCGGACCGTTAGCTTTACCGGACTGGCAGCACCAGCACCTTTCGATACGCGCAACCCGTTCGCGTCGTTTCCGGCTACTGTTGCGAAACCAGTCCATTTAATGGAACCGTCGGGCCAGTACGCGAGAGGCCACTGTTGAAGCGGGTAGGATTTGCCGGCAGCGTTTGCCAGCGAAAAAATCTGGGCGGCGTTCACTTCGCCGCGCGGCCAGGAAATGCCCCAGCTGACGCCGGTTTCCATTTCCGGAGGCGCCCCGTCGATCCAGTTCAATTCCGCGGAACCGGGGGCCGGCGGCTGCGCCGAAGCTGTTTGCAACGCGACTGTGCCGGCAATCGATCCAATGGCTTGTCTTCGTGTAAGTTTCATGCGGGTACGCTTAACAAACTGTCATTCGGATAAAAGTGATCCACGTTTTCCGCCGCGATGATCTGGTGTTTGGTGAAGACCGCGGGGGGCACCGTCTTACGCGCCAAAATGTCGAGCGCCAGGCGAATGAGCCCGTCCCCGTACTGCTCGGGGAAATAGGCCACCGAAGCTATGAGACGGCTGCGCGGCGACCGGAGTTCCGCGCGCGCTTCAGGCTCGGCGTTCTGACCGACAATGGCGCAATCCTCCACGCGGCCCGCTTCCTCGAATGCCCGCAGGGCGCCGAGCGCGCTCGAATCGTTGGCCGCGCCCACCAGGATTCGTTTTGCTTTCGTTTGCCGCAGATGCTTGCGGACACGCTCCAGCGAGGTTTGAAACTGACCGTCGCCATCGACCGGCACGGTTCTGCAATGGTCCGGAAGGCGGATAACTTCGGAAAGGCCCGCCAGCAAGCCCCTAATGCGCGCCTTCGGAAGAGAGCCTGCGCGATGCAGCTCAATGAGAAGTACCTCGTCCACATCGCCATTCCATTGCTTCTTCGCCCAGCGACCGAGATAGTGGCCGCCGATCAGCCCCGCCTGGTAGTTGTTGGCGCCGAAATAGGTGGCGCCGGGATGCGGAATGTCGATCGCGATGAAAGGAATGTTGGCCTCAAGGTACTTCGAGGCAATGGCCGGCGCAACGACCTCGTCAGCTTGAAACTCGATGACGAGATCGACTTCCTGTCGAATCAGATAATCGGCACTGCGAAGCGCGATCTTTGGCTGATAGCGGTTGTCAACGGTAATGAGTTCGACCTGTTCGCGTTCCGCGGCGCGGCGGAGTCCGTTGGCTACGTCCTTATCGAACGATGCATCCTGGCCCTGTGCCGCATAGCCGATGCGATACAAACGCCGGCGACGCACCTCTGAAGTAAGGCGATAGCTATTCTCACCAACGCGATCGAGAAAGCCGCACTGGTGAAGCGAGTAAAGCAGCCGGAAACACATGCCCTTGTTAAAACCCGTGCGCGTGACGACATCGCGAAGGCGGATCACCTCGCCCGCCGTCTGAAATGCTTCCAGCACGCGCGTGGCATGCACCAGGGATTTGACCATGTAGCGGTCGTGGTTCGTATTCTTCACGGTTTGGCCAGATCCTTTTTATCAGTTTTGATATCCGAAACACAACCGTATTGGAATCCGTGACAGAAGATCGGCCAGACTGGGTGACTACCCCGAAGCGGTCCGGCAGGCCGGGCGCGAAGAAAAGGTTCCCGTGATCGATCTGCATGCGATGAGTAAGCCGTTGTATGAGGCGCCCGGGCCGGCCGATGCTCACTTACTATTCGCCGGGAAGGACACGACCCATCACTCCGATTACGGAAGTTACCAGTTAGCGAAGAGCTGATTGAGGCAATTCGGGAACAAAAGCTGCCTCTGGCTAAATATGTTGTTGACGGGTTGCCCGGATACGACCCGGCCAAACCGGACTCACCTGAGAAATTCCAGGTTCCGGCGGAGCCGCCGCTTACGAGCGAGAAGCCGTACGGCAATTAAATTAAAAGGGCAGAAAATAAAAAACCCCTCGTGCTGCAAACGGTAAGCGGAGGATAACGACTCGTTTTGATTTGACTCGGGCTCCCGTAAGCCATGAGTCACGTTTCGTTATCCCTGACGCCAGCGTATTGCAGCAGAGGGCAGGTTGTATGGTATTTCTACCGATTCGGAACCTAGAGTAGCAAATACACCGCCAAGTGCGAAAATCCGTATGTTATTGATTTCACGGCTTCGGTAAGTAGCGTTACGGTCATGGCCGTAGCGTTTGCGCGGCTGTGGTGTGTCGGTGTGACACAGCATGACGCTCAGAGGTCAGACTTTCGCGGGCACGGACAGTTCAGCGTCATCCGGATCGCGCGGATTTTCTACACTCGTCGAAGTACGTGTCTGGAATTGGACCAGATCTTTCGAAAAGAATAAATCGAGGGTCCAATCGAGGGCGACGCGCACTTTTTTTTCGAGACGAGGCAATTTTGCAAGATAAATTCCGCGCCACAGGAACCAGGCCAGGAAGCCTGAAAAATGGAAGCCGAAAATGCTTGCCACGCCAGAACGGCGACCGATGGCGGCCAGGAGTCCGAGCGTTTTAAAGCGAAACGGCCTGAGGTCTTTTCCCTGCAACTGCGCGACGATGTTTTTGGCGAGGGCCTTGCCTTGCCGGATGGCGTGTTGCGCGGTTGGCGGACAGCTTTTGCCTGTGGTCACGTCGGGAACACAGGCGCAATCGCCCAGCGCCCACACTCCGGGCCAGCCGTCGAGCTGCATGAATTCGTTCACCTTGATTCGCCCGCGGTCACTCTCGCAGGGAAGTTCGCCGGTGAGGGCGTGCGCACAGGTACCGGCGGTCCAAATCAGCGTGTTTGTGGGGATCATGGTCCCGTCATTCAGTTCGATAGTCCGGGTTTGAGGGCCGAGTGTATGAATGCCCTTCACCCTTGAATTGACGCGGATCTCAACCCCTCTGGCGGCGAGTTCCTTTTGAGCATAGGTGCCGAGTTCCTCACCAAGTTCGGGAAGCACAACCGCGCCGGGATGGATGACGACGACACGGATTTGTTTTTCAGTGAGGTGCGAATAAGAGCGGGTCGCTTCGCGAAGAAAATCATTGATCGCGGCGATTGTCTCAATTCCGGAGAAACCTCCGCCCGCGACCACCACGGTGAGCAACTGATGGCGATCACCGGCGGCGCATTCAAAATCGGCTGCCTCCAGCATTTCGATCAGATGGTTGCGCATCCCGATGGCGTCGCCGAGGGATTTCATAGTGAACGCGAAATCCTCCAGACCAGGCATTTTGAAAAAGTTGGTTGCGTTGCCGAGGGCAATCACAAGATGGTCGTAAGGCAGGTCATGTTCGTGCCGGATTTCCGAGTGCGCCACGCGAACGGTTTTGTTTGCAAGATCGATCGACTGAATTTCGGCGTGGAAGAAATTCACGTGCCGGAGCATCTTTCGGATGGGGTTCACGATATGGGTCAGGTCGAGATCGCTTGCCGCCACTTCGTGGAGCATCGGCGTGAAAAGAATGAAATTTTCGCGGCTCACCAGGGTCACTTCAATGTCGGACCGGGAGGCGATTGTTTTGTCGAGTTCGAGAGCTGAGTACACTCCGCCGAAGCCACCGCCGAGAATCACAATTCGTGTTTTCATTTTTTCTGTGCCTTGCTCCCCGGTGTTTATCATCCGTCTAATGACCCCGGCCGCGGGAATTATTCCTGCTCATATTCGCGCACAAATTTCACACGTCCGCACCGCGAGCAGCGAGTTGCGAAACTGGTAGGCGATGAGCTTCCTCGACAATCTTGAAAATAACCTGAAGGCTCTTGAATCACGGGAAGAGGGCGGCCTTGATGAGCGGGGGCGACGCGAAGCCGAGAAGAGCCGGGCCAAAGCGGCAGCGCCATGGGCGGAGGAACTGAAACGCGCCCCGTGGACTCAGACTCTGATGCAGAAGGCCACACGCGCCGGATATCAGAGGCGAACGAAGGTGAACCTTTTGTGGATCGGGACAACGTTTCGATTGGAGGCTCTGGGCCATCGTCTTGAGATGCGGCCCGAGCCGGACGGAATTCGCGCGGTGTTCATGCAGGGGCCGCAGGAGTTGGAAGAACAGCGTGTGGATCTGACGAGCGATCCAGAGAAGCTTGTCAACGAATGGATGTTGATTCTGGACGAGCAAAAGAAGTTAGATGCGGAAGCGGCCCGGGCGGCGTCGGCGGCACAACTTCAGGCTGAGGCTGAAGAAGAGTTCGCCGGGTAGCCTGGTCCGCAAATTTCGTCGAGAGCCGCTTTGGGGCGTGCAGGAACACACTTTGGGTTTGCGGAGGGGCAGGTCGGGATATTCGGTTGTGAAAGAACAGTCGACCGGAGCCCTGACCAGAGGCGCAGGCAAACACAGAATTATCCGGGGATAAGCCGTGAGCAAGTCCGGGCCAGTGGTTTTGGGGACGGCCTCGAACAAAACGGTTTTAGGCGGCTTTCGGCATACCGGCATCGGTGCGATGCGGTTTTGGCAGCTGCCAGCCGTTTCTGGAGAGGACAATGGCAGCGGTTACGCGCTTATCGAAGTCGAGGCGGCGGCTGATTTCGTCGTTTGAAAAAACGAACCCATTTGCGGAGGTGGACCAGTTGCCGGGTATGAACT
>Ga0105240_10005185_pt1 | contig 19495 bp, 18 predicted proteins | sample KBSC54metaG_FD_80426 | JGI IMG/M metagenome (GOLD analysis project Ga0105240, IMG submission 80426) | Corn rhizosphere microbial communities from Kellogg Biological Station, Michigan, USA - KBS C5-4 metaG | ecosystem: Host-associated > Plants > Roots > Rhizosphere > Soil | place: Michigan, USA... | reverse complement strand
TGGGCCGGAAGCTCGCCCAAGCGAGGGTCGACGCGGCCGCCGAGGTGTGACAGTTCACGGCGCATGATCCGTTCGAGGGCCTCGGGAGGCGCCCCCACCGCTCCTCATCCCGCTCATCCCGGCGAAGGCCGGGACCCAGGCGGGTGCTTGAGCAATGCCCCCCTTCCGAGAGTGGAACTGGTCCCCGCGAGCCAACTTGGTCCCGGCCTTCGCCGGGATCAGCGGGGATTGGCGGGATTGGGCGCGTGAGCGCCGAGGCCGCGGGCTCGGCGTCGCGACCGGGCGGAGGGATGCGCCACGGGCGCAACCTGACCGAGGGGCCGATCACGCGGACCCTGATCGCCTTCTCGCTGCCGCTGCTGGGCGCGAACGTGCTGCAGACGCTGAACGCCAGCGTCAACCAGTTCTGGGTCAGCCACATGCTGGGCGTGACCGCGATCACCGCCATCGGCAACGCCAACCTGCTGATGATGCTGCTGCTGGGCGCGATCTTCGGCGTGGGCATGGCCGCCAACATCCTGGTCGGCCAAGCGGTGGGCGCGCACGACCTGCCCATGGTCAAGCGGGTGATGGGCACCGCGACCTTCTTCTTCATCGCCATCTCGGTGACGCTGGCGCTGGTCGGATGGACCATGGCCCCGCACGTGCTGAGGCTGATGCAAACGCCCGCGGCGGCCGAGGCGGAGGCGATCGTCTACCTGCGCATCGTCTTCGTCGCGATGCCGTTCATGTACTTCTTCGCCTTCCTGCAGATGGCCCAGCGCGGCGCGGGCGACTCCCGCACGCCGTTCTACTTCATGGCCCTGGCGGTGGTGCTGGACGCGGTGCTGAACCCGCTGCTGATCGGCGGCATCGGGCCCTTCCCGAAGCTGGCGATCGCCGGCTCGGCCGCCTCGACCCTGATTGGCCAGGGGGTGTCGCTGGCGCTGATGATCGCGCACCTCTACCGGCGCCACAGCATCATCATGCTGAGGCCCAGCGAATTCGGCCTGTTCAAACCGGACCTGCGCATCCTGAAGCCCCTGGTGCTGCGAGGTCTGCCGATGGGCGCGCAGATGCTGCTGATGTCGATGGCCGCGATCGTGATGATCGGCTTCGTCAACAGCTACGGCGCGACCATGGCGGCGGCCTACGTCGGCGCACAGCAGGTGTGGAACTACATCCAGATGCCGGGCATGGCGATCGGCGCCTCGGTGTCGTCCATGGCCGCGCAGAACGTCGGCGCCGGTCGGTGGGACCGGGTCTCGAAGATCGCCCTCTCCGGACTGGGCGTCGCCGTCGCCGTGACCGGCACGATCACCCTGGCGATCTACCTGCTGGGCCCCCTGCCCCTCTATCTGTTCCTGCCGCCCGGCTCGCCGACCATCCCGATCGCGCTGCACATCAACCGCACGGTGCTGTGGGCGTTCGTGGCCTTCAACGCCACCTTCTGCCTGACCGGCGTGGTGCGGGCGACGGGCGCGGTCTGGGCCCCGCTGGTGTTCCTGTTCATCTCCATGTGGCTGATCCGGATCCCGTTCGCGAGCCTGTTGATCCCGCACTTCGGCCCGGAGGCGATCTGGTGGAGCTTTCCGCTCGGGACCATCTGCTCGAGCACGCTGGCGGCGCTGTACTACCGGTTCGGCGGTTGGCGGAAGTTGCGGATGATGGAGCCGGAAGCCGGGGGCGAAGTGGCCGACCCGCCGCTGTCGACCCCCTCCATGGACCCGCACGACGACGACCCCGGCATGCCGGGCGTACAGGCCGCCAGCAGACCCCTCGCCCAGGGAGCCGCCCCATGACCACCGCCGCCATCGCCGGGATGTCGCGCAGCCGCCTGCAGCACATCGACCGGTTCCTGCAGGAGCGCTACGTCGGACCGGGCAAGCTGCCCTGCGCCCTGGTCATGGTCGCCCGGCATGGGGAGGTCGCCCACCTCGGCGTCCATGGCATGGCCGACGTGGCCCGCGGCAAGCTGCTGGCGGACGACTCGATCTTCCGCATCTACTCCATGACCAAGCCGATCACCTCCGTGGCCTTCATGATGCTGGTCGAGGAGGGCAAGGTCGCGGTGGACGACCCGGTGGAGAAGGTCCTGCCCGAATGGAGCGGCCTGGGCGTCTATGGCGGCGGCCAGGAGGGAGGCTGGGTCACCACGCGGCCCAGCCGGCCGATGCAGATGGTCGATCTGCTGCGGCACACCTCGGGCCTGACCTACGGCATCCAGACCCGCACCAACGTCGACCGGGCCTACCGCACCGCCAAGATCGCCGAGCCGCACGGCAAGCTGGGCATGCACGAGACGATCGCGGCCCTGGCAGAACTTCCCCTGGAGTTCTCCCCGGGCGAGGCCTGGAACTATTCGGTCTCCACCGACGTGCTGGGCTGCCTGGTGCAGGAGATCTCCGGCCAGCCGTTCCAGGACTTCGTGCAAGAGCGCATCCTCGGGCCGCTCGGCATGACCGACACCGGCTTCCATGTGCCGCCGGAGCAGGCGCACCGCTTCACCGCCTGCTACACCCGCGGCCCCGACGGGCGCCTGGCGCTGCAGGACGATCCCTCGACCAGCCGCTTCCTCGCCCCGCCCACCTTCTATTCCGGCGGCGGCGGCATGGTCTCGACGGCGGCCGACTACATGAAATTCTGCCGCATGCTGGTGAACGGCGGCCACGCGGACGGAACCCGGTTCCTGAGCCGCAAGACCCTGGCCTTCATGACGATGAACCACCTGCCGGGCGGCAAGGACCTGACCGAGCTGTCGCGCTCGCTGTTCAGCGAGGCGACCAACGCCGGCATCGGCTTCGGCCTGGGTTTCGCCGTGAACACCGACATCGCCAAGAACCTGATCGCCGGCAGCAAGGGCGAGTTCTACTGGGGCGGCGCGGCCAGCACCGCCTTCTGGGTCGACCCGAGCGAGGACCTGACGGTGGTGTTCATGACCCAGCTGCTGCCGTCGAGCACCTACCCGATCCGGCGGGAGCTGCGCACGCTGGTGTATGCGGCGATCGACGACTGAGCGCTTCTTCATTCTAGGGATTCACAAAGATCTCCGTCATGGCCGGCCTTGTGCCGGCCATCCATGAACTCGACGGACGGTAGCTGGAAGACCGGTTCCACGGTGGCGTTCTGCCGCCGACGTGCGTGGATGGCCGGCACAAGGCCGGCCATGACGTGTTGGAGATGGGCGCTCAGACCTAAGGCGCCTGCACATTGCCCGTGAATAGGAGGCAAGGACTGGACGAAGCCTTTCGGCGGGATCATGCGTTAGGGCGACATGGCCGAGCAGCGGACGATCGAGCGCCTGGTGATCTTTGGCGCGACGGGGGACCTCGCCGAGCGGATGCTCTTGCCATCCCTCTATTACCTCGATGCGGACAAGCTGCTGCCTGACGGGCTCCGGATCGTCGGCTCGGCCCGCTCCAAACTCGATCATGACGCCTTCGTGGCCAAGGTGCATGACGTCCTGAAGCGGCGGGTCGAGGGGCTGGCGGAGGGCGTCTGGGACCGGTTCTCCCAGCGGCTCGACTACTGCCCGGCCGACGTGACGCGGGCCGAGGGCCTGAAGCAGCTGGCCGACCATCTGGGCGCGGCCTCGACCATCTTCTACCTGGCGCTCTCGCCCAGCCTTTATGGGGACGTGTGCCGGGCGCTGGACGAGGCGGGGCTGGCCTGCGGCGACTGCCGGATCGTGCTGGAGAAGCCGCTGGGCCACGACCTGGCCAGCTCGCGGGCGATCAACGCCGAGGTGGCCGCGGTGTTCGAGGAGCGGCGGGTGTTCCGGGTGGACCACTACCTGGGCAAGGAGACGGTGCAGAACCTGCTGGCGCTGCGCTTCGCCAACACCCTGTTCGAGCCCTTGTGGAACAACCTCGCCATCGACCATGTGCAGATCACCGTCGCCGAGACGGAAGGGGTGGGCGACCGCTGGCCCTACTACGACGAGTACGGCGCGCTGCGCGACATGGTGCAGAACCACATGCTGCAGCTGTTGTGCCTGGTGGCCATGGAGCCGCCGCCGGACGCCGGCGCCGACTCGGTGCGCGACGAGAAGGTGAAGGTGCTGAAGTCGCTGAAGCCGTTCGCGGCGCCGGCGGCCCAGCAGCTCAGCGTGCGCGGCCAGTACAAGGCGGGCGTCGTCGAGGGCAAGCAGGTCAAGTCGTACCTGGAGGAGAAGGGCTCGGAGAGCTCCACCGAGACCTTCGTCGCCCTGCGCGCCGACATCGACAACTGGCGCTGGGCCGGGGTGCCGTTCTTCCTGCGCACCGGCAAGCGGCTGCCCGAGCGGCGCACCCAGATCGTCATCCAGTTCAAGGCGCTGCCCCACCTGATCTTCGGCGAGCGGGCTGGCGATGACGTGGTGGCCAACCGGCTGGTGATCGACCTGCAGCCGGACGAGGACATCTCGCTGCTGCTGATGAACCGGCGGCCAGGCCTGGCCGGTACGCGGCTGCAGGCGCTGCCGCTCAGCCTGTCGCTGGACGACGGCGGGCGCCGGCGGATCGCCTATGAGCGGCTGCTGCTGGACGTGATCCACGACAACCCGGCCCTGTTCGTGCGCCGCGACGAGGTGGAGCTGGCCTGGGCCTGGATCGACGGCATCGCCGACAGCTGGAGCGACGTCGCCGCCCAGCCCAAGCCCTACGCCGCCGGCAGCTGGGGCCCCGCCGGCGCCTTCGCCCTGATGGAGCGCTCGGGCCGTGCCTGGCTGGACGAATAGTCGCCCTTCTCCTCCCCCGTGCAGCCGAGCGAAACGGGGGAGGGGGACCGCGAAGCGGTGGAGGGGGCGCGGGGACGGGACGCCGCCCGTCGTCGGACCCACGGCAGCTGCCCTGCGCCCCCTCCGTCACTCGTCCCCCGGATCAAGTCCGGGGGCCGAGCGCCACCTCCCCCGCTCCGCTACGCTTCGCAGGGGAGGAGGAACGCCGTGATCGAGACCTACCCCGGCTCCGACGCCGCCGCGGCTGCTGCGGCCGAAGCGATCGTGGCGAGGCTGGCGCCGCCCGGGCCGAAGCGGCTGGTGGTCACTGGCGGGCGCACCCCCGGACCCGTCTACGACCTGCTGAGCCGCGTCGACCTCGACTGGTCGCGGGTCGCCGTGACCCTCAGCGACGAACGGTTCGTCGACGATGCTGCGCCGCAGAGCAACGCGCGGCTGGTGCGTGAGCGCCTGCTGCAGGGGCCGGCGGCCCGCGCCGCCTTCACGCCCCTGAAGGGCCCCGGGCCGACGCTGGATGACGACGTGGCGGCGGCCGAGCCGAAGATCCGGGCGCTGACGCCGTTCGACGCGGCGCTGCTGGGCATGGGCGAGGACGGGCATATCGCCTCGCTGTTCCCGGGAATGCCCGAAACTCATGCTGCGCTTGATCCCGACGGCGCCTATTGGGTCACCGCGGTGGCGCAAGCTGGCCTGGAGCCCTACGTTTCCCGCATCAGCCTCACCGTACGGGCGCTGCGCGATGCGGGCGTGATCCTGCTGTTCATCAGCGGGCGCGCCAAGCGCGACCTGCTGGAGCGGGTGGCCGCCGAGCCGGGCTTCGCCCCGCCGGTCGCCGCCCTGATCCGGCAGGCCGCCTCGCCGGTCCGCATCCTCTGGTGGGCGTGAAGAGGAGGCCGGCATGCACCCCGTGACCCAGGCCGTCACCGAGCGGATCATCGAGCGCAGCCGGGACAGCCGGACGGACTACCTGGAGCGGATGACCGCCGCCCATGTCGCCGGGCCCGGACGGGGCAAGCTGACCTGCGCGAACTTCGCCCACGCCTTCGCCGCCCTGCCCGGCGACGACAAGGCGCGCGTCCGCAACCCTGCCGCGCCGAACCTGGCCATCGTCTCGGCCTACAACGACATGCTCTCGGCCCACCAGCCGCTGGAGCGGTTCCCGCCGATCATCAAGGCCGCCGCGCGCGACGCCGGGGCCACCGCCCAGTTCGCCGGCGGCGTGCCGGCCATGTGCGACGGCGTCACCCAGCAGCGGCCGGGCATGGAGCTGTCGCTGTTCTCGCGCGACGTGATCGCCATGGCGACCGCCGTGGCCCTGACCCACGACGCCTTCGACGGGACCCTGTGCCTGGGCGTCTGCGACAAGATCGTGCCGGGCCTGTTCATCGGCGCGGCCTCGTTCGGCCACCTGCCGACCATCTTCGTGCCGGGCGGCCCGATGAGCTCGGGCCTCTCCAACGCCGAGAAGGCGCGCATCCGCGGCCTCTACGCCGAGGGCAAGGTCGGGCGCGACGAGCTGCTGGACTGCGAGATGAAGTCCTATCATGGGCCCGGCACCTGCACCTTCTACGGCACCGCCAACTCCAACCAGATGCTGATGGAGATGCTGGGCCTGCACCTGCCCGGCTCGGCCTTCGTCCATCCGGACACGGCCCTGCGTGACGCCCTGGTCGGCGCGGCGGCGAAGCGGACGGTGGAAATCGGTCCGTCCACGAACGCCTACACGCCGCTGTCGGCGGTTGTGGACGAGAAGAGCCTGGTCAACGGCCTGGCGGGCCTCTTGGCCACAGGCGGGTCGACCAACCACACCCTGCACCTGGTGGCGATGGCGCGGGCGGTGGGCGTGCGGCTGACCTGGGAGGACTTCGACGACCTCTCGCGGATCACGCCGCTGATCGCCCGGGTCTATCCGAACGGCGCGGAGGACGTGAACGCGTTCCACGCCGCCGGCGGCATGGCCTTCGTGGTCCGTCAGCTGATCGACGCGGGCCTGGCGCACGAGGACGTCGCCACCGTGGCCGGCCGCGGGCTGCGGCTCTACCAGCAGGAGCCGTTCCTGGCGGACGGCGCGCTGGTCTGGCGCGAGGGGACGGCGACCTCGCTGGCGCCGGACATCCTGCGCCCCGTGGACAATCCGTTCGACGCGGAAGGCGGCATCCGGATGGTCACCGGGCCGCTCGGCCGGGCGGTGGTGAAGACCTCGGCGGTGAAGCCGGAGCACCGGGTGATCGAGGCCCCGGCGATCTGCTTCGACGACCAGGAGCAGCTGCTGGAGGCCTTCCGGCGCGGAGAGCTCGACCGCGACTTCGTGGCGGTGGTGCGGTTCCAGGGGCCGCGGGCGAACGGCATGCCTGAACTGCATTCCCTGACCCCGACCCTCAGCGTGCTGCTCGATCGCGGGCGGAAGGTGGCGCTGGTCACCGACGGACGGATGTCCGGCGCGTCCGGCAAGGTGACGGCGGCGATCCATGTGACGCCGGAGGCGGCCGCAGGCGGCCCGCTGGCATATGTGCGCGACGGCGACGTGATCCGGCTGGATGCGCATGCCGGGGAGCTGACGGTAAAGGTCGATGTCCGTGAACTGATGTCCCGCCCGCCGGCGCAACGTCCGAAGGCGGGCGCCGGCTTCGGCCGCGAGCTGTTCGCCTGGGCGCGGGCCGTGGCCGGCCCGGCCGACGAGGGCGCGTGCACGCTGTTCGGCGACGAGATGGCGGCCCGCCCGGTCCCGACCTTCGTCTAAGCGCCTTCACGCCCCCCTTCAGTAACCCTCTCCCCGTTCACGGGGAGAGGTAAGGTGAGGGGACGATCCATCGGCGCGTAGATCGTCAAAGAACTTGCTTCGTCCTGGGCGCTTGCCCTCACCTTACCTCTCCCGCACAGCGGGAGAGGGTTACTGATAGGGCGGTGGGTTTGGAGGGTGCGGGAAAACTACTTCCGCGTCCCCAGCAGGTTCCTGGCCACCACCCACTTATGGATCTCCGTCGGGCCGTCGTAGATGCGCATCGTCCGCAGCTTGCCGGCCATCAGTTGCAGGGGCAGTTCCTTGGTCATGCCCATGGCGCCGTAGGTCTGCATGGCGTGGTCGACCACCTCGAAGGCCATCTCGGTGGCGAAGGCCTTGATCATCGAGATCTCGTTGCGCACGTCGCGGCCCTGGTCGAGCTTCCAGGCGCAGTCGTAGGTCATCAGCCGGGCGGCGTGGATCTTGGTGGCGGCGTCGGCCACCCACCACTGGATCGCCTGCCGCTCGGACAGCGGGACGCCGAAGGTGACCCGCTGCGGGGCGTATTCCAGGATCATCTCCAGCGCCCGCTGGGCCATGCCGACCGACCAGGCGGCCATCTGGATGCGCCGGGTGCTGAGCCGGGTCTGCATCGGCGCGAAACCGTTGCCCTCGGTCCCCAGCAGCTTCCAGCCCGGCACGCGCAGATCCTCCAGCACCACCTCGTAGGTGACCGCGCCGCCGACCATCGGGATCGGCCGCACCACGTTGAAGCCGGGGGAGCCCTTGTCGACCAGGAAGGCCGAGATGCCGCCGCGGGCGCCCCGGTTGCGGTCGGTGAGCGCCATCAGGATGGTGAAGTCGGCGTCGGCCGCGCGGCTGATCCAGATCTTGCGGCCGTTGATCACCCAGTCGTCGCCGTCGCGCTCGGCGTAGGTCTTCATGCCGGCCGGGTCGCCGCCGGCGCCGGGCTCGGAGATGCCGATCGCCGAGATGGTCTCCCCGGCCACGTAGGGGGCGAGGTAGGCGACGCGCTGGCGCTCGTCGACGGTGGCCATCAGCATCTTCAGGTTCGGGCTGTCGGGCGGCAGGGTGTAGGGCGTGACGGTGCGGGCCAGCTCCTCTTCGACCCCGACCATGGCCACCATGGGCAGGTTGGAGCCGCCCACGTCCTCGGGCGCGTCGAGGCCCCAGAGGCCCAGCTCCCGGGAGACGGCGTCGAGGCGCTTGCGGTCGGCTTCCGGGATGTGCAGGCCCTGGCCCGCGGCCTCGGCGGCCAGCACCTTGGGCTCCAGCGGCGCCAGCTGGTCCTTCACGAACCGCGCCACCAGGTCCTTGAGCATCCGGTGCTCTTCGGAAAGCTCGAAATCCATGGCGGTCCCTTCCCTTGGCGTGGTCTTCCGCCCTCCTTACGGTCATTGTAGGCCGGCCAAAAGGGGCCGATCGGGCCGGGCGGAGGGGAGAAAAGGCATTGGTGGAGGTGAGTGAGCTGGAGCCGGAGGCCACCGGGCCGCTGAAGGGCCTGCGCATCCTGGACATGACCGGGGTGGTGTTCGGCGCCTACGCCACCGGCCTCCTCGCCGACCAGGGCGCCACGGTGCTGAAGATCGAGTTTCCCGGTGGCGGGCGCGGCGACGGCGGCGACACCATGCGCTGGAACGCGATCACCCCGCCCACCGCGCATGGCCTCGGGCCGGTGTTCCTGTCGATCAACCGCAACAAGCACTCGGTGCTGATGGACCTGCGCCAGGAGAGCGAGCGGGCCAGGCTGCGGGCGCTGATCGAGACCTGCGACGCCTTCGCCGCCACCGTCCGCTACGACGGTCTGAAGCGGCTGGGGCTGGACTACGACGCCGTGAAGGCGATCCGGCCCGACATCGTCTACGCCCACGGCGGCGGCTATGGCTCCGACGGCCCCTACGACGGCGACCCGGCCTATGACGACCTGATCCAGGCCCAGGCGGGGATCAGCGACCTGCTGCCCATCGCCGACGGCGACCCGACGCCCCGCCACGCCCCGATGCTGCTGGCCGACAAGGTGTCGGGCCTGTTCATGGCCCAGGCGATCACCGCCGCCCTGCTGCACCGCCAGCGCACCGGCCAGGGGCAATATGTGGAAGTGCCGATGCTGGAGTGCGTGACCGCCTTCAACATGGTCGAGAACCTGTTCGGCCACGCCTATGTGCCGCCAGCGGGCCAGTGGGCCTACGCCCGCTCGGCCAACAAGGACCGCAAGCCCTACGCGACCAGGGACGGCTACATCGGCCTGCTCCCGTTCAGCGATCAGCACTGGCAGATCTTCTTCGACATCGCCGGCCGGGGCGAGGAATTCCGGGGCGACCCGCGGTTCCAGGGCTTCGAGGCCCGGGCCGAGAACGTCCGGCCGCTGTACCAGATGGTCGAGGAGGCGGTGGCCACCAAGACCACCGCCGAGTGGCTGGCGCTGCTGAAGCCGAAGGGGGTGCCGGTGGCCAAGATGAACCGGCTGGCCGAGCTGATGGACGACCCGCACCTGAAGGCCGTCAGCCTGTTCCGCCGCTACGAGCACCCGACGGCCGGGCCCTACACCGTGGTCCGCCACCCGGTAAGGTTCACCCTGACCCCCGCCAACATCCACCGCCACCCGCCGACGCTCGGGCAGGACACGGCGGAGGTGCTGGGAACGATCACCTGACTTCCTCCTGCCCCGCGAAGCGGGGAAGGGGGACCGTCCGGCGAAGCCGGATGGTGGAAGGGGCGCAGGCCGCTGCCAAGACATCGGGGATTGTCATGGCGCCGGTGCTCGCCCCCTCCGTCACGCGCCGCTCCGCGCCGCGCGACACCTCCCCCTCTTTGCGGTGGAGGAATGATCAGTGCACGGTGATGGCGTTGCGGAAGGCGATCGGGTCGGCGATCTGGGGGATCGGGTCCCAGCTGGAGCCGACGCCGCGGATGGTCACGGTGCCATAGCCCAGCATGCGGCCGAGCAGGGTCTGGTCGACGTCGACGCTCTCGATCTTGTCGTGGGCGATCTCGATGGTGTGCAGCGAGAACAGGCCGCGCTTCACGATCACGCGGTGGTCGGTGACCGTGAATTCGGTGGTGGCGCCGATCACGAAGCGAGCCAGGAAGGTCCACAGCGCCAGCAGGCCCAGCAGCACCGCGGCGATGTAGAGCGGCACGGACACGTGCGGGTCGTTCATGAACACGCCGGCGATCGCCACGCCGATGGCAAGCGCCAGCGGCAGGAACGCGTTGGCGTAGATGATCCAGTGCAGCCGGCCCCTGGCCAGCAGGTTCTCGCCCGGCTTGGCGACGCGATTGAAATAGGCCACCCCCGCACTCCCCTCGACGCGTGCTGACTCGCTTTCCATAGCATGCCCATGCGAGATTGGCGCCGGTCAGAACGGAGCCCGCCCATGTACATCGCCATGAACCGGTTCAGCGTCGCCCCCGGCAGCGAGACAGACTTCGAGGCGATCTGGCTCGGGCGCGACACGCACCTGGGCGGCGTGCCCGGCTTCGTCGCCTTCCACCTTCTGCGCGGCCCCCCCGGCGAGGACCACACTCTCTATTCGTCGCACACCGTCTGGCGCTCGAAGGCCGACTTCGAGGCCTGGACCAAGTCCGAGGCGTTCCGCGCCGCCCACAAGGACGCCGGGGGCAACAAGCCCCTCTACCTCGGCCACCCGAAGTTCGAGGGCTTCGAGGTGATCCAGGAAGTCCTGCCGGCCTAGGCTCAGGTCCCCGTGAACGCGGCCTTGCGCTTTTCCAAGAAGGCCCGGCCGGCCTCGGCCTGGTCGTCGCTCGCCTTCTGCGCGGTCGCCCAGCCCTTCGCCTCCGCGCGGACGGCTTCCTCAAGCGTCGCGTCGGCGCCGAACTGAAGCGTGCGCTTGGCGATCCGCATGGCCAGCGGCGGGCCGTCGGCGATCTGGCGGGCGACGGCCAGCGTCTCGTCCATCAGCGTCGCATGCGGGACCAGGCGGTCGATCAGGCCGAGGCGCCAGGCCTCGTCGGCGTCCACCATCCGGCAGGTCAGCAGCAGGTCGGCGGCGCGCGAGTAGCCGATGATCCGCGGCAGGAAGTAGCTGACGCCGCAGTCCGGCCCCAGCGCCCGCTCGGCGAACACGGTCTTGAAGCGGGTCTGGTCCGAGCCGATGCGCATGTCGGCGGCGAGGGCCAGGCCCATGCCGCCGCCGGCGGCGACCCCGTTCACCGCCGCGATCAGCGGCTTGTCGAAGGCGTGGAGCGCAAGGGCGAAGCGGCCCATCCACATCAGGTCGTCGAGCTTGTCGGCTTGGGTGACCTCGTCGCGCTGGCCGGGCGGCCTGGGTCCTGACAGGTCCGCGCCCGAGCAGAAGCCCCGCCCCGCGCCGGTGATCACCAGCACCCGGACGGCGTCGTCCGCCCTGGCCTGGTCCAGGGCGGCATGGATCTCGTCGCGCAGCTGCGGGCTGATGGCGTTCAGCCGGTCGGGCCGGTCCAGGGTGACGACGGCCACGCCGCCGGTGGTCTCGTATCGGATGGCCTCGAAGGTCATCAGGCCGCCGCGGCCTTCTTCGGAACGTGGATCACCGGCAGCACCTGCTCGATCAGCTTGCGGGTCTGGTCCAGGATGTCCTCGTCGTCCTGGGCGAGCGGCCGCAGCACGAACTTGGTGACGCCGGCGGCGACGTAGGCGCGGACGCGTTCGATGATGTCATCGGCGCCGCCCACCACCATCACCTTGCTGAAGTCGCGGTTGGGGAAGGCGCGCCGGTAGTTGGCGCGGCGGGCCTCGACGATCGGGTCGTCCGGGTCGCCGAAGCGGAAGAAGAAGCCGGCCCCGAAATGCTCGGGGTCCATCGGCCGGCCGACCGCCTCGGCCTCGGCCTTGATGGCGGCCACCACGGGCGCGATGGTCTCGTGCGTCTCGGCGCCGGCCAGCCAGCCGGTGCCGAGCCGGGCGGTGCGGCGGATCGCGGCGGGACTGGAGCCGCCGATCCAGAGCGGCAGCGGGTTCTGCACCGGCAGGGGCGAGATGCGGGCATCGCGGTAGCGGTAGTGCGGTCCGTCGGTGGTGACGGTCTCGCCGCGCCAGAGCCGCGCCATGATGTCCAGCGCCTGGTTCATCTTGCCGCCATGCCCCTCGCTGGTCATGCCCACCGCGGCCCAGTCGGGCGAACTGGGGTTGCCGATCCCGAAGGCCGGCAGCATGCGGCCGTTGCTCAGGTAGTCGATGGTGGCGCATTCCTTGGCCACGATCAGCGGCTCCCGGAACGCCATCGACAGCACGCTCATGCCGAACTTCAGCCGGCGGGTGCGGCCGGCCAGCGCGCCCATCACGCTCATGCACTCCAGGAACGGCGTGGCGCCGGCCAGCCGGTCGGACTGCCACAGCGAGTCCACGCCGCCGGACTCGCACAGGTCCACCCAGCGCCAGTACGCGTCGGCGCCGGAAAAGGGGTAGTCGAGCAGCCCGAGCCCGATCCGAACCGGCATGGCGTTCCTCCATAGCTCTCGCCGCCACCCTAGCGCCCGGAAAGGGAAGTGCTAGCCTGCGCGCCTCAAGGACGCCGCCATGACCACATCGATCCAAGCCGCCGGCGTGGCCGGCTTCTTCTATCCCGCCGACCCGGACGAGCTCGCCGCCGGCGTCGACGCCAGCCTGGCCAGGGCTGCGCCGCCGGACCTCGCGCCGAAGGCGGTGGTCGCGCCCCATGCCGGCCACGTCTACTCCGGCGACATCGCCGGCGCGGCCTATGCGCTGCTGGCGCGGCGCAGGAACGAGATCAAGCGGGTGGTCCTGCTGGGACCCACGCACCGGATGTATGTGCCTGGCGTCGCGGTCTCCCCGGCCGACGCCTGGGCGACGCCTCTGGGCACGCTGGCTGTGGACCAGGCGGGACGGGACGCGGTGGGGCGGGGCGAGAAGGCGTTCGTGACGCCCGAGCCCTTCGCCGGGGAGCACAGCCTGGAGGTCCACCTGCCGTTCATCCAGCGGGCGCTGGGCGACGTGCAGGTGCTGCCGATCCTGGTGGGCGATGCGCCGGCGGCGCAGGTCAGCGGCATGCTGGAGCAGCTCTGGGGCGGACCGGAGACGGCGATCATCGTCTCCTCCGACCTCTCGCACTTCCACGAGTACGACACCGCGACGGCCAAGGATGGCGAGACCGCGATCGGCATCGAGCGGCTGAACCTGCAGGTCTGCGAGGGCGACCGCGCCTGCGGCGCGCACCCCCTGTCGGGGCTGATCGACCAGGCGCACCGGCGGGACCTGCGCGTGACGGCGCTGGACGTGCGCAATTCCGGCGACACCCAGGGTGACCGCAGCCGGGTGGTGGGCTACGGCTCGTTCGCGTTCGAATACGCCCACGCCGCACGCATCGGCTCCGCGGACCGGGCTGCCCTGATCGACCTCGCCAAGCAGGTGGTGCGGCACGCGGCCCTGAACGGCGGCCAGGCGCCGGCCCTGAACATCAACGGCGCGCTGCCGCGCACCCTGACCAGCCAGCGGGCCACCTTCGTCACCCTGACCATCGACGGCGCCCTGCGCGGCTGCCGCGGCATGCTGCTGCCGCAGCGCTCGCTGCTGCACGACGTTGCCGACAACGCCTGGCAGTCGGCCTACGGCGATCCCCGCTTCCCGCCGCTCCGGCCCGAAGAGCTGGAGCAGCTGGCGTTCCACATCTCGATCCTCTCGACCCCGCGGCGGATGGGGTTCCAGGACGAGCGCGACCTGGTGCGCCAGCTCAGCCCGGACGTGGAGGGCCTGATCATCCGCGAGGGCGGCCTCCAGGCGCTGTTCCTGCCCAGCGTCTGGGAGCAGATTCCCGATCCGCTGATGTTCCTGCGCCAGCTGAAGATGAAGGCGGGGCTCGCGCCGGAACACTGGTCGCCCACCTTCGAGGCGTTCCGGTTCACGACCGAGAGCTTCGAGGAACACTGACTTCTCCCTCGCGCTAAGCGCTTCACACATCTGCACGTCATGGCCGGCCATGACGGATGTTGGGAAGCCGCTGAGAAAGCTGAAAAAGATGTGTGCGCATCCCTAAGTCCCCTCGCGGGAGAAGGTTACGCCGTCGCCCTGTCGAAATCCGCCAGGCGCACCGGCAGGCGCCTCGAGCCCCAGTCGCCGGGCGCGGGTTCGAACACCCCGGCGACCGGCGTGCCGCAGGCCTGGCAGGCGCCCGACGCGTCCAGGCGCCAGCGGCCGAGGGTGTGCCAGTCGCGCTCGATCAGGCGCTCGCCGCACTGGTGGCAGAAGGTCGACTGGCGGCCTAGGTCGTGCATGTTGCCGACGTAGGCGTAGCGAATGCCCTCGGCCAGCGCGATGCGGCGGGCCTGGGCCAGGGTCGCATGCGGCGTCGCCGGCTTGTCGAGCATCCGAAAGTCGGGGTGGAAGGCGGTGAAGTGCACCGGCACGTCGGGCCCGAGGCGTTCGACCACCCAGCGACTGAGGCGCGCCACCTCGGCCGCGGAATCGTTCTCGCCCGGGATCAGCAGCGTCGTGATCTCGAACCAGACATCGGTCTCGTGCTTCAGGTACTCCAGCGTCTCCAGCACCGGCTGCAGGTGGGCGCGGGTGAGCTGGTGGTAGAAGGCCTCGGTGAACGCCTTCAGGTCGATGTTGGCCGCGTCCATGTGGCGGTAGAATTCGGCGCGGGGTTCGGGGCTCACGTAGCCGGCCGTGACGGCGACGGTCCTGATCCCCAGCGCGCGGCAGGCCTGGGCCACGTCGATCGCATATTCGTGGAAGATCACCGGGTCGTTGTAGGTGAAGGCCACCGAGCGGCAGCCGAGCGCTTGCGCGGCGGCGGCGATGGTCTCGGGGCGCGCCTGGTCGGACAGGGTGTCGACCTCGCGGCTCTTGGAGATGTCGTGGTTCTGGCAGAACTGGCACGACAGGTTGCAGCCGGCGGTGCCGAACGACAGCACCGGCGTGCCGGGCAGGAAGTGGTTCAGCGGCTTCTTCTCGATCGGGTCGACGCAGAACCCGGACGAGCGGCCCCAGGTGGTCAGCACCACCTCGCCACCCTGGTTCGCGCGCACGAAGCAGAGGCCGCGCTGGCCCTCCTGCAGCTTGCACTCGCGCGGGCAGACGTCGCAGCGCACGCGCCCGTCCGGCATCTTCGTCCAGTACCGGGTGGGCAGCGCGCCGGAGGGCAGGAGGGCGGCCTGGCTCATGCCCGGATTTTAGCACCTCGGGAAAAAGCCCGCCCGTCAATTTGACGCAGATGACGCAGGCGCCGGCGGTAAGCTAGCGTTCAGCCGACAGCGGAGGTAGTCTAGCCGCCCTAGGGGGAAGGACCTGGAATGTACGAGCGCATCCTGCTCGCCTACGATGGGTCTCTGGAGGGCGCGATCGCGCTGCGCGAAGGCGCGCTGCTGGCCAAGCGCTGCTGCGCCAAGGTGTTCCTCCTCTCGGTGGTCGACGAAAGCGGCGGCATGCTGATGGCCGAGGCGGCCTACGGCGGGGCCGTGGCGCACCAGATCGACACCTACAAGGCGGTGCTCGAGCGCGGCTGCCAGCGGCTGAGGCAGCTCGGCCTCGATCCGGTGGCCAAGCTGGTGCAGGGCGAGCCGGCGCCGGCGATCGGCGCGGTGGCCCGGCAGATCGACGCCGACCTCGTGGTGGTCGGCCACCACAAGAAGAACCCGATCGCGCGCTGGTGGTCCGGCTCGACGCGCGCGCAGGTCAGCGACCATCTGAACTGCAGCGTGCTGATCGCCCGCATGCAGATCAGCGACGAGGAATTCGCCGCCGAGCTGGAGAAGGCCAACAGGGTGGCCAAGGTCCAGGAAGAGGCGACGACGGCCAAGGCGTAGCCTTTCGCGGCTTCTCATCTTGATGAAAATGACTATATTGATGGTCATAATCGTGAGAGCGACATGACCACCTACAGCGTAGCTGACGCCAAGACGACCCTGCCGCGCCTGATCGATCGGGCCCTGGAAGGGGAGGAGGTTGTCATTACCCGCCATGGCAGGCCGGTTGTAGAATTGAGGCCGATGCCCAAGACGGCTCGCGGCGCAGCGGAGACTTCCTATGCATGGCTGCGTTCGCGCCGCTTGCAGCGCAAAGGCGTGGGGCTGACGTCCGTTGAACTTCTGGATCAGCTTTACGACGATCCGGACGCGTGAGCGTCTATCTCGACGCCAGCGTGATTTTGCCGACCCTGGTCGAGGAAGCCGCCAGCCAGGCCGTGGACGCGTTTATCGGCTTGGCGGGCGAGCAACTGGTCATCAGCGAATTCGCGGCGGCGGAGGTGGCATCGGCCCTCTCCAGGCTCGTCCGAACCGGCTTGCTCGAGCGGGACGATGCCGCGGCGCGGTTGGCGGATTTCGACGCCTGGCGCGCCGTTGCGACCGCAGACCCGGACACTCAGGCCTCCGATATCCGGCTGGCTCATCTCTTCGTGCGACGCTTTGACTTGATGCTTCGTGTGCCCGACGCGCTGCACGCAGCGATGTGCAGGCGGGCCGACCATGAACTCGTCACAATGGATCGGCGGCTCGCAACTGCCGCACGTGACCTCGGCGTGAGCGTGCGCCTCCTGGCGTGAATCGATCCTGACGTGACGCTGTAACAAGGCCTATCCCGTCAGTCCGCCGGCGCGCGCCGTCGCGAAAACGTCGCCCACCGTTGACGCGGGCGGGCGGCTATGGCTCCAAAGCCCCGATTTCATTGCGCCCGTCGAGGCGCCGACCATTCTCGCCGTTCGGGGGACCCCATGACCGCCATCAACGCCGTTGCCGACTACACGCTGGAGGGGGACGTTGGCGTCATCACCCTCAACTCGCCGCCGGTGAATGCGCTGAGCGCGCCGGTGCGCGACGGGCTGGCCGGCGGCATGGCGGCGGCCGGCGCAGACCCGGGCGCGAAGTCCGTGGTGCTGATCTGCGAGGGCCGCACCTTCATCGCCGGCGCCGACATCGCCGGCTTCGGCAACGCCCCGGCCGGCGCCAGCCTGCTGGACGTCCAGACCGCGTTCGAGACCTCCAGCAAGCCGGTGATCGCGGCCATCCACGGCACCGCCCTGGGCGGCGGTCTCGAGACCGCACTGGCCTGTCACTACCGCGTGGCCGTGCCCTCGGCTCGTTGCGGCCTGCCGGAGGTGAACCTCGGCCTGCTGCCGGGCGCCGGCGGCACCCAGCGGCTGCCGCGCATCACCGGGGTGGAAAAGGCGCTGGAGATGATGACCTCCGGCCGCCACGTCCCGGCCCAGGAATGCCTGGAGATGGGCCTGGTCGACGAGATCGTGCCCGAAGGCAAGCTGCGCGAGGGCGCCATCGCCTTCGCCCGCAAGGTGATCGCCGAGGGCCGCCCGCTGAAGAAGGTGCGGGACATGAACGAGAAGGTCGAGGCGGCCCGCGGCCACCCCGAGATCTTCGCCAACTTCCGCAAGGCCAACGCCCGCAAGTTCCGCGGCTTCATGGCCCCCGAGTACAACATCCGCTGCATCGAGGCGGCCGTGAACGAGCCGTTCGACCAGGGCCTGGCGACCGAGCGCCTGCTGTTCGCCGACGTGATGGCCAGTTCGGAGTCCGCCGCCCAGCGCTACGCCTTCTTCGCCGAGCGCGCCGCCAACAAGATCCCGGACGTGCCGGACGACACCGCAGTGATCCCGGTGAACAAGGTCGGGGTCATCGGCGCCGGCACCATGGGCGGCGGCATCGCCATGAACTTCGCCAATGTCGGCATTCCGGTGACCATGGTCGAGGTCAAGCAGGAGGCCCTGGACCGCGGCCTGAAGGTGATCCGCGGCAACTACGAGCGCACCGCGTCGCGCGGCGGGATCACGGCCGGCCAGGTCGAGGAACGGATGGGCCGGCTGACCGGCGCGCTGGATTTCGACGCCCTGAAGGACTGCGACCTGATCATCGAGGCCGTGTTCGAGCGGATGGACCTGAAGCAGGAGGTGTTCCGCAAGCTGGACGCCGTGGCCAAGCCGGGCGCGATCCTGGCCACCAACACCTCCTACCTGAACCTCAACGAGATCGCCGCCGTGACCGGCCGCCCCGAGGCGGTGATCGGGATGCACTTCTTCTCGCCGGCCAACGTGATGAAGCTGCTGGAGGTGGTCCGCGGAACCCATACCAGCAAGCCGGTGATCAACACCGTCATGAAGCTGGGCAAGAAGATCAACAAGGTGCCGGTGCTGGTGGGGGTCTGCCCGGGCTTCGTCGGCAACCGGATGCTGAGCCTGCGCGGCCGCGAGTCCAACCGGCTGATCACCGAGGGGGCCATGCCCTGGGACATCGACCGGGCGATGTACGACTTCGGCTTCCCGATGGGCCCGTTCGCCATGGGCGACGTGGTCGGCCTGGACGTGACCTGGGACAAGGCCAACTCCAAGGGCGAGACCGTGCGCGACGTGCTCTGCGAGATGGGCCGGTTCGGCCAGAAGACCGGCGGCGGCTACTACGACTACGACGAGAACCGCAACAGCCGCCCCTCGCCGGTGACCGAGAAGATCGCCCTCGACCTGATGGCCAAGGCGGGCGCCAAGCCGCACACCTTCTCCGACGCCGAGATCATCGAGCGCTGCCTCTATCCGGTGGTCAACGAGGGGGCGAAGGTGCTCGACGAGGGCATGGCCATCCGCGCCTCCGACATCGATGTGATCTGGGAGAACGGGTACGGCTGGCCGGTCTACAAGGGCGGCCCGATGTGGTGGGCCGACCAGGTCGGCCCAGACAAGGTGCTGGCCAGGATGAAGGATCTCGAGGCTCGCTTCGGCGCCGAGTTCGCCCCCGCGCCGCTGCTGGAGCGGATGGTGGCCGAAGGCAAGAAGTTCGCGAACCTGTAGGCGTCCCAAGTTCCGACACGATTCCACGGTTCAGCTCCGGTTCAGGCTGAAGCGTTACGTCTGGGCGTTCCGTTGCTGGCCCCCGGGTGTGGGGGTATGGTCCCGAGTCTCCACGAAGGGGTTCTTCTTCATGCGCAAAACTCTCGCGGCCGCGGTGGCGTTCGGTGTCGCCGCCATGGCCTTCAGCTCGGCCCAGGCCGATCCGCGCCAGCCCTATGGGATGGACCGGAACTCCGGCAACCAGTCGTCGCCCGAACCGCCGCATTGCGACCGGCCGATCGGCGTGGCGGCGATCAAGGAGCCGGA
>Ga0105240_10005183_pt1 | contig 19496 bp, 11 predicted proteins | sample KBSC54metaG_FD_80426 | JGI IMG/M metagenome (GOLD analysis project Ga0105240, IMG submission 80426) | Corn rhizosphere microbial communities from Kellogg Biological Station, Michigan, USA - KBS C5-4 metaG | ecosystem: Host-associated > Plants > Roots > Rhizosphere > Soil | place: Michigan, USA... | reverse complement strand
GCCCGCTGATGTCCTGGTAGCGGGAAAAGCCTTTGATCTGACGCAGCAGCAGCCTCGTAAGTTCCGCGCGTTTGGGATGGTTGGCCGGCAGATTGTTCAGCAATTCCGTCTGTGCGAGAGCGAGCCAGCCGTTGCAGCGTCCCCAGCGGCCCACGCCATTCATGGCCTCGTCGCTGTAGTAGCAGTGAAAATAAAGGCCTGTTGTGCTGTCGTACAGGTAGCGATTAAAGCTCTCCACCTGCTGGATGGCAAAGTCGAAATATTTCGGATCACCCGTGAGCTTTCCCATCCTGGCGAGGAAGGGCACGCTCATGTACAGATCGTCCGCCCAGAGCGTCATATTGTGCGGATGGCTACGGGACAGGGTGCCGTCGGGAAGCTTTAGCTGCTGGTTCAGGATATAATCGCCTACTCTTTGGAGGTAGTCCATGTAATCCTTTCTTTTGTCAAAGCTGTATACGTCCAGCAGACCTGCCGACATGGCGCCGCAGTCGTCCAGGGAGCCAATATGAAATACCGGTCTGTACTCGACACTCTTGGCCCCCGCGTCGTATTGTTTTTTAAAGAAATCGAGATTACTGAAGATGAAGTCAAAATTCTTACGGGAATAGTCCAAGTATTTAGCGTCCTTTAGCACGGATGCTGTCTGTACCATACCCACCGACAGTACGCCATTGACATAGGCCCATTTATTGAATTTACTCTCCGCCTTGACATCCGGGGAGGTTGGGATGTTTTTCAGGGATCCCAGTTTTTCCCCTGTCTTGCTGTTGACAAAACGGAAGCTGGTGGTCTGGATGATATGATCGGCTACTTTACGTACCAGCGCCTCGGCATCAGTGGCGACAGATGACTGGGCCCGGAGGGCGCCCGCGTACAGGAAGGAGAGGAACAGCAAGTGTTTGATTTGCATAATTGATAGTTTTTCAACAATTAAAACCGCTGGAAGCGGTTCGTCCAGAACCGCAGGTTCCGACCGAGGACGAGCGAGTGCCCGGAGCTCGGACGAAGGCCTCAGACATTAGCGATATGCGGGAATTGGGCTATTTTTCGGTCAAGACCAATTCCCGCACTTGTAATATTCCGATAAATTTAAAATATTCTGAAGCATATGCCAGAATAGTTGAATACAATGCTAATTACAATAATTCAAGGCCTGGAAAATTATAGTTGATTGCAGTATGAAGTCTATAGCTGTATTTTTTCTATGCCTTATTCCCTTTGCATTTGTGCGTGCCGGTTCCGTGCCCAGCTACGTTGTCAAGAGCCCTGATGGGAGCCTCTCTTTCGAGCTGCGGGTGGGTAAGGAAGACCTGTCTTTTAGCGTGCTTTTGGGGAGCGTTGCCATTACCGGCCCATCGGCTTTGCGGATGTCGCTGGATGGGCGTTCCATTACCCAGGGAGGTGTCGTCAAGGACAGTCGTCGTTATGAGGTCCGTGAGAAATATCCCTGGCTGGGAGCGCATGAGTGGGCCGTCAACGAGTGTAATGGGCTCGAGCTGCATATGACGCGTGGATCCTCCGTCTATACGATAGATATACGCGTGTTTAATGATGGTGCTGCTTATCGTATTGTAGTGCCAGGAGCGGATGGCGTTGGCCGGACGCCGGATGAAGCTACTGTATTTAATTTTCCGGGTGCCGCTACCATATGGTATCATGATCTTGTGGGGCATTATGAAGGGGTGCATGTAAAAAAAGAGCTGTCGCAGGTGCAGGCTGGAGAGTGGGTAGCTCCTCCTGCTACGCTCAAACTGCCACAGGGAATATATGTTGCTGTCACAGAGGCAGCGTTGCAGGGCTATTCCGGTATGGCCCTGCAGGCAGATGGGAAAAGTGGGCTGGTGTTGAAAATGGCACAGCATCAGCCTGCATCCCATCCATTTGTGCTGCGGTATAGTCATGAAGATTCTGTGCGTTTGTCACAGCCTGCTGTTGTAAAGGGCGTCATTACCACGCCCTGGAGGGTGATCATGGTGGGGAAGGACCTGAATACCATGGTGAATAGCGACATCCTGCACAATCTATGTCCAGCGCCTGACTCCGGGCTTTTCCCCCAGGGGGCTCAGACTAGCTGGATCAAGCCTGGTCGCGCCGTATGGAAATACCTGGATGGGGGAGGGGACGGAACACCCGAAGTGATGAAGAAGTTTACGGACCAGGCTGCCGAGCTGGATTTTGAACATAATATCCTGGAAGGTTTCTGGCGGAAATGGACAGACGAGCAGATAAAGGACCTGGTGGATTATTCCGCGAAGAAGAATGTGTCTATCTGGCTTTGGATGCATTCCAAGGACCTGCATGACAGCGTTGCCCGAAGAGCGCTTTTCCAGCATTGTCATGAGCTGGGAATTGCCGGGCTGAAGATCGACTTCTTCGACCATGAGGCGAAAGAGGTTATCGACCTGTACGATGCTATTTTGAGGGAAACTGCGGTGCAGCATCTGATGGTGGATTTCCACGGATCGAATAAGCCTACCGGCTTGTCGCGTACATGGCCCAATGAGATGACCCGAGAGGCCGTGAAGGGAATGGAAGCCAGCAAGCTGATGGACAGGGCCACGCATGAGACGACGATACCTTTTACCCGGCTGCTGGCAGGACCTGCCGAATACACTGCCGTACATTTTGGCGAAAGGCGGCGTAATACCAGCTGGGCCCATCAGATAGCCAGCGCTGTTGTATTGGGTGGCGAGCCTATGCTGACCTATGCCGCCAATCCCGAGAATATCCTTTCCAATCCTGCTGTCAATATCATCAAGGCCATACCTGCGGCGTGGGATGAGACCATTGTGCTGCCCGGCTCCGAGATAGGCGAGATGGCCGTCATGGCCCGCCGGAAGGGACAGCGCTGGTTTGTGGCCGTCATGAATGGGAATGCTCAGAGACAGATCAAAATACCACTTAATTTCCTGAAAAGCCCCGCCACCGCCTCCATTGTGAAAGACGTCCCCGGGAATTCAGGATCGGAAACGGTGGAACAGGGCAATTTTAAGGCAAGCGATGTTCTTGAGCTCAACCTGGAGGCGGGTGGCGGATATTTATTGATGTTGTCGCCGGCGGCGGCTCCGTTGGTATACAATGTGCGGGATTATGGGGCCGCGGGGGATGGGGTCACGCTGGATGGGAATGCCATCAACAAGGCTATCGAGGCTGCTGCCAGCGCCGGAGGGGGTACCGTGTATTTCCCTGCGGGCAATTATCTCTCGTACACTATTCATCTGGCCAATCATATCTCGCTCTTTATCGACCAGGGCGCTACGATCATTGCAGCGGCTCCCGTGAATGGTGTGGGTTATGACAAGCCCGAGCCCAATGCTTTCGACAAATACCAGGACTTTGGGCATAGTCACTGGAAGAATAGTCTTATCTATGGAGAGGGGCTGCATGATATTTCTATTGTAGGGCAGGGACGGATCTGGGGCAGGGACCTGACCAGAAGCACTAATGTTCCCGAAGGAGGCGGCAATAAGACCATTAGCCTGAAGCTTTGCTATAATGTTACCATTCGTGATGTGTCGGTGCTGCATGGGGGGCATTTTGCCATTTTGGCTACCGGCGTCGACAATCTTACCATCGACAATATGAAGGTGGACACCGACAGGGATGGGTTCGATATCGACTGTTGTAAGAATGTGCGGGTGTCGAACTGTACTGTAAACTCGCCTTTTGACGACGGCATTTGTCTGAAGAGCTCGTTTGGGCTGGGATATTCACGGGCCACGGAGAATGTGACCATCACTAATTGCCAGGTCAGCGGGTATGACGAGGGCAGTCTGCTGGACGGTACATTCAGACGTACGTATAAAAAATATTCGGACAGCACTACGACCGGACGTATCAAAATGGGGACGGAATCCAATGGAGGATTTAAGAATGTCACTATCTCCAACTGTGTGTTCGACTATTCGAGAGGGTTGGCTTTGGAGACCGTGGATGGGGGACTATTGGAGGATGTAGCCATCACCAATATCACCATGCGGGACATCGTGAATGCACCTATTTTTATTCGGCTGGGGGCCCGGCAGCGCGGGCCTGATACCATACCCGTGGGTGTCTGCCGGAGGATCATCCTCAGCGATATTGTCGTATACAATGCCGACTATCGTCATGGCGCGATCATCAGCGGATTGCCCGGGCATCCTATCGAGGATTTGGAGATGCATAATATCCGCATTTATTATAAGGGGGGTGGCACGGCTGAGATGGCGCGGCGGGATGTGCCTGAATTCGAGAAAGATTATCCCGAGCCATATCGTTTTGGGAAGATGCCCGCTTATGGGTTTTTTATACGGCATGTCAATGGCCTGAAGATGCGGGATGTGGATGTCAGTTATATGAGTCCCGAGCACCGGCCTGCTTTTGTGATGGATGATGTCAATGGGGCAAACCTCGATCATGTACATGGGGAGCAGCCTGAGGGGGCCGAGATGATGGTGCAGAGGGATGTGAAGAACGCTGTCATCAATTAAACCTTGAAACAAAAAACCCCGCGGATGCGGGGTTTTTTGTTGGCTATTGTTTAATGAGTTTGATGGATTTTATGAATCCTTCCTGTTCGACCTTTAATATGTATACTCCCGGCGGGTAGCTGCTGGCATCTATATCCACTATACCATTTGGCTGGGCCACCAGTCTGACCTGCAGTTGTTTGCCATCTGTGCTATACAATCCCAGACGGGTCTGTCCCTGACCGGCCAGCGATAGATAGAGGCGGAAGGCATTGCGGGATGGATTGGGGGATACTTCCGCGATATTCGCCGGCTTGCTGGCCGTAAGGTTGTTAGCCTCTGTACTAATGAGCTTGTCGCTGTTGGCAGCGGAGACCTGGTCTTTGCCGCATAGGGCCCTTGTGCTGTAGGCGAGATCGATGCGGGTGAATCCAAAATTATCTTCCCAGTCGATGATGGCGATGGAGGGCAGCGGCGTATTATGGAAATACGGCGTGGCAGTTGAGAAGGTCGTATCTCCGGGGCTTATGACCAGGCTGCCATGCTGATCGGACCCGATGAGGATCCAGTCTATCTTCACCTCGAATGGATTGGGATTGAAGACTTCCCAATTACGGATGTGGGCGGGGTCGTTGGAACAGAGCGGCTTGATATCGAGATCCTTTACAAAGAGGTTGGGGAATTTTACATCGCCCACGGCTGCATCTGCCCGGATGAGTCCATAGCCTGTGGCGTAATCAAATCCCTTGTCGAAGCCCGTTGTATAGGGGTTGTCCATGTCTACGGCGTGTATTTGTAAAATACCCTTTATCTGTGCGGGGGTGATGGTATGCAGCTTTTGCGCATCGATCATCAGGGCTGCGACGCCTGCGGCATGGGGTGCGGCAGCTGAAGTGCCGAAGAAGTTGGGGAATGTGTCGGTATCCTGCGGGATATCGCCATTACCGAATGGATCGAAGAACGAGGTATTGCCTCCATCGGGTGCTACGATCTCGGGCTTGGGACGGATCAGCGGTGTGATGCGTTGTCCATTGATATCATAATAGTTTGCTACGCCGCCTACGGAAGAGAAGCCTTCCACGACGGGTGTATCCACTCCATAAGGAGGTGTCCGCAGGTGCCAGGCGGCGCCTGTGGCGATGGCTCCATCCGCCTTGGCGTGACCTACGAGGGCGGGGGCAAGGATGCCGGGGATGGCGGGATTGGTGAGATAGAAGAGGGCGTCGTTATAAAGCAGGTATTTCAGCCGGGTGGGGTCGGGGCCTGCGTATTTTACGATGACGAGGTAAAAGGTAACGCTGTTGGTGGAGTTGAAATATCCGAACAGCTCTATGGGGTCGCCGCTCCTTATGTTGTCGGAGGCACCGGCAGCCACGATCTGTCCCTGGCTGTTGAGGAGATAGATGTCAAGGTCGGACTCGCATCCTACACCGCTGGCGGAGAAGGAGGATTGGTCCCATTGGAAGGAGCTGATGAGCACGCCGCCGGGCGGGATATAGATAGGCTGGAAATAACGGGGAGGATCAGCCGGTCCGCTAAAGTTATGGGCGGTGCCGCCGCCCTGACCCAGCGGCTCAAAGGTGGTAGGGTGATAGTCACTCTCATAGGAGCGTATGCTGGAGTTACCCGCAGCTGAAAAATAAGCGACGCCCCTGCTTTTTACCTGGTCGATGGCCTGGGCGATGATCCCATCCTGGAAATAAGGTTCGGCGTAATAGATGATATCGTCCGTGATGACATTACAGCCTGCGTCTGCCAGCTGGATAATGCCCTGGGCGAAATCCGCCATTCCATTGTTGGCTGTATGAAAGGCGATCTCCGCACCCGGCGCCACATCATGTACTATTTCCGCCATGGCGCGTCCTTCGTCGGTGCCGTTGGAGTCGAGGTCTTCCAGGATCTGAACGGGTTTTTTATAGTTGAAAGGATTGCCGGGGCCGGGGAGCTCGCCGTGTGCTACTCCCGTGGGGGCGCCGCCGAGATTGTTATAGCTGTCGGAGAGGATGCCGACCTTGACTCCCGAGCCATCCACTTTATATTTTTTTCGGGCTGTATAAGAGAGCTGGGCCGTATCACCCTGGCTGACAATGGGGATGGGCTTGGGGGCGGGGGCTGGACCGAGGAGGGTGGGCATGGCCGGGCCGGACATTCTACCGGGCGTGCTCACGGAGTTGGCTACGCGCAGGGGCTTATAGGCCGGCTTGACCCAGCGGATGGAGGCGGCTGATTCCAGCTGAGAAAGGGCGCTGAGGGGGATGAGACCGGAAATAACCCTTCCATAGGTGGCTTTTACCAGGAATCCCATTTTCAGGAGCTCGGCCCGGGTGGTTTGAAGATCGCCTGTTGCCGTCACATCCACCACTATCTTATCTCCTTTGATCTGGAGAAAAGAGTTTAGCGCGTCGGTAGGTACTGTGGGCTTTGTGGACTGAGCGATCTTGGCGTTGGGTCCGTAGGTGTCGGACAGCTTCTTTAGTTCGGGGCTTAGCCTGGATGGAACTTTTGGAGGGGTTGTCTGGTCGGGTGAGGGGCCGTTAAAGGCAGGGTCTCCTTTTACCTGGGCGTGGAGGGTGGTAGCAGAAAAGGCAAGCATCGCCCACACCGCAAGGTGTAGTAAATTTTTCTTCATAATGCACTGGTTTAATGATTAATGTGCGGGACTGCTTTCGGCGGTCCCTATGAAGAAAAAGGTACACTATTTTCTAATATGGGAAATGGGGAATTTGTCCACCATCAAGGGCTTTCGCGTACTCCATATACTGTGGTTCCTTGTACGCAAGTCCCGCCTGTATCAGCAGTGTTGAAAAATCTTTGTTATTATAAGGTGTTATCTCCTGGTATTCCCATTTTTTTTCACCCATGGCGTAAGGCCGCAGCCAGTCGAGAGCAGTGCGGATGCCTGCGCCTTCCTTATTATGATAATCCCACAGGTCTACTCCGACGAGGGTGCCGATCTTGGACAGATCGAAGAATGCCTGCAGGTTGTATGCACTGTAGTGCATGGAATTGGTCCGCGCCAGCTCGAGAGGCATCTTTCCATCCTGCTGGATCTGGCTTTCTATACGGGTCTTACCTTCTTCCACGAGCTGTCTGGCCTTGTCCCTGTCCCCGATGAACAGGGCATAATCCGCGGCTTGGGCAAGGAACCAGACACCGTGATTATTTCTCCCACGATGCTCTTCCTGTCCTTTTTGGCTGGTGAGCATCCAATGAAGGTATTGTCCATACCATGCACGAAGCGAGTCCGCGTTGGCATTTGTCCAGGATGCGGAGCCTTCCACCAATCCCGCTGCGTCGGCAATACCCATCAGCGCGATAGTCTCGATGATGCCGATGCCTCTTCCGTCATTCACTCCCGGTATGGCCTGTCCGTATTCCAGGTGGGGGTTCATACGGCTGCTGTCTTCCAGGAACCATCTTTTTAGCAGCCCGGCTGTCTTGGCGGCATATTTTTCTTCACCCGTCACATACCAGGCGAGGGACAGGGCGCGGGTGGCATTTTCCAGCATGCCTATATAAGTCCTGTCCGTGATCTTGTATATCTCCGGATTGCGCTGCCCATCCAGGCTCTTATACGGCAGGCCGTTGGGTTTGCTGCTATCATACCAAAAATAGGGCGCCTGGCTCATGTAATCGTGCTTGTTGCCGCTGGTGGGTGTACGCTGCTTGAACATGACGGAGACCGGGGGCATGTCTAAGAACTTATCGGCCTGTCGTTTCAGTTCCTCTGCCTGCTGCTGGGCCTGGGGGTCCCTGGCTGCATAGTTTTTTTTTAACAGGGCCAATTGGCCTGCATCCATGAGAGAGACGCGGGGGATGACAGCGCCGCCGGTGGTGAATTTCAGCGTATAGGCGGTCACTGTCTTTGCATTGAAGCCGGGAACATACAAGGTCATCGATGCCCTGTCATAGTGGATGTCGGCTGTATTCTTTTTTGCAAGATGTGAATCCAGCAGCAGCTCCTTACGTCCATCGGCATAGACATAATATATATAGCCTATCCATTCGGAGACGATGAGGTCGCCATGGCCTGCTTCTTCCACGCCATCACCGCCGTTGGGAAGGGTAGTGATGGTACGGGCGCCGCCTTTGCCGTTTGCGCTGGCAATAAGCACCGCCTTGTTGGCCAGGATATATATACTATCGCCGCTGGCCTTTACCCCATTGGCTCCGGCGAGCCCATCCATGAATAATTTGGGCATATCCTTTTCGATCTTATAAACCTTGCCGGCCTTCGAGTCCGACACATATACGACGCCTTTTTTATCCACGGTGACATCATTCAGTCCAGTGGCTCCCTGGATAGGGATCTTTTTTTCGATGCTGCCGCGGCGAATATCGATGACGATGACATCACTGATGTCGGCTACAAAGAGTCTGTTCTCCCACCGGCCCAGTCCCTTAGGGGCGTTCAGCCCTGTGATCCAGGAGGGATCGTAGCCTTTGCCATCCACACCCAGCTTGCCGACACCTCCCTTGCCATCCGCATCCCATCCTCCTCCGTCGATAAGGGATACATATAAGGTCTTGCCCGTAGCGTCAGGCAGGACGGATTCAGGAATGGCGATGATCGTGTCTGTCTCCCAGAGCTTGTCGAGCGTGGGATGCTGTTGCGCTTGCGCTATAAAGGGTAGAGAAAGACCCAATGTGATAAGGAACCTGGTCATGCGTATGCTTTTTTCAAACTAAAGTTACTGAATTCACGCTGGTAGCCAAGAGGGCTTTTGCCCGTGATCAGCTTAAAATATTTATAGAAGCTGGTGAAGTTGTTGAACCCACTCTCATAACAAAGCTGTTTGATACTAAGGTTATTTTCGATGAGCAGCTTACAGGCATGTCCTACTCTTATTTCTATGAGGAATCGGGAGTAGGTCTTTCGGGTCCTGGATTTGAAGAATCGGCAGAATGAGTTGGGGCTGATATTGGCCACAGCGGATATCTCTTCCAAAAGTATAGGGCGTCGGAAGTTCTTCAGGCTGTATTCGTAAATGGTATTGATACGCTCGTACTCGACTTCCTGGAAGGTGTGTTGAAAGCCGATGGATGACAGCTGCCGGGTCTGTGGCGATACGGCAATACTATACAGGGCTTCCATCAGGAGCAGCAGCCGGTGCATACCATCTGCCTCGAGTATCCTCTCCAGCAGGTCGGCTACTTTTTTCCGGGCTTCCCCTTCTACCTGCAGCCCTCTTTTGGCCTGATCGAGGACCGTCTTGAGGTGGACCGTTTCCGGAAGATGCAGGAATACATCCCCACAGAAATTATTACAGAAATGGGCGACACGCACGTCGGCCGTCACATCGGTATATTCTTCGAAATAGGCGTCGTCAAAACGCCAGTAATGCGGCAGGTTGGAACCGACGAGGACTACATCCCCTGCCCGAAATCGCCGCATGCTGTCTCCTACGAATTGAGTGCCTTGTCCTCTCTTGAAATGGATCAATTCAACTTCCGTGTGAAAATGCCAGCGATTGTTGATGTAAGGAACAAGATCCCGGCGGACGCTGAAAGAGTGTCCCGGCTCCCTGGAAACTTTAAGCAGTTGAGGTCTCATGTTTAAGAAAGTTTATGTGATGAATGGCGCATCAATATCCCGGATTGGGTTTAAGGTTTGGATTCAGGTCCAGTTCGGATTGGGGTATCGGCAGCAGCAGATGGTTATTGTCGACGTTATAGCCTTCGGCTGCCTTGATGGATTGGTATTTTTTAAGACGTATCAGGTCCCAGCGTCGATGTCCTTCCACGCCCAGCTCCCATCGTCTCTCGTTGACCAGGGTATCGACAAAGTCATCCGAGGTCACCGTGTTGGTGAGATCAAGCAATTGGGATGTCAGGCCGGCCCTTGTCCGTACGGCATTGATGCCGTTGAACTTGCCCGCATCGCTGGGGTTGATCGCGTTCATTGCCTCCGACTGCATCAGCAGGACATCGGCATAACGAAGGACGATCCAGTTGTTGCGTCCGCTGGAAGAGGATGCTACGCCCGGGTCGCGCCATTTGGAGATCCAGTGTTTACCGCCGTCTACGGTGCCTACTGCTACTTTACGACGTATGCTGTCTGCGGGGCTGAAGGAGTTGTAGTAAGAATCCAATGCGTAGAAAGAACCGTATCCACCCAGCGAGGTGGGGTCGAACATACGGTTGGTCAGGTTGACCGCATTGGGACTGGCGCCGAAAAGTACGGCGAATATGACCTCTTGGGCCGCGGCGTTTTTTTGGGCCGGATCGAAGATGGTGGCATAGTTCTTTACCAATCCGAGTGTCGAGGGGTTGGCGGTAGAGTAGGTGATCACCTTATTACACTCATCGAGGGCGCTCTGGTTGTCCGTAGAATTTCCGAAGCTGGTGCTGGCGCGCTGCAGATAGACCCTGGCCAGCATGGCGCTGGCGGCTTCTGAAGAGACCATGCCAAAGCTGGTAAGCTGTTTGGTGTGGTAGCAGTTCTGTTCCGCATTTTGCAGGTCCTTTATTACCTGTTGATAAACGCTGTCGGCCGAGGTGCGGGAAGGATAAAGATTGGCGTTGTCGGGATCAAGAAGAAGGGGAACGTCGCCATAGGAACGTACCAGGTCGAAGTAGGCCATACCTCTTAAAAAGCAGGCGTTGCCGATGATATTGTTTCGTTGCGTAACGTCCATATTGATGCCCGGGACATGTTTGATCACGTCATTAGCATTCTTGATCAGCTTGTAGGCATTGACCCACCAGTTAGTGACCTCTCCATTGGTAGCGGTTTGCGCACCCATGAAAAGATCGCCTCTGTCACCCGAGATGGGATTGGGCTGATACGTATCGCCGGAAGTCTCGGAAATGATATACACTGTCCGTTGATAATAGGTTTGCGCCTGCAAGGGAGAGAACACCGCATTGAGGGCTGCCGTTGCGTCGGCGGCTGTCTGGTAGAAATTGCCTGGCGTTAGAAAACTATGAGGCGTCTCCGTAAGCGCCTTTTTACAGGAGCTTATGAGCATCCCCGGAAGGATGGCCGCTGATAATAAAAAAACAAATGGCTTGTTCATATAAATTAGTTTGTAATGATAATCTTGTGGCGCCTAGAATCCCAGCTTTACACCTAACAGCCAGGTCCTGTAGTGAGGATAGGCGTTGTAATCCGTACCCAGCGACAGGGCGTTGCTCGTAGCGAAAGAGTTTACTTCCGGATCGAAGCCGCTGTACTTGGTAATGGTTATCAGGTTTTGCGCCGTAACATAGACGGAGGATGATTTAAATATTTTGCTAGCCTTTGGCAGCGGGAGGTCATACGCCAGCGTCAGGGTTTTGAATCGCAGGTAGCTGCCGTTCTCGATGACATCGCTGGTAACGCCTGTGCTACGTCTGAGTACGCTGCTGATCCGGGCATTGGTGTTGCTGGTGCCGGGTCCTGTCCAGCTTTTTGTGCCTATATAAGCCAGCCTGTTAAAGTTGTTGCTGCCATTCTGTATCTCGTACAGATTTTCATTCAGGATATTATTCCCATATACACCCTGGATGAAGACCTTTAGCTGCCATCTGCCATAGGTAAAGGTGTTGGTCATACCGTAGGTGAACTTTGGCAGAGCGTGACCGATGATAGTCCTGTCGGCGCCGCTGAGCGCGCTGTCGCCCGTGAGATCACGGTAGATGGGGTCACCCGGCTTGACCGACTGTTTGGTACCGCTCTTTGTGATCTGATCCTGGGACTGCCAGATGCCGTCAAAAATATAGCCGTAGAAAGAGCCAATGGGCTTGCCTACCAGCAGGATGGCCGATTTAAAGGTGGCCGAGGGGAAAACGCTTCCGCTGAGGTCGCCCGCATAGATCTGTTTGTTTGGACCCAGGTCGAGCACTTTGTTGGCATTGGTGGAGAAGTTCAGGGTGGTGGTCCACTTGAAATTATCCTGGTTGATATTGCGGGTGGTCACGGCCAGCTCGAAGCCCTGGTTCTGTATGGCGCCGATATTCTCCAGGATGGAGGAATAGCCCGAGGTCTGGGGGATGCTAACATTCAACAGCAGATTGGATGTCTTTTTATAATAATAGTCAGCCGTCAGCATCAGCCGATTGTCCCACAATCCCAGGTCTACGCCCACGTCGAATGACGAGGTGGATTCCCACTTTAAGTTCGGGTTGGGTATATTGGAAGGCTGTGTGCCTACTACGCGGGACGGGCCTGTACCCATTGAATAGGCGGCATTGGAGGAGTACATGCTAAGGGAGTTGTAAGAGCCTATCTCCTGATTGCCCGTAATACCATAGCTCGTGCGCAGTTTCAGCTCGCTGATGCTTTCTATCCTGCTGATGAATTTTTCATCGGAGACATGCCAGGCAAAGGCGCCCGAAGGGAAATAGCCCCATTTATTGTTTACGCCAAATCGCGAGGAGCCGTCTGCACGCATGGTAAAGGTGAACAGGTATTTATCCATCAGACGGTAGTTGATCCTTCCAAAGTAAGAGGCCAGTACGTTCTCCGTAAAGGACGAGGATGGCTGGGCGGCCGTGCCGATGCCCAGGTTGTCGGCCCCCTCGTTGTTGGTAGAAAGGTTGGTGATACCGGCCGAAGAGGCTTTGTTATACCAGTGCTGGAAGGTAAAGCCCGCTACCGCATTGATCGCATGGATATTATTGATCTCCTTATCATAGGTGACCGTGTTTTCGTTCAGATAGTTATAGTATTGCCCTGTGCTTTGGGAGGCTGATCCTCCATTGGAAGCGGCCACATAGAGGTCCGTGGGCACAAATTGTTTTTCGCCCGTGTTGCGGTAGTCTACGCCCAGGCTCGACTTGAGCTTTAGCCCTTTTATGACCTCGTATTCGAGAAAGGAAGTGGCGAAGGCCCGGAAGTTATAGATGCCATCCTGCGCCTCGTTGGCATAGGCTACCGGATTGCCCAGGGGAGAGGCCAGAGGGCCCGGGCCGTTGAGATAGGTATACTTACCGGAGCTGTCGCGTACCGGCAGGATCGGGTTGAACCGAACGGCATCCCATAAAACGCTGGGGGTGGTGCCGCCGCCGCTGGTATTTACGGATGGGACATTCTGAAAGCCATAGGAAAATTGGGTGGAGACGCCGAGCTTTAGCCTGGAGCTGATGTCCTGGTCCAGGTTGTAGCGGAGGATACCTCTTTTGAAGTTGGAGCCGATGATGATACCCTGCTGCTGGTAATAGTTAAAGCTAAGGTAATAGCGGGAGTCAGGGCCTCCTCCGGCAAATCCGGCCGTAACGCTGGAGACCGGCGCTGTCCTGAAAATGGCGTCCTGCCAGTTGGTGCCTTTGCCAAAGCTGCTGATCTGCTGAGTGGTATAAGGCAGGGCAAGGTTGGTGCCCTGGAGCTGGTTTTGTTGTGATTGCAAGGAGTCCAGGAAAATACCGTATTGGGTGGCGTTCATCATGTCGTAGCGTTTGCTGACCTGCTGAATGCCTGTGAAACCGTCGATATTGACCGTGCGTCCGCCGCTCCTGCCTCTTTTGGTAGTGATGAGGATAACTCCGTTGGCGCCCCGGCTTCCGTAGATGGCTGTCGCGGAAGCGTCCTTCAATACGTCGATGGATTGGATATCGGCGGCGTTCAAGTTAGAGATGTCTGCACCCGCATAGCCGTCCAGTACGTACAGCGGCTCGCTGCTGGAGGTGATGGAGTTGGTACCCCGTATACGGATGGAGAATACCGAACCGCCCGGCTGGGTCTGGTTTTCCGTAACGATGACGCCGGCTACCTGGCCTTCCAGCATTTGTGCAGTGCCATTGATCGCCGTCCTTTCCTGGTCTTTTATGGGTACCGTGGCTACCGAGCCCGTGAGGTCTTTTTTACGTGTCGTACCATAGCCGATGACGACCACTTCGTTCAATCCTTTTGAGTTAAGATCGAGCGTAATATTCAGGGCATCCTGGGAGGGGCCTACCTGGAGCTCCCGGGTGTCGTGGCCGACGGCCGACACGATGAGGGTCACCGATCTTCCTTCCGGTATGGAAATGGTGAAGCTGCCGTCTTCGCCGGCTGTGACGGCGGCGCTTTTCTTTAATCCTTTTACGATAATGGTGGCGTTGGGAACAGGTGAATTGTCGGGAGAGACTACCCTCCCTTTTAGCTCCCTGTGGGTAAGGGGAGTTTTTTGAGCGGATAGGTCGTATGCTAACAGGACAAGACAGAGCAGCATACAAACCACGTTTCGCATAAGCATAATGGCAAGTTTTTGTTATGTGAGTAGAAGTATACAGTGTCAAGTTGGAGAAAAATGTAATCACTACAACTATCTGAGGACTAGTTTATTTACGGAAACGGTTGCATGAAAGGCTACTACAACGTTTTCGTAGAAAATCCGGAGGGGAGCATAAAGTTTATGTAATTTTCCTATGCACTAGCTGCCCTCCAAAACGAAGCAGGCTTTTTAAACAAACTGTCGCTTGTCAATGAATACGGTAAACCTCAAGCAACTTGCGAAAGAGTTGAACCTAAGCGTGTCCACCGTGTCCCGTGCTCTGCGGGATAGCTGGGAGATCAGCACGCCGACCAAACAAAGGGTCTTCGATCTGGCAAAGAAAATGAATTTTCAGCCCAATCCATACGCCAGCAGTCTCCGTAAACATCGTAGCCGTACAATTGCAGTGGTCATCCCGGAAGTGGCCAACAATTTTTTTGCCCTGGCGATAAAAGGTATCGAGACGATTGCGCGGGAGAAGGGGTATCATGTGCTGATATACCTGACGAACGAGGATGGAAGTGAGGAGATGGCGGTGGCTGCCAACCTGCAGAGCGGCAGGGTAGATGGGGTGATCCTTTCCTTGTCGGGTGAGACGACGGATATCCGTCACCTGATGGAGCTGCAGCAGCGGAATATACCTTTGGTATTCTTTGATCGAGTCTGTGACAGCATAGAGGCGCCCAAGGTGGTGACCAATGATTATGAGAGCGGGTTTGTCGCGACGGAGCATTTGGTTAAGGCCGGCTGTCGGCGTATAGGGCATCTGACCATCTCCATGAGCCTTTCCATTTCCCACAAAAGAATGAAGGGATATACGGATGGGCTGTTACGATATGACAAGCCTCACGATGATAATATGATCGTCCATTGTGATGGTAATGAGGAGGAGAACTATAAAAAGATAAGGGATTTGCTGGCTTCCGACCTGCGGCCCGACGGGATCTTTGCTTCGGTGGAAAAGCTGGCTGTACAGGTGTATCATGCCTGCCGGGAGCTGGGGCTGGAGATACCGCGTGATGTCAAGGTCATCGGGTTCTCCAATCTTGTTACCGCCAGCCTGCTGAGTCCTGCCCTAACGACCATTGCCCAGCCTGCCTATGAGATGGGGAAGGAGGCGGCTACTATTTTGTTCAGGCGTCTGGAGAAGAAGTATATCCTTACGCCGGACGATCGTGTGATACTGCCTGCGCGCCTCGAAGTACGTAATTCCACGCTGTAAGCCCTGTGCTTGCCTTCGCCATGAGTCCTGTGCTTGTCCTTTGTTGCCCCCTATAGGCCGTTGCGTTGATATCCTGTTGTTTCAGGTATTCTTTTTGTCAGTCCGAAAGTTTGGGCCAGGAGCTCGTAGGAGCGCAGCCTGTCCTCAAAACGTTCTGTAAAGGTGCTGATCACTATTTCGTCTACGTCCGCCTGTTCTGCGAGCGCGGTCAGCTGTTGTCGTATCTGTTCGGGGCTGCCGACTGCCATGCGCTGGCGGTTGAACAATACCCGCTGCCATTCCTCCTTTGTATAGACCTGCTCTTTTGCCAGTGCGTAGCTGGGTATTTCATCGAATCGCCCTCTTTCGAAATTATACAGCCTGTAATCCATGACGGCCTGTACTTCTTCTACTTTCTGCGGATCGTCGGAGCAGAAGGCGAATATGCCTATGCTGGCCCTGGGAGCTGACAGCTGCGGGGAAGGGCGGAATTTTTCTTTATAGGTGCGGATGGCCGTGGCCGCTCCGATGGGGTTGATGAACTGGGCATAGGAGAGGCTTATGCCAAGGTGGGCGGCGAGGTAGGCGCTTTCGCCGCTGGAGGTGAGTATCCAGAGATCGGGTCTTGTGGCGATGCGGGGGATGGCCCGTACCTTACCCTGGATGGTGCCGGAAGTGCTGGCGTCGGAGAGGAAGGCGTCCAGGTCTTTGAGCTGGTTGATATATTCCTGGGGGTCGAAGGTATTGGAGGGGTTGAGCAGCTGGGCGGTGATGCGGTCTCCTCCCGGTGCGCGGCCCAGGCCGAGATCGATGCGACCGGGGTAGAGGGCTTCCAGGAGGCGGAAGTCTTCTGCTACTTTCAGGGTGCTGTGGTTGGGGAGCATGATGCCGCCGCTGCCCAGCCGGATATGTTTGGTCTCTGCCGCCAGGCGGGCGATGAGTATCCCGGGGGAGGCGCCTGCGAGGGTGGTGGTATTATGGTGTTCGCTTAGCCAGTAGCGGCGGTAACCCAGGCGGTCCGTCCAGCGGGCCAGCTGGATGGTCTCCTGGAGGGCTTCGGATGCGTCGCTGCCTTTCCGGATGGGGGTTTGGTCCAGGACGCTAAGTGCGAGTGTAGGTTGCATAGAGGGAATAACAGCTGGCCAAACAAAAAGTTGGAAAATCCAGATTATGATGTAATTTTGATATCATTTTGATATCAAACCAAAAAATCATGCAAACTGAAAAAATACTCAAACCCGGCAGTGGCTATTTTGCGCTTGTCCTTGCTGTACTTTCCTTTATCGCGATGATTGTATTTTATGTGACGAAGCAGCCGGCAATAGGGGGTGTGTTGACGGTGGTGTTCTTTCTCACGACGAAGGGGATTGCGGTTGTCAGTCCCAATACAGGTAAAATATTCCTGTTATTCGGCAAGTATGAAGGCAGCATTAAGAACAGCGGTATATTCTGGGTCAATCCATTATATAGCCGGAGCTCTGTTTCGTTGCGGGCGCGGAATTTCGAGAGCGAGAAGGTGAAGGTGAATGACAAGATGGGGAATCCCATTATGATCAGCGTGATCCTGGTATGGAAGGTACAGGATACGTTCAAAGCTTTTTACGAGGTGGATAATTACGAGAAGTTCATCATGACGCAGACCGACTCGGCGGTGCGTAAGCTGGCGGCAATCTATCCTTATGATCATTTCGAGGATGAGAGGGCGGCGGTGACGTTGAGTACGGATTTTGATGAGGTAAACCGGAGTCTGGAGAGGGAGATTGCCGAGCGGCTGGTGATCGCGGGGATAGAGGTGGTAGAGGCGCGGATCTCGCATATTGCGTATGCGCCGGAGATCGCACATTCCATGTTGAAGCGGCAGCAGGCATCGGCGGTGGTAGCTGCGCGGCATAAGATAGTGGAGGGGGCGGTGAGCATGGTGGAGAGCGCGTTGAATTTATTGTCTGTCAAACAGATCATCGAGCTGGATGAGGATAAGAAGGCGTCGATGGTGAGTAATCTGATGGTGGTATTATGTGGTGACCGGGAGAGTCAGCCGGTGGTCAATACGGGGACATTAAATCAGTAAGCATGGGGGAAAAGAAGTCATTTGCATTGCGGATAGATGCGGATACGATGAAGGCCATCGAGAAATGGGCAGCGGATGAATTTCGCAGTGTCAATGGGCAGATAGAATGGATGTTGCATCAGTCGTTGAAGCAGGCGAAGCGGCTGAAGGAAAAGAAGGAGAAAGAGAAGGAGGGTGAATAGGCCGGTCATTTTTTTAAATACTTATTCAAAAACAAGTACCTTTGCCGCGGTGATAAAATATCCCGTTACGATAGTATTGATCCTGCTGATGGCTGTACAGACCTTCAGCAAATGGTGTCTGATCCTCGAATACCAGGTCAATAAAGATTTTATCGCCAAGAACTTGTGTATCAATCGTGCAAAGCCCTCATGCTGCTGTCAGGGAAAATGTTATCTCAATAAAAAGATGGCCGCTGACGAGTCGGATCAACAGGCTCCCAGTAAGGGCGGACAAAAAGAAGAGACCACCCTGCAGCTTTTTGAAGAGAAAAATCTACTTCCGCAACCAATCGTCATGGAGGTGAGCATTATACATTCCACACGCTATATCGATCCTTCTACACAGGATCATACACTCTTGCAATTCGAACCTCCCCAGCAAAGTTAAGTTAGCGGACCTCCTTTTTCCAACTCGCGTCTATGTCTGCCTTTCAGGCATCGGCACGGTTATGTCCAACTTAAATCAACAGACGATGAAAATTTATTGCAGAGTAGGCCTGACGGTCTGGCTGCTACTGTGCGCGTGCACGTGCTTTTCCCAGGAAAATACAGGCGGGAAAGAGCAGGATACGCTGGCAATGCCGGCCAATATGCTCCAGCAGCTGATCGTATCGGGCAATCGAACCATACAGAAGCGTACGGAGGCTCCTATAGCTATCAGCATCCTCAACGCACAGACGATCAAAGATACCAAGGCTAATCAGCTGGATCAATTACTCAATAAGGTGACGGGTGTATTTATGGTAGACCTTGGCAATGAGCAGCACGAAATGAGCATTCGCCAGCCCATGAGCACACAAAGCCTTTTTCTTTACCTGGAGGATGGCCTGCCTATCCGTACCACGGGTATATACAATCACAATGCGCTGCTGGAAATGAATATGCCGGCCGTGCGGCAGATCGAGATCATCAGAGGACCTGCTTCGTCCCTTTATGGGGCCGAGGCTATCGGCGGCGCGGTGAACATGATCACACAGGCGCCACCGGCCAATTCCGCGGGTTATGTCAGCGTACAAGGCAATAACAACGGATATAAAAGGGCCGACGGACAGGCAGGGACCCAACTGGGTAAATGGGGGCTTATAGTCAGCGGCTATTACGCCAATCGTACCAACGGGCCTATTCAATACAGCGACTTTCACAAGACGGCTTTTACCTTCCGGGCCGACTACAAGGCCAGCGACCGGCTCACCTGGAGCAACAGCCTCACCTATGTCAACTATTACAGTGATATGTACGGCTCGCTGGACAGCGCGCATTTTGCACAGAAGAATTACAATACCCCGTACTCCTTTACGTATCGGAAAGTGGATGCCTGGCGGGTCCGAAGCCAGATAGATTACAAATGGAACAGCCAGGGCGAGTCGAAGATCGTGCTGG
>Ga0105240_10005180_pt1 | contig 19500 bp, 17 predicted proteins | sample KBSC54metaG_FD_80426 | JGI IMG/M metagenome (GOLD analysis project Ga0105240, IMG submission 80426) | Corn rhizosphere microbial communities from Kellogg Biological Station, Michigan, USA - KBS C5-4 metaG | ecosystem: Host-associated > Plants > Roots > Rhizosphere > Soil | place: Michigan, USA... | reverse complement strand
TGAAGAACCCAAGCGGTATCAATGGCGCGCCAAAGGAGAAGAGATCCTCGCCAAAATTCAGCGCGCCCGCGAGGCTCAAGCCAGAGCAAGTTAATTATGCTTATTTCTAAGTCACTACACTAGCGCTGACCAGCAGATTTTATCAATATAGTTAAAGGGAGAATGATCCAGCGAACACTTGAGCAAATAACAAAGGCAGACCTCGAAGCGCTCGTCGCGAGTGCGGTACCCGAGAGCAAGACCATCGATTATAAGCAGGAGATGCCCGGGCAGTCTGATGCTGACAAGAAGGAGTTTCTTGCCGACGTTTCTTCGTTCGCCAATACTACCGGCGGAGATCTGGTTTTCGGCGTGACCGAGGCACAGGGCGTTCCCACAGGAATATCTGGGGTATTGGCTGCGGATTTGGATCTTGAAATCCGGCGCTTGGACAGCATCATCGCAACGGGACTGGATCCGCGAATCCGCTACGGCACCAAGATCGTGGAATGCGACGGTGGGGTCAAGGTCTTAGTACTGCGAGTTGAACGCAGCTGGATTGGCCCGCACCGAGTCGTGTTTAAGGGGCATGACAAGTTCTATGGACGAAACTCCGCAGGCAAGTACCCGCTCGACGTCACTGAGCTGAGGTCCGCATTCACCCTGTCGGGTACCGTTAACGACCGGATCAAAGCTTTCCGCACTGACCGCATTATCGCAATCTCGAATAATGATACGCCCATCCCGCTTTTGTCAGAGGCAAAACTGATCCTGCACTGTTTCCCGCTGGAATCATTTTCCGGACAGCCGCAGTATGACGTACTCCAGTACTCCCGCGATCCCGGTCGACTGCGACCAATACACTCAAGCGGCTGGGACGTTCGTATTAATCTCGATGGGGTCGTTTCATATTCCGGCCTTAACCCTGCGATCTCGTACACGCAGGTATATCGAAATGGCATTATTGAGGCCGTCAGCGGCGCTCTTCTCCAGCATGAGCATCGGGGGCGAATTGTAATTCCGAGTATTGCTTACGAGCGAGAGCTGCTCAACTATCTTCCTGAGTGTTTTCGTATTCTGCGTGAACTCGGGGGCTCTACTCCTGTTGTTGTCGCGTTGACTCTTACTGGCGTCAAGGGCTTCGAGATGGGAGTAGATCAGTTCGGATGGGATGCCGGGCAAAAGATTAGAACAGATACCATTATCTTGCCGGAAACCATAGTCAATGACTTAAACGCCTCTGCCAGCGAGGTCCTCAAGCCCTCTTTGGACCTTATCTGGAACGCTTGTGGCTATTCTGGTTCTAAGAATTTCGATCAAAGTGGCAACTGGGTGAATCGTCGGTGAGAGACTATGCAGTCTCGTCATAGCTCATGGAAAAAGAAAAACTCCAGGTGCCAGTTTTTGGGCAAAATTATAATCTGTCTGCACGGCGCGCCCTGTGTCCCACCAAGCAAAGGGCCCGATCGTCGTAGATCGGGCCGCAGCGAGAACGCCGGTAGGCTTGGCTTCTCAGTACCGTCGACGCGGAGGACGATAGAGGCCGAGAGTGAAGATCGAGGCGAGTTCACCGAGAACTCCTTTTACCGTGCCGGTTGCTAGTTTGGTCAATCCTTTTGCTGTGCCCTTGGCGACAGCCCTTGGAAAACTTTTCTTCCTAGTGTTCATGGGTTTGAGCTCTCCTTCAGCCCAATTCCATTAGACGATGCCGTGGTAAGGCAGGCATCGCGCCGGAACTATTGGCCTTGCGGCTCGCGAGTTGGCTCTAAGCCAGCCAAGCCATGCGGGTTTCCTACTACCTCGGACAGGCTAGCAATGAGCGTGTCCCAAACTCGACCAATGTCGCGTGTTGGGCTGGCACACGGAACAGAAAAGCCATTCGCAATAAGCTCAAACTGTAGATAGGGGAAGCTCTGCCGTCAGTTCGAATCCGATTTCATCGGAGTCATTGCGCCCACGATGATTTATTGACCTGTCCGCAATCTCCCCTGTGTCATCAGCCGCAGTCTCGTCAGACTGCGGCTTTGCTGCGTCTGCGGAACCTCGTTGTGCAAGGTCGGCTGCAAACTCTCCCCGGATCTTCACTGATGAGCCGGTGAAGACGATTGAACGAACGAGAGTCCGGATAATCTGTTGCTTCTCTGAGTGGCCGATTGTCCGGAGTCGCTGACGAATGTATCGACAATACTCCGTCACCGTTCGCCGCCGTTCAGTGATAGCGCATTTCGAATCTGAGAGATCGTCCTTGATGGTCCGCTGGGTCGCCGACCTTCTGGTGGTGAGTTGCTCCAGTTGCCGCCCGAGTTGCGCGGCGGAAATGAGGCCTGTTCGGTAAGCTTCAAGAATCCGTTCTTCTTCAACATCCAATTTGCGAAGCGTGTGCTGGGCTTGCTCGTGATCCTTGCGCCCGGCGGCCTGCTCCTCCATGCGCTTTCCGTCTTTGCGGCTGAACTGTTCGGTGATGACCGACGGATGCCGCAGGGCACGTGACAAGGCATCCCAAACCGCATCGTCCAGTCGCCGTTCGGAAACGGTCGGGTAACGCTTGCAGCGCTTGTGGCAGCGATACGAGTAGTGGCCGTGTGCCGGATCACCGACGTAGCGCGCCCCACACCCGCCGCATACGACGAGACCCCGGAGCAGATAGTTATGGCGGCAGTTACGGCGTGAAAACGTGATATTCCGGTCGAGTTGCTGCAAAATCCGCATGACGAAGACCTCTTCGACTACTACGCGACCGCCCAACTCGCGTATCTGGACACGACCTCCGGAAAATCCACGCCACTCGGCAAGCCCGGCATCTTCTCCTTGGTCCGTCCTTCGCCGGATCAGAAGCACCTCATGGTCGGTCGCATTCACAGGCCGTATTCGTATCAACTGCCCGCCGGCTCATTCCCGCAGGACATCGAAGTCTGGGACCGGACCGCGAAGATCGAATACAAAATCGCAGCCCTGGGCCTCTCCGAACGCGTTCCGCTCGGCGGCGTCCGCACTGGTCCCCGCTCTTATGAATGGATTCCCGAAAAATCCGCAACGCTCCTCTGGGTAGAAGCGCAGGACGGCGGCAATCCGAAGGAAAAGGTTCCGTTTCGCGACAAGATCTACGAACACGCCGCTCCCTTCAAGGGCGATCCCAAAGAAGTCGCCAGGACCGAAGAACGTTTCCGAGGCATTCAGCCGTTAGCGAACGGCAAAGCTCTCGTCGAAGATTACGATCGCAATAAGCGCACAGTCCGCACCATGGCAATCGATCTCGAAAAGCCCGGCTCCGAAGCCAAAGTCATCTTCAGCCGCAATGAGCGCGACGCCTATCACGATCCCGGCATGCCACTCATGAAGACCACGCCCGAAGGCCGCCGCGCAGTCATTCAGGCCGGCGAAGAAATTCTCCTGTCAGGCATCGGCTCATCTCCCACAGGCGACCACCCGTTTATCGATCGCTTCGATCTCTCCACGGGCAAGGAGGAACGCGTTTTCGAAGCTCCAGCCAGGACGTATGAAATGGTGGAAGCGGTTCTCGACGATACGGGCACGCGCCTGCTGACCCGTCGCGAAAGCCCCACCGAGCCGCCCAACTACTTCATCCGGACCGGCGCCGCACTGAAGCCGCTCACCCACTTCACCAACCCCGCCCCGCGGACCGAGGGCATCACCAGGCAGCTCGTGAATTATAAGCGCGCTGATGGAGTGCCTCTCTCGTTCACCCTTTATCTGCCCGCCGGATACAAGGCCGGCACCAAGCTGCCCGCCGTCGTTTGGGCCTACCCTTATGAATTCAGCGACGCCGATACAGCGGGACAAGTCACCGGGCATTCGACCCAGTCATTCACCGAGCTGACTTACCACCAACTGCCGGTTCTGCATGGCTACGCATTGCTCGACAACGCCGCCATGCCGATCATCGGCGACCCCGATAGCGTCAACAACACCTACGTCGAGCAACTCACGATGGATGCCAAAGCCGCTATCGATAAAGCAGTCGAAATGGGCGTTGTGGACCGCGAGCGCGTTGGTGTGTTCGGGCACAGTTACGGAGCGTTCATGACGGCGAATCTGCTTGCCCATACGAACCTGTTCCGCGCGGGCGTGGCCGAGAGCGGAGCCTACAACCGTACGCTTACGCCCTTCGGATTCCAGGCCGAGCGCCGCACTTTCTGGGAAGCGCCCGATGTCTACACAAAAATGTCGCCCTTCTGGTACGCGGATAAGATCAAGACCCCCATCTTGCTGATCCACGGCGAAGCCGATGACAACACAGGCACCTTCCCCATTCAGTCGGAACGCTTGTACGCCGCGATTCGGGGCAACGGAGGCATCGCTCGCCTGGTCATGCTGCCGAATGAAGCCCATGGATACCGCGGCAAGGAAACCATGGAACATGTACTTTATGAGGAACTCACCTGGTTCGATAAGTATCTTAAGTACTAGGTTGCATACATCACTCATAGCTTTCCCGACAATACTGCTGCTCTCCGCGGGTGCTCTGTATTCACAGGCGCCCGCCGCTCCGGCAGCGGAATCGAAAGATCCTCTAGGCCGAACTACTCCTCAGTCTTCCGTAATTCATTTCCTCGAAGCCGCTCACGCGAGGGATTATTCAAAAGCCGCGAAGTTTCTGGACCTCCGCCAGATGCCGGTGGCCGAACGCGTCAAGGCCGGCCCCGAACTAGCCAAACAACTCGAAGATCTGCTCGACGACACACCCTTCGACATCGCCACGCTTAGCCGCGACCCCGAAGGCGAAACCGATGACGATTACGATCCGCAATACGATGCTCTCGCGACGTTCCGCCCCGATAACCAGACCGTCATTCTGGCACTCGAACGCATTCAGGTAAGGCCCGATTCTCACATCTGGGTCGTGTCCGCGCCCAGTGTGGCCCTGATCCCTCTTGCCCATAAAGTTGTGTCCGAATCGCCCTTCGAACGAACCTTGCCGCAACTGCTCGTGTCCACAGAGATTCTCGACACGCCCGTTTGGCGCTGGATCGCACTCATCATCCTTCTCCCGGTGACTTGGTATCTCTCGGGCCTGGTCGTATGGGCATTCATTCGACTGCTCAAGCCGCTGATCCCTCTCGCGGGTTTCCATGGCCCGATGCAACTCTGCCTGGCTATCACCTTGTTCCGCGTCGCTGTAAACCGCGCGCCGCCCTCCACACTGCCGCGCCTTGTCATCGAACGCGGCCTCGCGCTGGGATTCTTTCTGGGAGTCGCCTGGGCAGGCGCAGTTGTCGTCGAACTGGCCGCCACTCGCTTTCACTCCCGTCTCGATCCGCGCGTCCAGACTGTCAGCTTTTCCGTGCTGCCACTGGTCACGCAGCTGCTTAAGCTCACCCTGTATCTCATCGCCGTGCTGAGTGTGATCAGCGCCTGGGGCTATAACACCTCAACCATTCTTGCGGGACTTGGCGTCGGGGGCCTGGCCGTCGCCCTCGCCGCTCAAAAAACCATTGAGAATCTCTTCGGCGGCATCTCAGTTATTGGCGATCGGCCCGTACTCGTCGGGGACGTGTGCCGCTTCGATGGCCGTATCGGAACCGTGACCCACATCGGACTGCGCTCCACCAAGCTCCGCACGCCCGATCGCACCATCATCAGCGTTCCGAACGCGCAGTTCAGCTCGATGTCACTTGAGAACCTCTCCGCCCGCGACAAGATGTGGTTCCACCCCACGCTCAATCTCCGCAGGGACACCACAGCGGCACGAATGGAAAAGGTGGTGTCGTCCATCCGCGACATCCTGGCCGCGGATCAGAGAGTGGAGGAAGGCAAGCTGCCGGTCCGCTTCGTCGGGCTCGGGCAGTGGTCGCTCGATGTGGAAGTCAACGTCTATATCAAGACTTCAGATGGGGATCAGTTCCTGGCGGTGCAGCAGGAACTTCTTCTCAGGCTGCTCAAAGCAGTTCAGGATGCGGGTGCGGCTCTCGCGGTGCCGGTTCAGGAAAGCGTCAGCCCCACACCGCAGACCTAAACGGCGGCACAACAACTCGCGCGGCGTTAGAATCGACCGATGGCGTTCCTGGTTGATGAGGCGTATCTGCCGCTGTTCTCACCGCGCAACCGATGACGGATGAAGAGTTCGCCGAACTCCGCGGCGAACATCCGGATCTGATTTTCGAAATGTCTGCCGGGAACCGATTGTAAGGCCGCCGAACTACACGCTTACCTCGGACGGCATCGCGAAATTCAACGACAGCTCGATAACCGGGCGCAAACTGATGGGCGCGGTATTGTGACTGAGTCTGCCGGAGGATTTGTTCTTCCCAATGGCGCACGCCGCGTGCCCGACGCCGCGTGGACGCTGAAATCACGCGTGCGCGCTCTCGATCCCGCCATGATCAACCGCTACTGGCATCTTTGTCCCGATTTCGTTATTGAACTGCGCTCGCCGACCGGTCGCGTTCGCACCCTCCGCGAAAAGATGTGCGAGTGGGTGGATAACGGCGCGCAACTCGCCTGGCTGATCGATCCCGAAACCCGCACCGCTGAAATCTGCCGACCAAATCGCGAACCCGAGGGTTCTGGAAAATCCCGAGTCCCTCACGGGCGGAGGTCCTGTCGAAGGCTTTGTCCTGACTTTGCGGACCGTCTGGGATCCCCTGGCCTACTGAATAACGGACCTGCACCGGTGAACCTGTCGTGGCGTGGAATGCGATCCGCCGCAAACCACGCCCGCCATGACATCATAGGGACTTCGCGCCCACATGCAAGACTCGACCGCTGAATCTCAAATCCGTAAAGGCGTCCTGCCCTCTCAAGCCCTCGAAAAGATGATTGCCTCAGGTGGCATCCACGCCCGTTGCCCCATCCTCCCCGAACAAATTCAGCCATCTTCCCTCGACCTCCGGCTCGGCTCCGAAGCTTTTCGCGTCCGCGCTAGTTTCCTCGCCACGGGCAGCGCTACCGTCACCGGCAAACTCGAGCAATACCGCCTCCACACCCTCGACCTCACCCGCCCCGCCGTCCTCGAAAAAGGCTGCGTCTATATCGTGCCGCTCCAGGAAGAACTCGCTCTTCCCTCCGATATTTCCGGCAAGGCAAACCCTAAAAGCTCCATCGGCCGCCTGGATATCTTCACTCGCCTCATCACCGACGAAGGGCGGCAGTTTGAAATGGTCCCCGCCGGCTACAAGGGCCGCCTGTACGCCGAGGTCGTCCCACGCACCTTCAGCGTGGTCGTGCGCCAGGGAGAACGCCTTTCCCAACTACGCCTCTTCCAGGGCGACTACCTCCCTTCAGACGTCCTCCTTCGCCAACTCGAATCCGAAGAGGCCCTCGTCTACCTCCCTGACGAATCGCGCGGCGAAGCCGATATCCGCAACGGGCTTCGCGTCTCGGTAGATCTGGCCGGAATCGACGGGTCGGAAGTAATCGGCTTCCGCGCCAAAAAACACGCGCCGCTCGTGGACCTCTCCCGCATCCAGTACTACAACCCCGAAGACTTCTGGGACCCGATCCGGCGCAACGGCAGCCGGACACTGATCCTCGACCCCGAAGATTTCTACATTCTGGCCTCCCGCGAGAAAGTCCGAATCCCCGCCCAATACGCCGCCGAAATGGTTCCCTTCGACCCCACTGTGGGTGAGTTTCGAATCCACTACGCGGGGTTCTTCGACCCTGGCTTCGGCTACGGATCGGGCGAAATCAGCGGCACCCGCGCCGTGCTCGAAGTCCGCTCGCACGAAGTGCCCTTCATTCTCGAAGATGGACAGGTGGTGGCAAGCCTGGTATTCGAGCGCCTCCTCGAACGACCAAAGGTCCTTTATGGAGAGGGGATAGGCTCTTCCTACCAAAAGCAGGGCCTCAAGCTAAGCAAGCACTTCAAGGTCAGCGATGCAAAGCCAGCAAGCGACCACGTCGCCAGGTAACAGGCAACTCCATGACCAATAAATCATTCGACGTAGTTGGCGTCGGTCTCAACGCCACTGACACCCTGCTCCGGGTCCCTCATTTCCCCGCATTCGGAGGCAAGGCCCCCTTCCACGGCGAGCAATATTCCGTCGGCGGACAAGTCGCCAGCGCCGTAGTCACCTGCGCAAAATTAGGCCTCAAGACCAAATACATCGGCACTGTCGGCAATGACGAGCGGGGCCGGCTTCAGCTCCAAAGCCTGCGGGACGCCGGTATCGATATCAGCCACGTCTACGAGCGCAACTGTCCGAACCAGTCCGCCTACATCATCATCGATGAGGCCACCGGTGAACGAACCGTCTTCTGGCACTTCGCCGATGGACTCGCGCTTTCGCCGGACGAAATCGGCGAAGAGCATATCACCTGCGCCAGTCTGCTCCATATCGACGGTCATCATACCGCCGCCGTGGAGCGCGCGGCGCGCATTGCGAAGGCCTTTGGCATTCCTGTAACCGTAGATGTTGATACCATTTACGCCGGATTCGATCAGGTACTTCCTTATGTGGATTACCTTGTCGCCAGCTCCGAATTTCCAAGCCGGTGGACGGGAATCGAAGATCCGTTCCACGCCCTCGAAACCATCCGAAAGCGCTTCGGAATGAAGGTCGCGGCAATGACCCTCGGCGCCCATGGAGCCCTTGCGCTCAGCGAAAATGGATTCGTTTATTCGCCGGCCTTCGTGGTCAACTGTGTGGATACGACCGGCGCCGGCGACGTCTTCCACGGGGCATTTTGCTATGCTGTCTTACAGCAGATGCCCATGGCTGAGGCCCTCGGATTCTCCAACGCCATGGCGGCACTAAACTGCACGGCTGTTGGCGCTCGGGGCGGAATCGCCAATCTTGAAGAGGCTCGCCATTTACTCTCGAGGGGAGAGCGGCGGTCGCAAACCGAAATCGCCAAACGAGCCAGCTGAATGTTCCCACTGCGCGATGACCGGCCCACTTACACCGCGCCAGTTGTCACCACTCTTCTGATTGTTGCCTGCGCGCTGGTCTTCTTCCACGAACTCACCCTTGACGAGTTCTCACGCGACTATTTCATGGTCCGCTACGGGCTGATCCCCGCCCACCCGCGCATCACGTCGCTCCTCACTTCCATGTTTCTACACGGCGGCTGGAGCCATATTATCGGCAACATGCTGTTCCTTTGGGCGTTCGGAAAAAGCCTTGAAGACGCCATGGGCCATACCAAATTTCTGGGGTTTTACCTGGGCTGCGGAATCGTAGCCGGCATTGCCCAGGTAGCCGCGAACCCCTATGCCCGCGCGCCGATGGTGGGCGCGTCAGGCGCAATAGCGGGTGTCATGGGAGCGTATTTGCTAAGCTTTCCGCGCGCGAATATCAGAACCCTCGTCTTCATATTCGTGTTCTTCACCACCGTCGATATCCCCGCGGCATTCATCCTTCTCTATTGGTTCATCGCACAGATCTTCAGCGGCTACGGTTCCATCGCCCACACGCAGGTTACCGATACCGGCGTCGCCTGGTTTGCGCACATCGGCGGCTTTCTCGCGGGCATGGGCCTCGTCAAGATTCTTGGGGTGCGCCCGCGTTATTACCGCCGTCGCGATATCTATTGGTAAAGCATGATTGACATTCTTGCAATCGCCGCCCATCCGGACGACGTGGAACAAACCTGCGGCGGCACCCTTCTTCGCATGGCGGAAGCGGGATATCGCACCGGCATCATCGACCTGACCGCGGGCGACATGGGGACGCGCGGAACGCCGCAGCTGCGCGTGATCGAATCGGAACAAGCCGCCCGCGTGCTCCGGGCGTTGCATCGCGAAAATCTGCATTTTCCCGATGCACGTCTCGAAAATTCGCTCGCCGCTCGTATGACGTTGGCCCAGCGTATACGCGAACTAAAACCCCGCACCGTGATTCTGCCCTACTGGCAGGGCCGCCACCCCGACCACTACCGCGCTTCCGAAATCGGCTACGAAGCATGTTTTCTCGCGGGGCTCAGAAAGCTTGACCAGGCAACCGAACCTCATCGGCCGTACAAAATCATTTACTCCTCAATCTACGCCAACGTAACGCCATCTTTCGTGGTCGACATTTCGCAGTTCTTCGAGCGCAGGATGGAGTCCCTGCTCACCTACCGCTCGCAATACGGCCCGGTAGACGAAGGCGCCACTCTATTCCCGGACGAGCAGGAAGTCCGCGATCGCCTCGGCGCCATGGCGCGTTTCTACGGCAACCTGATTGGCGTGAAATACGGCGAGCCCTTTGTAGTCAAAGAAACCATGCGAGTAGACGACGTAGTTGCGCTCCCGGTACGGAGTCTCTAGCCTGGTCAAGGCAGCGGATAACGCGTCAGCCGGCCCCGGTCCGCTTCCAACAACCAAACCCAGCGGCCCTTGAAAAAACTGAACAACGCGCGATTTTCCTCCGGCTTCATCTCCCGAACCCACAACACCGGCGCATTTTCTAAATCGGCCCCGTTATAAACCCACTCATGGTTCGGATCATGATTTTCGTCATACCGTACTACCACCAAATTCTGAACGCCGTTCTCCGCGAGATTCTTCTGAACCTCCGCGCGGGCGGTAGCCCAGTCGTGTATAGGGCCAAATCGAATCAGCCCGACCATCCCGTCGACCCAATGAAACCCGAGCCACAGGAAAATAATCGAATAGGCGGCAAGCAACCCAACGCGTCGGCCGCCCACGCGCATCGCAGTCAAATACCGAAATGCCTGTACGGTCAGCCCAACAATTCCAACCGTAGCCGGCGCAAGATAATGAGGCCGAATCCAGATGGACGGCAAGAGTGCTATCCCCACCCCCGCGGTTGCAATAAACATTCCGCGAATGCGCGCGCTACGGATAATCCAGGGCAGCCCCAAAAATGGCAGCAGCAACAACCAGCCCATGTAGTGATTGGTGTTCGCCCGGATCATCGCCCACGTCCCGCGCACGTCCCAGCGGTCACGCCGGATCGCATGAAACCGGCGCATCAGTTCATGATGGTAAACCGGTACCGGCCGATCGCTTTGCCACACGAATGGCTGGTGATAACTGTAGGTCCTCATGTTGAGCACATAGGGAGAAAGCAGTGCGTTGCCGGTGACTCGCCACCAATAGAACATCATCCAGCAGAGCGTAGCCACCATCACCAGCCCCGCCGGCGACAAAGCCTGTCGCAAATAAACGCGCATTGGCGCAACCGGTCGCATTTTTGCCGAACGGAACAGAGAAAGCACGGCGATCAGTGTCATCACGCCGCCCTCATAAGGCCGCGTGTTCGCTAAAATAGCCGCTCCCAACCCAAACAGCACCGATTCACGCACGGCCGGCCGCCGCTCCAAGCGCGGCCATGCCCCCAGGATCAGCGCTCCTCCGGTTGCCGCGATGGCGCCTCCCCAATAGCTGGACAGCCAATATGACCAGCACCCGATCGTCGCCGTCAGCAACGCTCCGATGAACGCCCACTCAGCGGGAAACCACCCGCGCAATGCCCAAACCGAAACCAAACTGAGCACCACCACGCTGGCCCACACTCCGAACCAGGGATCGCCGAACAACAGCGTGCCCACCGCCATTGCGAGCCCCTGGCCAGGCGGATACATCGACGCATAAGTTGGCTGCTGATTAATCCGGAACGATTCGAAGAAGATCCAAAGGGGATGAGCGGGGTTAGTCAGCCGTGCGTGTGAAAACGTGTCCGCCGCCAACAAATAACTGAACTCGTCATGAATACTCGGATTTGGGGCTCCCCGTGTAGCAAAGAAAATGGCGCCGGCCATAAACGCGAGCAAACCCGGAATGGCAAATGCCAGAGCCCCTCGCCGTGAGATAAACCGCAACGCTCGCCGAAGGTTCCCTACGAATTCCATGGGATGGGTTTGCCGTCGAGGTTCGGGGGAAGCGCCACTCCCGCGCCGGAAAGAATCGTCGGCACAAGATCGTAAATCGAGTGCCCCTCGAGGGATCGTCCCCTGTGAACTCCCGGACCGTGGAACAGGGCAAAACCGTGTGGCGTATGGCTGCCGCTGCGTGAATCCTGCCGCTTCACCCGCATTGTGCCGAACCGGGGAGAATGCAACGAATCCCAGGGAAATCTCTGATCCCAGAGCACGGTTATGTCGGGCAGCAAATGCAGAAACGGGCCACTGAATTCCTCGCAGCTTATCGTGACCTGCCGCACCACAGAGCGTCCCGTCGTCGGATCGGTCAATTCCCGCAGGCCATCCGCGATATCGCGGCAAACCGTCTCGTACTCACTGCCGGGGCTTATCAGACCGCCTTGATCGCGTCCTCGAACGCTCACCCGGATGGCGCCCACCGTATCGTTATTTGGCACGGCAAACGCGCGGCATCCCGTCCAGTCCTGCCCGCCGGCGTACCACAGATACAGCAGTTTATCGCGCAGAACTCTCGGCAGTACGCTTCGGATCGCGTACTGCAGCCCGCCGGGCAGCAGCATCTTCAGCAGCCTCCAGGGATTGACCGATCCCGCCCGATCCCGCTTCCTCTCTATCGGCCCGGACGCGCGACCATATCCCATCAGGCGCAAAATCTCGCTTAAATTCCAGGAAGCATGAAAGACCGGCCCCATGCCGTGGCCGGACACCACAATGCATGACACATCTTCTCCGGCAAGCTCAAGCATCTCGCCGATCTCTCCGTCAATTGCGCGATACACGTCCTCAATTGCTCCACTCAGTTGCCAGCCATCGCCGGAAATATGCCGGGGATGTTCCTGGTCCGCGAAGCGCCAGAAATGGTGCCCCGCGCAGTGCGTGCCTGAAAACGCGGCAATGAATACCTGGCACGGCTCGTTCCGCATCAGCCATCGGAACAGCTGCCCATGCGCTCTTACTCCTTTCAGGATCCTGTCACGAAGCTCGCACAGCGCCGCTGGCTTGTCATCGAAAGCATCGCAGTCCTGTACGGGATGGCGCCCGAAACGTTCCCTGACCTGCGCCATCAGACTGGCGGGTTCAGCTTCCTCTCCGCCCGTCGGCCCATGTGTTCCCCAGTTGCTCAATTGAAATCCGTCCAAGTTATGCGCGACGGGAAAATGCGGGATCTCGGCAACACCCACTCTCGTACCCGCATCGCTCAGGGTTTTCCAGACCGGCGCCGCGGTAATCGCTTCGTCCGGCATATAGCGCAGGCACATGCCGCTGGCTTCGTATTGAACATAGAAATACTTTTCGAAGTTCGCGGGATTGACGCCGGTCATCAGCGACGTCCACGCGGTATCGGGGAACTGCGCGGCTGTCGTGGATAACTCAGCGTGCGCACCTTGATCCAGTAGCCTTCGGAGTACCGGCAGCTTCCCCTGCGCGGCCCAAAGCCGGACCAGATCCCACTCCATCGCGTCAACGCCGATTACTAGTTGCCGGATTGCCACAAATAGTTCTCCCGAATGTGCAAGCATCCCGCGGCGATGAATGAGATGCCGCTATAGAAGTAATAGAAACAGTGAAATGGAATCGCCGCCAGCGCCTCAAGACGTCCTACCCGGCGCGCAAGGAACAAATAGAAAGGCAGATTCAGCCCGACGAAAATCGCCGCGAGGACGGCCAGCGTCCCGAAGGTCCGCGCGTTCATCAGAAGCACGAACAAAGAAACTGAGGTGGCCAGCAGATAGACGGAATATATCCAGCCGGAGATCTGCCGCAGTCGCCTGTTCCCAAAGAGAAAAACCTGCCGGAACAGAAGAAGCGCATAGGCGGACGCCACCGCCGTGAAGACCCAGGTGAATCCGCGCGCATAACTAATTAGCGCCAGAAGCAAAATACCTGCCCCGAAGACCCGGCGTTCCACGGCGGCATCGGCCCGCCGCAAGGTTTGTGTCCAATAGCCGCTTGTCACAAGAAGGAAGAGCGCGAGCACCGGAACCGCCAGCGCGCCCGCATCGCCGAACCCCGCGACGCCCGCTCCGATCAGCCATAAGAAAACGACCGTTACGCTGATGCAATTGTTCCATCGCAGGTTCAGATCGTTGATCCATCGCCCTTCCCGCAGAAGAAGTCTTGTCCAGGGCACCGCGCGAAAGAAAACGTCCGTGCGAAGCATCCCGAGAAAGCTCCAGTGCTTCAGGTGCTTTACCTGAATGGCGGCATCCAGCCGAAGCACGCGACCGGCCCTTGCCAGGCGCATGCCGAATTCCACATCCTCAATGACCTGAGATTCGTCGAACCCGTCATGTTCAAGAAACAGTTTGCGGCGAACGGCTCCGCATCCCGTCCAAAATGTCGTGGCCACTGTGTGACCGGAATTATGGACAAAGCAGTGAAGCAAATTCCGATATTGCGACAGCAGATCCTTGCATCCGGGCGCGTCGTCATAGGATCCGAAGACCGCATCGAGCCCGGGATTCAGCATGAACCGATCGGCAATACGCCCCACGGTATCCGGATGGACACACACATCGGAATCGATGAACAAAATTATGTCGCCGGTTGCCGCTCCCGCTCCCAGATTGCGCGCCCGCGCAGGCCCGTGCCGACCGCCTGTGCTCAAAATCTTCGTCGCGATTTTTTGCCCGATCGCGCCGGTTTCGTCAGTCGAGCCATCGTCCACAATGATGCACTCGATCGGCAAAACCGACGATTCCGCGATGGCAGCCAGACACCGATCCAGATATTGCGCCGCGTTATAAGCTGGAATGACTATCGATATGGAAGGCGGCAATTACTGCCCGCGCCTCCGGACGCGGGCGTAAGGTAAGTATAAATCATTACAAAAAGAGATAAGCGGTTCAGGCACGTAATAGCGAACTACGGTGCAAGCGACGGAGCCACATAGGTATAAAACATCGCAATCAGCCCAATCACCGACGCAAGCAAAAGGCTATGCCGCAGCGTAAACCGGAACAGCCGCCCTTCTTCACTGCCGCCCATGGACGTGGCCGCCGAAGCCACCGCAACGCTCTGCAAGCTGATCATTTTTCCCATCACGCCGCCGCTCGAATTCGCGGCGGCCATCAGCGTTGTATTCATGCCTAAGTGAGCGGCCGTAACCACCTGCAGATTTCCGAACAGAGCGTTTGCCGACGTGTCGCTGCCCGTTAGAAATACTCCGAGCCACCCCAGAAGGGCGCTGAAGAACGGGAACATCGCTCCTGTTGCCGCGAAACCCAACCCCAGCGTGCCGGTCGACCCGGAATAGTTCATGAGGAACGCCAGGCCCAGGACAATCGCGATGGTCATCTCGGCGTACACCAGTTGCCTCGCCGTGCTTGCGAGCACCTTGAAGAAGGTACCCAACGAAAGCCGCAGAACCAAGGCCGATAACATTGCCGCGATCAGACAAGCGGTTCCGGCAGCCGACAGCCAGTCGAAACTATACTTCGCGTCATACGGCACAGCTTTGGCGGTAACGGGCGGCATCTTCTGAATCAGGTTGTGCAGTCCTGGCCACTCGAACACGATGCTGTGCTTATTGAGCTCCGGCTTCATCAGGCCCCATGTCAAAACGCAGATCACCAGCAGGATGAACGGCGTCCACGCATAGAGCGCCTCTCCGATCGGAATGATTTTTTTCGGGGGAACCGGGCCGTCGCCTTCCATATGGAATTTGTCTTTAGGCTTCCAAACCCTGAGCAGCAGCACGAGTGAACCAAGCGCGGCGAGCGACGCAAGAATATCGGTCAGCTCCGGTCCCATGAAGTTCGACACCAGAAATTGCGTGCCGGCGAACATGATGCCGCACACCGCGGCTGCCGGCAGCACACCCATTAAACCCTTCCATCCGCCCATCACGAGAATCAAATAGGCGGGCACAATCAGCGAGACCGGCGCACATATCCGCCCAACCCCGGCGCTCAATCGCGCGAGCGACAGCCCCGTGACTTTTTGCAGCGTCACAATCGGGATTCCGATTGACCCGAACGCCACAGGAGCCGTGTTCGCAAGCAGGCAAATTCCGCCCGCGTAAAAAGGGGAAAATCCCAGTCCGGTGAGCATCGCCGCGGCTACCGCCACAGGTGTTCCGAAGCCGGCCGCGCCTTCAATGAAGGCACCGAATGCAAACGCGATCAGCAGTGCCTGCAAGCGACGGTCGCCCGTTAGGTTCCCAATGGAATTCTTAACGATCTCGAACTTCCCGGTGGTGACGGTAATGTTGTAAAGCAGAATGGCCGAGAACACAACCCAGCCGATAGGAAACAGGCCCTGCGCGGCTCCATAAAAGAACGCGCTCACCATCACGGCGGGGGGCATGCCATAGACGAAAAGTGCGACCAGCATAGCGCCGATCAACCCCGCCAGCGACGAGATCCAGGCGGCCTTTCGCATGACTCCCAACATGAACAGCAAAACAAATATAGGGAATGCGGCCACCAGGGCCGAGAGAGGCAGACTGTTAGCGATGGGAGTGTAGTTGTGTTGCCACATTAGCCCGCCATCATATCAACAACACATTCCCCAAGCCGTGTTTCATTACCCACCGCAAAACGCGGGAGGCGGAAAAACGAGGGGTCACTGGAAATTCGGCAACCGGCGCAATGTAAGCAGGAAATATCCAAGCCGGAACTTCGGCGCCTGTCCCTGCTTTTCCAGTCGAGAATATTTCTGCCGGAAGGAGCGATTATTCTGGCAGCTTTGGCGAGTCCGGGGGTGGTGGAGCTCCGCGATGCACTCAGCCCGCGGGCCTCCATCTAACCTCAGGCTGTATTCTTAAAATCAATGCGGGCAAGCTCATGAAAACCGACCGCCCAGTATTGAAGTTGCCCGGCATTATCCCGAGCCTGACCGAACTGACTCCGCTCGCCGCCGCCACAAGCGCCCTCGCAACTTTGGCTTGCTGTTTGCCTCTCGGCATACCCGGAGCGGTGGCCGCGCTTGGTTTGAGCGTTGCCCTGGATACCCTGCGCCCATGGCTGATCGGCCTGTCGGTAATTTTGCTTGCCGCAAGTTGTTTCCAAATCTACAGGGGTCGCGGAACCTGCCGGCGGCGCGGGAATCTGAGCTTGATTGTGTTCGGACTGTCGGCCCTTATCGTGCTCGCCGTAATCATCTTTCCGCAGAAACTCGCGGAACTCCTCGCGGGCCTCCAGTAACTCGCCATGAAGCGGATAGTCCAATTACTCATCGCAGTCACCGTGGTGGCAGTTCTCGGCGGCATCTATTTCACCAGGGCGGGGCACGCCCCCAAAAATCAACCGCCTCTCATGGAAATGAGCGCTTCGGCGCTTGACGGGTTTCAGGCGGAATTTAACCAAACATCAGCCAGTCTCCGCGTCATCCTGTTGCTCTCTCCCACCTGACCAACATGTCTGCGGGGGGCCTCCGCGGTCGAGAAGGTTTTGGAGAATCACCGGGCGAGCCCCGTGGTGGTCTTCGCGGTATGGGAGCCAATGCTTCCGACCGATTGGAGCGCGCCCGGCACCAGTGTGCTGGATCGGCTCAACGATAACCGCGTTCGGCAGTTCTGGGACCCCGGCCACCTCATCGCAGTTTCTATCAAAAAATCCTCTGGAACATCTCATCCGGACTGCTGTGAGCGCAAGGGGTTTTTGTGGGATCTGATCGCCGCATATCCGGCGGGACTTCAATGGAACGGATCGCTGCCCAAACCAATTCTTCTGAATGGCACGGTAGTGCAAACCGCGCTGAATCTCGAATCGATCCTGTTCACGCGAAGGGAACACATGTGAAGAACGCGAATCGCGGCATTGGCTGCAACACAATGAAATCAGCACACGCTGTGCTCGCTCTTTTCCTCTCCTGCTTCGCTCTCCCCGCGCAATCGGACTTCGCAACCATGGGCCGCTCCTATGGGCGCTCAATGGTCATCTCGCAACAGGGAATCGCCGCCACCAGTCAGATTCTGGCTTCCCAAACAGCTGCCACAATCCTGTCCCGCGGAGGAACGGCAATCGACGCCGCCATAGCCGCCAACGCCGTCCTCGGAGTCGTCGAGCCGATGATGGATGGCCCGGGCGGAGATCTGTTCGTCCTCTATTGGGACGCGCGAAGCAAACAGTACGTCGGCCTGAATGCATCCGGTCCGGCGCCCCGCAAACTTACACCCGCCTTTCTCGCCGCTAAAGGCCTCAAGGAAATGCCCGCCGATGGAATTCAAAGCGTTACCGTTCCCGGCGCGGTGGAAGGCTGGGCCGAAATGCACAAGCGGTTCGGTAAGCTGCCATGGAAAGAACTGTTCACGGACGCAATCGGATACGCCGAAGGAGGCTTTCCCGTTAGCGAAATCATTCAGGAGGCCTGGGCCGCATCGGAGAATGTTGCGAGGCTCCGATCGAATCCCGAATCCACGCGGATCTTCCTGCCTCACGGAAGAGCACCAGAAGTCGGAGAACTTTTCCGCAACCCCGAGCTTGGCCGCGCCTACCGATTGATCGCAAGCGAGGGCGCCGCTGCCTTCTACAAGGGCGCAATAGCCGAAGCGATCCTCAGAACTTCACAACACCTCGGCGGCACGATCACCGCTCAGGACCTTGCCACATTCGCTCCCGAGTGGGTTACTCCGATTTCCACCGATTACCGCGGCTCGCGCGTTTTTGAATTGCCTCCAAACAGCCAGGGTATGGCAGCGCTCGAAATGCTAAACATCATGAGCGCTTCCAAACCCGACGATGCCGGCCCATCCAGCGCCGCCGAGATGCACAAGCGAATCGAGGCCATGAAACTGTCGTACTCCGACCTCCGCCGCTACAATGCCGATCCCCGTTCTCATGATATTCCGGTGTCGAGCCTCCTCTCGAAGGAGTGGGCCGCTGGCCGGGCCGCATTGATCGACGATGCTCATGCAAATTGCGCAGTCATGGCGGGCGATGTCAAAATCAGTGACACAACCTATCTGACGGTTGTTGACCGCGAAGGAAACATAGCCAGTTGGATCCAAAGCATCTCACAGGCATTCGGTTCGGGAATCACCGTTGAAGGCATGGGCTTTCCACTCCAGAATCGCGGCGGTAATTTTACTCTCGATCCCAAGTCCCCAAACGTGCTCGCGCCGGGGAAGCGCCCCTTCCACACTATTATTCCCGCGTTCATGGAACGTGGCGATACCCGAACCGCTTTCGGCATCATGGGCGGCGCAAACCAACCGTTGGCACACGCGCAGTTTGTGTCGAACATGGTGGATTACGGTATGAATATCCAGGCAGCGCTGGAAGCTCCGAGGTTTACGAAAAGAAGTGCCAGCGGATGCGACGTATCCATCGAATCGCGCGTGGGCACAACCACTCTTCAGGGGCTCTCCCAACGAGGTCACCAAATCGCGATCCGCAAAGAATACACTCAGGAGATGGGGCGAGGCCAGGCTATCCTGCACGATTCAAAGTCAAACACAAACTACGCCGCCTCCGATCCGCGAACCGACGGCGCAGCGGTACCGGAGCCGCTTCCGAAGCAACCCTAGCAGTCAGCTGAGTGAGAGATTGCGTCGGTTGGCAACCGCTGCCCAGGATACCATCGGGGATACCATCGTGCCCTACAACGTTTTGCGGTGGAGTTTCAGGTCAGGACACCGCCGCGGGACGACCCGCATTCGCTGTTTAACCTGAATTCCGAAGTTGAAGGCGCCGATGAGATGCGGAGGGTGCTGAGACTCCAATAACGATAGCCGGGGCGGATCAGGCAGGAGCGGCCGGGAACAACTTCGGAGAGTTTGGGATCACCCAG
>Ga0105240_10005176_pt1 | contig 19506 bp, 19 predicted proteins | sample KBSC54metaG_FD_80426 | JGI IMG/M metagenome (GOLD analysis project Ga0105240, IMG submission 80426) | Corn rhizosphere microbial communities from Kellogg Biological Station, Michigan, USA - KBS C5-4 metaG | ecosystem: Host-associated > Plants > Roots > Rhizosphere > Soil | place: Michigan, USA... | reverse complement strand
TTCAAGGACGTCAAGGTGCGTGCGCAAGATTCGCAGGGCGGCAGCATGGAATTGCGGCCGGGCCGCAATCTCGTGCCCGTCTCGGCCTATCGCTCGGGTCGGTTGCAGTACTTCTTCGACCGGTCGCAAGCACCCGCCGCAACGCTGCAGCCCTCGGCGAGTAACTACCACCTCAACAAGGGTGGTGTGAGGTATGAAAAGGTCCACGTCATGAAGACGATGACAGTCGTCGGTCGACTGGTCGACCACGCGCGCTCGCCGGTGCGGGCGGCACATCTATCTAGTCCTGCGGGCCGGTCGGTGACCGAAACGGATGGATTTTTTGCGCTTGAAGTCAGTCGCGCCAATCCGACCATCAAGGTTGAGAAGGGCGGCAAGCACTTGAGCACGCTTCGTTTGAACCTACAGGAACATCAGATGGAGGGGGACTCGCTGATTGTCGGTGAGTTGGAGTGTGAAGGGGAACCGGTCAATGTCGAAACAGGGGAGCGCCGCAATGAAAACGGATAGTAAAAAGAACAGGCGTAAGCATGTTGCGCGTGAATACGCCGCGCGTATAGCAGCCCCTCTGCTAGCGCTTTTAACGCTTCTCTGTGCGACTGTTGCATCTGCCGCAGATGTGTCGATCATTGCTGAATACACGCCGGGAATGCAGTCTCAGTCTGAGAGTGGTTTCCGCAACGTCACAAAACCAGCAAATTTTTGCGCCGCGGACTCTGGTGGTTGCGCAGGTGTGACGACCATCGACCTCCCGGTTGGGGATGTGAGCTATGACGCGTTAGCGGCTGATGCCGGTGGGCAAAACGCAGTCTATTTCCGGGGGCCCGGTAGCCCGATTCGTATCGAACTCCGAGACGAGCGGACGAACCGCGCTACGGCGGCGACGTTTCGGATCACTGGCATCGTCGGCCAGTATTCTGTGCGCCCCGACGTGTACCAGTTGACGGGTAACCCGGTCGGAAACGCTGAGGCGGCACATGCTGCCCTGTGGGCCGGAGGGAGCTGGCAACAACCGCCAGCAGGATGTACCGCACTATCGGTTCAACCGATGGTTACGGCGAATGCCTACCGGTTTGGCTGGCGTTTGCCCCGTGACTCGGGTGGGAGTTGTTCCAAGGTTCCTCGTCAGCCGGTCCCCGCAGGGGAAATCGTCCTCGAAGGAAGGTCGCTCGCCGTTGCCTATGAGTTGGCAACACCGGATCCGGTGACGCTGCCCAACGGCGTGTACCGGGGCGTGCAGACATTCACCGTTGGCCCCGGCAAGGACTTCGATTTCGGAAATCATGCGCACGTTGCACGATCGACCTTTGACGTCGAATTCGTCCTTAAGGTACGCCACCAATTCATGGTCACAGATTCGGGGGCCGGTAGCGACGTCAAACTCGCCCCTGCCCAGGGCTGGTTGAACTGGTTTTCCGAAGGAAAGCCAGCCGCCAAAATCGATCGTGATGTCACGTTCGCCCTGTCTACGGGCGAACCATTGAGGGTGAGCCTGCGGTGCGAGGATGGTGATGATTCAGCGGGGCGCTGCTTGATAAAGAACCCGCGAGACTCGGTAGTGCCGGTCGACCTGTCATTGACCGTGACCGGAGCAAGCACTGAAAACAAATCGGCGTTTTCTAGGATTCCTCTGACCACGCGCACACCTGCCTCGCTCGATGTCGATCGGTATCTCGACAATGCACGCGCCATTGCGCACGTCGCGGTCGACGATAAGGGGGTGTCGGAGATGGGGAAGAACCCCGGCACAACCTACTCGGGCAGAGTGTCGATCGTTTTCGATGCGATTTCCGAGTGACGTTCGAGGGTGCGTCTGCAGAGCGGGGAGCCTGCCTTATTCCCTCAAGCCAGACGCGCATGCCCAGAATTGTCTGGCGCCCAAACCAGATTGTTCTGATATCCGCCGCATCGTGAAGTCACGAAAATTGACGTTCTGATGTGCAGCCGATCCACATGTGATCGCTGCAGATTTTTTTATCTGGCACACATTCAATGGGCGAAAAATTGCACTCCGGTGGCAACGGGAGCGGTCGCGTACGGTGCCAACAATGGAGTATGCAATGCAAGGCAAATTTGTGAAGCTTTTGTGTGTGGGCCTATTGGCAACGTCCGCGCTTGCGGCCAATGCGGCCGCACCCTCGATCAACATTGGGCCCATGTTCGAGTACATGGGCGGGAAGCAGTCTTCGATCCTGAAGCGCATCCGTAATAAAGGCGACGCGACCGCGTTTGTGCGAGTCGAGGTGTGCGAGGTGGTATTCAAGGAAGACGGCAAGCAGGAGGAGGTCCCTCTCGATTCCGCGCTGTTGACCAAGCCCGACGGCCAAGGGTTGATCGCGAGTCCATCCCGCTTGATCGTGCCTGCGGACGGTAGCCAGTCCGTTCGACTGCTGTACCGGGGTAAGCGAGATGCGGAGCGCTACTACCGCGTGCGCTTCGTTCCCGTCGTGCCTAAATCGAAAGACGATTTTGTCCTCAGCAACGAAGAAATCGAGCAATACAAGGAATCGCTCTCCGCTGGCATCAACGTACTCACTGGATATGGTGGCATGGTCATTGTGCGACCGAGCGACGAGCACTATCAAACAGAGTTCGGCGCGAAGGATGGGAAGAGCACCGTTGAGAACAAGGGGAGCTCCATGGTGACGCTTGAGGGGTACCGCGTGTGCAAGGGAAACACTGGCACGTGTGGCGAGCCGACGGCTTATTACGTTCGCCCGGGGAAGTCGAAGGAGCTTCCGTGTGAACGTGGCTCGCGTTGTGAATTCGAGCTTCGGGAAGGCGAAAAGCGCACGAAGATGCATGTCGAAGCTGGCCATGCTGCACCGGGATCGTAATTAAGGTGGAGCGTGGAGACCGCTGCCTAAGCCAGTGGGCGAGTCGTCGATCGTTCGGAACTAGCCGGTTTTTAGCTCAACCTGGTGTCAGATCTCCCGGATGTTGCACCAGTAGCCCGCGATAGACCTCGTACACGTCGCGTCGCTCGGTCTGTTTCGGCGGCTCCTGACTTGGCGATTGGTCGCTGCATGCCCTAGCTGGCAGTGTTCGAGAACCGAGCAATACGCGCTCGGACTTTTCAGGCCCGTCGCTGCCGCTGCGGGCCATCCGTGGTGACATACGGCTGGGCGGGTTCAACGCGATGGTGTGTGCTGCAGCGGATTGGCCGTCGACGGCATTGCACCACGTACGTTCATACCATCTTTGCGGAGTCATTCCTCCGAAGAACTCGACATGTTCATGTTCCTTCCGTTCCTCCTGTCACTGGCATCGATCGTCGCAATAATGTGCGGCAGACGTCCACATTTGGCAACGTGGTTGTTTGTCGCCGCGTTAATCGCGACGCTTGCCTCATTTTCCTATCACGCGACAGACTCGCTTAACCTCTCGTTCTGAAGAACGTGCCGACGATGAATATAGAAACTCGCCGAGACAATGACGGTTTCGCCGTTCTTACGAGCCTGTCACTAAATGCGGTAGCGTTGTCTGGGATCGGCGCAATTCTGCTTGTCGCCTTCTACTATCAGCTTTCGTTCGACGAGCTGCCCTGTCCGCTGTGTCTCTTACAGCGTGCCGGGTTTATCCTTATTGGCATTGGATTTGCAATGAATTTGCGATTCGGTGTGCGCGGCTTGCATTATGGCTGCGTGCTAATAAGTGCGGTAGCGACGGCAGTGATCGCGGTACGGCAAATATTGCTGCACATTTCGCCAGATGCTGGTGCTTACGGATCTGCACTCTGGGGGCTCCATTTCTACACATGGAGCTTGATCGTGTCGGTATTGATCGTTTTGTTCGTGGCGCTACTTCTTATCGTAGACCGTGCCAATGAGAGGGCTCGACCGGTGTCAATGAGTATCTTCGGTCGAATTGCGATAGCGATCTTTGCGTTCACCGCTATGGCGAATCTCGTATCGACGGTGCTCGAATGCGGTGGCGGTGAGTGCGCCAGTGATCCGGTCAGTTATGAGTTGCTCGATCGCTTGCGCAATACTTGAGCACTTGATACACCGGGCGATTGATGGAAGCTGGAGCCCAGGCATGGGCCGGCACCAGTGATCGTTCGTGCGGCACCAGGCTAGCGGCATGATGCACGTACTGTTCGCTCGGATACATCTTTTGTTGCATGGAGAATTGCTGCGTTGCAGCATGAGATTTTGCGTAGAGACGAGGTGAGACGTTCTCTCTCCAAGTTCTGTGTCGGGGCCCGTGGAGCGGAGTGCGTGGCAGGAGAATGTCAGCGTACGGCGGTCTTCTCCTGCCGCACCCGTGACAAACGCGCAACATAAAGCCACGTGTTTACACGCCATACCGTTGGCACGGACATAATGGGAGCGTCTGCGTTCCGACGGCGCGACATTTCAACCTGACCGATGGGACAATATTCTCGTCGTTGCTGTGGGTTCCAATCTTCGGGCCCGGGCAAACCACTGTTTTTGAGAAAATGGTGATGAATGCATTCATTGGAAGTAGCTCGCCCCACAGTCCCATCAACGTTGTCGTGGCCGACGACCATCCGGTCGTTTCTGCCGGCGTGAGCTCGGTCCTGTCGGCCGAGATAGATATCAATGTGGTTGGTGTCGCGCCGACGATTTCGGCTTTGCTGCAGCTACTGCAGCAGCAGCCTTGCGATGTCCTGATCTGTGACTATTCATTCAACAGTGATCAGTTGCCAGACGGGATAGCCCTCTTCAAACGGTTAAGGCGAAGCCATCCGGATATTTCCATCATTGTGCTGACGGCGCATCAGGATATCGCCATGTTTGTGTCGCGCATCTTGGACACGGGGGTTGCAGGCTTCCTGAGGAAATCCAGCCCCGATTTTGAACGCCTGCCTGCGATAGTCCGTAGCGTACATGGGGGGGATACGTTCGTCGATCCGACCGTGGCGGCAGAACTGCTTGAGATCGGTAAGACGACGCAAACTTCGATCGAATCGCTCAGCGAGCGTGAGCTTGAAGTCGTTCGAATGCTCGGGCGCGGAATGTCTGTCACGGAAATCGCAATGCATACGAATCGCAGCATCAAGACGATAAGTCACCAAAAGATGAAAGCGATGCACAAGCTTGGACTTAGGTCGGATGCGGATCTTTACCGCGTCTATACGGAGCATTTCGGTTGATCGAGCAGCCTAGCAATGGTGCCGACGAAGGTCCCGATATTTCCCGTGAGGTACCGCCTACGGGCGGTCATCCTAAGACTCCGCTCAGGATGACGTTTTCAAGGCGTCAGCTGGTGGCGGTAACCATAGCACTGACGTCTCTGCTCGTGGCATGCGCCGTGGGCGTAACGGAACTCCTGATATCCCGCCAACACGAAGAGTTTGCCCAGCGGTTCTCTGCGCGTAGAGAGGCTGTCAAGGAGGAAATCGACCGGCACGAGGCCCGCATTCGGCAGTTGGCGGTGACGTTCCAAATTGCTAAGGAATACCTGGATTTAGCTGATGCACGAGCGCCGATCAGTCAAGCGCCCGACAAAGGCAAGCTGGTCCAGACGGTGCCCGGGTCAAAGGTGACTCCGCAATTTTCGGTCGTATCGACACTGACTTCCCCCGCCGACTCCGTTCGCTTGACTAAGTTAATCGAGCTTGCAAGATACGCATCGACATTTGCGCTTTCCCAGCACGATCATTCTCCGGCGCTGTCGCAAGGATTTATCTATACGCCAGACAAGCGCTTTCTGGCCACGTTTCCACCACTCTCACAGGACCAAGTTGCTGCACTGAATTCCCCTAGAGCTACGGAGGACTTCATTGGCAACCGGGTAGCTGTTGTCGAGAAGGAAGTCGAGCGCCAAGCCGCCAGCGGCGCTCCGGATAAGGTCTTGTGGGTGAACGGATTGACGGATCCGCTCACCTCCATGACCACTACGTATCTGGCAACGTCCATCTACGACGACGAACAGCGGAGGGCGGCGATCGTCTTGTCGATTCCCTGTAATCGCTTCAACCAATATTTTCTACACAACGATGGTGATCCGCATTTTTTCGCCGTCTCGTGCGAGTCCCAGCGACTCTTGGGCATCAATGAAGCGAGCGCCCAGGAAATGCATTGGGCACAGATCATACTAAGAGCCCCTTGGGTGTATCAGGTGGCAAATGAGCGGCCTCAACGCTTCTTGCTTGAGGGAAGCTTCTTCATTTTTCAGCGCGTGCCGGGCCCGCGGTGGGTGGCGGTGTATGCGTACACCTGGAAGGATCTTTTAGACGCAATTGCCTTGCCGCTGCTATGTGTTTTTCTTGTGACGGTTGGCGGATGCGGTCTAGCCATTAGTGGCGCGTTTTGGTTCAACCGTGAGGTGATTCGGCCATCCAAGGAGCGATTGCACAGCCTTTTGGAGAGCGAAGCATTTAGTCGGTCCATCATCCAGGTAGCTCCTGTGAGCTTGATTGTCGTTGCCAGAAGCAATGGCGCAATCCTCTTGCAGAACGGCGAAGCTCAGAGCCTTCAGGCTGCATTTGCCGGCAATGCGGAAAGCGACTCCAGAGCGGACAACATCCTTGCACGTGCAGGCGCGTTGGTTAGGCATCACGCGGAGATCGCGGCAGGCTCTATGCTGCAGCGATTCGAGATGGAGCCCGCTCTCGAGATTGCTTATGCACAGGCAAAGTATCGCGGGGACGAGGTATTCGTGATCGGGATGGTCGATTTGGCGAAAAGGAAGGAGATCGAGCGGCGGTTGCGAGAGTCTCGAGCGCGCGCCGAGGCTGAGAGCCATGAGAAGGGAATGTTCTTGGCGACGATGAGCCATGAAATTAGGACGCCATTGCATGGCGCATTAGGTAACCTCGAGTTGCTGTCCCAGATGGGATTGACTCAAGAGCAACGCTCCCGCTTGCTCATTGCGCAGGATTCGTTCGGTTCACTCCTTTCGTTGATCAACGGCGTGCTAGATCTGTCCAAAATCGAGGCAGGCGAGCTCTTTCTCCACGAACAGTCCGCACACATCGATCAACTCGTCGAGCAGGCAATTCGGACGTTCGCGGTAGAAGCGCAGAAGAAGGGGCTGCGGCTTCGATGTTTGATCGGTCCGGAGATGCGCGGTACGTGGATTTGCGATGCCTCCCGGTTCATGCAAATTGCCACCAACCTAATTGGAAACGCTGTCAAGTTCACTTCGCGCGGGGCAATAACAGTTTCACTCAGCTCCACCGAGGACGGCCATGTTCGGTTGCGCGTCGCTGACTCAGGTAGAGGAATTCCCGAGGACGAGCTCGAGAAGATTTTTGTCCCTTACGTCCAAGGTTCGGTTGGCCCGAGAAGTTCGCGTCCTGGTACCGGACTCGGCCTGGCGTTGTGTCAAAAAATCGCTGGCGCAATGGGAGGTAGCATCGTCGTAGAAAGCGAGGTTGGCGTCGGATCGATCTTTACCGTTGCGCTGCCACTCCGCCGCGATGCAGCAGAATTCGTCAACAGTAAGGCCGGGCGCTTCGATTTCGTGGTGAATTGCGATATTCCGAGTTGGCGCGATCAACTTGTAGCACAGCTGCGTGCGTGGTATCCCGAGTCTCGCGTCAGCGATGCCGAGGAACGGAGCGGGGTCGGAACGGGTACTTCGACGATATTCATCCACGCGCGAGACTGGCTCGAAATCGATAGTTCGGTCGAGCCAATCGAACCCTGCCGGCGCATTACGCTCGCCCTGGATGGGCCACTCGATCCGGTTGTGAACGGCAACACCATTGTCATCAGTGCTTATAGTGGTCAGCTACTTCGCGATGCAATTGAGATATCGACGTCCAACGTGCGCAACGACGACCGAATTGGCGCCGCACGTCCCGAGGCAGTCACCGCTAGTCGGTGGCGGCACGCAAGCATTCTGGTTGTCGAGGACGACAGAGTGAGTGCTTTGTTGATGAGCGATCAGCTGCGGATGCTCGGTATCGCGCAGGTGGATGTTGTCTCTACAGCGGACGATGGCATTCGACGCTGCTTAGCTCGAACCTACGACCTCGTCATTACAGATTCCAATCTGCCGGATAAGAGCGGCGCGGAGCTACTGGCGTACTTACGGGCGCAGGGGATAACGTGGCCTGTCATCTTGTGCACAGCTGACGCAACAGTTTCCGCGGCGACAAGTACCTCGTTCGATGCACTCATTATCAAACCATCGTCGTTGGACGATCTTTCGCAGGCGCTGGGTACCGTGCTCGGATGGGGCAACGCTCAACAAGTGACACCCGCCGCACCTGGCCGTGACAGGCTGCTAGATGTGTTTAGCGAATCGTGGATTGGCGATAAGGAAGAGCTTCGACTTGCGGTGCAGACGGGGAGCGCGACGCAGGTGCTGAAACTGCTTCACAGGATCCAAGGGGCGCTCATGATTCTTGATGGCGGCTATCTGCTTCGTCAGCTAGAGGGCTGGACTGCGACGATAGCGCAGTCGGAATGCGTTGTGGAGGCAGATTGTGAGGCCTTTATCGGTGCGGTGGAGTCGTGGTTGGCGCAGCGTGCTTCGTTTTCCTGAGCGGTAAGTCCGGCTCTGCAGGGAGGGCTGCATCTCTTCCAAGCACCAAGTGCGGCTAACTGGTTAGCGCACGGCCTTGGCATGGTCACGAGCAGGCCTCCTTATCGATCCGGCGGGCGTTGACTCGCGGCCTTCCCAAGCTGTACTGAAAGAGCCCCTTCCATGTCGTGCGGGCCGAACTACTCACGGCGGTACCAGCGTACGACACCGCACGGTAGAAAAACGGTGCACTCAGAACAGTGAGTCTGCATCGGCCATCCTTGCGCTGGCTCACAGCTAACGTGACACCGCCCCTCTTGTAACTCTATGAGAGAAGCCGCATTTTTTTTGCGACATTTCTTATCGACCCCCGCTGGTCGTGGCCGGTACCATTAAATGCAAATCTAATCGTGAAGGTCGGGATTGCGACTCTTAGCAACTAACGGCGAAAGGGGATCTTTGGTGTGCGATGATCGGCGTGAAAGCAAGGTAGTTGTGCTGGATATGCATCCCGGCGACTACGAAAATGTCGAGCGGGCTGCCCAAAAATTAGGGTATGCAACCTCCGAGCTCATGCTTTTAAGCGCATATCTCGTGGCATCCGCTGTAGTAAATGGTGACGACACCTTGGCGACTCCGGTGGCTCTATAGTGCAAAAAAAAATCGTCTGGTCTACGTCGGAGCGAGACTTGAAATATTGCGATGCCACTCTGCCAACTTACCACGTCGCTATCTAAACCTGGATTCGTTATGCCCGTCTGATCTCGCGTGATCGTCGAACGTGGTCGGCGGCCGTCGTCACTGCCCCTGAGGCTTGTGGCCTGCCAGTTCCGAGGATAGAGCAACTCAGTTTTGAGCCGGCCGCAGACGCCTTCGCATGCCGCGTTGTCGCGGCAAATACCCCTTGCGCAACATCGAGCGCACCAACTTCGCCTCGGCAATGCGCGTCAACCAGCCTGGCCAGCGACAGTGGGCGCCACGGTCGGACATGGAGTTGACCAACTCAGCGTCTGGACGCGTGCTAATCGACCAACTGACGACCATGCCATCGAAGCAGTCGATCATGGGGAGAGATATACCTTGCCAGCTGGGATCTGGAACTCGGTGACATCCGTGAACCAATTCTCATTGGGCGCCGCGGCCCAGAAGTCACGGTTGATGAGGTTATTTGGCGCCGAGCTGATCTCGCCTAGGTAAGGTACCCGACTCCAGCGCAGTTCGCGCCGGGGCATGATAAGAAAGCGTTTTTAACCGCGGACTCTATGTGCGCTCCGGGAATGGAAAAAATCCAATGAAGTCAGCGGTGGGACTGTAGTCCAGTGTTGATCTTTCTTTGTGCCATGCCATCTCTAATGTCGCCTCGGCCACTTTCGATGGCATGGTTTAGTTCGCTCTACCTAGTCACTTTTCGGGTGGGAGGGGAGGTGGGGACAGGGTAGGGAGGAGGGGGAGGGTAGGGAGGGGGAGGAGGGTAGGGGGAGGCTTCACTGTAGCGGCGGCCATCTGCAGATGTATCTGTAGCTACTCCAAGGGCGTCTGCGAGGTCGAGAATCAAGCGCAGCTGAAGAAATTCCGGTGTCTCCGATGAGGCAATCGCCGCGTTCGTTTCGTTAAAAAGATTCCGTGAGGCTATATTCTTCTGATGGTCGGTGCTGCTAGGCCACGCCAGCACGTCCAATGATTCACGCACAGAGGCGTTGCCAAGCATTTTGCAAAGAATATCATTGTATTCTATGTGAATACTATCCTCTTTGGGGGAATTTCCGTAATTTGCAAATCGATTGCCAATAATCGATATTTCAGACATTGCTTTCGCCCTCCCTGGATTTATCAATATTCAGCCATTTTGTTGCTACCCATTTGGATCCTTTGATTACAGGGGAGCCACCATGCAGCGTTCGCTTTGACTGATGTGTGTTAGGGTCTGGATAAACAAAAAATATACCGCTTCCTCGTCGAGGAAAAATCTCCAGAGGTAACATGGGAAATATTGTCCCACCACCGCATTCTGGCTCTTTGAGGTACATGACGAGAGTTGCTATCCGCTGAGACCGATGGGAAAGTACTTTGCGAGGAGCAGCCTCAAAAAAATCGTAGTGAGGCATGTACTGCTCGCCCGCTTTGTAACGAAGAATTTGAAGATCCTCCATCTGGTTAACTGGCCAATTGAGCAGCTTCGCGATCCGTTCGTCTAACTTACTTACTAAATTGCACCCATCTCCAGGGAGAAAGACTCCATGGCTGGTTCGCCTCTCATCGATGTATCCGCCGGCTTCTCCATCACCCACCCTTGATCTTTCTAGTCGATGGGATGCCATATCAATCAACGAACAGCACTCCTCCTCATTCAGAATATTATCCATAATTATTATTTCAGGATAGGTTGATCGTGCAATGACCTTTATTTTTAGATCATCAACATCAATATGCGATGGCGATCCTTCTAAATTTGGCCCTGGTAGATTCATGATTTTTTCTGATTTATTCACAGAGTTCATGTTTTTCGGGGAAAAATGTAGTCGACAATATTTTGCCCCCCCAAGATGTGAGCTTCAATTATTTTTTTGGGGAGGCAGCAATCCCATCGATATTCCGAAGCGAGTCTCGGTAGCCTCTCTACACCTTGAGCGTCATCGCTTTCTAACTCCGTACAACACCAAGAGACGCCCATTAGCGCGCTACCGTCTCGCAGTTCATCAAGCGGCGCTTTGGCATTCGGCCAGCGGTACGCACGAAGCTGTAACTGGTTAGGGGCACTGCGCGACACTTGCGCAGCGTTCAACGTCCGCCTTAGCGTGCCCGGACAAGGATGGAACGTATAATTTTTTTTAAAAAATATCTTTCAAAAATCGATCACTATCACCTGAGTCTCGTCACAAAGGAGAGGAACAGGGCGCTCGGCGGAGTTGCGGGAACCGCTTGGACAGGTGCCGACTCCCCACAAATCAGGGCCAGGCTAAATTAGAGGTGTCCGGGGTTGTTGTGAATGTGGCATTCGAAAGGCGTGAACCCATCGAGGCTGTCATGGGGAATCTCTTGGTTGTAATCAACCATCGCTCGGCGTGCTCGCCCACCTCGCTGAGCGCGCCCAGTTGCGCCGGGCGCCGTAGCTCGGCAGCGACGTGCCGGATTTCGCTCACCAGGCCGGCGTCGTCGGTTTGCCGAGCCGTGCGCCCATCATGCCAATCTGCAGGTCGAGCACGTTTGGCCGCCACGTTCGAGCGCGCTACGCCGAGAGCCTCGCAAACCTGCTTCACTGGTCGTCCCCTGGCAACGATGGCGAGCGCGCTATCCAATTTTGCCCGGCCGTATTCCACGGCTTCGCGCAGAATCTCGTTCCCCATCGTTCTTTTGCCGAGCATGCGCTGTAGCTTACGGAGCTGCTTGAGCGCTTCGGCCAACTCGGAAGCTGACACCACTTCCTCGCCGGCATTCACCGCCCACAGACCTCCGTCCTGGTACAGCTTGCACCACAGGAACACCTGATTGGGATTCACGCCGTGCTGGCTTACCACCATCGAGATCGTCTTGCTTGGCGCGAAACTCTCCCTGATCACCGCCGGCTTCTCTTCTACCGACCACCGCCGACGGCGCTCCGGGCCCGCTAACACTTCCACACCTCTTGATTGCTGTTTGTCATAAACACAGTCGTATGCCAAACCGTTAAGTTTAAGTGGGTGACCGTGTCCGGGGATTCACGAGGTCGCTCCACTCGGAGCGCGTCGCGCAGGCATAGCACTTTGCAAGAGATTCCACTTCTGATCTCGCACACGGATCCGGGGGTAAGCGTCGTGATGTAAATCAGTGTTGACGCTTATTTTTTGCAATAACGCCGAACCTCCACAGGATAGCATTGGCAATTTGCTTTTCAACGCATTGAAATTGAAAATAAATCATCAATCCCACCCTCAAGCTACTTTTTGTAACGTCCATTCTCAATCCGTTTTTCGTGATCTTGCTGAGTCACTTGGATTTAATTCCTACGAGCCAAGTGCCGCCACTCTATTCAGAGAGAGAAATGGAGACGGGGAGGTGATTGTCGAGATAACTAGATCCATGGAGAATTTTCTTATACACAGCACGATTTTTCCGGGTGAAAAAGCAAGTTATATGCAGGCGGTTGATCTTCATCGAGCATTGACTTTGAACATGCATGTAGATCTTCTGCAAGGGGCATGGATTGGGATCGAGGATAAAACTAACACTCTCCGACTCTGCGCCGCGACGAGTGTTAGAGATGCTGAAGTGAATGCCCTCAGGGCGATCGTGCTTCGATTGGTCGATCTTCGGAAAAGAATCGGCACGATCATCCTCTGATGAAGTACCTCGTCAGAGCTATATGATCTTCTAACAATACAAATCTCTTCAAATAATCAAGCAAAGACCGTGACTCTAACCGTAATTCCCCAGCAAAATTTGATGACATCCGTTGCACCCGAAAGCAGCAGACGAGGCTCGACTTCGACTCTCGATGGGAGCATATTCGATCAAGCTTCTCCCACGTCTCCGCTCCTACTGGGTGATCAATTTTCAGGATCTTCGGTTGAATCCCCCACTGAAGTTTCGAGTATGGACGAAGAGAAATTTGCCGCGGGTTGGGAGTGCGTGTGGCACCTACCGGACTCGCTGAGGCGGAGCGAGCAGGAGCCTAGTGAAATTGCGCATCCAGGCGCCATGGTGGCAAGACAACTCCCGATGTCTATCGCAAACCCTGAAACCTCAAACAACGTAAGGAAGCTGTTGCTAAAGGCATATGAAACGGCAGTACATGATGGGACCGGCGTGCGAGCGGAGATCGGTGATGAATTTCTTCGTAGTGCTCTACGGGCGAGCGAGGCGCTAGATAGAAATGTATCGACAGACGTAGTTCACAGCCGACAAACGCTCTATATGGATGCCTCGTTGGGCATTGGTGAAAAATATCTCCACAACCGTGACGTGAGGTTTGCCGACATCCTTGATGAACCGAATCGAAATGTTCATACGTTCCTCCCAGGGTATGCGACCGGAGATCGATATTCGCTAATGCTTTCGGCGATGATCGAACCTAGGCTCCATATCTCGATTGGATACACCGAAGGCGATGTCCGGGAAAAGAGATTTGCGAGTGAGGCGTTTAAGTTTCTTTCTGATGCGCTAAGGGTCAGCGGGGAGGATGCGCCTGAGAGTCGCATATCGCTGCTGAGCTACGAAGGACCGAGCTTGGCAGCAGCACGTGAATCGCTTGATTCCCCAGAAACCCGAAAATGCTTCGTCAATGTCGATGGCGCTGACTCACCATTGGACAATCCGGAGTCGCAAGACGACCATATCTTCCACATTTCAGTTACCACAGAGCTGATTGCTCGTCATTTTAGGGCTGAAGGCGGCATTTCCAGGAGTGATAAGCACGAAGCAGTGCGACAGAATCTCCACGCTATGGTCGCCCCGGACACGCAAAAAGAAATTGAAAAACTCGTTGACGGTGTAATGAAGAGCCAGGGCATTGAGAAGGGGGCGGTCGGCTTGTGGATCGGCGATCGAGAGTTGCCAAACGATAGAGAGGGACGTGCCGTTTCCCGCCCAGCAATGTTCGAGTTGATCGCGCACCAATTGCGATTGGAAGGCAGGGCAGTATATGGAATTGCAGATACTTTCATTAACCCGAACAGTGAGGGACAGATTGTCAATCGACATCCGTACCGGCCTAGCGAGAAATTCCCGCACATTGGACGATTCTGGGCTGCCGAGGTCAATGGCGTCAACATACTTGCACCGCGTGAAAATCAATGGTTCTTCGTAGATACGCTGCTACGAAAAACCGGCGCGCCGTTGATTGCGGTTCGCAGCGGTGCGGTGGAACTGCCGGCCGTCTTAGGTCACACCGTCATTTACTTGGAGGACGTGAAGATGTTCACGCCAGAACGACATGCCAGTTGGCAAGGTGTACTACCATACTTTCGCCTGATGATTGGACATCCCGTCGGATATGAAAAGCAAAATACAGAGATTCGACGTGCGGCTTTGATTGATAAGTTGCTCGGTTCAGAACTTGAGCGGAAGCTATCTATCCCTTCTGCAGATAACACTCCTGAGAAAAGTAAGCGATTGCAGAGCGAAATTGAGGAGATCGGTGACGATATCACCAATGGCGTCATGAGCACGAAGGAGTTGGAGTTGTTGGTGGAAATGGTAAAACGGGCGGATGGGGACGAACTTGTTTCACGCACTGCGATGAATATTGCAAGCGACCTGTGGGACCCCACGCGAAAGAATCAGTAAGCCGCCGAAGCATCGACTCAATCTGGCAGTAGTCGGTTTTCTCCCGGATCGCAGTGTCGTCCGCAGTGACAATGGTGGCAACGCGGCGCCGACATGCGCGCCATTGGCTACCGGCGACTCGCCGTCGCGGGCTCCGCAACAATCTACACGCTGCCCGCGCGACTGCGGCCGGCCACTGCATCACCTATTCGGCCCCTCATCAAGCCGGGTGCGTTGCGTAACGATGTCCCGTTTGCCGAACTGCCCGAGGGCTTCCGGCGCCTGCAATCCACATTGCTCAAGCGAGCCGGCGGCGACCGGGAGATGGTCGAGATCCTGGCGCTGGTGCTGTTGCACGACTAACAGGCTGTGCTAACTGCGGTGGAGCTCGCTCTGGAGGCTGGTGCACCGTCCAAGCAAGCCATCCTGAACATCCTCAGCCGCCTCCTGGAAGGCGAGCCCGTGGCACCGATCACCTCACCGCAGGCACAGGCGCTGCACGTGGAACCGCAGGCCAACGTCGGCCGCCCCCACAGCTTGCGAGATCGGGAGGTGCATCATGCAGCATGAAGTCATGTTGGAGATGCTGATGTCCTTGAATCTGCACGGTATGGAGCAAGCACTAGGGGACTTGGCGACGCAGGACTCGCCGGCCTACCAGTCCGCCGTGCCCATCCTGTCGCGTCTGCTCAAGTGAGGCATACCACTCGGTGGTCTGGGATTGACTGGGCTGGCAGTACGTACACCAACAAGTGAACGGTGACGCCACGAAGCCAAGAGCCAAAGGCTAGCCATCGGATCAGCGTCAACTTGAGGGGTGTGTTGCGCTTCATTCTGGATTGCGGCAATGGCCCGGACCTTGAATGTTACCCATGGCTTGAGGCGCACAGCACCTCGAATCATGCCCGCTTCCTCCTGTACCTGAATGACAGGGCCGATCGGCTTGCAGGCTTGGGGGGCCTCCTCAATCCGACGCTCTTCCCGAAGCGTGACGCAACTCCAATGGCTCTCGGCTTGCTTTGTACACAGTCGCCGTACCGCTTGGCGACGCACGCTTCTGCGGGCGCCGTGGCTGCATTACCACAGCCAGTCCGGATGACCAAGCACCGTCACAACCAAAGACGAGTCTCCCATCGACCCAGGGATGAGCGCCATATCACCATCGCGTGCTGGCGTGGCGCCTTTACGATGAAGGTTCCAGCCATGCTGCCGTCAGCACAACGTTGTATGCAACATCCACTACCAGGCTGGAGCGCGCCTCTCCCGTCAGCTCGGCCAGCTCTTTGCGCACCATTTCGGCAAGCACAACGCGATTGAGCCAGGTATACCGTGTGGCAGTGTCAATGGCAGTCAAGTACTCGCTCGCCAAGTCTCCGGCCAGTCCATACAAGCCGCTCTCTGGATGCTTCAAGACGGTTGCTTATTGCGCGTTGAAGAGTTCAGAGTTGAATGAGCAAAATTGAGCGTTGAGTGAATCTCGACACTAAACGCGCTTACAGCCGGATAGGAGGGACGGTCGCCTACGGAAGGTACGAGAGCGCTTCCTCGAATTCCTGCGATACCGACCATCGCACCTCTCAAGGCTTCGGCATTGACGACCTGGCGTCGGAGCACCGCGCGCTGCGCCGGAGTGTGGCGCGCCGACGACAGCAGACATGACTTCTTTGCCGCTCACACGACTCATACGGACCAGACTCGGTTCCCTGAATTTTGCATTTCATAATGATGCTATTACGATAACTATTCTTATCGCAATAGCTGCGTGGAAGCACTAAACTCGCTTCCATGAAAACGCGTCTGTTTCCCGTTGATCCCGCCGTCGGCACCCCGCCTGAGTTCCCCGATGCCGCCGAACTGGCGGCACTGCGTGCCTGGCACGCTGGCCTATCGACCCGCGAGGCCGTCGAGCGCTACCTGGGAGAGCGCCGGGCACCAAGTCAGTCCTCGCGCGGCGTGCTCGGCCGCATTCGGCGCCAGCTCGCCGCGTTCGCACGCCGGCGTCAGCGCGAAGATCTGGCGGTGCTGTTCGAGATATCAGCGGCCGAACGTGCCAAACAGGGCAGGGCCGCTGACCAGGCGATCGAGCTGCTCCGCACGCTGCCGCTGCCAGCCCCGCTTATCAGCGATGACGTCGGACTGTGGTTGGATGCTCGCGCTGTCGCCGCGCTACGGGCCGCCGGCATCGCCACCCTGGCCGACCTGACCGTGCGCGTGCCGCGCCGACGTCGTTGGTGGGCTGTCATCCCCGGGTTAGGGCAGGCCAGTGCGCGGCGTATCGAGGCGTTCTTTGTCGAACACCCGCGGTTGACCGAGCGGGCCCGTGCGCTTATCGCGGAACAGGTCCGCGGCGTGGTGGTGCCGTGGGAGCAATTGCGCCTGCCGAACGAGGTCGATGGCTCCCAGGGCCAATTCCGTGCGCCGCGCGAGACCTGCGTGCTCACCGCCGACAACGACTACGAGGCCGTGCAGGCGTGGCTTTCCTTGCATGAATCGCCCGCGACCCAACGGTCATACCGCAAAGAGGCAGAGCGCCTGATCTTATGGGCGATCGTCGAACGCGGCCGGCCGCTGTCGTCGCTGACCACCGAGGACGCGATTGCCTACCGGAGCTTCCTGCGCCGGCCCACGCCACGGGAACGCTGGGTCGGTCCGACCCGCCCACGCACGTCCGTCGAATGGCGGCCGTTCGCAGACGGATTGTCGGCGCGCTCGATCGCCTACGCATTGTCCGTCTTAGGAGCCATGTTCCGTTGGTTGATCCAGCAGCGTTACGTGCTCGCCAACCCGTTTGCCGGCATCAAGGTGCGTGGCGGTGGGCGGACTGCTGCCCTGGACGCCTCGCACGCCTTCACCGAGGGCGAATGGGCGCTGGTGCGCACGATTGCCGACGGTTTGGAGTGGTCGTATGGCTGGGAAGCGCCGGCCGCGCAGCGGTTGCGCTTTGTGTTGGATTTTGGCTATGCGACCGGCCTACGCGCCAGCGAACTCGTTTCTTCTAAGCTCGGCGACATCGAAACGGACCGGCAGGGCGATCACTGGCTCAACCTGGTGGGGAAGGGCAGTCGCGCCGGCAAGGTGGCGCTCCCACCGTTGGCGCGGGCTGCGCTCGACCGGTACTTGGTGGAACGCGAGTTGCCGGTGACGCGAGCGCGCTGGAGTCCGAAGACGCCGCTAATTGGTCGGTTAGGGTTGGATCCCGACGGCGGGATTACGGGAACGCGGTTGTGGAGCGTGGTTAGAAGGTTCTTTGAGACGGCGGCCGACAACATAGAGAACGATCATGCGGTGCTGGCGGAGAAGCTACGCAAGGCCAGTCCGCATTGGATGCGCCATACACATGCCACTCATGCGCTCGCGCGCGGCGCGGAACTGACCACCGTACGCGACAATCTACGCCACGCCTCGGTTTCGACCACCTCGATCTACTTGCACAGCGATGAGATCAAGCGCGCGAGACAGCTTGGGGAGGCCTTTGGCGCTCGCAAATGAACGTCTGCATAACAGTGCGCGAAACTGCCGACGAAGTGACAAGGTAGCCGATCAGCTTCGCAAGGGAGTCGACGCTGCCGAAGTTCTCGATTACGTCTTCGGCCTTGAATACCTCTCGCCGCGCTACTCGCTTACCTTTGGGGGGCAAGACATCGGGCAACTCTCGCCTGGCGAGCGCGGGCTGTTGCTCTTGGTCTTCTATCTTCTTGTCGACAAGGACGATATTCCGATAGTGATCGACCAGCCGGAGGAGAACCTCGACAACCAGACTATCTACAAGATTCTGGTCAAGTGCATCAAGAAGGCGAAGGAGAGGCGACAGGTCATTATGGTTACGCACAATCCGAACTTGGCAGTGGTGTGTGACGCCGAACAAATTGTCTACGCCTCTCGCAACACCGAGGGGGTTCGCTTTGAGTATGAGGCCGGCGCGATTGAGCAGCCGGAGATCAAGGACCGGGTGGTCCAAATCCTCGAAGGCACTGAGCCAGCGTTCAAGAACAGGCAATCGAAGTATCGGCTGCAGTGAACACGTTTCAGGTGATGTGAAGGGATATGCCTAGCCAATCGATGGTGGCAACGGCAGCTCAGATCCGCCGAGAAGTGGATGCCATTCTCCGAACTTTGGGCCGGCTAGAAGGCTTCGATGGGGACACATTCCGCTCGGAAGGAGCGGCGGCCGGCTGGCCCGAGGTCTTGTCGTCACGTATCGCCATACCCGTTGCCATCTTAGGGTCGTCATATTGCGCTATATCGCCAAACACGCCGCCGCTCGATACAGCTCATAGTTCTCCGCACGTACAAAACCGGCGGTCGTATCGATCGATGCATGCCGGAGTTGTCGATTAATCAGTGGCAGGGGTTGACCGATTCCCATCATAAGCGTCACGTATGTCCGGCGAAACCACTGAGGAGTCGCACGGCTTAGGACATACGCATCATCTGGATTGGCCTTCTCTAGGGCTTTCGCGCCGACGCCCAGCGCCTTTTGTACGATGTTGTATATGGTTTGATCCGTGGGCGGCACTGAATCATCAACGGTCGGGCCGCAGTAACCGAGCTTTGGAACCAACGGCATTCTGGGATCCGCATTGTAGGGGTTCACCCCGTATGCGCTCAGACAACGAAAGAGGGCAGCTCGGGCAGTTGGATTGAAAGCCACTACCTCACTACTCCGCCCCTTTCTCTTAATAGCCAAGAACCAATGATCCGCCCCAGTGACCGTATCGCGGTCTGAGTACAAATCTCCCATTCGTGCAGCAGCCAATTCTGTACGCCGAAGGCCAGTGTTGCTGAGAACACGAATGACCATCAGCATGCGCTCCATCTCAAGGT
>Ga0105240_10005174_pt1 | contig 19509 bp, 14 predicted proteins | sample KBSC54metaG_FD_80426 | JGI IMG/M metagenome (GOLD analysis project Ga0105240, IMG submission 80426) | Corn rhizosphere microbial communities from Kellogg Biological Station, Michigan, USA - KBS C5-4 metaG | ecosystem: Host-associated > Plants > Roots > Rhizosphere > Soil | place: Michigan, USA... | reverse complement strand
CCTGTCGCAGGAGCCGCTGACCCGAAGCGTCGCGGAGTTCGTGGGGGCAGCAGATATACTCGCGATCATCGGTTGGGGGGTGGATGAAGAACCCGCCGTTTTGCTAACAGTGGACGCACTCAATCGCTCTGTCCCGAACCTGCGGTTAATCTATCCTGACGGCTTCGTGTTGATCGAGCAGCCTGCCAAGTCGGCTCTCATCGTTGATTTTGATGAGAACGATCGGTCAGCCGTTTACCTCGACAGATTGTCGCTCGGCGACGGCTGACGCCCCAAAGGCAGCCATTCGAGCATCATGGAGACTATTCCCAATGACGGACCACGGTGCCAATAATCGCGAGGTAGCACTGCGGGGCGTGATATGGGTTATTCGATTTCGTGGGTCGGCCTACAAATGCCAAAGGCACATGCCCTTGAGATTATGGGTTTCCGGGACACAGGTCGCCTAGATGAGGCCAACGAAGAGCCGTTCTCGATTGCGTATTTTCCAAGCGGGTGGTCGATTATCTGGGCGAACTCATTCGAATATGCGTCTAGGCCCGATGTCATCCACCGATCGTCCGCCGCTAAGATGCTCGGGTGCCATGTGGAAGAGCATGTAATGTTTAGCTCTTGTCATGCAGCGCAAGCCGGAGAGATGGTCTGGAATGTCTGGCATGACGCTCAGAAGGGCATCTACGATATCCATTCAACCGGTTCCGTGCCGAAGGAGTTCGATGGTATCGCCGCGACGCAAAAGGAACAGCAAGATGCGCACGGCGGTAGCAAGAGCGAGGTTGACTATCTGATCGACGCCCCAATCGATCTCGCGGCAGCGATCACGGGATATCGATACGACCGTTGGCGCTACACTTGGGGCGAGCCGCACTTCACGATTATCGAGAAGCTCGGATAACGGCAGCTTCCCTCGCCTGCTCCCTGAGACCGGTCATGGCGCTATCCACCAAGTTGGGACGTTAAGCCACGCAGATGAAATGAAAAGGTTCCGCGCTGGCATGCGTTGCAACACACGCGACAATTCCTGTGAAGGCTTCGATGTCCGAGGCTGCCGAGCGTTTCCAAATTCGACTCTCGGTCGCGCTATGACCTTATAGAATGGACGTGCGCGGCAACGCTCAGCCGATATAGTGCTTCTGCGAGATATCCCCGTAGTTCAATCTTGCTAAATTTGACCTGCTGCCCATGTAGGAGGCATGCCCCCAAATCTGCTTGTAATGCTTGAAGGGCATTCCCCTCGTCGGAACTAGCCGTGTCAGCTACGATAAGGGCACGAACATTCAAGGCGTCTTCCCGTACGACGCAATCGCTGAACTTTCTTAGGATTATGTATCCATTTAAATTTGAATCATTATTTCCTTTAATCTCATGCTCGATATCCAACGTAGGTTGATCTGCTTCTGGAAGCGGAGCCTTAAGTCCAAAATTCCGGATATAAATTGCGCGATAAAGCGCTCCACGGAGCAACGGTGTAGAGAATCGCATCTCCGATACGGATGAAGCCATGCAATTCGGATTGCTCAGTTTCGCGCCCAATTCTCCAGCTTCTTTTGAATATGGATCTAAAGAAAAAAATTGATCCAGAGATTTTGGTATCTTACCTTTTAACACGCATTCCGCCTGAACTTCTAAATATTCGGCAGATAAATTACTGGCGTTAGCGTGATTTGAGGCTGCTAAGCACCCTTGTCCTGAGCTCCCGACAGTTACATAAGCTAATGGCAATCCGCAGAGACGCATTAGCTTATTCATCCAAAGCCCGCCTTTTATTTTTCGAATATATGAAGAATCATTATTATATTTTCTGATCGAAAAATCCTAACTTGGATCGGATTTCGATTTGATTCGCGTTACCACAAGAGACATCTTAGGAAAAGTGGCCTTACTGCTATCCGCCATCCCGTGCCGATCCGGCCTCGCCGAGTCACCAGATTCGTCCCGAAACCCGACCGGCGAGTCGTGGCGAGGAAGGCGGGCGGTCGGCAAGCGCCCCAGAGTTTGCCAGTCCTGCGGATGAAGCTGAACCCTGAGAGCGGACATACGCCTTGTGCCGTTGCGTTCGTCTGCCACGGTCGGCATGAAGCCGCGATGGAGAAGATGGAACGTCTCTGGGAGCGATATTGGAAGATCAGGGATCATCATGGCAACGGCTATGCGACCCCGATCCTCTGGCATCTTTCACTTCGAGGGCACACCGGCGCGATGACGGTTCTCAGCAGTATTTCCGACCGAGAAGGCCGGATTGCTGAACCTTTCAGCCAAGCGGGCCTTGCCTATCGCGCTTACCGACGCGGCGACCCGATCGGTGCAAACCACCTTGCCATGAACGGGTTCAACCGAGGCGATCTTGCTCGCTACCGATATTGGCTCGCGCGGGCTGCTCGGTCTGGTGACAAGGACGCTATGCGGGGGCTCCGTCGTTTCGAGACGCGCTTGCCTCATGGGGATGCAAAGGCGATCGGCAGAGGCCGCCCGTGGCGCTCATACGATTAAACCGCTATCGCCCCACCTCCAGTCGTTCGCGCGAAGCTGATCTGATCCCGAAAGCGGACTTTTAGCTTCGTGGGGGCAGCGTCTCGGCGCACGGCTCCTCATGCGGCCCAGCGATACGGAATTTCTCGATAGCTTCCCACGCTCTAGGCGCGATCGCGACCTTGAATGGGTGACTAAGGAGCCAGCGGAAACGAGCGGACTTGCGTGCTTCCGCGACAATACGATCAAGTAACTCAGGCGATGGATCGCGTAGCACGTTCTCCAAGTTTCCACATGCCACGAGTGCTAAAAAGTCCGGATCGTCACTTTGTGATGCGGCTAGAATTACATAGGCGAGCGCCTTCTCAATATCGTCGAAGTGGCAAGTGATGATTTCATCAATATCGCTCGCCACCTCTTCGGGCCATCGTCCCGCAACTTCGGCTTCATATTTCTCGTAAGCGAGAAGTTGCCGACGCATTTCGGCAGCATCTGGCCGGGCCTCTACCCTCTCCAATTCGTCAAAGTATGTTTTCTCGCTCATACGGTCGAGCCTACTGCGGCCGCTGCGCAACGCAAGGTCAGCTTTGTATCGAATCTCGCCGGGAGCAGACCGCCTGAAATCCACCATACCGTTCCGTTCAGCGCCTGCCGAGAAACATTCGATGCATGAGCGTCATTAGGACGAACATCCCCGCGCCTCCGGCTGCCATACCGGTCAGCCCAAGAGAATCCTCTGGGTGTCCTACAACGCCTTCGCGCGCCAAGATGGCAAGGATGCCGAGCAGGACCGCGAAGCAAGCGCAGAACAATCTCGCATGTCTTGCTGCCCGACTGTAGTATGGGTCAATTCCGTTTGGCTCTGTCGATGCCACCGAGCGATGCTCCGTCCGTTCCCTTGTTACGCTCGCTCAAAACCCGCCCATCCGCAATCCACCACTCCCCGTCATTGCGAGCGTGGCGAAGCAATTCATGGCGGTGGCATGTGGATCGCCACAGCACTGCGCGCCTCGCGATGACGTGGGCCTCTCTAATCCATCGCCACCGGAAGCGCGATCTTCACGGACAGGCCCGGAGCGTTGTCGCCCAGCGTGATCGTGCCGCCGTGGAGCCGTGCCACCGCCGCCGCCAATGAGAGACCAAGACCGGCACCGCCGGCGCTGCGCGCGGGATCGAGCCGGCCGAAGCGACGCAGCGCCTCGGCGCGCTGCGCCTCGGCGATGCCGGGACCGTCATCGTCCACCACCAGCGTCACCGCATCCGCCGATCGCTCCACCGAAAGCGCGATCGTCCCGCCCGGGCGGCCGTATTTCATCGCGTTGTCGACGAGGTTGGCGAGCGCCTGACCAGCCAGCTCGCGATGCACCACCGCTCGTTCGTGGCCGCTTGTGGTGAGCGTGAAGCCGCGCTCCTCGGCCAACGGGCCGTAAACCTCGGCGAGGTCCTCGATCATCTGCCCGATGTCGGTCTCGACGAAGCGGTCGCGGCCGATGCCGGCCTCGGCACGGCTGATCTGGAGCGCGGTGGACAGCATCGCCAGCAACGTCTCCGCTTCGAAGCCGACACGCTCCAGCGCGGCCAATGCGGTCTCATCGTCGGTTTCGCGCATCGCCCGCTCGACGGTGGCGCTCAGCCGGGTGAGGGGGGATCGCAGATCGTGGGCGAGGCTGTCCGTCACCACGCGCAGTTCGCTCACCAGTGCCTCGATCCGCCCGAACATCAGGTTGATCGCGGCGGCGAGGTCGCTGAACGCATCGCGCATCTCCGCTTCGTGCGGTACGCGCAGGGCGAGGTCGCCCATGCCGAAGCGTCGTGCCGTTTCCGCGATGCGCTCGACGCGTCCGGTGATCACCCGCGTCGCCACGATCGCGCCGAGCAGCGCCAGCGGCACCGCCAGCAGCAGCGCCGCCGCCATCGCCTCGCCGGTCAGCCGCCGCACGCGCAGATCGCCCTCGATGACATGGCCGACGAGCAGGTGCGTGCCGTCCGGCAGCTTGGAGGCGATGATCCCCATCGGTTCGGGCTTGTCGCGGCCCATTCGGTACAAGGTGACGACCTGCCAACCGGAATCGAAGGGGATGGTCGGCGGCCAGTCGGCGATGTTGCCGGCGAGCTGGTTGCCGTTGGGATCGTCGAGCAGCACGGCCGCATCACGGGCGCGCGGCCCGACCAGCCGCGTCCCGATCAGGTTTCGCAGGCCGTGCAGGCCCTCCTGCTTGTAGTCGGCGACCAGATCGTCGTGCAGCTCGGTGACCAGCGTGCGGGACGTGCGCTCCAGCTCGTCGGCGATGATGTGGCGCACGAACAGCAGCAGCGACGTGCCCGAGATCAGCTGGAGCACGAACACCAGCACGAAGAAGCGCGTGGTGGACGAGCGCAGGAGGGCAGGGACGCGCATCAGGCGCGGTTCAGCCGTCCAGGCCCAGCCGGTAGCCCGCGCCGCGGACCGTATGGATCAGCGGCACCGCCTCGCCATCGTCGATCTTGCGACGCAGGCGGCTGACGTGGACGTCGATCACGTTGGTGCCGGGATCGAAATGATAGTCCCACACGCCTTCCAGCAGCATGGTGCGGGTGACCACCTGTTCCTTGTGGCGGAGCAGATATTCGAGCAGGCGGAACTCGCGCGGTTGCAGGTCGATGGCCCGCTGGCCCCGCCTCACCTTGCGGCTGAGCAGATCCATGTCGAGATCGCCGCAGGCGAGCCGCGTGGTCGGCTGCGCGCCGGTGCCGCCGCGGCGAAGCATCAGCTTGAGCCGCGCCAGCAACTCGGCGAACGCGAAAGGCTTGGTGAGATAGTCGTCCGAGCCTGCCGTGAGGCCCGCCACCCGATCATCCACCGCACCCAGCGCCGACAGCATCAGCACGGGCGTATGGATGCCACCGGCCCTGAGCGCGCCGAGCACCGCCATCCCGTCCATGCCGGGCAGCATCCGGTCGAGGATGATCGCGTCGTAGCCGCCGTCGGTGGCGTGGAAGAGGCCGTCGCGCCCATTCTCGGCATGGTCCACCGTCATGCCCTCTTCGCTCAGGCCCTTGACGATGTAGGTGGCAGTCTGCCGGTCGTCTTCAATCAGCAGTATTTTCTGGGCCATTCACGGATTCCATCGCCATAGCGTTGCGAACCACAGGCTCGCTGCGATCCAGAGCGACGGACCATAGCGCATCCCCACGCTTGATATGAAGATCAAGCTTTCCATCCGCGTCGGACAGTACGGCGGAGCGCAAGGCGGCGATGTCATGCACGCGCTGGCCGTCCACCGCCTCGATCTCGTCGCCGGCACGCAGGCCCGCGCGCTCGGCTTCGCCATTGGTGCGGACGCTGGTGACGACCGGCATCTTGTCATCGCCATCGATATCGAGGGTGACGCCCGGCAGCGCGGCCACCATAGAGCCGCTGCTCACGAAGCGGCGGAAGATGCCATGCTCGGCCATGATCAGGACGAGCAACAAGGCCGCCACGACGGCCACTATGCCGATCGCAAGCCTTTTGCCCCCGCTAGGCTCCATGGCGTGACGATACGCTGCCATACATGTCTTTTCGGTCGCGACCACTTGCCCCGGCATGGGGATGAGATGACCTTTTGTTCATTTGGCCCGTCGGGCTCCGGTTGACTGGCCATGCCGCCACGATACCGTCGCGCGGACGCGATCGGGACGGGGGAATGAATGACGGACAGAAGCACAGCCCCGATCACGGTCGCGCCCAACTGATGCTGCGGGCGAGCTATCGTCGCGCGCCGGCCGAGCGGCGGCAGGCGCTGATCGACGCCGCCGCCCGATCGCTGGCCCGGCAAGGCGCCGGCGGCGTGTCGGTCCGCACCATCGCGGCGGAGGCGGGCGTGTCGCCGGGTCTCGTCACCCATCATTTCGAAGGCGTCGAGCCGCTGATCGCGGCGACCTACCGGCAGGTTTCGGAGCGGGTGGCCGAGGCGCTGGGCCAAGCCGTGGCGGCGGCCGGTGGCGATCCCCGCGCCAGGCTGGAAGCCTATGTGGTCGGCAACTTCCTGCCGCCCGTGATGGACGAGGATCTGCTCGCCACCTGGCTGGGGCTGCTCGGGCTGACCAAATCCATGCCGCTGGTCTCGATGGCGCATGCCGAGAGCTATGCCGGGTTTCGCGCCGCGATAGAGGCGTTGCTCGCCGAATGCGGCAGCAAGGGAGATCGGCGGCTGGAGGCCGTCGCCATCACCGCGCTGATCGATGGATTGTGGCTGGAACTCTGCCTCGATCGCAGCGTCTTTTCGGCCGACGAGGCGGCGGCGCTGGCGCGGCGATGGATCGGCGCGCTGCTGGGATGATCCTCCACAACCGATCGGGCAACGGTTCGTCGCGCGCTTCTGTCACCTTGTTGCACGATCGTCCGATAATCGTCATCGCCCTGCAACGCGCGGATTGACACGCCCCCGTCACGGGATGTTCACTCCGGCTCGATGGTCTTTTGGGCAGGCCGTCGAAGGGGGTTTGTGGCGAGCAGTGCGTCATCCGCCATGGGATCGATCGGCGAAGCCCTGGCCCATGCCGAGAGGCTGGCATCGGCCCGCCCCGATCTCGCGCTACTCCAGGTCGAGGAAATTCTCCGCGCCGCGCCGGGCATGCCGCAGGCGTTGTTGATCAAGGGGCGCGCGCAACGTCTTTCCGGGGCGCTCGATGCCGCGCGGGACACGCTGGCCGGGTTGTTCGCGGACCAGCCGCGATCCGCCGCCACGGCGTTCGAGCTGGGCCTCACCCTCTATCGGACGGGCGACGCCCCGGCGGCCACCATGGCCTTGCGCCGCGCCACGGAACTCAAGCCCGACATGGCCGAAGGCTGGACGGCGCTGGCCGACGTCCTGCGGCTGGCGGGGGACGAGGCCGGCGCCGACAGCGCCTATCTGGCCAGCGTTCGCGCCTCGACCAACGATCCGCTGCTGATGAAGGCGGCGCTGGCGCTGTCCGACAACCATCTCGACGTCGCCGAGCCGATCCTGCGCGATCGCCTGAAGCAGCAGCCTACCGACATCGCGGCGATCCGGATGCTGGCGGAGCTTGCTGGCAGGCTGGGACGCAACGCCGATGCCGAGAACCTGCTGCGCCGCGCGGTGGAGCTGGCGCCCGGCTTCGCGCCGGCGCGCTTCAACCTCGCGCTGGTCCTGTATCGCCGCCACAAGGCGGAGGATGCGCTGGCCGAACTGGACCGGCTGCTGGAGGGCGACCCCGACAATCCCGGTTATCGCAATCTGCTCGGCGCGGTACTCAGCCGGATCGGCGATCACGATCGGGCGATCGCCCAGTTCGAAAAGGTGTTGCACGGCCGTTCCAACAATGCGGCGATGTGGATGAATTACGGCCACGCGCTCAAGACGGTCGGGCGGCAGGCGGACAGCATCGCGGCGTACCGCCGCAGCATCGCGATCCGGCCCGGATTGGGCGAGGCGTGGTGGAGCCTCGCCAACCTCAAGGCGATCCGCTTCTCGGGCGAGGAGATCGCCGCCATGGAGCGGGCGCTCCAAGACGGTTCGATCAGCCCCGAGGATCGCTTCCACCTCGATTTCGCGCTCGGCAAGGCGCTGGAGGATAGCGAGGCATGGGGCGCCTCCTTCCGCCATTATGAAGAGGGCAATCGCCTGCGCCGCGCTGCGCTCGATTACGATGCCGACGAGACGAGCGACCAGGTTGCGCGTGGCCGGGCGCTGCTCAGCGCTCCCTTCTTCGCGGCGCGGGCCGGGCAGGGGTCGCCGGCGGCCGATCCGATCTTCGTGCTCGGGATGCCGCGCTCGGGCTCCACACTCGTCGAGCAAATCCTCGCGAGCCACAGCCTGGTGGAAGGGACGCGCGAGCTCCCGGACATCGTCGCGATGGCGCACCGACTGTCGGGCCGGAAGCGGCGCGGCGACGCGTCCGCCTACCCCGAGGCGCTGGCCGATCTTTCCGCCGACGAGCTGCTGGCGCTGGGCGAGGAATATCTTGCCGCGACCCGCATCCACCGACACAGCGACCGGCCTCATTTCATCGACAAGATGCCCAACAACTGGATGCATGTCGGGCTGATCCACCTGATCCTGCCCAACGCGACGATCATCGATACGCGCCGCCATCCGCTGGGCTGTGGCTTCTCCAACTTCAAGCAGCATTTCGCGCGCGGCCAGTCGTTCAGCTACGCGCTGGACGATATGGGGCGCTATTACGCCGATTACGTGGCGGCGATGGCGCATGTCGACGAGGTGCTGCCGGGGCGCGTCCATCGCGTCTTCCACGAAGCGATGGTGGACGATACCGAGGCCGAGGTCCGCCGCCTGCTCGATGCCTGCGGCCTGCCGTTCGAGGCAGCCTGCCTGCGCTTCTGGGAAACCGATCGCGCGGTGCAGACGGCGAGCTCGGAGCAGGTGCGCCGGCCGATCTTCCGCGAGGGGCTGGATCAATGGCGCCATTACGAGCCTTGGCTCGGGCCGCTGAAGGAGGCGCTGGGTGGCTTGGATGCCGCCTATCCGGCGGTTTCGCCGTAGATGTTGCGGCGGCGCAACATCCGCCAGTTGACGACGATGACGTAAAGGTGAAGCTTTCATATCGGGCACCCGCAACAATGGCGGGGCTCCGGGGTATCAGAAGAAGGGGCAACGGGAATGATGAAGCTCGGGGTAAAGTCGCGCATGCGCACGCCGTTCCAGGCGCGGCTCGCGATCCTGCTGGGGACGAGCGCCATCGTGGCGTCGCCGGCGATGGCGCAGCAGGCCGGCCCGCCCGCTCCGCAGCCGGGCGACATCATCGTCACCGCCACCAAGCGCTCGGAAAGCCTGCAGAAGGTGCCGATCAGCATCCAGGCGCTGGGCAACGTCACGCTCCAGCAGCATCAGGTCGCGAGCTTCGACGATTATGCGAAGCTGCTGCCCAGCGTGAGCTACCAGTCGTTCGGCCCCGGCCAGTCCCAGCTTTACTTCCGCGGCATCGCGACCGGCGGCGACGGCCTCCAGTCCGGCCCGCTGCCGACCGCCGGCCTCTATATCGACGAGACGCCGGTCACCACGATCTTCGGCTCGGTCGACATGCATGCCTACGATCTCGCCCGCGTCGAGGCGCTGTCCGGGCCGCAGGGCACGCTCTACGGCGCGAGTTCGCTGGCCGGCACGCTGCGCGTCATCACCAACAAGCCGGACACCTCGAAATTCTCGGCCGGATATGATCTCGAAGGCAACAAGTTCGGTGACGGCAATTACGGCGGCAAGGCGGAGGGTTTCGTCAACGTGCCGCTCAGCCCGGACGTTGCCGTTCGCCTCGTCGGTTTCTACCAGAAGGACGGCGGCTATATCGACAACACCCCGGGCACACGCTGCTACAACCGACCCAATTCGCAGGGCGGGGGTGGAGCTGTCGGATGCACGCCCGATGTCGTGTCGACCGACCCGACCCTCACCTACGCGCCGCTCACGATCGACAACAGCAAGTTCGCCAAGAAGGATTTCAACAGCGTTGAGACCTATGGCGGCCGCGCCGCGCTCAAGGTCGACCTGAACGACAATTGGACCCTGTCGCCGCAGATCATCTACCAGCACCAGAAGGCCAACGGCACCTTCCTCTACGATCCCCGCGCGGGCGATCTGGAGGTGCACGACTTCACCCCCGATCGGAATCTCGATCACTGGTATCTCGCCTCGCTTACCGTGCAGGGCAAGCTGAGCGACTGGGACGTGACCTATTCGGGTTCCTACATGCGCCGCACGATCGACAACGTGCAGGACTATTCCTACTTCAACGTCGCGTATGACAGCTATACCGACTATAATTACTACAAGGATGCGAACGGAAACGATATCGATCCCACGCAGACCTATCACGCGCACGATTCCTACACGAAGCAATCGCACGAGCTCCGCATCAGCTCCCCGGCGGAGAATCGCTGGCGGCTGACCGCCGGCATGTTCATGCAGCGACAGACCGACCGCCACATCGCGGACTATGAGGTGCCCGATCTCGCCAGCGCGGTGAACCCGTTCAGCCCGCCGGTGCCGGGCGCGCCCAATACCGACGTGTTCTACACCAACATCAACCGCATCGACCGCGACTATGCGATGTTCGCGGAAGCCTCCTTCGACATCCTGCCCAACCTGACGCTGACCGGCGGCATTCGCGGCTTCATGGCGAAGAACACGCTGTACGGCTTCTCGGGCAGCGAGGGTGCGGTCCAGCGTCAGATCGACGTGTTCGGCTGCACCGGCACGACGGCGCAGCAATGCCCGAACATCGACAAGAAATACGAACAGAGCGGCGAGACCCACAAGGCCAACCTGAGCTGGAAGATAGACCCCAACAAGATGGTCTATTTCACCTACTCGACCGGCTTCCGCCCGGGCGGCAACAACCGCGACGCCTTCGCGCTCGGCAGGTTGCAGAGCATCCCGGCTTATTCCGCCGATACGATCACCAACTACGAGGTGGGCTGGAAGACGAGCTGGTTCGATCACCGCCTGCGCCTGAACGGCGCCCTGTTCTGGGAGGAGTGGAACAAGGTCCAGTATAGCGAGCCCGGCATTCTCGGCATCTACTACACCGTGAACGCCGGCAAGGCGCGATCGCGCGGTGTGGAAGGCGATGCGTCCTGGGAAGTCACCCATGGCCTGACCCTGTCGGCGACCGGCACCTATGTCGATGCGAAGCTGACGACCGCCTTCTGCGACACGGTGAACGGCTGCGATCCGGCCAATGGCGGCAGCGTTCTTGCCCCCAAGGGCACCCGCCTGCCGATCACGCCGAAGTTCAAGATCAACGCCACGGCGCGATACGAATTCCAGACGGGCGACCTGAAGAATTTCCTGCAGGCGGGCGTCAACCACCAGAGCGGCACGACCCAGTATCTGACGACCGCGGGCGAGGATGCGATCGGCCCGACCAAGGGCTTCACCACCTTCGACTTCTCGGCGGGAACCGGGATGGGCAACTGGACGGCTTCGCTGTTCATCCAGAACGCGTTCGACAAGCGCGGCATCCTCAGCAAGAACAGCGTCTGCACGCCGGGTCTCTGCGGTCCCTATGCGCGGCTCTATCCGATCAAGCCGCAATTCATGGGCATCCGCTTCGGGCAGAAGTTCTAGGCACTTGGCCACGCGCATCCTTCTCGCCTGCGTCTCGCTGCTGCTGGGCGGCGCGGCGCAGGCGAGGACCGTCGTCGTCCATGCGGGGCACCTGATCGATCCCGAGCAGGGACGCGTGCTGGCCGACCAGGCGATCACGGTGACCGACGGGCGGGTGACGTCTGTCGGGCCCTGGCGCGGGGCGCCCGCCGCCGGCACGCTGATCGACTGGTCGGCCTATACGGTGATGCCCGGCCTGATCGATTGCCACACCCATATCTCCGACGGCTACGCCGAGGGCGATCCGATCACGCCGCTCAAGTCGACCGAGGCGGAGAGCGTGCTGCGCGGGGTTGCGACCGCGAAGGTCGAATTGCTGTCGGGCTTCACCAGCGTGCGCGATGTCGGCGTCTATCGCGGCCTAACCGACGTGGCGCTGCGCGATGCGATCGAGAGCGGCAAGGTCGAGGGCCCGCGCATGCTGGTCGCCGGGGCCTATATCACGATCCCCGGTGGAGGCGGTGCCGTCACGGGCTTCTCGCCCGATGTGCAAATTCCCGACGACTTCAAATACGGCTATGTCCGCAACGCCGACGAGGCGCGGGCCAAGGTGGACTTCCTGTTCCAGCACGGCGCGGACTTCATCAAGCTGATCGCGACCGGCGCGGTGCTGGCGGTCGGCTCCGAACCCGGTGCGCTGGAACTGACGCCCGAGGAGATGAAGGCCGCCTGCGACGAGGCGAAGCTGCACGGCAGCTATTGCATCGCCCATGCCCACGGCACCGAAGGGATCAAGGCCGCGATCCGGGCCGGCGTCCGCTCGATCGAGCATGCCTCGCTGATCGACGACGAGGGGATCGCCATGGCCAAGAAGGCGGGCGTCTGGCTCGATATGGACATCTATGACGGGGACTGGATCGCCGAAGAAGGGGCCAAGTCGGGCATGCCCGCCGAATATCTCCGCAAGAACCGGGAAACGACGGACGAGCAGCGCGCGGGCTTCGCAAAGGCGGTGAAGGCCGGTGCCAAGCTCAGCTTCGGCACCGACGCGGGCGTCTACCCTTACGGCCTTGGCGCGCGCCAGTTCGCCTACATGGTCCGCTACGGCATGACGCCCATGCAGGCCATCCAGGCGGCGACGACCGTCTCGGCCGACCTGCTACGCCGGTCGAAGGATGTCGGTGCGCTCAGCCCCGGCCATTATGGCGACATGATCGCGGTCTCCGGCGATCCACTGCAGGACATCCGCCTGCTCGAGCATGTGCAGGGCGTCATCAAGGGCGGCGACGTGGTGAAGGCGGCGCCCTAGCCGGCATTCTTCGCAACTTGCTTCGGATCAATGTCGCGGCTGGCGGGTTGGTCTAGTCGCCGACACGTAGCGGCGGGGATACAGCCACTTCGCATGATCGAAACGCCGGCCTCCATTGCTGACTTGGATCTCGCTGCCTGCGAGCGCGAGCCGATACATGTGCCCGGCAGCATCCAGCCGCACGGTGCGCTGTTCGTGCTGGATGCGGGGGGCACCGTGACCAAGGCGGCGATCGGTGCGCTGGCCGAGGGCGTCGTCGCCGGCGATCCGATCGGCCGATCGCTCGTCGACATTCTGCCGGATGGAGCGCGCAAGGCCGTCGAAAGGCTCGACGGCCGTCTCGTCGCGGGGCGCGGGCCCGAGCATCTCTGCTTCCTGCGCACCGACGCGGGCGCCTTCCACCTCGTCGCCCATCGATCGGGCGATAGCATCATCGTCGAGCTGGAGCGTTCGCTGGGCGACGAGCCGGGCAGCTTCGACGAGGTCTATCCCGATGTCCGCGCCTTCCTCGACGCGGTCCAGCGCACCGCCGGCATCCAGGCGCTCGCCGATCTCGCCGCGCGCGAGGTGCGGCGGATCACCGGGCTGGACCGCGCGCTGATCTACCGCTTCGACGAGGAGTGGAACGGCGAAGTGATCGCCGAGGACAATGGCGGGCGCCTGCCCGTCTATCTCGATCTGCGCTGGCCGGCGTCCGACATCCCGGCGCAGGCGCGCGAACTCTACCGGCTCAATCGCCTGCGCCTGATCGCCGACGCCCATTATGAGCCCGCGCCGATCGGGCCGGACGGCGAGGCGGTGGACCTCACCTATTCCGTCCTGCGCAGCGTCTCGCCCGTCCATCTCGAATATATGCGGAACATGGAGACGATGGCCTCCATGTCGATCTCCCTGCTGTCGGGCGACCGGTTGTGGGGGCTGATCTCCTGCCATCATCTCGACCCGATCCGCGTGCCGTACCATGTCCGCGCGGCATGCGAGTTCATCGGGCAGGTCGTCTCGATGCAGATCGCCGCGCATGAGGCCTCGGCACTGGCGGCGCGGCGCGATGCGCTGCGCACCGTGCAGGGCAAGCTGCTCGCGCACATGGCGGCCGAGGATCATTTCATCGACGGCCTGCTGGCCAACCCGACGGACCTGATGGCGCTGACCGGGGCCGCCGGTGCCGTCGTCGTCGCCGGCGGTCGATGCACCCGGCTCGGCGAGACGCCTGCCGAGGCCGATATCCTCGCCTTGGTCGAGTGGCTGTCCCACCAGGATCGCGAGGACATCTTCTCCACGGAGAGCCTCGCCGCCGAATGGCCGCCCGGCAAGGCGCTCAAGGATCTGGGATCGGGCGTGATCGCGATCTCGATCTCGCAGATCCACGATTCCTATCTGATCTGGTTCCGGCCCGAGCTGGTGCGCACCGTCTCCTGGGGCGGCGACCCCGCCAAGCGCGCCGAGCTGGGGCCGGACGGGCTGCGCCTTCACCCGCGCAAGTCCTTCGAGATCTGGCAGGAGACGGTGCAGCTGCGCGGGCGGCCGTGGCACGAGGCCGAGCTGGACGCCGCCGCCGAGCTGCGCGTCGCGATCGTCGACATCGTGCTCCGCCGCGCCGAGGAGATGGCGGCGCTGTCCGAGCGGCTGACCGCCATCAACAAGGAGCTGGAGGCGTTCAGCTATTCGGTCAGTCACGATCTGCGGGCGCCGTTCCGCCACATCGTCGGCTATGCCCAGCTGCTCAAGAAGTTCGAGGGCGAACGCCTGTCCGAACGGGGCGATCGCTATATCGAGACGATCATCGAAAGCGCGATCTCGGCCGGGCAATTGGTCGACGATCTGCTGAGCTATTCGCAGATGGGCCGATCGACGATCACGCCCGTGGCGATCGACGTGGCATCGATGGTGGCGGAGGCGCGCTCCAACCTGACGATGGAGGGCGATGCCCACCGTATCGACTGGCGCATCGGCGATCTCGCCCCCGTGCGCGCCGATCCCGTGATGGTGCGGCTGGTCGTGCAGAACTTGCTGGAAAACGCCCTGAAATTCTCGCGCGATCGGGAACCGGCCGTGATAGAGATCGGTTCGGAAGCGAAAGCAGATGAGGTGGTGACGCACGTGCGTGACAACGGGGCGGGATTCGACATGGCCTATGTCGACAAGCTGTTCGGCGTCTTCCAGCGGCTCCACCGCGAGGAGGAATTCGAGGGTACGGGCATCGGCCTCGCCAACGTGAAGCGCATCGTCGAGCGCCATGGCGGGCGTGTGTGGGCGGAAGGCGAGCTGGACAAGGGGGCGACCTTCTTCTTCGCCCTGCCGGCGGCATAAGAGGGGGCGATTATGGCTGATCTCAAACCAATCCTCCTCGTCGAGGACAGTCCGAAGGATGTCGAGCTGACGCTCGCCGCGCTGGAACAATGCCAGCTCGCCAATGCGGTGATCATCGCGCGCGACGGTGCCGAGGCGCTGGACTATCTCTTCGCGCGCGGCATCTACGAAAAGCGCAAGACGGCCGATCCGGCCGTGGTGCTGCTCGATCTCAAGCTGCCCAAGGTCGACGGGCTCGAGGTGCTGGAGCAGATCAAGAGGGATGCGCACCTGAAGGGCACACCGGTGGTGATGCTCACCTCCTCGCGCGAGGAGCGCGATCTGGTGCGCAGCTACAGCCTGGGCGTCAACGCGTTCGTGGTGAAGCCGGTGGGCTTCGAGCAGTTCTTCGAGGCGATCCGCGATCTCGGCATGTTCTGGGCGGTGCTCAACGAGCCGCCGCCTCGCGGGAGCGCGCCCCGCCCGTGAGCGACGCGCCGATCCGTATCCTGCACCTGGAGGACGACGCGCACGACGCCGAGCTGGTGCGCGAATTCCTGGCGGCCGAAGGCGTGTCGGTGGCGATCGACCGGGTGTGGACGCGCGCCGACTTCGTGGCCGCGCTGGATCAGGATTACGACCTGATCCTCGCCGATCACAAGCTGCCGAGCTTCGATGGCGAGCAGGCGCTGGAACTGGCGCGGGGCCGTGCGCCAAGCGTGCCCTTCATCTTCGTGTCCGGCACGCTGGGCGAGGAGGTCGCGGTCGAGGCGCTCAAGCACGGTGCCACCGATTACGTGACCAAACAGCGACTGGAGCGGCTGCCCGCCGTCGTCTCGCGCGCGCTGGAGGAACGCGCGGTGCGCATCGCGCGGCGCGCGGCCGAGGAGACGCTGCGGCTGGCGACGGTCGCCTCGCAGGTCGGCACCTGGGATTATGATCCGATGCATGATGAGCTGCGCTGGGATGCGCAGTGCAAGGCCCTGTTCGGCCTGCCGCCGGATGCGCCGATCAACTATCGGGACAGCTTCCTTGCCGGCATCCATCCCGACGACCGGGCGATGGCGGATGCCGCCGTGCAGGCGGCGCTCCGGCCCGGCGGCACCGGCGGCTACGACATCGAATATCGCACGATCGGCCTGCAGGACGGGATCGAGCGCTGGATCTCCGCCAAAGGGCGCGGCCAGTTCGAGGACGGTAAGGCGGTGCGCTTCGTCGGTACGGTGATCGACATCACCGATCGCAAGCGGGCTTACGCTGCCGTCGCTGCGTCCGAATCCGCGTTGCGGCTGGAAAGCCACGCGCTGGAAATCCTGAACGAGGTCTCGCGCGAAATCGCCGCCGAGCTCGATCTGGAACGGCTGGTGCAGACGGTGGTCGATGCCGGCGTCGAGCTGACGGGCGCGGAGTTCGGCGCCTTCTTCTACAACGTGCTCGATCGGCGCGGCGAGAGCTACATGCTCTATTCGCTGTCGGGCGCCGAACGGGCGGCGTTCGAGAAATTCCCGATGCCGCGCAATACCGAGGTGTTCGCGCCGACCTTCCGGGGCGACGGCGTGATCCGGATCGACGACGTGCTCGCCGATCCGCGTTACGGCCGCAACCCGCCGCACAACGGCATGCCGCGGGGGCATCTGCCGGTGCGCAGCTATCTAGCCGCATCGGTGGTAATGCGCTCCGGCGAGGTGCTGGGGGGCATGTTCTTTGGCCATGCCATCCCCGGCATGTTCGCGCCGCGCACCGAGCGGCTGATCGCGGGCCTCGCCGCGCAGGCGGCGGTGGGCATCGAGAATGCGCGGCTGTTCCAGTCCGCCCAGCGGCTCAACCAGACGCTGGAGGAACAGGTCGCCGCACGCACCGTCGAGCGCGATCGCATCTGGCAGGTTTCCGACGACCTGCTGGGCGTCGCCGATGTGGACGGCATCTGGCTCAGCATCAACCCGGCCTGGACGCGCGTGCTCGGCTGGGAGGCGGACGAGATCATCGGCCGCACCTCCGAATGGCTGGAGCATCCCGACGATCGCGAGAAGACGCGCGGCGAGGTCGGGAAACTGTCGGGCGGGATCAGCACGACCAATTTCGAGAACCGCTTTCGTACGCGTTCGGGCGAGTATCGCACGCTCAACTGGCGCGCCGTGCCCGAAGGCGGCCAGATCTATTGCGTGGCGCGCGACATCACCGCGCAGGTGGAACAGGCCGAAGCGCTGGCTGAGGCGGAGGAGGGCCTCCGCCAGTCGCAGAAGATGGAGGTGCTGGGTCAGCTCACCGGCGGCGTGGCGCACGATTTCAACAATCTGCTCCAGATCGTGATGGGCAACCTCGACATGCTGCGCCGGCACCTGCCCGACGAGCCGCCGCGCCTGCGGCGATCCGCTGACAACGCGTTTGCCGGTGCCGAGCGTGCGGCGACGCTGACCCAGCGCCTGCTCGCCTTCGCGCGCCGCCAGCCGCTGGCGCCCAAGCCCGTGTCGCCCAATGCGCTGATCGCCGGGATGGGCGACCTGCTCCATCGCACGCTGGGCGAGACGGTGGCGGTCCGCACCGAGCCGGCGGCCGGTGATTGGCTGGTGGAGGTCGATGCCAACCAGCTCGAAGGTGCGCTCCTCAACCTCTCGGTCAATGCGCGCGACGCGATGCCGGCGGGCGGAACGCTCACCCTGTCGATCGAGAATCTGACGCTCGCCGAGCCGATCCGTGGCCAGAGCGAGGTGCCCGCGGGCGAGCATGTGCTGATCGCCGTGACCGACACCGGCGAAGGCATGCCGCCCGAGGTGGTGGAGCGCGTGTTCGAGCCCTTCTTTACCACCAAGGAGGTGGGCAAGGGCACCGGCCTCGGCCTGTCGATGGTCTACGGCTTCGTCCAGCAGTCGGGCGGCCATGTCCATATCGCGTCCCGGGCGGGCGAGGGGACGGTGGTGCGCATCTACCTGCCGCGCCTGCAGGTATCCAAGCTGGCCTCGGCGGTCAGCACCGTGCAGGCCGGCGAGCGGCGCGGCGGCGACGAGACCATCCTGGTCTGCGAGGATGATGACGGCGTGCGCGCCAACTCGGTCGAGAGCCTGCGCGAGCTCGGCTACGACGTGCTGGAAGCCGCCGACGCGCACGCCGCGCTGAAGGTGCTGGAAGGGCGCTGCGGCAAGATCGACCTGCTGTTCACCGACGTGATCCTGCCGGGCGGGATGACCGGATCGGACCTTGCCGCCAAGGCGCGCGAAAGCTGCCCGAAGCTGCGGGTGCTCTTCACCACCGGCTATGCGCGCGACGCGATCGTCCACCACGGGCGGCTGGATTCGGGCGTGCAACTGCTCACCAAGCCCTTCGCCTTCGACGATCTCGCCGCGAAGGTTCGCGCGATGCTGGACGCCTAGGGCAGCCGCATCAACGCCCGGCCGGCGCGGATTTCCTGTCCGGTCTCGACCAGTGGTTCGAAGCCCTTGGGCGCGAACAGGATGATCGTCGATCCATGCTCGAACCAGCCCATTTCCTCGCCTTTGGCGATATGCGCCGAACAGGGGATGGCCCGCGAGCCGCCGGTGCGGATATGCGGCCCGACGTCGACGAAGGTGAAGCGCATCGAGGCGACGAGGATCGCCGCCACGGGCACGATCAGCAGCGGATGCCCGCCGCGATCCAGCCGAACGCGGATCGGCGCGCGCTCGTTACGGCAGAACAGGCGCTCGACCCGCTTCAAGGCGATCGGGTTCACGTTCCAGGTGTCGCCGGAGATGTAGCGCATCTCCTCGACGGTGAGATCGTGCGGCGCGTGGAAGCGGTGGTACATCGCCGCCGTCAGCCGCAGCGTGACGAACACGCCATCGCGGAACGGCGCGGCCCATGTCGCGTCGCCGACCAGATCCTCGATCCGGTAGGGCATGCCCTTGGCCTGGTAGAGCCGGCCGTCCTCGATCCGCCCGCAAGCGCCGACGATCGCGTCGGAGGGGCTGGCGAGGACATCGGGGTCGGGATCGGCGCGGCGCGATCCGGGCTTGAGCGCTCGGGTGAAGGCGTGGTGGAGGCTGCGGAACCGGCTGTCCTGCGCATCGGACAGATCGACATCGCAGAAGGTCCGCCACAGCTTGAGCGACGCGGCGCGCACCAGCGGCTGCTCGATCGGCGACAGCCAGCCCATGAAACGGGTGGCGAGCCCACGCGGAATACGGTTGGTCAGCAGGAAATTGAGATCCTCCTGCGCGCCGATCCGCGCGAGGAGCGAGCGCCTTGTCATGATCGCGTCACCATTTGTGTGACTTGGCTGTCATCATGGAAGCAGCCATCCCGTTCGCAACGCAACCGATCCTCCTCACCGCCGCCGGTGCCCTTGCCGTAGCGCTCGGCGCGGCCAAGGGCCATGCCCGACTGACGCTCTCGCGCGCCAAGCACCGCTCGCTGGCGGGCCAT
>Ga0105240_10005171_pt1 | contig 19512 bp, 18 predicted proteins | sample KBSC54metaG_FD_80426 | JGI IMG/M metagenome (GOLD analysis project Ga0105240, IMG submission 80426) | Corn rhizosphere microbial communities from Kellogg Biological Station, Michigan, USA - KBS C5-4 metaG | ecosystem: Host-associated > Plants > Roots > Rhizosphere > Soil | place: Michigan, USA... | reverse complement strand
GGAACACAGTTAGGACCCTATGAGCTGATCGCTCAGGTCGGCGAGGGCGGCATGGGTCAGGTATGGAAAGGCCGCGACACCAGGCTGAACCGTATCGTCGCTGTCAAAGTTGCCAAGGCCGAATTCAGCGACCGCTTCGAGCGCGAGGCGCGCGCCGTCGCCTCCGTCAATCATCCGCACATCTGTCAGCTCTACGACGTTGGCCATAACTATCTGGTCATGGAATTCGTCGAAGGAGTTCCGTTGGAAGGGCCGATGCCTCCCGGCAAAGCCGTCGAGTACGCAGGCCAGATCCTCGATGCACTCGACGCCGCTCACAAGAAGGGCATCGTCCATCGCGACCTCAAGCCGGCGAACATCCTGCTGACCAAGCAGGGCATTAAACTTCTGGATTTCGGCCTCGCGAGACAGGCGGCGCCGCTGGCCGACTCGGATGCGACCCTCACCAAAGCCCTCACCGGAAAAGGGCAGATTCTGGGCACGCTGCAGTATATGTCGCCTGAACAACTGCAGGGGGAGGAGGCCACTCCTCGAAGCGATCTGTTTTCGTTCGGCTGCGTGTTGTATGAAATGCTCACGGGCGCGCGCGCCTTCAATGGCCAAAACGCCGCCAGTGTGATCGCCAACATCATGAGCGCACAGCCCGCTCTGCCGATCTCGCCCGGCATCCCTCGCGCGGTCGAACGGGTCTTGCGGACCTGCCTCGAAAAAGATCCCAATGCTCGATGGCAGACAGCGAGCGATTTGCGACGCGAGTTAGTTTGGGCCGCCTCGGCGAGCGAAGCTCAATCCACGAGTCACGCGCCGGCCACTCCGCGACGCACTACCGTGTGGATCGTCGCAGCGCTTGGCTTGGCTCTGGGTGCGGCCGCGATGTGGGTGCTGCACAAACCGAAGGTGGATGTGGAAACGCCGGCGCGGCTGTCGATTGTACCTCCAGAGTCCGGCACCATCAGGGCATTTGCCATTTCGCCGAATGGCAACAGCATTGCTTTTCCAGTGCTAAAGGACGGCAAAGCGCAGATCTGGATCCGTAAGGTCGATAGCGACACGGCGGAGCGGGTCCCGGGAACGGAGGGAACCAACGTCGATGAAGTCCCGGCTTGGTCACCCGACGGACAGCAACTGGCATTCGTCGCCGGGGAGATCCTGAAGGTGGCGGGCGTAAACGGCGGCAAGGTAAAGGAGTTGACCCGAGCCCGCAATCGTGGTCTCACGTGGAACGCCGATGGGGTCATCTTGTTCGTGGATTTCACGGCGGCGATTTGCCGGATTTCGGCCGAAGGAGGGTCACCCGAAAGGCTGGCTCATTTGGATTTGGGCGGATCGGAGTCGGGCAGGTTTCCGGTGTTCCTGCCCGATGGCAATAGGTTCTTATACCTGACCCGAGGCGTGAATTCCATTCGAGTCGGTTCCTTGGACGGTAAAACGAATCAGGTTCTTCTGCCGCAACAAATCACTGGCGTCGAATTGGTCGCGGACGCCTCCGGTCCGATGAGTTGGCTGTTCTACGAGCGCAACGGATTCCTTATGGCGCACCGGTTTAATTGGCAGACTCTGGCGCTAGAGGGAAAGGCGTCGCCCGTTTCCGATGGCGTGGGGTGGGACTTCGCCGGATCGGGCCGGGCCATGTTCGCCGCAAGTCGACGAATGGTGGCCTATCGTGCCAGTGCATTCGGCCCCGGAACGCTGGCTTGGTACGACGCAACGGGAAAGCGTCTTCAGACAGTGGCAGATGCCGGATCGCCTTGGGGCTATGTTCGCCTTTCGCCTGACGGGCGCCAGGCGCTGATCGATTCGTACGAGGGCGCGACCAACGAACGGTTCATATCATCGGTGGACCTTGCCAGTGGGACCTTGACGCGCCGCACATTCGCCGCCAATACCGAAGGTCCGCTTTGGTCGAGCGACGGCAAGACGGTCCTGTTCACGCTACAAACCAAGGGGAAGGGGGAGCTTCGTGAAGGCAAGTCTGACTGGTCGTCCCCCGCGCTCCCCCTGTTCGAGTTTGCCGGCATCTTACCCAACGCGGTTCGCACGGCGGATGTACACCCGAGCGAACGGACCGTGCTTTTCTACGACAACCTGAATCAGGGATGGGCGCTAACGCAAGGTCGCGCAGGGTGGGAGATGAGCCGGTTCCTAAAGGACGAAGCGTTCCTCAAGGGCCGGTTTTCGCCCGATGGACACTGGCTGGTTTACCAGACCGCCGGGACGGGCCTCTACGCGGTCAACTGGCCGCCCACAGGGGCGAAGTGGCAGATCACGCCTGCTGGAGTCGAGCCAGTATGGCGTCGCGACGGCAAGGAACTGTACTTCATTCGGGGCGGGGAGATCCTGGCGGTGAGTGTGGACTCTTCGGACCGGTCGCTGAAAGTAGGCCAACCACGAACTCTGATGCGCCCTCCCTTTCCGCCGCAGACCACTCCAGGGCGCCGCTTCGATGTAACCGCGGACGGCAAGAAGTTCCTGATAATTGAGCGCATGCCGGAGCCGGCGGGCCTTCCATTTAGCGTGTTGTTGAACTGGAAGTCTGCTCTGGAGAAGTAAGTGCTTCAACGCCACGAACTGCGAGGAGGGTTTCGACGGGCGGGCGCGACGGCGAGGTACGCGCGACGCCCCAAAACACGTGACCGGACTGCGGCCTTGACGAACTCGAGTTAACCCATTCCAGGATTTTTGGCCGCTCGTGCAGTTATGGCTCAATGACCCGAATCCGACGCGACTGCCCAAGCGCCGTTCCAACGCCGCCATACGAAAATCCGGCGGCGGCTTGGTGTTTCGCTCACGCCGCTGGCGCTGTATGACCCGCTAGCTAATGCCGGCGTCGCAGATGTCCAGCAGCGCCGTCGCTCGTGGCCATCGCCATAGTTCAATCGGCAACCACTCATTAGCCAGCCGGAGAGTTTCCGAGCCGATGGTCGGCAAGCCGGAAGTTGGGCGTGGAAAACGGCGTTACGGTAGCCTGTTTTCTCTCCCCGCATTTCAAACTAACCCAGACTACCGAGAAATCAGATCTTGAGGCGCGGGTGCGGACCCTGCTAGTCAATAAGTTACGCGAAATCAGTATAGTCCTGCTATACTTAGGGTTTTGACTCCCGCGAGTTTAGCGGTTGAGGTGCGTGTGTTTCTCAGCGTTAAGCAACTAGAAGTCCGGAAGATCCAGTTTTGCGAGGACTTCGCCCCGGGTAAGATCGATTTCCTCGATGATTCCGTACGCCAGGCAGGAGTTATGCACTCCGAGGGCGAGGCGGAGTTGGTGAGCGAAGACCTCGGCGAGATTCGGATTCGGGGCAGGGTCCAGGTGGAGATGGAAGGTGACTGCGACCGTTGCCTGGAGCCGATGCACTATCCCCTGGATTCGACTTTCGATCTGAACTACCGTCCGGCCGTGGTGGAAGGTGAAGACCTCCCGAAAGAAGCCGCCATCAACGCGGGTGAGACCGAGGTGAGTTTTTACGAAGGAAACGGCATCGAGCTGGCTGAGGTCTTGAGGGAGTATATACTGCTCTCCTTGCCCATGCAGCGAGTTTGCCGGCAAGATTGTAAAGGAATTTGCCAGGAATGCGGCCAAAACCGGAACGTTGGCGACTGCCACTGCGAAGCCAAGCCGGTGGACAGCCGATGGGCCGCTTTACGTGAAGTAAAAGAGAGTTTGCGAGCCAAATAGTGCGGGCCTCGCGGGCCAAAAACATTTTGATATCGAGGAACTGCAATGCCGAATCCAAAACGACGACACTCCAAGAGACGGACCTCCACGCGCCGTGCTCACGATCATTTGAAGATGCCGGGCGTGGCCGAATGCCCCAATTGCCACGAGCCGAAGCTACCGCACCGAGCTTGCCCGAAGTGTGGGCAGTATAAAGGCCGCGAGGTTATCGAAGTCGCCGAAGAGTAGGTTCTAAGAAGAGTCCAACGTTAAACCAATCCATGCTCACCATTGCCGTCGATGCCATGGGGGGGGACAACGCTCCCAAGGCGGAGGTCACCGGCTCGATCCAAGCCGCTAAGACGCTCGGAGTCCAGGTAATTCTCGTTGGGCGTGAAGAAGTGGTGCGCGCGGAATTGCTGAAGCAGCTTCCGAGCTGGCAGGAACTCCCGATCCGAGTCCAGAACGCCGCCGGGCAAATCACGATGGACGACAACGCCAAGGCTGTCCGCACTAAAAGGGATAGCTCGATTCATGTTGCCGCCCGGCTGGTACGTGATGGCGCGGCTCACGGTTTCGTGTCGGCGGGAAATACCGGCGCCGTGATGGCTACTTCGAAAGTGGTGCAGGGCATGGTGAAAGGCGTGTACCGCCCGGCGCTTGCGTCCGCGTTTCCAACCTTGGCTGGAGCACCCACAGTACTTGTGGATGTCGGCGCGAATGTCGATTGCGAACCAAAGATGCTGGCGCAATTTGCAGTGATGGGTGACATCTACTCGCGAGTGATCTTCGGCACATACAAGCCGAAGGTGGGCGTTTTATCGATCGGAGAAGAAGAACACAAGGGCAACGATCTCACCCGCGCCGCTACCCCGTTGCTCAAGATGCTGCCGTTGAATTTCATCGGCAATGTGGAAGGGCGCGACCTGTTCACAGGCGCGGCCGACGTGATCGTCTGCGACGGTTTTATTGGCAATGTCGCGCTGAAAGTGAGCGAGGGCGTGGTAGACGTGATCAAGCACATGCTGCAGGAAGCGCTGGCCGCAACCGTCACGCGCAAGATCGGCTACGTGCTTTCCAGGAAAGCTTATTCGGAATTTCGCAAGCGCGTGGACTATTCTGAGTTCGGCGGCGCACCGCTGCTCGGCGTGAAAGGCGTAACGATTATTTGCCACGGGCGTTCGAACGCCAATGCAATTAAGAATGCTATTCGCGTGGCCAAGGAATACTGCAGCCATGACATCAACCGGCAAATCGAAGACGGTTTGAGCCGGTGGGCGTCTAATGCTCAGACGGCAGATTGACGTGAAGTACTTAACTCCGATCCTGGCGGCTGTACTGGCGCTCGGAATTGCCGCGCCCGCGTTCCCACAGCAGGCGCAAACCACCAAAAAATATCCCGTCAAATGGACACTCGCCGCCGAACCGGCAACCGTCGCGCCAGGCGGGAAAGTGCTGTTCAAGTTGACCGCGCAGATCGATCCGGAGTGGCATATGTACTCGGCCACATCGCCGCCGGGCGCGGGGCAGCCGCTCGTGCTGAAGCTCGAAAATCCAGCGGTGGAAAAAGTCGCCGTGTACCAGCCGAATCCGGAGAAGAAATTCGATTCGTTGGCGAATGTCGAAACGGAACGCTATGAGGGCACAGTGGTGTTTCTGCTGGAGGCGCAACTTGCGACGAATGCCCCGGCCGGTCCGCTGGAGCTGACTTCGCAGATTCGTTATTCGGCGTGTACGGACAAGATGTGTCTGCCGCCGCGAAAGGTGACGGCGGTCACAACGGTGACTGTGGACGCAAAGGCGGCCGCGGCTGGCGTACCGATTCCGCCCGGATACGTCGCGGTGACGGCAAAGAAGCCCGGCGCGCCTAATCCAGGTGCGAGCCAACAGGCTCAACCGCCACAGGAACTGATTCCGTTTCTACTCACGGCCATCGCCGCGGGGTTCGCCGCCATTTTCACGCCGTGCGTCTTCCCGATGATCCCGATCACGCTCTCGTTTTTCCTCAACCGGCCGGGAGCGACCCGTGGTGAAACGCTGAAGCAGGCGATTGTTTTTTGCCTTGGAATTATCTCGTTATTTACGCTGCTTGGACTGGGATTGACCGCGGTGCTCGGGCCGTTCGGAGTAGTACAGCTCGGCGCAAATCCGTGGGTGAATGGTTTCATCGCGCTGGTGTTTCTCGTGTTCGGATTGAGCTTGCTCGGCGCGTTCGAGATAACTCTGCCATCGGGATTGGTGAACACGATGGATCGCGCTTCGCAGAAGGGCGGCATCTTCGGAACGCTGCTGATGGGGTTGACCTTTGCGCTCACGTCCTTCGCCTGCGTTGGTCCTTTTGTAGGAACGCTTCTCGCGGCCTCGGTGCAGCAGGGTCGGATTCAGCCTGCGCTCGGCATGATCAGCTTTGCTACCGCGCTGTCGTCGCCGTTCTTTTTCCTCGCGCTGTTCCCCTCGTATCTGAAGCGCCTGCCGAGAAGCGGCGGCTGGCTCATTCGCGTCAAAGTGGTACTCGGGTTTATTGTGCTGGCCGCGATGCTGAAATATATCAGCGCCATCGATCAGGTATTGCAGTGGAACTTTCTTACACGCGAACGCTTTCTGGCGGCGTGGTTCGTGCTCTTTCTCCTCCCGGGGCTTTATCTGCTGGGTTTTCTTCGAATGGAAGGCATCGATAAGGACGAGCCTGTGGGCGTAAAGCGCGCCCTGATCGGCGCCTTCTTTATCATTTTTGCTGTGAGCCTCATACCCGGCATGTTCGATAAACCGCTTGGCGAGCTGGATTCGTATGTTCCGTTGGCTTCGGCCTCCAGGGGCGGACCATCCGGCGAAGCGGGCCTGGTCTGGATGAAGAACGACTACAAGGCCGCTCTTGAAAAGGCACGCGCGGAGAACAAACTTGTCTTCGTCAATTTCACCGGGTACGCGTGCACAAATTGCCACTGGATGAAAGCGAATATGTTCCCGAGACCGGAGATCGCCGGAGCGCTGAAGGATTTCGTACTGCTGGAACTATACACCGACGGCACGGACGCTGCGTCGGAAGAGAACGAAAAATTGGAAGACAAGCTTTTCAGCACCGTGGCCCTTCCGTTTTACGCGATCCTCACGCCGGACGAAAAAGTCGTTGCCACTTGGGGTGGCGTTCAGCGGGATGCCGCGCGGTATCTCGCATTTTTACAAACCCGCTAAAGCGGCTAGTCAGAGCGTCGTGACGCCGACCATTTGGCCAGATACACTTCGCTGGCCAGTTCCTCCTGTTCCCGATCGAACACCACCTGCCATTCTTTTTGCTTCCGGGATTTGACTTTGAGCAACAAGTCGTAATCGCGCTGCGCACTAATGAGACGTAGCTGCTGCGCGGCGGCTTGCCGGATGACTTCGACCCGGCGCCCCTCCAGATTCGAGGCCCTTTTGTTCCAATGGCGGCTGAAACTGTCGAGCGCAAATAACTGCGTAGCGCGCACAAAATCCTGATTGCGGACCTCGCTTTGCGCCATGCGATCTTCCTGGTCGAGCGCCTGTTTCCGCAGGTCAAGATGCCGCAGTTCAGCGAAAAGCTGTTCGAGCTTCGCCCGTTCCACATCGGCCCGGAGCCGGCGCCAGTTCAACGCCTGCTCCAAAGAGAACTCAAATTTCTTCATATCGAGATCGCGTCTGCGATGGCCGTCATACGGGCCAGAGTTTGATCAAAGGGTGAGTTGTCGGCGGAATCCTGCCGCAGAAAACCGAGTAGATCCGGACGCGCGCGGATCGCCGAATCGAGTTGTGCGTTCGTTCCGGCAGCATAGGCGCCCAGATTGATCAGGTCTTCGGAACGGTGGTAATTAGCCAATGCTTCCCGCATCTTTCGAGCTGCGATCCTCTGAGCGGGAGTGGAGATCTCGCTGGCCAATCGGCTGACCGAATGAAGAATATCGATGGCTGGGTAATGGCCAGCCGCTCCCAGCGACCGCGAAAGAATGATATGGCCATCCAGAAGGCCGCGGGCAGCGTCGCAGATGGGTTCATTGAAATCGTCACCTTCCACCAGCACGGTGAAAAAACCGGTGATCGTGCCCTGCGGGAAATTGCCCGCCCTTTCGAAGATCTTCGGCAGCAAATTAAACACCGACGGCGTATAACCTTTTTGACTCGGAGGCTCGCCCGCTGCCAGACCGATTTCCCGTTGCGCCATCGCCAGCCGCGTTACCGAATCCATCACCACGAGGACGGACTTCCCCTGATCGCGAAAGTACTCGGCGATGGCCATGGCCAGAAAGCACGCACGAACGCGCAACGGGGCGGGCCGGTCCGACGTGGCGCAAACCACCACCGAACGCGCCAGGCCTTGTGGCCCTAACTCGCGCTCGATGAACGCTCTCACTTCTCGATTTCGCTCTCCGATCAGCGCAATTACCGAAACATCTGTTGTGCTCTGCCGCGACATGGCGCCGAGCAGCGTGCTCTTTCCCACGCCGCTGCCCCCGAAAATGCCGATGCGCTGTCCTTTTCCAACCGTCAACATACTATCGATGGCTCGAATTCCAGTGGTCAAACGCTCACTGATGTGCTCACGTTCCATCGGCCCAGGGCAGGGCCGGAACAATTGATAAAATTCTCCGGGCGGGATCGGCCCTTTGCCGTCCAGAGGCTCGCCGAAGCCGTCGATCACACGCCCCAGCAATCCCGGACTCACACTCACGCGCGCGGCTTCACTTCTGGCAACCACGGAATCGCCGAGTTGCAACCCATCCGTCTCCTCGAGCGGCATGGAGAGCACGCGCCCGTTACGGAAACCGATTACCTGGGTTCGGATTGAGCGCCCGGAAGACGTGCGGATTTCACAAAAGTCGCCGGCCGCTGTTGCAGGACCCTGGGATTCCACCAGCAATCCGACAAGTTGCGTCACAACGCCAGTCCACTCGACTGGCTCAGCCGACGTGAGGTATTCAAAATAGGGCGCGAGGGAAAGCTTCATGGGTGACTCCTCACCGGGCCGGTAAAGCCGCGCTCGAGGTTCACGCGCCTGGCTTCGAAAACCGCCGCTCCGCGCTTAACCGGCGGGTCCGGAACCAATTCAATGTTCCGCAGTCTGCTGACCTCAGCCCATTCAACATAAGGCGCGAAGGAAAGCCTCATCGGTGACTCCTCACCAGATCTGTAAAGCCGCGCTCGAGGTTCACGCGCCTCGCTTCGAAAACCGCCGCTCCGCGCTTAACCGGCGGGTCCGGAATCAATTCAATGTTCCGCAGTCTGCTGACCTCAGCCCATTCAAAATAAGGCGCGAGGGAAACCTTCATCGGTGACTCCTCACCAGGTCGGTAAAGCCGCGCTCGATTTCACGCAGTTGGGTCTCCATGGATGCGTCCAGGTTCCCACGTGTGGTTTCGAAAATCGCCGCTCCGCGCTCGAGCGACGGGTCTGGGATCAGTTCGATGTTCCGCAGTGTGCTCACCGCGGCCATCGCTCTCTGAACGTGAGGGAAATCCTCCGGATGCATGCGGACACGGCTGACGTCGCGGGCATCCACGCGCTGTATCGCTGCCTTCACCAGTCCATGCAGTGCGTCGGGATCAAGGGTGAGTTCGCGATGTAGAATTTTCCGTCCTATGGCCACCGAGAGTCTTACGACATCCTCCTCCGCTTCTCTGCGGACACGCGTTCGCAGGCCCGCAATTTCTTCAACGGTCCGTGCGAACGTCTGACATACCGCGTCGAGACGAGCACTCAGTTCCTGGCGGGCCATCGAATCCCCCTCCCGGCGGCCGGATTGAAATGCCTGCTGCACGGACCCCTCAAGTTCGCGAATCCGGGTGCGAAGCTGCTGTTCCAGTTGGTCGTTTTGGACCTGGCCAACCGGCTGCCAAGAAACGCTCGGTTTGAGTGGATGCGATTGTGTCCACTCCAGTGGTTTGGCCGTCTTGGCGGCGGCGCCAGTGATGATCCTATTCGACATATTGTTCACCGACCGTGCCTTTCAGGCTGATAGTGCCTTCGGCTTCCAACTGACGGACGACAGCGATGATTTGCTGCTGAGCCGACTCAACCTCTTTAATTTTGATAGGACCCAACGCCTCCATGTCCTCGCGAAGCATCGCTGCGCCGCGCTGCGACATAGAGCTTAGGAAATGCTCCTTCAACTGGTCGCTGGTCCCTTTGAGTGCAATGGTCAGCAGCTTGCGATCGACCTTCCCCATCACTTCCTTCATGCCTTCGGGATCGAGCGAAAGCAGATCTTCAAACACAAACATCAAGTGGCGAATCGTGTCCACGAGCAACGAATCGGATTCTTCGATCTTGTCCAGAATTTCCTTGCTCGCGGTGGAATCGAGACGATTGAACATCTCGGCGACGGCGCGAACACCGCCATAGGACTCCCGGCTAACCTCCCCCAACGCTTTCATTTTTTGGCCGATGATATAGGCGATTTTAGAGATGATCTCTGGCGAAATCTGATCGAGACTGGCCATCCGAAGGGCCACATCGGAACGCAAATCGTGAGGCAACGAAAACAGAAGAGCGGCGGCCTGGGACGGATTCAGATGCGAGAGAATGAGCGCAATTGTCTGTGGGTGCTCGCTGTGGATGAACTTGGCAAGCTGCTGCGGATCGGCTTTCTGGAGCGCGTCGAAATTGGCTTCCTCCGATCCCAGCGCTCTGACCAGACGATCGAGCATTTTCTTGGCGTGCTCAGGCCCGTACGCAGCGATTAACAGCTTACGTGCGTATTCGATGCCACCCTTCAATACGTAGTTGTGGGCTAGCATCATTTGATAACACTCTTCGAGCACGGCTTCGGCGCTCTCGGCCGAAATCGCGCTCACCCTGGCGACTTCACGCCCAATGGCCTCCACCTCGTCCTCCTCCAGGAGCTTGAGGACTTCAGGACCAAGATCCCCGAGCATGATGGTCAGGACCGCTGCCTTTCGCAGCCCCGGCATCGACGGCATAAGTGCAGCCTCGGTGGTTATTTCTCGTTCAGCCATGCGCGCAGAATGTGTGCCATTGCTTGAGGATCTTTCTTAGTCTCGGAGCTAAGATGTTTCGTCAGTACTTCTGTTTTTTGTGTCTTCACCTGCGGTAACTTCAGCGCACTCAGCGCATCCGCCTCCTGTTTCTCCCTTAGTGTGGAATGCTCGGCAATTTTCTCCTCCAATTGTTTGCGAAGATTCTCCGCCGGCGTTCCTTCGGGTACGGTCGCCGCGGATCGTGAGGCATGTAGCGCCTTCTCAAGCGCCGCTGCGCGCTGAGCCTTCTTCCGGCGCATTCTGATGGCGGCGATAGTCGCCAGCGCAAACAGAAGTCCCACGCCAACTCCCAAATAGATCAACATGTGCGGTTTCCGCATGAAAAGCGGCAGCCAATTCTGATAGTTGGTAGGTCTGGGAGTCTCAGGCGCAGAGGGTAAGGCTTCCGGAGCCGGCGGAGGAGTGATGGAAAGCGTGGACTCAAACGGCAACGTCTCCACGATCAGTTGGTCGCCTCGTTCCTGCTGGAATCCGGCAATTCCAGCGACGATATCATGTATCGTCTTGAGCTTTTCCGGTGCCGGCGGGTCTATAATTCGTTTCGCTTTCAGTCCGAGCCCTTCCCAACGGACGGTTTGATCCACGAGTACCGCGATCGACATCCGTTTTACAGCTCCCTGCGGCAATTTCGTATGGCGAACCAGCCGGCTGGTCTGATAGTTGATACTTTCCGTACGCCGCGTGGTCCCCGTTCCGCTTGATCCTGGGCGCGACGTGGGGCGCGGCAGATTGGATGCCGTACCTGGGACGCCGTTGGCCAGACTCCCTCCAGCGATGTCCTCCGTCTTCTGCGAAGTAGACATCACGGACCTGTTCGGATCGTAGGTCTCCTCGCTCTGCTCGCCGCTGGTGAAATCGCAATCTACGGAGACGCTGGTCCGGAACTTGTCCGGGCCGAGAACCGGCTCAAGGCTTAAGTTGATCTTGGCCAACAGGTCTTTCTCGACACGCTGGCGATAATCAAGAGCGGCATCGGAGACTTCCAGGCTGTCGCCGGTCCCGAGCCGGGGCCTGCTCAGCAGATTCCCCTGCATATCGAGCAAGGAAACACCGTCGGGCGTCAAGCCTTCGACAGCGCTGGCGACCAGGTTCGTGACGGCAAGAATATTCTGAGGCGAGAGCTTTGCACCGGGCCTCAATTTGACCATTACACTGGCCTTGGCGGCCTGGCGGCTCTCGAGAAACAGCGAGGCTTTCGGTAAGGTCAGGTGAACGCGTGCCTGCTCGACGGAGCTGAGCGCCATCACAGAACGCTCGAGTTCGCCCTCGAGCGCCCGATGATAGTTTACCTGCTCAGTGAAATCCGTAGCCCCAAAATTAGTCTTGTCGAAGAGTTCGTAGCCGATCCGGCCGGTTTTGGGCAGGCCAAGGGCGGCCATCTGGAGACGTGTTTCGGCAACTTTCCCTGATGGAACCAGGATCGTCGCCCCACCATCTGTCACACGATACTCCGCGGCGCCTTCCTTGAGCTTGGCCACCACGGCCCCGGCATCTTCCGCGGCGACGCCGGTGTAAAGCGGCTTAAAGTCGCGCTCGCGATTCCACCGCATGGTCCCAAAGATGGCCCCGGCAACCAGCACGGCCGCCACTACCAGCGAGACCTGTTGAACGCGAGAAAGACTGTTGAGGATTGATCTCATCACATCTGCATGCGCATGACTTCTTGGTAGGCGGAAACGACTTTATTTCTCACTTGCTGAAACAATTCGAACGAAAGTTCGGCTTTTTGAGTAGACATCACTACCGTGTGGAGCTCTTCTCCCTCGCCGGATAGGAACTTTCCTACCTTCGTATCGGCATCCTGCCGGAAGGTTTCGACTTGGTTCACCGCCTTTTCGAAGATCGCTTGAAAAGCTCCCGGAGCCGCAGGCGTCAAAGACGGCGCCGTGATGGTTGGAATCGCCTGAATTCCGGGGAGCGAGGTGGTGATGGGGAGCGACATGGGTTATTTCAAAAGGTCGATTGACTTGTTGATCATGTCCTTTACCGCCGTCATCGCGGCGATGTTCGCGTCATAGCCTCGGGAGGCCCCCATCAAATCGACCATATCTTCCGCCGGATTAATCCTAGGAAAGGCAACGTAGCCACTAGCGTCGGCATCGGGATGGCCGGGCATGTAGCGCTTGTCGGGATCTCGTGTGTCCGTAACAACGTCTGATGCAATCACGCCGGTGGACTGGAATTCATTTTGAAAAACCGATGAGAAGGCGGATGACTGTGGATCGGCCTGGAATACTACGTCCTTGCGCCTGTACGGCCCGCCGTCCGGCGTACGTGTGGTTTCGGCGTTGGCCAGGTTCTCGACCAGTAACTCGGCCCGAGTTCGCTGAGCCGCCATTCCGGAGGCACTGACGGAGATAGACGAAAAGAGCGACATCACTTACCTTCCTGGATCGCTGTGCGGATGCCACGGATCTGGTTTTTCAACAGGCTGGATGCAACGTTGAAACGGATGGCATTTTCCGACAACAACCGCGCCTCGCGATCAATGCTGACGTTATTTCCGTCGTTCTTCGTCTTCAGCCCAGAGACGTCGCGAACATTGGGGGTGTCGCCGGGAGCGAGGCTCTGGTATTCAAACTGGAAGTCGATGTCCTTTGTCTTGTACCCGGGAGTATCCGCATTGGCGATGTTAGAGGCGACGAGCTTCTGGCGGGTCGCCAACAGATCCATGTATTGCTGCAGATTACTTCCAATTGAATCGAGCATCTTGCCGCTAAGTGAGGCAAGTCTCAGGCCAAAGAGACTCGAGAATGCCGGTGGGGCTCCAATCCGCTCAGTTCACAGTCGCTTATGGTTTCGTTGAGCGATACATCTCCGGATACGCAACGCGCTGTTCGTGTGCCATTTCGAGAGCTGTTCCAATTTGAATCAACGGACCGTGCCCAATTCCGGGACAATATTTCGCCGTCGCCGTCCATTTACGCCGGCTTTCCACCAGATCAGGCCAAAACGGGAACGTCCGGCACTGAGTCGGTTTGGCAGGATGAATGCTACATCCGTTATCGAGGAGGAAATGACATTGTGAAGCTCGCGGCTTACGAAGCCGCAGGAAATGGCGCGTGCGATAGACGAACTTTGCCTCAAACGCCTCGGGAGTCATCCTGACATATGCCGCAGCCGCCACCAGATCCTTCTCCGTGAGATACACATAGCCGCGCTGATTACAGCAATTCGTACAACCCGAAACGCACGTGAAGCGCACACCGTCCATTGAGCATAAGGATACCGCTTTAGTTAGAATGAGAGTACCCGCGCCCTGGTCCATCCGGACCGCCTGGACTCCCAATGAATCGATTTAGGGTACTCATTTTCGTTTTCTTACTCATTTCGTCGTCGCTCTACGCTCAGAGCGGGCCGCCGGGTCTGTCGATCATTGGTGGCAATGGTCAAGTACTTCAGGAGCAATTCCCGACCTCGATGTCGACGCCGATGGCGGTGCAGGCACGAGACTCGTCCGGGAAACCCATTGCTGGACTGCCCATCACGTGGACCCTCACCGTAGGGGCGGGCTCCATTATCTTTGCCTCGCCGACAACTGATGCAAATGGGCAGGCGACTGCTGGATTCGAAGCCACGAATATTCAACCCGGCCAATCGTACCTGACAAGCTACATCACGGCCAGTTCCACGGTGGGCAGCGCGAATTTTGTGCTCACGACCGTTCCGCAGCGCCTACTCAACGGAACGCAGGCGGCTCCTCCATTGGCTCAGGTGGTCACGCCGGCAACTGATAATCCCGTCATCTCCGGCCGACCGGGCGCGACGTTGCCGGGCGCGATCGTGGTCAGGGTCGTAGCGCAGAGCGGGATCGGTCAAGGCCTGCCGGTTCCCAATGTGGGCGTCCGAATTGTGCTCGCGAGCGATCCTACGCAGCCCATCCCTGCAGCCTGCAATGGGCCCGGCGGTATTGTTCTGACTGACGGCAGCGGTACGGCGCAATGCGATCTCGTCCTGGGACAAGGAACCGGATCGTTGGCGGTGGCAGCGGAGATCGGCGAATACGTTCAGTCGCGCGCCTTCACGCTACAGTTCCAGGCCGGCAGCGCATGCACTTACAGCCTGTCGCAATCGACGGTGAATGTCTCCGATCCGGCAAGCTCAGGAACCGTGACGGTGAATACGGCTCCCGGCTGCGCGTGGACGGCCGCCAGTAACGTCAGTTGGATCACTGTGACTGGGGGGAATAGCGGAACTGGCAACGGAGTCGTCACCTACTCAGTCGCTACGAACACCGGAGCCGCGCGGACGGGAACATTGACAATAGCCGGCGTTACATACACCGTGAATCAGACAGCGGCCGGGAGCAGCCTGCAGACGATCACCATTCAGACAGCGAGATTACCCGGCGGGCAGGTAAACTCTGCGTATTCCACTGCGCTGGTGGCCTCCGGGGGACAACCGCCCTACACCTGGTCGATCCCAACCGGCGCACTCCCGCCTGGCCTGGTACTGAACGGGAATGGACAAATCACCGGGACGCCTATATCGGCCGGCACGTACAATTTCACGATAAAGGCCGTCGATGCCGTCGGCGGAAACGGAAGTGCCGCACTGAGTATAACTGTGTCAAGTAGCGGTCAGACACCGGTGATCATCACCAACTCTTCGTTCCCGCCGGGAATGGTAGGCGTTGCTTATGCCCAAACGATCAACGTGAGCGGGGCATGCCAGAATCTTTTCGTCGCGGTACCGGCTTTTTCGATTGCAGCCGGTTCCCTGCCGGCCGGATTGAGTCTGAAACAAGTTCAGAACACCTACGTAATCGCCGGCACGCCAACCACGTCCGGCACATCGAATTTCACGCTTGCTGTAACTGACGCTTGCGCCCGGACTGCCACCGCAAATTTCTCGATCACCATCACTGGACAGGGAAACGCGACCGCCAGTATCGCAGCGAGTCCAACTGCGCTGAACTTCACCGTTCCGCAAGGAGGCACGCGCCCGGCCGATCAGTCTATCGCGATCACTACACCTGGGGCGGTCCTGACTTACACCGCTTCCGCTTCGACCTCGAACGGAGGTTCCTGGCTGGCGATTACGAATTCGCCGACCGGCACCACGCCGGGGGCCATTAACGCCGGTCTGGCAAACTATGCGGGGCTCTCGCCGGGCTCCTATAACGGCTCGATTATCATCATTTCGCAGGCGTCGAATAATCCCTTGGTAATACCGGTCACGCTGACAGTAGGTCCGGGCGTCACTCTGACTGCGTCGCCCACGGCCCTGAATTTCAATCTTCCAAATACCGGCGCCAACACGAGCGCACAGCAGTCGTTGAGCGTGACCGCAAGCGGATCGAGCGTGGGATTTTCAGCGACAGCAACTGCACCTTGGCTCACTGTAAGCCCGGGCAGCGCCAGCACTCCCGGGACGGTCACTGTGACAGCTAACGCCACTGGACTTACCGCCGGCAATTACACAGGCAGCGTGGTACTCGCGCCGGGCGGCACTCCAGTCGTTGTTCCAGTGACATTGGCGGTGACGAACGCTCCCGTGCTGGCGGTGTCGATGCAAACGGTACCGTTCGTGTATCAGCAGGGAAGCCCTGCACCGGCGATCCAGGCGATCGCCGTTACCAGCACCGGCGGCCCGGTGAAGTTTGCCATTTTCACTTCAACGGCTTCCGGTGGAAATTGGCTCAATGTCACTCTGCCGCCGGCGAGTACGCCTGCCAACCTGGGTGTTAGCGTGGACGCCTCCAGTCTTCCCGCCGGGAACTATAGCGGGACCATCCGGCTCGTACCGTCGGATGGGTCGGTCAGCGCCGTCGCCGTCGCAGTCACACTGACTGTCTCGCCTGGCGTGCCTACGATCACCTCGGTGACGAACGCGGGCAGCTTCGCTACTGGACCGATAGCGCCCGGCGAATACGTAACCATTTTCGGCACTTTCATCGGTCCCTCTACTCCGGCTTCGGGGCAGATAATCAATGGAGCGCTCTCCACCAGTCTGAGCGGAACGCGTGTGCTTTTTGACGGCACGCCTGGTCCGCTTGTCTACGTCTCCGCCACCCAGGTCTCAGCGATTGCACCTTACTCGTTGGACGGCCGCGTCAGCACTCAAATTCAAGTGGAGTATCAAGGTGTCCCGTCCTCTCCGATAACCATACGGATTGCCGGTTCCGCGCCGGGAATTTTCACGCTGGATCAGAACGGTCAGGGCGCGATTCTCAATCAGGACAACACGATCAATTCATCTACAAATGGCGCTGCAGCCGGCTCCATTATTAGCATCTATGCCACCGGCGAAGGCGCTGTGATTCCGCAGGGCATCGACGGCGTGATCATTGGCGCCACGCTCCCGATGCCACGGCTTCCTGTTACGGCGACAATTGGAGGACAACCGGCGGATATTCTTTACGCCGGTAGCGCTCCAGGATTACCGGCCGGTGCTCTGCAGGTGAACGCCCGAATCCCGGAAGGAACGGTGTCAGGTACCGCAGCGATTGTGCTCAAGATTGGCGACGCAAGCAGCCAGACCGGCGTTACGGTTGCGATTCAGTAACGCGCCTGGCGATGGCTCGCGCAAATCGAGCGGGCGCTCCGGGGTCGAGCGCGAGAAAGAGCAGCGGCTCGATCAACTCGAGCTCCATGACGATAAGCCTGCGATCCTTGGCCACCACATCGACGCGCGCGTACAGGCACTGATCCGGAGCCATCGCCACCGCCTCGGACGCCTGCTCGATCATCCAATCGGCGGCGTATACCAGCGTCTCGCTACCTCCGTATTCGTTCTGAACCCGGAAGTCTCCCTCGAGCGGCCGTTTGAGTACAGCGTGGCTAAACTCGCCGTCGAAGAAGATGAGTGAATGTTCGCCCAAGGTTCTGATTTCGGGCACAAACTCCTGCACTAGCACGGGACCTTGCCTCAGTACGGCTTCGAACCGGGCCTGATCCAAATTGGCCGAATCGAGGGTGACCGGAAAGGTCTGCCACGCGCTCGCCGAAACGACAGGTTTGACTACGGCTTCGCGCCAGCCTGGGTTTTCCAGAATGGCCGCCAGCGGCGCGGCCTGTTGGACGACGACAGTCGGGGCAATCTGGCAGCCCCGTGATTCGAGCTCGAGCAGGTACCGTTTGTCCATGTTCCACGCGAGCGTCCGCCGGGGATTCCAAACCACGTCCCGCTGGGCGATCCAGGATCGAAAGTCGTGCGGTTTCAGATGGTAGTTCCAGCACGAGCGTACGACGACGGGAAGGCCGTCCGGCTGTGAATCGGCATCCCACGGCAGGGCGATGGGTTCGATCCCGAGTTCAATCAACTCTTGCGCGGCTAATGCGTCGTCGGAGTTGATCTCCGGACCTCCGGAGTACGTGGCGAAACACACGCGTCTCATGCGCTTCGGATCATGCGTTCTTCGAGGCGCTGCTTCACTTCCGGCCACTCGGAATCGAGAATGCTGAAGTAAACAGTGTCCCGCACGCGGCCGCCGGGCGTGATGAGTTGGCGTCGAAGGATGCCCTCTTCTTTCGCGCCGATTCGGAGGATGGCGTTGCGCGATTTTTCGTTCAGCGCATCCGTCTTGAGTTCCACGCGAATGCATCCGAGTTCTTCGAATGCGTGGCGGAGCATGAGGTATTTTGCCTCCGTGTTGACCGCGCTCCTTTGCCATGGTTTGCCGATCCAGGTGGAGCCGATCTCCACGCGGCGGTGCTTCATTTCGATGTTCATGTATCGGGTAGAGCCGAGGATTTTGCCTGTTGCGCGGTCGGTTGTCGCAAACGGGAACTCCGTTCCTTTTTCACGGTTTGCGAGGGCAGCCTCAACATAGGTCTTCATGTCTTCTGGCGTTTGCATGATGTAGGGCATCCAGCGCCAGATATCTTCGTCGAGTCCGATGGCGCAGAGGGGGGCGTGATGTGCGATTGAAAGCGGCAGGAGCCGGACGTGGACTCCTTCGAGGGCAGGTAGTTGGATCATTTGTATGTATTATTATCTCCGTCAGCGGGTGTGTTACCTTCGTTCTGCAAAAATACATTTTCTTGGATGTTGCCGGTTCCACGCGCGGACCGGACGATTCCTTTTGATCGATGATCATCGCGCGTTTCTTCCGCCAATCCTCGGATTTCTTCCCTTCTGCCAGGGCTGCGTTCCGCCGACCGGCTGCAATTCTGTTTCTTGCGTCCATATGTTGTTTCTCCTGATTTGTGTATAGCAGGTGGGATTTGGAATGGCCGGGAGATTTGTTGATTATGCGGGAAATAGAGGCGAATAGCGTTGTGATCGGCCACACCGGGCTTTGTGGTATTGTAAGCGGAGCTTTTCATTAAGATTCAGAATGGATAATCGCTTCTTTGAACACCCTGTCCTCAATTCGCCTTATGCCTATCCAGTCCGCCATTGGGAACTTGACGATCAGGGCCAGCCGACGCAACGGCTGATCGAAACCCGCCGCCGAGCGGAGTTTATTACGCCAATCCCCAAGCCTAGGAAGCGGAGCGGGAAAGCTACTCAACAACAGATCGTTTTTAACGAAGGCAAGGGGCTTTCAACCGAAGAGCAGCAATATGATCCGACTTCGATCATCAATGAACTGCGGTATCACGTAGACAAGTGGCGAAACTGGCCGAATCCGAATGAGTGGCAGGTTACGCCCGAGACCGCGCGGCTTCTCCAGCATTGGCGGCATCACAAGTTCAATAGTATCCGGCCGTTCTTCTGTCAAATTGAGGCTGTGGAGACGGCTATCTGGTTGACCGAGGTGGCACCGAAAGCGGGAAAAGCGGGAAAGGGGTTTCTGGACCATCTGGCGAATGCGAATCACGATGCCAACCCGGAACTCATGCGGCTGGCGCTGAAACTGGCAACTGGCGCGGGGAAGACCACTGTGATGGCCATGATCATCGCGTG
>Ga0105240_10005170_pt1 | contig 19516 bp, 13 predicted proteins | sample KBSC54metaG_FD_80426 | JGI IMG/M metagenome (GOLD analysis project Ga0105240, IMG submission 80426) | Corn rhizosphere microbial communities from Kellogg Biological Station, Michigan, USA - KBS C5-4 metaG | ecosystem: Host-associated > Plants > Roots > Rhizosphere > Soil | place: Michigan, USA... | reverse complement strand
CTTGACGTTTCCTGGCACCCCGCCATCATTGCGAGAACGAGGAGCCACATCACTGCAGCGCCTGCTGCCGCGGTCCGCGAGATCATTTCCCGTCGTCCGAAGAGTCGTCCGCGGTCGCTTCCGCCAGCTGCGGATCCTTCTTAGCCTCGATCTCCTGAATCCAGGCTCGCATCTTCTGAGCGTACTTTTCGCCGTGTGGTGAGTACGCAATTGGCTTCAGTTCTACGACGGCTCTGTCAGGGTGGCCGTCCCGCAAATCCTGCCGCGCCTGGGCAAGCGCCAGCGGTTGGAATTGCGGCAGATTGCTGTACGCCTGCGCCAACGCATCAACGGCATTCTGACTAGGACCCTTATCCTCGTGGGCGAAGCTCAAGTAGAAAAGATACAGAGCCTGCGGGTCATTCGAATCCAGGCGATTTGCCTTCGCGGCCAATCCTCGGGCACGGCGGTCGGCCTTCAGGCGCGCAGCATGGTCGGCCTGATCGCTCTGCAGCTCCAAGGCAGCGAGATCCAACAGCGCTGCGCGGTTGTCGGGACTCGATGCAACCTGGGCCTCGAGGATGTCACGCGCCCGAGCCGCATCTCCGTAGCGAGCCTCCGCCTCCCCGAGCATAACCTGGGCATACGAGTCCCCCGCGAAGTGTTGGGCCTTGGTCCGAACCTGTTCGAGCAGCTTCTTCGCATCCCCCTCGGAGACTCCGATCTCGACGCGGACGTTCAGGAGCAGACATTCCGACTCGGCCTGGCTCAGAGACCGCAGCGTCACCTTCGGATCCTGCTTCAGCGTCGGCGAGGTCAAGCGCTTGATGGTTACTTTTCCCTTGTCGAAGTACTTGTGTAACTCCGCTCCCAACTGCGCGTCGGTCAGATTGAATGCCTTCTGCAACGCCTCCTCATGCGCAGTACCCTGAGTTCGAAGTCGCAGGTACTGTTGAAACTGATCGTGCCGGGCGGGCGTGCTGAACAAATAATGAGTCAGCAACCAGCCCTGCGCATAGAACTGGTACCAGTCCCGTTGCGGCAGGTCATCGAGCGTTGCCGTCATCAACTGTTGCGTGCTCAACCAGGACTCGTCGTGCAGCGTCGGTATCCGCGCCATCGCTACCTTGCCGATATCGGCGACCCCATCCTTGTTGAACTTGGTTGGAGCGAAATACTCTGCGAAACCTTCCTGGTACCAGATCGGATACGCGGCCGGAAAGTACTGAGCCATATAGTGATGTGAATATTCGTGATACAGGACTGTCTCGCCGTCCAGTTCAAACTCATTGTGGGCCTTTTCCCGATCCACGACCGCGATGCCGCCACTGACCCGGGATGAATAGAATCCCGCCGCCGGCCGGTGGCGTACGTCCATTTCCCGGACCACGCTATCGCTGTCGACCAGGTAGATCCGAACCTTTACAGGGGCAGGGGGTTGTTGCAGGCCGGTCATGATCCGCAGCACCCGGTCGAACCGCTCGACGCGTTGCGTGAAGTTGACCAACTCCGTTTCCGAGCCGTCGCTGTAGACAATGAAATTGTCGCTGCTGGCTTCCTTCCACGCCGCCTGCGCGGGTGCAGTGAATACGAGCAAGGGGAGGAGACAGGCATACCATCGCATGGGAATCCTTTGCCTCGCGCGCTGAGTTGATTATGTTCTATGCGGGCGATCGCAAGGCAATGCACGGATGCTAGCCCGGCCGCCTGACCCCTGTCCACGCAGGATGGATCCAACCTCCCCAAAAAGCGTCCAGGTTTGAAATGCAAAGAAACATTAAGTGCCGCTGCTTCATGCGCGCGAGCTCGGGGCGGCCGATGATCTTCAGCGATGTTTGAAACAACAGTTTCGGTGCAGGCCGCTCGGGTTGCCGTCGGTGAGCGAACGGCCGTTTCCCTGACTCAGGAATTTGCGGGGTGATTGCCCAGTCCAGTGCCGGAATGCGCGGCTGAACGCACTCACCTCCGAATAACCTAGTGCAGTTGCGACTCGAGTAATGGGCACCCCGCGACCGAGCTGCCCAACGGCTAACTCGTATCGGGTCTGCGCCACCAGATCCTGAAAAGTCATATCCCGGTCCTTGAGGCGTCGCTTGAGAGTCCAAGGTTGCAAGCCGCATTGCGCGGCGATGGCGCCGAGCTCGACCTCGCCAATCTCGAGCGTGCAGGCTATTCGATGCCGTGCAAGCGTTAAGACATCGATTCCGGGGGGCACCGCCGGCAGTTGCTTACGTAGCTCAGCTTCGAGCAGGCGCATTAGATGCTCGTCCTGCCGAGGCATGGGACAATCCAGCTCACTTCGTCGAAACACAATGCGGTTGCCGGTTTGGTCGAAGAGGGGCCGCACGCCCAGCAGCTCCTCATAGCGGGTCCGGCCGTCGGGACGCGGATGCATCAAATGAACTGCCTGGGGCGCCCAGCGGACACCCAGGCTATGCCGGAACAATCCCAAGAGCATCGCTATCGAAACTTCCGCATCCTGGCGCCGCTCCCTGATGGACCCATCGACGATGGCGTATTCCACAGCAGCCGTGCCGTCGCTGCGCCCACTCACTGCAAGATAGGTTGCCTGCTGATGTACTGGAAGATAGAGGGCGAATTTTCGCAGCGCCTGACCCAGAGTGGGCGCACTGATGGCCAGATATCCCAACAGGCCGAGCTGTTGAGGAAGAAACGCAGAGCCGAATTCCAGCCCGAAACTCGCGAGTTGCGTCCTTCGGGCCGCGACCTCGAAAACGCGGCAGTATTCTGACAGGCCAATCCGCCTCGTAGGGTCCAGGATGTCATCGTGGCGCAGCCCGGCCTCCTGCAATACTTCCGCCGGGTCGATTCCGGCAGCCGCAATCCGTTCGGCAACACCCTGGGCCGCAGCCGCCATGACGGTGGGCGATGTCCCCCTGAATGCGGTCATGTAGCTCATTCAGATTCCCCGCGGCGGGGTCAATTTGCTGTGCTGCCCCGTCAAAACACTTCCGACCGAGTCCGCTACGCTCGGCCTCATGGAATTCACCCCAGCCGGGAGCGGCTTTATGTTTCGACGCGCGAGGCAGCCAAAAACCTCAAGGCCATTTTGAGATTTGGCCGGTCTGGTTTTTTCCGGGGCGCCGTGTCATGTTGTGCCATGTTCCCGCTCGCCCGACGATTGCGGAACCTGCAACGTCTGCTCAGACGCAGGGGCGCAAGTCATGCCGAGGCGGAGGACCTGGTCCAGGAGGCGGTCCTTCGGCTTCACGCCTATACGCGTGCCGGTGGGGCAGTGCGTGACCCCAGTGGTTTTCTGGCTCGTACGGCAATGAATCTGGCGGTGGATGCGCATCGCCGTTCGCACGGCGACTTGTACGACGCGCGGCCGGTCGAGGATCTCAATCTGGTGGACTTGTCGCCCGCCCCTGAAGAAGTGGTGGCCGCCGAACAACGTTTGCAGAGAATGAAGGAAACTCTGGACCGCATCAACACGAGGACGCGTCAGGTCTTCTTTATGCACCGCCTGCAGGGTTTCAGCCATCAGGAGATCGCAGAGCAACTTCACATAAGCGTGAGCGCGGTCGAGAAGCACATTGCCAGCGCTGTGACCCTCCTCACCATTCAGCGGCAGCAGGAATGAGCGGTAACACGCACGACGAGGCGAAGATTCCGCAGGACTCCCTGGCGGAAGCCGGCGTATGGCTGGCGAGGCTCAAAGGTCCCTCGCGTGACAAAAAGCTCGAGGCAGGCTTTCGTGAATGGCTGCACGCATCGCCTATGAACGCGAGAGCTTTCGAAGCAACCACGGATGTTTGGCAGGAAGCTGCAGGGCTGCGGCGGATAGTCCCGATGGTGCCGATTCGAGGCCCTTGGTTCCTCTTTTCTCGTTCGGCCGTGGCGACTGCTGTCGCCTTCGTTGCTGTCGTTGCCGTCGCAATCGGATTCCTCCTGCCCCGAGGGATCACGACGGCCATTGGAGAACAGCGCACCGTGCGTCTCGAAGATGGAACCCATGTTGTTTTAAATACCTCGAGCCGGGTGCTCGTCAACTATGACCGGGCGCAGCGCCGGGTCGAGTTGCAGGAAGGCGAGGCGCTGTTTGAAGTGGCTGCGCAGGCGAGTCGGCCGTTCATTGTGGGGGTCAATGGTCTCGAAGTGCGCGCGTTGGGAACATCCTTCGTCGTGCGCCGCGATGCGACCGTTCTGACTGTTGTGCTCATTGACGGGAAGGTGTCGATAGCGACCGGCCGCGGCGGCCAGGAAATTACGCTCACACCCGGTGAGCGCCTCGCCATGGCCCGGGAAGGGGGCGGGATCACGGTCGATCGCCCATCGATGGATCGATCGCTTGCCTGGAGACACGGGCAGGTGAGTCTGGATGACACTCCACTGCGCGAGGCTGTGGAGGAAATGAATCGCTACAGCACACTCGAGCTACGGGTGCAGTCGGCCCGAGCCGGGGACCTGCTCGTCAATGGCCTGTTCCAGGCGGGTGACTCCAGGAGGTTTGCCGAGGCTGTTGCGCTGACCTATGGCCTGAAAGTGATTGAACAGGATGGACAGTTGGTTCTGATCGGTAACCCGACGCATTGAGCACTTGAAACGGCTCCGCCTTCGAGCACCATCGACATTCGTGGCCGCTGTGGCGGCCGGCTTGCTGGCATTCGGCGCCAGTGCCCAAACCGGCGATGACTTTGACCTTCCCGAGCAACCGCTCTCGGATTCACTGCGGGCGATTGCCAGCCGGACGCATGCCAACATCCTGTTCGATCGGGCTCTGGTCGCCGGCCGACGCGCACCTGCCTTGAAACTGCATGCAACGCTGCAACGCGCACTCGAGGAGATCTTACGCGGCACGGGTCTCAGCTACCGCGCAATCGATGACAAGACCATCACGATTGTTGCCACACCCATATCTAAACAGAGTGTTTCTCACGCTACGGCTCCGCCGGCTGCCGATGCGAGTGCATCGCGTGGTCTCGAGGAAGTGGTGGTCACCGCCGAACGACGCGCAGTAGATTCCCAGAGCGTCGCGGCATCTGTATCCGCGTTGACAGCCGCGATGCTCGATCAGTCAAAGATCTGGAATGCTGCGGATCTGCAGCGTTACATTCCGGGACTGCTGGTATCAAACAATGGCGCCTATGGCCAACCTTACCTGCGGGGTGTCGGCTCGGACATCATCAATCCGGGCGCAGATTCTCCGATCGCCGTTTTTGTCGATGGCGTGTATCAGGCACGGCAAACCGCCGCTCTGACCGATCTTTTCGATATGGATCGGGTCGAAGTATTGAAGGGGCCGCAGGGGACACTCTACGGACGCAATGCTTCCGGGGGCGCTATCAACCTGGTCACGAGCGAGCCGCAGCCGAGGTTCCAGGAGTCGGGTGACCTCTATTTCGGCAGCAACAATACCTTGCACGTGCGGGACTCGGTGAACACTCCCATCACGGATGAGGCATCGCTCAGAGTGGCAGCGCTCATTTCGCGTCGCGATGGCTACACCTTGAATCTGACCGACGGCAGCCGGATCAATGATGAAAGTGTCTGGGCCCTGCGCAGCAGGCTGAAATATGTTTTCAGTGAGCTCTGTTCGGTCATTTTCGGAATCGAATACACACACGAAAATGACTCGCGCAACAGCGCGAACAAGCTGTTGGACTCCCCCGCATTGCCCTTGCCGGTCCGCGATCTGGCGGCCCGCTTCGCCTTTCCCGCGTTGAATCTCCCCGCCGACCCTCTGCAGGTGCGGTACGACTATTTGCCTGAAATATACGTGGCCCAGCTGCGCCTGAATCTGACCGCACGCTGGCGCTGGGATACGCTCGAGTTGCTCTCGATCACCGGCTACACGCATCTCGACGATGTGGCTGTCAATGATCTCGATGCGACCGCCATCAGCTTTGCTTACGATCGCGAGTCGGACCTTTCCAAGGCGCTCTCGCAGACGCTCCAGTTCAGTGCGCCGCATTGGATGGCCGGTTTGGAATATTTCCAGGAGCAGGGCGGTCAGAATTTCGATGCGCGATTGCCGCCATTCGGCCCTCCCTCTCCGATCCCACTGGGGCCTGACTCGCCGGTGCCGGGTTTTGTCTGGGCGTCAACACTGCGAACTCTGGCCTTGGCGGGGTTTGCCGATGGCAATCTGCAACTGGCACAGAACTGGACGCTGAATGCCGGTTTTCGCTATTCGTGGGAGCAGAAAACAGCGAGCTTGCTGCAAACGGTCCTGGATCCTCGCGGAGAGCTGACCGGCGTGGCCGGGACCGCGTTCCATCCCGCACACCCCGAACGTAGCTTCAGCGCGTGGACACCCAAGTTGCGCGTCGAATATCGACCCGCGCCAGCCTTGCTCTTGTATCTGTCGGCGACGCGCGGTTTCAAATCCGGTGGTTTCAACCTGATGAACACAGGCGAAACTTTCCTGCCGGAGACGTTATGGAGTTATGAGTCCGGCCTGAAGGCTTCCTGGCTGAACAATCGGCTTCGCACCAATGCGTCCGCCTTTTACTATGATTACCGGGACCTGCAGGTCAATCAGTTCTCGGGGGTGACGAATCTCGTGACCAACGCGGCGACCTCTCGGATAAGCGGTCTCGAGTTGGAGTTGGCCGCATTGCCCACCCGCTGGTTGCAAGCGCAAATTTCGCTTGCCTGGCTGGATGCGCGCTATCGCAGCTACCTGACCAGGGATGCGAACCGACCGAACCAAACCATCGATCTGTCCGGCAACCAGATGCCCCACGCCCCGCGCGCCACCGTCACCACCAGCCTGGAATCGGAAATTCCGCTCAGACATTCAGGTACCCTGAAACTGCGCGCGGAGGCGCGCTATCAATCCTTGATGTACTTTGATCAATTTGATACACCCCAACTGGCACAGGGTGGTTACAGCCTGTTCAACGCCCATCTGCAATACATACCCGGCAATCATGCGTGGAGTCTGGAGCTCGTGGGCGAAAATCTTTCTGACAAGATCTATCGTCAAAGCGTGGTGCGCGTGGACAGCGTCTTCGGTACCGAGCTGAGTTTCGGCGCGCCGCGCACACTGGGAGTTCGGTTCGCAACTCACTTTTGAAGCGGTCCGGCAAGCCCGGCCATGCGTCGAATGACCGTGCGGGTGATCGTTTCTGTGAAGGGCTCTCGCAAGCGCAGCCCGTTTACCCACTCTGAAGCGCCCGCATGAAAGACTTCTCCAGCGCCCTTTTTGAAAGAAACAATCATCCCGCTACCTCTGCGTGCCGCTGCAATGCGACTCTCGGAGGACTCTCCATAGCGGTACTGCGCCATGCGCACAGCAGCCGAGTCGCCCACAAACAGTCGTGTCAGCGGATGTCCCTGGTCCGCTTCAACAGGAGATACCATGTTCATGGCCAGAATTTCGAGCCCCGCAGGAATGTCCTTGGAGGCTTTGGGAAAGGGCAGCCCGTCGCGAAATTCATAGTCCAAACCGTCACATTCGAAAGCAAATATGCGGGCCGATTGACCGAAGCTGTCGCCGTAGTACAAATCGGCATCCGCAAACGCCCAGTGATCCGGGCGATACACAATAAAACCACCGGTGCCGCGGGGGACCGCGCCTCCCACGCGCGCATAGATGCCGTGAACGGCCTGCAATCCGAATGTCAGGCTTCCCGGCCTCTGCGTCAGTGGATCCTCCCACATGGTTGTGGTGAATTTCGAGTCCTGGGTGGACACAACCGGGTCAGCCTGGGGCGCCAACTCCTTGTAGCAGACTTGAGTCTGCGCCTCGTCCTCGAGGCGGATCTGCCAGCCGAAGTTTCCCGCAAAGCGGGCGACGTTTCCGCCCGATTCAACCCAGGCATCAACGACATCCCGCATCCGGGAAGACCAGTATTCACAGTGGCCGACGCTCACCATGCACTGATAGCCCCGCAGCGCCTCCGGATCCCGATCGAGGTCATGTTGGGTGAGGTAATCGATGGGAATATTTTCGCGCTCGGCCCACAGCGCAAAGTTCCGGTCGTAGGTCGCCCAACCCGCGCCACCGAAGAACTTGGAGAATCCTTTACCGTATGCCCACTCAAAAGAGGCGTAGCGTGGCGTGTCCCCGATTCCCGGGACGAGCTCATCGACAATTCGCGGCGCGCCCTTGGGCAGCCAGATCAGGCCTCGCGCAAAGGGCCGGTGCAAGGATAGACGAGGCGCGAAATAGAAGCCCTCCGGAGGCTTGGCTGCGACGTAGTTGTTGATCCCGCCCCAGTCGTTATATGCAGTCCAGGTGCATGTAGACAGCACGAATGCTACCTTCGACTGAGGCGACCGCAGCGCCCGACGCACACAAACTCCATGCTCGTGTTCGACGGTCTGAGCACCGCGCCGCGCCGTTATCCGCAGAATGTAGAAGCCCGAGCGCGCCGTTTCCGGGATGGTCCAGCGCAACAGTTCCGGCCATCCGCAGCCCTCAGAATAGAAGTTTTCCGGAGTCGCACAACTGTGTGCGGGGACCGACTGAAACGTTGCGATCGGCTCAGGGTTCTGCCCGTCGCGAATGATCGTGAGATCAACCTGTTCCGCAGTCGCACTTGCGCGCACCACAACAGTTTCACCAGGCGCATAGGAGATGCGATCGGTATAGCAATACGCCTCCAGGATCGCGGGGTTTGCCTGTGCGATGTTGTAGTGAAAAATGTGCACACAATCGTGGCCTTGCTGCTGTGCCTGGAAAGTCAGGCCGTTCGGATCGATCACCACGAAATCATCAGGTTCTGTCATGTCCTCAGTGTAGGAGCGCGTGCCGCATCAGCTTGACACCGGCGTACAGGATTTTGACCGTTTGCACACCTGTCAACCCGGCGTATCGCCCGGTCAAGTACTCAGGCCGAATGAAGACTATTTTGGGTGGCTGCGGCACTTTGACTGCGGAACGAGGGTGTACCGGTGCGCTTTGCCTTGTATGTTATCTTGCTGGCCATTTCCCTACCCTCCATTGCACATGAAACTTCGAGCTGCGCCCAGCTCACCGAGATTGATTTCGCTGCAGTAGAAGACGCTCCAACCCAGCTCACCGCGGCAACCGTCACCCAAACCGCTGACGGGAGCACGGAGTTCTGTCATGTTGTGGGCTATGTCGCGCCCAACATTGGGATCGAGCTCGGGCTGCCGGCGAACTGGAATGGGAAGTTGTTCGAATCCGGATGTGCCGGCTACTGCGGCGCTACCTTCTTCAGCCTGCTCTGCGATGGCGTCATCCAGAAGGGTTACGCCTGTATCGCGTCCGATGCGGGTCACCGAGCCGATTTTTCATACGGCCTGTGGGCCTATAACAACCTGCAGGATGAGGCTAGCCTCGGTTACAGGGCTGCGCACGTAGTGGCACTGGCCGGCAAAGCCATCGTGGCTCGTCTCTACGGTTCTGAAGCCAGAAAGTCCTATTTCGCCGGATGTTCTACGGGAGGGCGACAGGCGCTGGTGGAGGCGCAGCGCTTTCCCTGGGATTTTGACGGCATCATCGCCGGTGCTCCCTCAATCAGCGTGACGGGCGTGCACATGCAGTTGTTGTGGAACCAACGCGCGATGGCCGGTCCCGGAGGTGAACCCCTCCTGAAGCCTACGGACCTCGAGTTTCTGCATGCCGCAGTGATCGCCCAATGCGACGCGAACGATGGGATCAAAGACGGTGTGATCGGAGATCCCCGCCGTTGTCACATGGATGTCGAAAGCCTGCGTTGTAAAACAAATCAAACTCATCAGTGCCTCACGCCCACCCAGATCGAGGCTGTGAGAAAGATCTATTCGGGTCCCCGAACATCCCAGGGCGAGCCGTTGCTCGCGGGGGGCGTGCTGCCGGGCTCTGAGCTCACCTGGACCGAGTGGTTTGTCGGTTGGCGGTCGTTTGCGCGCGATGAATTCCGCTTCAGCGCCTTCAGACCGAATCCCGGCCCCCGTTGGGAAAGCAAGGACTTCAATTTTGATCATGACTACCGCCGTTTTGGCGAGGCCGACACACTCTACTCGGCCAACAATCCGGATTTGCGACGCTTCAAGGCGGCCGGCGGCAAATTGCTGTCCTTTATTGGTTGGGAAGACACCGGCGGACCCGGACCTGTCATCGACTATTACGAGACCGTCGAGAAGACGATGGGAGGCCCGGTCGCTACGCGGGATTTCTTCCGTCTGTTCGTGATCCCGGGCATGGATCACTGCACCGATGGAGCCGGGCCTTTCGCAGTCGACTATCTCAACGCCCTCGAGACCTGGGTGGAGCAGGGGACAGCGCCCGAGCGGCTGATCGGAGCCCACGAAACAGTCGAACGGCCCGGCGACTGGGACAAATTCTGGGCCAAGTTTCCCTTGCCGCGGGAACGAGTCAGCTTCTCCCGACCGATCTACCCATATCCCCTGGAGGCGCGTTATAACGGCACGGGTAACCCCGATGAAGCCGCCAGCTTCCATCCGATATCACTCCACGAAAACTGATCCTGGTTTGCAGTCTCCTCATGCGTTACTTGCGGCACTGAAAATCAACGTCCGTGGTAGGAGAACTCTATTCCGTACGTCCGCGGGGCTCCAAAGAAGGCCGTTGTGCCAAACACATTGTCCACCCGGACCATGCTTTGACGGTACAGCTTGTCAGTGAGATTCTGGCAGAATAACGCTACGCTCCAATGCTCAGCCGCCTCGTAGGTGAGACGGGCATTGAACGTTGTAAATCCTCCCTGGGTGAGCTCTGGAGTATCGAACTGATCGAAGTAGACGAGCGACTGGTAGCGCGCTTCGCCCCGTACGATCAAGTGAGCGGTGGACAGCGGCAGGCCGTACTGTAAACCGGCATTGACCGTCACCTTGGGTGCCTTGGGCATGCGATTTCCGGATAGATCAATGAGTGGTCCGGTGGGATCAGCGGCATCGTGGGTAAAGTAGTCCCGATAGGTCGCATCCAGGTAGGCAATCGACAGATCCGTTTGAAGTGCCTCCGCAGGCTTCGCCAGCATCTCGATTTCCAGGCCATCGATTTTGGAGTTGGCGGCATTCGTGACCAGGTTGCTCACGCCGGAGAATTGATTGACCTGCAGATCCTTGTAGTTGTAGTAGAAAGCAGCCGCGTTGGTGCGCAATCGGTTGTCCAGCCAGGTTGCCTTCAGGCCCACCTCATAGCTCCAGATCTTCTCCGGCTGAAATTCTTCGCCGGTGTTCATCAGGTTGAAGCCGCCTGACTTGAAGCCGCGTGTGGCCGAGGCGTACATGAGGACATCCTCGACGGGGCGATACTCCAGCCGAAACTTAGGCGTCCAGGCGTTGAACGTCGCGCGGGGAAGTGCCGGTATTTGCAATGTGCCCGGAACCCCGGTCAGCACTCCAAAGGGGTCCACGAGTGTCTCGAGGAAGGTTGCTTCCTTGTGCTCGGTGGAATACCGCACTCCCGCATTCAGTGTGAGCTTCGATGACAGGGCGTAACTGCCGTCAATGAAGCCCGACGTCGCTCGCGTAGTAATCGAAGAGTCCCAGACGAAGCCGGCTCGTGGCGATCCGTATCCGAAGACCACCGGCGAGTCCGGTCCGAACAAGGGCAGTCGGGCATCGAAATTCTGACCGCCGGTTTCATGAAAGTACTCGAGCCCCGCGAGCCATTGAAACGGGCCCGGCAGCCGCGAGCTCGCCTGCAGACTCTCGTCTATCGACTTGGAATGATCTTGCTCGCGGTCATAGGAGAAGTTGATTTCCGTGCCGTCGAGGTCCAGAACCCCGGTGTTGTCGACATCGGTGTAGCCGGTCGTCGAGCGCAGTTCCACGAATGGCAGCTCCCAGGTCACGATGGCATTGGCACGGGTCTGATTGACGACCTGATTGTTGGGGAAGTCGTTTCGAACTGAGCGGGGATCGGCGGGAATCGTCGGTGTCGGATAGCCCACGACGGGCGCGAGATCGCGCACCGGCAACGGGAGATCCGGACTGTCGACGATTTTCTCGATCAGGTTGCGGGAATCATGCTCACGAGTTCGCTCGCCGGTGAGCACAATGGTGAGGTCATCCGTGGGCGTATATTTCAACTTCGCACGGACGCCCCAAAGATTCTCGTTGTCGACGCGGTTGTCGGTCTCGAGATTCCGGGAATAGCCGTCATGGCCGGTGTACATGGCGGCCAACCGGAAACCGACCTCATCGGTCACGGGCGTGTTGAGTGCGCCACGAAAGGTCATACGTGCAAAGTTTCCGACGGAAGCATCTGCGTCCGTGTAGAAACTCTTATCCGGATCGTGAGTGACAATGCTGATCGCACCGCCTGAGGCATTGCGTCCGTAGAGCGTGCCCTGTGGGCCTTTCAACACCTCGACCCGGTCAATGTCGAAAAATTCAGTGATCGCCGCATTCGGTCGCGGCTGATAGGCCCCGTCTTCGAAAACAGCCACCGGTGCATCGGTTCCGGGGTTGATGATGTCGGAGCCGACGCCACGAATATAGGGCTGTCCGTACGGACCGTTGGTGGAGACGAGCAATCCCGGCGTCCGCGTCTGCAAGCTGATCGTGTCTTCGATCCCTGAGACGGCGAGGGTCTCCGGGGTAAACGCGGAGACCGCCGCCGGCACGTCCTGCAGGTTCTGGGCGCGCTTTTGCGCTGTCACCACGATTTCTTCGAGCCCGCCCTTGTCCACGGCGGGCTCGGTTGCGACTTGCGCGATGACGGGCGCCGTGCACCCGGCCAGAGCTGTTGCAATCAGAAGACGATTCATGCCCCAGATTCCCCACATTGTTCTTTGACCACCCCGTTTTCCCACCTTCGGTCACCACGTGATTGACACGCAGGCACATTTACTTGACAGCGGTTGAATTCGCAGTCGCCCTGTCAACTTTCTGCCTCGACGCGTCAAGCACCTCAGGGCAGGTGAGCCCTAGCCTTCACGAGGTCGTTGAGTCGGATGTGCGGAGCTGTTCGGATGAGGCAACTGTCGCGTCGGGATCTGCTGGATGCCGGATTGGCAGCAACCTCTCTTGGGTCGCTGCCGACGTTGGCTCAGGCAGCAACACTGCCGGCCCGCCCGGCGCGATCAGGAGAGATTCACACTGGTGGGGCGCGCATGATCCCGATCAGCGGAAATCAGCATGTTTGGGTGAAACCCGTACTGTCCGGCCACGGCGGCATTCCGGTACTGACATTGCACGGGGGACCGGGCTTTCCCCATTTCTACTTCGAATGCTTCGAAGACTTTCTGCCTCAGGCGGGAATCTCCTACTGGTACTACGATCAATTGGGATGCGGGTTCTCGGATCAGCCCAAGGATTCGTCTCTCTGGACAATCGAGCGCTTTACCACTGAGGTCGAAGAAGTGCGCGCGGCGCTCGGCTTCGACCGTATGGTGTTGCTGGGACATTCCTGGGGCGGATTGCTTTGCCTCGAATACGCCCTGAAGTATCCCAAACGGCTCGCGGGCATGGTCGTCTCCAACATGACCGCGAGCACCGACAGCTATCTGCGCTATCTCGCGGTTCTGCGCAAACGGCTGCCGCCGGACACGTTGCGGCGTCTCGAGGAGCTGGAGGCGGCCGGCAGTTATGACTCTTCCGAGTATGAAAAGATCATGTTCGAGGAGCTCTACCCGAAATACGTATGCCGGATCAACCCTTGGCCCGAGCCTGTCGCGCGCGCGGTCAGATTCCTGGCGGAGCCTGTCTACAACGCCATTCAGGGCAAAAGCGAATTCGAAGTCACTGGCTCCATGCGCGGCTGGGACCGTTGGAATGACCTGCATCGCATCCGCGCGCCCACACTGCTGTTGGGGGGAGAGCATGACGAAATCAATCCCGATGACATGCGCGAGATGGCACGCCGGATCCCGAATGCCGCGGTCACAATTTGTGATCAGGGCAGCCATCTGGCCATGTACGACGATCAGGCGAGGTACTTTGCAGCCTTGATTCCTTTCCTGAAGCGGGTAACAGGTAAATAGTGTTCTCATTTGAATGGGAGGCTTCATGATCTCAAAGACCCGTATCGCCGCTGCCTTGCTGTCACTTGCCGGCGCTGTTCACGCGGCAGCCGCCGGCAACGATGTGTCGACGATCGCGAGCTGGCACGGCGACGGGATGTTTGAGGACTTCAGCGTGCGCACGCAGGTCTCCCCGGATGGCCGCTGGATACTGCGCACCAGTGTGGATGGCAACGAGACACTGCTGAGTTTGCCAGGCCTGCAACCTTCAGACGCCGTACTGCGTGGAGGACTGGACAGCCTCGAGCGCCTGATCTTCTGTGGATCTCAGGGATTTCTGCGGTTGGGATCCAAGGGCAACTCTCATGCATGGTTCGGACCGGGTACCGAAACCGATGCTGGGCCCGCCACGCACATTCCGGTTGAAGCAACTCCCGCCTGTTCTTCCGATGGCGCTCACGTCGCGCACTTTACTTCCTATCCCCCACGTCGGGAGCTTCCTCCGCCGACTGAGATCTATCTTGGGAGCGTACGAGGATTCAGGAAGGTCGTGTTGGGTAGTGTGGTGACAGGCGCGGTTTATTCGAATGACGGCAAAACACTTTATTCCATTGCGAGACAAGCCGATGGAGCCTCATCGATTGTTGCGATCGATGTCCAGTCCCTCAAAGTGCGCACCGTGGCCAAAGATCTGGATGCATGGCCCTTCGCCGGTGTAAACATCACCATCACGCCCGATGACTCACAGTTGATTGTGGCATTGGGTTCAATGCATAAACCCGACAACGCGCAGCGCCAGAAACCCATCGCGGATCGCTGGCTCGGCATCGCCGGGGTGGATTCGAAAACCGGTCAGCTCAGCCTCATCCGCCCGGCTGGGGGACACGACCATACAGACCCTTCCATTGCCGGAAAGGATCTGTACTGGGCCAATATCAGTGTCAATAAAGCGGTCGAAGCTCTGCCGGCGGGCGGTGGACCGTCGCACGAAATCATCAGTGGCATCGAAGGCTACCTTCCGACCTGGAGCCGCGATGGCAAGCGAGTTGCCTATGTCTTCGGGCAGTACCGGCTGGTCGATTGGGCGCTGTCACAGGATGTGGGTATCGTGGATATCGATGCGAATGCGCGGCCGACCTCAAAACCCGAAATATTCATCGAGGGCAATCATGAGGACTTTCCGGTCGATTGGTCGCCCAACGGCAAATGGATCGTCTGGCATTCGCACCGTGATCCCCACAAGGATCCAGCCTACTACGACGCTCCCGGCACTACAGATGAAATCTGGATTCGAGCGGCCGAAGATGTCAAAGCGCCGGAGCGGCAGTTGACACACGGCCTGTGGGAGACGGGGTGGGCCTATTGGTCACCCGACGGCCGCAAGGTCATCTATACGAGTTGGGATCGTAACGGTGAGCCAGGGAAGTTCTACGCCGCGGTGACGAGCGTCGACCCGGATAGTGGCCGGATTCTCAATACCGAACGCTTGAAGTTGCCGCAACAGATCCGCAGCCCGCAGGTGGCCGACTGGTCGCCCGACGGTCAGGAGATCGCGGTAGAAGATGCCTCCGGTCCCCGGGAGCGCACACTCTGGATCGTGTCTGCGAAGTTGGATTCCGCGCAGAAAGTGATTTCCTACCCCAGTGAAAGTTTCGGCGGCGTCGACTGGATGCCGGATGGCAAAACCCTGGTGTTCGCGGCCATTGACCAAGGCCACATGCAGATCTACTCGGTCTCCCGCACAGGAGCGGCCCTGAAGCGCCTGTCCGACGGCCATGGGAACCTCCTGAATCCGCGAGTATCTCCCGACGGCAAATGGATCGCATGCTCCCGCATCGACACGGTGCAAACTCTCGAGCGAATGACCTGGCATCGGTGAAGGCTGTGATCACCTCGACGTGTGATGTACGGGACAGTCGTGTGCTATGACCTCGTCGGATTCGCTTACAAGGTCTCCACGATCCCGATGATCCTGTGATGAGTGGGCGGCTTGATCGCCCTGCATGGCTCGATTTACGCGCTGGCCCTGCGCGGGCCGCTGGCCCCGCGGCGCAAAAAACTCGTCAGGTGGTTGCCCAGATCGTGCACGTCGTCTTCAATGCCATGTATGAAACTCGACTTCCGCCGGCGCATGAAGTTGAGTCCAAGCGTGTAAAGCCCCGGCACGGCCACGACTCCGCCGTCATGTTGGAGCAGTCCCTTGCGATCGAGAGCGGGTACATGCAGCCACCCGTAGTCAGGTCGGAACCCGCTGGCCCAGATCACGGTGCCGATGCGGTTGCGTGCCAGATCCAGGCTCAATCTGGGCTCCTGTGCAACTCGAGTTGCAGCGTATCGTTCCGACTCGCCATGTGCGACACCTGGGCGATTCAGCTCAATCCAGGCATCGATCCGGTCGAGAAGTCTCGTCAGCTTGAGATCCGCCAGTGCGCAATGATTGTGGAGCGACCCCGAGAACTGTGCCTTGCCGTCGTTGACACCGACGAGTCGACCGACGATCTCAACGCCCCGCTCGAGAAGCGCGTTGATGTCCAGCGTGTTTCTTTCGGGTGTGCCGATCAACTGCGGTGAGGGCACGCGCCGGGCCCGAACAATGTCGTCAACAGCGTCGTATCGCTCGTCGAGAACACCGATAGCATCCAGCCACCATTGAATGTCCATGCCGCGGTACATGCGTGGCATACGCACATGCTCACCGACAGCAAGAGTCACTTGCCTTCCGGATCGATGGATCTCATCGGCAAGCTGCAGACCTGTTGCCGATGCGCCGATGATCAGGACGCCGCGGTCATCGAGCTGGCGCGGATTGCGATACTCCTTGGGTGTCACGGTCTGGATCGAAGCTGGAAGCTGGGCTGCCAGGGCAGGCACCGCCGGTACATTGTGCGCGCCACTTGCGATGACCACACAACGGCAACGCCAGGTGCTGCGGTCTGTGACAACTCGAAAGTCTCCATCGTCCATGGCCGTGACCGAGATTACTTTCGTGCCTGTTCGCACCGGCGCGCCGATCAACGTTGCATAAGTGTCTATGAACGCAGCCACCTGCTGCGCTGACATGAAGCCGTCCTGATCGGCACCAGAGTATTTGTAACCAGGCAGGCGGCTCTGCCAATTCGGAGTCAGCAGTCGAAGTGAGTCCCAACGTTCGTGGCGCCAGGAATTGGCGACCTCCCCGCGCTCGAGAACGACATGGTCGATGGCGCGCCGGGAAAGAAATCGACTCATCGCCAGCCCGGCATGGCCGGCGCCGACGACCACCACGTCGACGGTGCCAGCGCGGCCAGTGGGCAGCGTAATGGGATGAATCATCGGACCTCAACCGCGACGTTGGTTGTGTTCGTGACGACGTCGAACACCGCTGAGCGGCGCTGCGACTGCGCGACCAGCGCTGCGATATCCTCCTTGGATGCGTCGGCGTCGATATTGAACACAACCTTGATGCCGTTGAATCCGTTACGGACATCGCTGTCGATTCCAAGGATTCCCTTCAGGTCCATGCCCGCTTCGACCGTTGCCTCGACTGAACGGAGTTGGATGCCGCGATTCTGTGCTACTGCTGCAATGCCGGCAGTGAGGCAGGACGCCAGACCTATGAGTACGTACTCGACAGGCGTCGCACCCTTGTCTTCAGCGGCGAAGACCTCGGGATGGTCTGCGTCGTAGGTGAATTCGGTTTTATGTGCCTGCTCTGCACCCAGGCCGAAAAAGCTCCTGACTGTTGACCGGCTGTGCGTTCCGCTCATCCAGTTGCAGGTGGCGCGCCACTTGAATTGTGCGGCGTTTGGGGCGTCGGTGAGTGCTTGGCGAGCAGCGAGCAGGTGCTCGACGTTAACGCCGTTGTCGACTTTGGTTGCGGTCGCATTCATTTGACTTCTCTCATGTCGGTAAGGCCGGTGGATTACCGGAATGAATGCAGTTTTGCGGCCGCTCGTTAGACCCAGCGTGTGAGCTGCCGTGGAATTTGAGGCGACGAACGTGGATTAAAGCGGGGAGATCGCCTGGAGTGACCACACAGAATCAGCGGGGAGTCCTGCCTCGCGTTGGATGATGCGAACCGATTCTGTGTCGGGCGCCTGATAGAAACAGAGCATGCGCTTGCGGTCGGCCGAAAAGAAAGAGCGCGAGTATTTGACCCGGTGTATCTGCAGGCATCCACGGGCCGCCTTGGCAACGGCGTGCACTTCCTCAAAGGTCACGGGATCCTTGAAGGATCGTTCGACCAAGGCGTTCGGAACAGGCGGCTCGGACTCTTCCTGATGGACCGTACCGGACCAGAGAAACCGTGTATCTGCACCCGACTGGCGCAGAGCGATCCGGATCGATTCCGCATCGGCCGCGGTAAACCAGCAGACGAGCGTGTGGCCGTCCTTCGACAAGAAACTTCCGCGCCACTGCACTTTGTGCAGGAGGTGACACCATTCGTCGTCCCGGACATGGCCGCGAACCTCGTCAACTGACACCGGCTGCTCGAACCTGCGTTGCAGAAACATGTGAGTCGACATGGTGCTCAACCTCGAGACATTCCAAGTGCCGCCGCCCGATCCCGGGCCCAAACCGCCACCGGCGCTCTCTCGAGGCGGGCCAGCGCCGCGAGATGGTTTTCAAAACCTGACTTGTCGAGCGAGGTCCTGCATGCACTTGCCAAGGCAACATGGGCAAGCATTGTCTCGGTAGCGCGGTCGAGTGCTTCGGCATATTCCAGCGCTTCACTGGCGTTTGCGGCCGCGCGCGCGGGGTGTCCACGCTCCAGATCCAATAGCGCAGCTCGAGTCAGAATATAGGCGAGCCGATGTTTTGCGTCGGCGATCCGGAGCTGTTTGAGAGCTGCTTCCAGCGGCTCGAATTCGCCGGTGAGCGCGTAGTTGCACAAAGAATCGAGAGCGCAGGCGAACGGATGCTCGCTGCCGTCTCGCAACTTTTCGCCGAGCTCAATCAAAACGGCGCAATGCACGCGGGCGCAATCAGGGCGCGCCCGCTCGAACTCGATCATGGCGAGATACTCATTTGCCTGAAACTCGCTGATCCGATCGCCGCAGGAGCGTGCCAATGTGCGCGCCTCCCGAAAGCGCTCCGTTGCCTCCACCAATTTATTCTCGTGGAACCTCAGCATGCCCAGCGCTGCGGGAATGGCGGGATGGCTGATCTTCTGACGCGCAGCGAGAGCCTGAGCTTCCAGGAGCATCGCGTCAGCCTGGGGTAGATCGCGTTCCAACATCGCCAGGCAGCGAGCAGCCTCCGCCATACCTACTACATGTTCTTCCGCGCTGCCGCTGCGAGCTACCCGTTCCGCTTGCAATATGCCTTCCCGGGCCGTCGTCCAATGGCCATGCATCCAATGTAGATAACTCGCCATGTAATAACCCAACCGGGCGTGTGACAGCGCGTTGTGATCCAGTGCCTGCTCTGCCAGAGCGGCGCACTCTTGCGCTGCTTTCTCCCAATCACCGGTTGGCGCGGCTGACAACATGACCTCGCGCAGCTCGAGCGTCAGACAAATGCGCTCGGTGGCGGGCAGCGTTCCGACCCACTGAAGACCTCTTTGGGCTAAAGACATCGCCTCTTCATTCGCGAAAAAGCGTAGGCAGAGGCGTCCGGCGAGTACCATTGCTCGCGCAGCGAGGCCGGCGTCCCCACTTTGCGCGGCATGGTGCGCCAAGCCCGCAGCGCGTTCTGAATCGAGCGCG
>Ga0105240_10005169_pt1 | contig 19516 bp, 19 predicted proteins | sample KBSC54metaG_FD_80426 | JGI IMG/M metagenome (GOLD analysis project Ga0105240, IMG submission 80426) | Corn rhizosphere microbial communities from Kellogg Biological Station, Michigan, USA - KBS C5-4 metaG | ecosystem: Host-associated > Plants > Roots > Rhizosphere > Soil | place: Michigan, USA... | reverse complement strand
GTTGCGTGTTAAGCGACGCAATATTGGTATTAATGACTGATGCCATGTTAATTCTCCTAAGATTTGAGGCCGATAAATCCGAGTTTCAGTGCTTAACTTTGGTTTTTACCTAAAGCCTCAGGCTTTCAAACCGCTGTTGTTAGCTATATCGGACGGTATCGGAAAAAGTTTAATGTTTATCGCAAAAAAATTTTTCCAATGCTGTCCGACCTAAAACTGCGTGCTTCTATACGTCAAGCAAATCTTATTTCGACGCTATTTGCGAAAACTTTAGTAGGTATTTCTGGAAAAGTTCCAGTTTTGATGCGCAAGGCGGCGGCGGGGGACGACGGTGGGGCGTTTTTTGAGACTTGCCGCATCGGGGCGATGCGGCAAGTCTTTGATTAGGCAGCTGTTTTCTTCTTTTCTTGTGCCAGGATTGCCAATTCCGAAGCGACTTTGCTGATAACTGTCGGCCAGTCGTTGCGGGTTTGCTGCCGGAACAAACGCATGCTCGGATACCAGGGCGAGTCTTCCCGATCGTTCAGCCAGCGCCAGTCCGGCGTGTGGGCCAGCAATGTCCAGGTCGGTCGGCCCAGTGCGCCGGCCAAGTGGACCACTGAGGTATCGACGCTGATAATCAGGTCCAGATTGGCCATCGCCGCGGCTGTATCGGCAAAGTCGTTAAAGGCGTCGCCTATATTGTATACGGGCAGTTCTTTGGGAAGCTTGGCCAGCTCCGGCGTGGCAAGTCCTTTCTGGATGGAGAAGAACTGGACGCCAGGGGTATTGAAGAGGGGCGCGAACGTCTCAAGCGGAATCGAACGTTTCCGGTCATTGCCGTGTTCCGGGTTGCCGGCCCAGACGAAGCCGACACGCAGATCGCTGGTGTTGCCGGCAAGCATGTCCATTTTGTCTTTCCAGCTTCTGATGTCCTGCGGATCGGCGGACAAATAGAATGGATAGGACGGAATATCTTCGACGTGGTCAGTGCCGAGGGCATGCGGCAGACTCATCAACACATAAGCGCAGTCGCACTTGGGCAACGGATCGTTCTCGCGCACCAGCGTCACCTGATCGGACACGCTGCGGAACAGGCGAGCGAGCGGGTCCTTGACGTGCAGGGCCACGCGGGCGCCTTGCTCCAGCAGTTTGTGGACGTAGCGGACGAACTGGATGCTGTCGCCGAAGCCTTGTTCGTGCATCAGCAGGATGTATTTGCCCTTGAGCGAGGATTTGCCGTCCCATTTCGGGATCAGTCCGAAAAGCTTGTGGATCAGTTTGTAGACGTAGCGACGCTCTTTGACTTCCAGGCGGCTCTCGTGATTGGCCCAGCCGTCTTTCAGGTCGCCAGCCAATAGTTGCCCAAGTGCAAGATTGTGTTGCGCCGTCAGATAGTTGGGCTTAAGCGCGAGCGCATCCTTGAAATATTGCAACGAAGATACCGTCTCGCCGTAGTCGTACATCGTTGCGCCGATGTTGTTGAGCGTTATGGGGTGTTTGGGATCGACCTCAAGCGCCCTGTGGAACAGCGCCATGGCTTCTTCGTAGCGATCCTGATGGGAAAACAGGCTTGAGGCGAGTTTCGTATAGCTGTTCGGATCCTTTGGCGCCAGTTCAATGACACGCTGGTAGTGTTCGTTGGCTTTGTCGTATTCCTTTTGCTTGATGTACGTATCGGCTATCTTGTTTTGCGCATAGATGTCGGTCGGGTCGAGCAGCAGGGCGGTTTTGTGGCATTCCAGGGCATCCTTGAGCATGTCCATTTCCTGGAAGGCGATGCCCAGATTGGTATGTGCCGGAGCGAAATTGATTTGCAGTTGCAAGGACTTGAAAAGGACACTGACGGCTTCTTTGTATTGCTTTGCATCGATCAGGGCCTTGCCCAGATGGGACAGCGGCCCTGGCGCATCCGGATTGCGTTTGACGGCGTCCTCGAAGTAGGCGATCGAGGCATTCGGATCGTTCTTTTCGTGCAAGGCGTTGGCCAGGCCGATGCGTGCATCTTTGTTCTCGCTGTTGAGCTTGATGGCTTCTTCATAGAGCGCGATGGCGTCATCGATCCTGTCTTGATTGAGGACGGAGGTCGCCAAGTTGGCAACGTATTCGGAATTTTTCGGGTCTGCCGCCACGGCTTTGCGTAGGGCGGCCTCCGCCGTGACATAGTCATTTTTATGCATGGCGATCAAGCCCCAGGCATGATTGGCATAGACAAGATTCGGCGCGCGCTTGAGCACCTGGGCGCACAGCACTTTTGCCTCGTCGACCTTGTGATCGTCCAGCAAGCTCAGGCATTCTCTTACGGCCAGGAGATCTTTGACATTGGGTTGAGCGCTCTTGTTGGCGGGCTTGTTGCTGCTACGCGTTGACATTGTGATCCTTGCCGAAATAAGTAGTTGTGCTGCTTTGAGAGCGGAAGAGCGTCCTGCAATGCTTTTTCCGGACGCAATAAGCTGTGCATATCATATGATGCAATTCCGGTTTCGATCTTGCAAACAGACGTAAAAAAAGCCCGCGATTTAGCGGGCTTTATCTGGGTGCTGTTTGCAACTGGATCAATTCCAGCTGCGCAGCAAGCCCACGGCCAGGCCTTCGAGGGCGAAGTTTTCTTCTTCGGAAGAGAGCTTGATCACCTTGAAGTCGGGATTTTCCGGCAGCAATTCAATCAGCGAGCCGGTCTTGCGATAGCGCTTGACCGTCACGTCGTCGCCGATTCGCGCCACGACGATCTGGCCATTGCGCGCCTGATCGGCTTTCTTCACCGCCAGCAGATCGCCATCCAGAATGCCGGCGTCGCGCATCGACATGCCGCGCACCTTCAGCAAATAGTCCGGTTTGGCGGAAAACAGCGCAGGGTCGACATTGTAATTGCTCTCAATGTGTTCCTGCGCCAGGATCGGCGAGCCGGCTGCGACGCGGCCGACCAGCGGCAGCGACAACTGCATGAGTGCCGGGTGGGGCAGCGCCATCTGGCGGCCGGGGCTGCCGGGCGCGCCGTCGCGCAGACGGATGCCGCGCGAGGTCCCTGGCGAAATCTCGATGGCGCCCTTGCGTGCGAGCGCCTGCAAATGCTCTTCGGCGGCGTTGGCGGAACGGAAGCCGAGCTCATTGGCGATCTCTGCGCGCGTCGGCGGGAAGCCGGTGTTTTCGATGGCGTCTTTGATCAGATTGAGAATCTGTTCCTGGCGAGCGGTCAGTTTGAGCATGTCGGCTTTCGGGGAAGTTATGCTGGTTGCATAAACAGTCTGTATTTTTATACAGTTATAAAGCAGTGTCAATCTGCAATATTGAAATCATGTCATCGGCAATTTTTTGATCTGTGGACGCGTTTCCACGGCAAATGCCTGAAAGCATTGAGGTTTTTGGCATTCTGGTATATGATTGCGGGCTTTCCTCTTCCCACACTCGTCTTGACGCCGAGGTGGGCGATTTGTTAATCAGTCCATAAAGGAGTCTACATGCGTCATTATGAAATCGTATTTATCGTCCATCCGGACCAAAGCGAGCAAGTTCCAGCGATGATCGAGCGTTACAAGGGCATCGTTACTGCACGCGGCGGCAAGATTCACCGTGTCGAAGATTGGGGCCGCCGTCAATTGGCGTACCAAATCCAAAAACTGGCAAAAGCGCACTACGTTTGCCTGAATATCGAAGTTGACGGCGAAACTCTGGCCGAAATCGAAACCGGCTTCAAGTTCAACGATGCAGTGTTGCGTCACCTGACAGTCAAGTTGAAGAAGGCCGAAACCGGTCCTTCGCCAATCCTGAAGGCTGTCCAGAAGGAAGACGCAGCAAAGAGCAATCGCGCAGAAGCACCTGCTGCTTAATTGCTGAGTTTTGCGATAGAAAAGCACCTGGGAGCGTGAATCAATTTCAGTTTGTCGCCAGCATCGCCGAACGTGACGTCATACGTTACACCCCGGCAGGCATCCCGGTAGTGACTGCAAAGTTGCAGCACCAATCGGAACAAACGGAAGCGGGCATCAAGAGGTTGGTCGAGTTTGAAATCACTGCATTTGCTGCAGGCGAAATTTCAGGCCGGCTTAATCGGGCCGGTCTCGGCGAGATGCTCAAATTCACCGGTTTCATGGCGCGCAGGAATCGCAACAGCAAGAGCCTCGTGTTTCACATCGTTGATTTTGAATCTGTAGTTTAGAACCACTCAATTTTTAGATATCAGGAGCCGCAAAATGGCATTCGGTAAAAAGTTCGATAAAAGCAAGTTGAAGCAAAAACGCCAACAGCAAAACCCGCTGTTCAAGCGCAAAAAATTCTGCCGTTTCACAGCCGCAGGTGTTGAGCAAGTCGATTACAAAGACGTCGACACCCTGAAGGATTTCGTGCAAGAAAACGGCAAGATCATGCCAGCACGTCTGACCGGCACCAAGGCACACTATCAGCGTCAAGTTGACACTGCGATCAAGCGCGCACGCTACCTCGCGTTGCTGCCATACACAGATCTGCACAACGCGTAATTGACGACGAGATATAGGAGAAAAACATGCAAGTCATTCTGTTGGAAAAAGTCGTTAATCTCGGTGGTCTGGGCGAAGTCGTCCGCGTCAAGGACGGTTACGCACGTAACTTCCTGATCCCGCAACGCATGGCGCGCCGCGCCACAACAGCCGCTATCGCTGAATTCGAAGCGAAGCGCGCCGAGTTGGAAAAAGCCGCCGCTGAAAAGCTGGCAGCAGCACAAGCCCAAGGCGAAAAGCTGACCGGCCTGACAGTCAAGATCACCCAGAAGTCCGGCGTTGACGGTCGTCTGTTCGGTTCCGTGACCAACTTTGACATCGCTGATGCGCTGACAAAGCAAGGTTTCCCGGTCGAAAAGGCGCAGGTTCGTCTGCCGCAAGGTCCTCTGAAGATCGTTGGCGATCACTCCGTTTCGGTTGCTCTGCACACCGACGTCGTGGTTGACGTGACTGTTGCTGTTGCGGGCGACCACGCGTAATTCATTACGCCAAGTCGTTCCATCTGTTTTGATAAAGAAGCCGGGTTCGCCTGGCTTTTTTATTTTGCTGGTCCCGCGCATGATGCCGGGACCGACGCAAGTCTGACCGTAGTTTGTAAAACCGCCGGCTAATCTGCCGCCACACCTGTAGCGACTACTCTTAGCAGGTATAATGCGCGCCATGAACGCATCTCCCGATCCGCAACTAGAATCCCTGCGCGTCCCGCCGCACTCCATCGAAGCCGAGCAATCCGTCCTTGGCGGCTTGCTGCTCGATAACGCCGCATGGGACCGTATCGCCGACTTCGTCAGCGCAGAAGATTTTTATCGCTACGATCACCGCATCATCTTCCAGCACATCGTCAAGCTGATCAACGAAACCAAGCCGGCGGACGTGATCACTGTCTACGAAGCGATGTCCACCAGCGGCAAGGCCGAAGAGGTTGGCGGCCTGAGCTATCTCAATGCGCTGGCGCAAAACACGCCCTCGGCGGCGAATATCCGCCGCTACGCAGAAATCGTGCGCGACCGGGGTATCCTGCGCAAGCTGATCACGGTGTCCGACGAAATTTCCGGCAACGCCTTCCATCCGCAAGGCAAGAACGTCAAGCAGATGCTCGACGAAGCGGAATCCAAGATTTTCGCCATCGCGGAAGAGGGCTCGCGCGGCTCGCAGGGCTTCCTGTCGATCCAGCCGCTGCTGACTCAGGTGGTCGAGCGCATCGACGAACTATACAACCGCGACAGCACCAGCGATATCACCGGCGTGCCGACCGGCTTCATCGATCTCGACAAGATGACTTCCGGTTTGCAGCCGGGCGACCTGATCATTGTCGCCGGTCGCCCCTCCATGGGTAAAACAGCGTTTTCCATCAACATCGGTGAAAACGTTGCCATCGACAGCGGTTTGCCGGTTGCGGTGTTCTCTATGGAAATGGGTGGCGCCCAGCTCGCGATGCGTATGCTCGGTTCGGTCGGCCGTCTCGACCAGCATCGCTTGCGCACCGGCCGCCTGATCGACGAGGACTGGCCGCGCCTGACGCACGCGATCCAGAAGATGAACGACGCGCAGTTCTACATCGATGAAACACCAGCCTTGAGCCCGATCGAATTGCGCGCGCGCTCGCGTCGCCTGGCGCGCCAATGCGGCAAGCTCGGCCTGATCATCATCGACTACCTGCAACTGATGTCAGGCAACGGTGGCGGCAACAGCGGCGAAAACCGCGCCTCCGAAATTTCCGAAATTTCACGGAGCCTGAAGGGCCTGGCCAAGGAACTCAATTGCCCGGTGATCGCCTTGTCGCAGTTGAACCGCGCGCTGGAGCAACGTCCCAACAAGCGTCCCGTGATGTCCGACTTGCGTGAATCCGGCGCCATCGAGCAGGATGCCGACGTGATTTTGTTCATCTACCGTGACGAAGTTTACAATCCCGATTCACCGGACAAAGGCACCGCCGAAATTATCATCGGCAAGCAGCGTAACGGTCCGATCGGCAGTATCCGCCTTGCGTTCCTGGGGCAATTTACCAAGTACGACAACTATGTCGGCAGTCTGGCGTCGCCTTACGGCGGCGACTGACGCGGCGCAGTTCATCGCTCAGCCCCGGGCTGTGCGGACAATGCAGGCCGCCTCCCTGGCGGCTCATGTTGTGTAAGTGAAGCACTAATTATTCATAAGAGAGTGGAACATGTTTGGACGCCTGATGCCCACCGAGGGCAAGTTTTTTGATCTGTTCAACCAGCACGCAGAGCTGGGTGTGAAATGCGCCAAGGAAATGGTCGCATTGATGACCAATTTCGACGACCTGGAAATTCGCGTGCATGCGATCGAGACCCTGGAAAAGCAGGCGGACAAAGTCACTCACAACACGATCGAGCTACTGCACAAGACCTTCATCACACCACTGGACCGTGACGACATCCATCAACTGATCACCCGCATGGACGACATCCTCGACCTGCTGGAAGATGGCGCACAGACCATTTCGCTGTACGACATCAAGGCCATCACGCCGGAAGCCAAGCGCCTCGCCGAACTGTGCCTGGCCTGTGCCGAGAAGGTGAAAGCAGCCGTCGGCCTGCTGCACAACATGGATAACTCGCGCCAGATCCTCGCCATCTGCGAAGAGATCGACCGTTTTGAATCGGACGCCGATCATGTCATGCGTGCCGCTATGTCCAAGCTGTTCCGCGACGAGCCGGACGTACGCAACCTGATCAAGCTCAAAGCCATCTACGAAATCCTGGAAACCGTTACCGATCGTTGCGAAGACGTCGCCAACATCATTGAAGGCATCATCGTCGAAAACGCCTGACCTTCGCCATTGACTGCGCCGGCGCTCGACACTGGCGCCGTCACGGTGCGATGTTGCCGCTGCTTCTCAAGATAACGGTTTATCCATGCATACAGTTCAAATTAGTTTTCATATTCTTGCCTTGCTGATCGTCCTGGCGCTGCTGTTCGATTTCATGAACGGTTTCCATGACGCCGCAAATGCAATTGCGACGGTGGTTTCCACCGGCGTGCTGCGTCCACAGACCGCGGTGGCGATGGCGGCTTTCTTCAATCTGGCCGCGGTGTTCGTTTTTCATCAGTTGCACGTCGCCGCTTCGGTGGGCAAGGGCACCATTGACCCCGCCGTAGTCGACCACGTGGTGGTGTTCGGCGCGTTGATCGGCGCGATTTTCTGGAATCTGGTGACCTGGTACTACGGCATTCCCTCGTCTTCGTCGCACGCCCTGATCGGCGGCCTGGTCGGCGCTGCGGTGGCCAAGGCCGGCACCGGTTCGCTGGTGGCTTCAGGCCTGATCAAGATCGTCATCTTCATCGTGCTGTCGCCTTTGCTGGGTTTCATCCTGGGGTCCATCATGATGCTGCTGGTGTCATGGATTTTCGTGCGCTCGACACCGCGCAAGGTCGACGGCTGGTTCCGCCGCGCGCAGTTGGTGTCGGCATCGATGTACAGTCTCGGCCATGGCGGCAATGATGCGCAGAAGACCATCGGCATCATCTGGATGCTGTTGATTGCATCGGGCAATTCCGGAGCCGACAATCCGCCGATGTGGGTGATCATCAGCTGCTATTGCGCCATCAGCCTGGGCACCCTGTTCGGCGGCTGGCGCATCGTCAAGACCATGGGCCAGAAGATCACCAAGCTCAAGCCGGTTGGCGGTTTCTGCGCCGAAACAGGCGGTGCCATCACACTGTTCATTGCCACCGCCATGGGCGTGCCGGTCTCGACCACGCACACCATCACCGGCGCGATCGTCGGCGTCGGCGCGTCGCACAAGATGTCGGCGGTGCGCTGGGGCGTCGCGGGCAATATCGTGTGGGCATGGATCTTCACGATTCCGGCTTCCGCTTTCGTCGCTGCGATCGCCTGGTGGATTGGCATGCACATCCTGTAATCGAACGCGCTCTGCAGCAAATAAAAAAGCCACCTCACGGTGGCTTTTTTATTTGCTGCATGCTTCTGCTTCGATACTGCCTTACAGGACGTCGCTGGCGTGATCCGCCAGACGCGAACGCTCGCCGCGCGCCAGCGTGACGTGGCCGCTGTGCGACCAGCCCTTGAAACGATCAACGACGTAGGTCAGGCCGCTGGAACCTTCGGTCAGGTAAGGCGTGTCGATCTGCGCGATGTTGCCGAGGCAGACGATCTTGGTGCCCGGACCTGCGCGGGTGACCAAAGTCTTCATCTGTTTCGGCGTCAGGTTCTGCGCTTCGTCGATGATCAGGAACTTGTTGACGAAGGTACGACCGCGCATGAAGTTCAGCGACTTGATCTTGATGCGCGAGCGAATCAGGTCTTGCGTTGCCGCGCGGCCCCATTCGCCGGCGTCGCCGTCGGACTTGTTCAACACTTCCAGGTTATCGTCGAAAGCGCCCATCCACGGCCCCATCTTTTCTTCCTCGGTGCCAGGCAAGAAACCGATATCCTCGCCCACCGGCACAGTGACGCGGGTGACGATGATTTCGTTGTAGTTCTTGGTTTCAAGGACTTGCGCCAGACCTGCCGCCAGGGCGAGCAAGGTCTTGCCGGTACCGGCCTGGCCCAGCAGCGTGACGAAGTCGCACTCCGGATTCATCAGCAGGTTCAGCGCGAAGTTCTGCTCACGGTTGCGGGCCGTGATGCCCCACACGCTGTTCTTGGTGTGGCCGTAGTCGCGCAAGGTCTGCAGGACCGCCGTCTTGCCGTTGATTTGCGTGACCTGGCCGTAGAAGGCCGGTTCACCGTTCTTCGGTTCGATGAAGACGAACTGGTTCATCAACATCGAGGGTACGTGCGGACCGGTCACACGATAATAGGTGTAGCTGGTGCCGTGCTTGTTTTCCTGCCACGACTCCATGCCCTTGCCATGCTTGTTCCAGAAATCGTCCGGCAGTTGCTGGATGCCCGAATACAGCAGATCGGTATCTTCCAGCACATGGTCGTTGAAGTAATCTTCCGCAGGCAAACCGATGGCGCGCGCCTTGATGCGCATGTTGATGTCTTTCGACACCAACACGACCGGGCGGTCCGGGTATTGCTGATCGAGTGCGCGTACCACGCCGAGAATCTGATTGTCTGCTTTGCCTTCCGGCAGGCCATCCGGCAGCTTGGCGTTCTGCAGCTTGGTCTGGAAGAACAGGCGGCCCTTGGCGTCCTTGTTGCCCAGCTTGGACAGCGGGATGCCGAGGTCGATGGCGTCTTCGGCAATGTCGCTGACCAGTGCATCGAGCGAGCGCGAGATCTGGCGCGCGTTGCGGGCGACTTCCGACATGCCCTTCTTGTGGTTGTCGAGTTCTTCCAACGTGATCATCGGCAGATAGATGTCGTGTTCCTCGAAGCGGAACAGCGAAGTCGGATCATGCATGAGCACATTGGTGTCGAGTACGAACAGTTTCGACACGCCGAGCTTGTCGGCAATACGGCTGGTGGTCGACTTGGCGCGCGATTCCAGCACCTTGGGTGTGGCCGCGCGCGGCTTTTCGACCGGGCTCTTGCCGATGATCTTGGCTTGCGGCTGCGGCGCCGCCTTGGCGACCGGAGCAGTAACAGGCGCCGCAATCGGTGCAGCAGGTTCTACCAATGCGATATGGGGTTTGACGGTTTTACCGCGTTCGGCCTTCGGATAATCTTTGGGCGCCAATAAGGCAGCTGGTTTACTCGGCAGTTTGGGCAGGGGCATCAGAACCTCGGTAGTGAAGGGAAGAAAAATGCCGCTTTGTCAGAGCGTACAAGTACTGCTGGAGGTGCAACAACGAACGACTGCCGCTAATAAAACCCTTCTTGGTACAGGCATGCGCCGTCGACGGACGCAGGAAAAGAGGAAGGAGGGCTTGATTAGTGGAAGAGGGGAAAGCGGCGGACAAGGCAGTATGACCACTGCCGTCGGGACAGGCGCAGCGTGTTGCCGGTACTTTGTCCGCAGCGCAAATTCGCAAAGTAAAAAAGCCGTTTTGGCAGGTTCGGGACCTGATCCAAAAACGGCTTCCAAAAAACGGTTTTCTGTTTGAATTCAAAGGCTTATCTAAATTGACCGCAACTTTCGGCTGGCGGCTGCAACATGACTCTAGAGATCGATCCTGCTGCCGCTCGGGGAAACGTATGTCGTTGTGGGACTAACGTTTCTTAAGCAATTGTCTTCACAAAACTGAGCACCTCGTCGACATGCGATGGTACTTTTACTCCACGCCATTCTTTCACCAATGTGCCCGATCCGTCAATCACAAACGTGCTGCGTTCGACGCCGCGGACTTTTTTGCCGTACATGTTCTTCATTTTCATGACGTCGAACATGATGCACAGCGTTTCGTCAGGATCGGAAATCAATTCGAAGGGCATGTCCAGTTTGGCCTTGAAACCTTCATGCGACTTCAGGCTGTCGCGGCTGATGCCGAAGATTTCGGTATTGTGCTTCTGGAATTCCGGATAGCTTTCGCGGAACTGGATGCCCTCGGTGGTACAGCCCGGTGTATTGTCTTTTGGATAAAAGTACAGCACCAGTTTCTTGCCTTTGTAGTCCGACAGCGCGAAGGTCTTGCCGCTGGTCATTGCTGCGGAAAATTCCGGTACGGTCTTGTTCAGTATGGATGGTGTGTCGTCAGTCAAAATAGCGTCCCGAGGTAAGTGTTGGTGTTGTGTCGTCGAGAATCGTGCGATGTTGCGCGTGCATGCCGCTTATGCCGCCTGCAGAATCATGTCGCCCGAACGTCCCGGCAATTCGCCCCATGCGATGGGCAGGATTGGCAGGACGTCGTCTTTCACGGTCTGGTAGTACTCGCCCATCGAGACAAGATCGTAGCCTTGTGCGCGCCAGCCGAGCAGCAATTGCTCGAAGATGGGGGCAAGTTTCTGCCCTTCAAGTTCGGCGTGCAAGGTAAAGACGTGGTCGCGGCGTTGTTCGGTCAGTCGCAACAGCATAGCGGCGACATTTGACGCGTCCATGACAATACCGTTGACGGTGCGGCCGAGCAGCTCGTCCAGGGTGGGCAGCGTAGTGGGCAACTGCACGCACGACAACGTTTTTCCATCGGCAGAGAGGCGATGCGGGCCGGCGGCGATATCCTGCAGTGAACCATCTTCGTTGAGCACCGCGCGGCCGTCCGAGGAATAAGCGATGCCGAATTCATCGAGCTGGGCAAAAGCATAGTCGTTCATCTGCCAGCCGGCGGCGCCGTGCGTCACGGGTGCGTGGCCGAAGATGTCATGAAAGCGCGCGTACGCACGCTGCATGGTCTCCCGCGTCCAGGCGGCATCGCGCGTGCGGACATGGTCTTGCCAGACGCGGTGATCCCAGGTGTGGATGCCGCATTCGAAGCCGGCGTCGCGCACCGTGCGCATGTAATTTGCACAGGTCTTGCCGATGTCCGGCGCCGGCAGCAGCGTGCCGTACATCAGGGTCTTGATGCCGTAATGCTCCACCACCGAGGTACGCGACACCTTGCTGAAAAAACCGGGGCGGAATACTTGCTTGAGCGCCCAGCCGGTGTGATCTGGCCCGAGCGAAAACAGGAAGGTTGCATTGGCGTCGTGACGCAGCAGTTGCCGGACCAGATTGGGCACGCCTTCGCGGGTGCCGCGATACGTGTCGGCGTCGATTTTGAGAGTGATCTGGGGCAAGGTTGCTTGCTTTCTTGAAGGAGGGCGTGGCGTCGTCGACGGTCATGCTTTTGTCGTGACGGCAGCGCACGGGATCCGATTGCCTGATAAGCAAATTGTGGCACGAAAGGCGCAGCGAATAAACCCATTTTGAGGATTCATTCGTATTTTCCTGAGTGCCGCCGCAGCGGCGGCTGGCGGTGCGGGGATGGCCATGCAAGCGCGAAAAAAAATCCGCCCGGAAAGGGCGGATCGGTTTGCCGTGCGAGATTCAGATCGGGGATTAGTCGACCAATGCCCGGGCTTCGGCAACCTGGCCGCGATATGCGTCGAAAATATTGCGCAGCGTATCGGCCATCGTGAAGGTCGGCTTCCAGTTCAGTTCTTCACAGGTGTTGGTGATCTTCGGCACGCGGTTCTGCACGTCCTGATAACCCTTGCCGTAGTAAGCGGTGGAAGTGGTTTCCACCAGTTTGACCTGCTTGGCCGAATCGGCGTATTCCGGATACTCGGCGGCCAGTTTCAGCATCATGTCGGCCAGATCCTTGATCGAGTAGTTGTTGGTCGGGTTGCCGATGTTGTAGATCTTGCCGGTGGCGACGCCGCCTTCGTTGGCGATAATCTTCATCAGCGCATCGATGCCGTCGTCGATATAGGTGAAAGCGCGCTTTTGCTGGCCGCCGTCGACCAGCGAAATGTTTTCGCCGCGCACGATGTGACCGAAGAACTGGGTCACCACGCGCGAGCTGCCTTCCTTCGGCGTATGGATCGAATCCAGGCCGGCGCCGATCCAGTTGAACGGACGGAACAGCGTGAAGTTCAGGTTGTCTTCCATGCCGTAGCCCCAGATCACGCGATCCATCAGTTGCTTGGAGCAGGAGTAGATCCAGCGCGGCTTGTTGATCGGGCCACAGATCAGTTCGGATTCTTCGGAATCGAATTCGTCGTCATGGCACATGCCATAGACTTCCGAGGTCGACGGGAACACCAGATGCTTGCCGTACTTGGCGGCAGCACGCACGATCGGCAGGTTGGCTTCGAAGTCCAGTTCGAACACGCGCAGCGGCTTGTTGACGTAGGTCGACGGTGTCGCGATCGCGACCAGCGGCAGGATCACGTCGCATTTCTTGACGTGGTACTCGACCCATTCCTTGTTGATGGTGATGTCGCCTTCGAAGAAGTGCATGCGCGACTTGTATTCTTCGTTGTCCAGGATGTCGGTGATGCGATCGGTCATCATGTCCATGCCATAGACGTGCCAGTCAGTGGTTTCCAGGATGCGCTTGGACAGATGGTGGCCGATGAAGCCGTTGACGCCGAGAATGAGGACTTTTTTCATAATAATTGGACGGCTTAAACAGCCATGTATTTCAGATAATTGTTAAGAGAGACGTCCTGATCGTTGATCTGGATGCCCAGGATTTGCAGATAGTTGCCGTCGCCGCAGCGAGCGTAGAGGCGGCCGCCTTCAAAGAACTTGTCTTGCGTGCCATGCGACCTCTCCAGCGTTGGACGGGCCGAAGCCGGCACCAATCGCGTTCTCACCAGCGTGATTTTATCACCTGCGATTTCCTCGAAGGCGCCGGGATAGGGGGGCGCGACCGTGCGGACCAGATTATGCACGTGTTGGGCGGGTTTTTTCCAGTCGATCCGCCCGTCTTCCGGCTTGCGGCCGCCGAAGTAGCTGCCTTTGGTCAGATCGTTGGGCAGCTTTGGTGTGCGTCCGGCCAGCATCAGCGGCAGCACCCGCCACAGGGTTTGCTCGGCGGCAACCACGACCTTGCCGAAAACCTCGAAAGCGGTGTCGTCCGGCAGGATCGGCACGGCGGTCTGGGCGACGATGGCACCGGCATCCGGCTTGGCGGCCATTTCATGCAGGGTAGCGCCGGTTTCGGTCTCGCCGTGCAGCACCGCCCAATTGATCGGCACGCGGCCGCGGTATTTCGGTAGCAGTGAGCCGTGCATGTTATAGGCGCCGTGTTTGGCCAAAGCCAGCAGGTTCACCGGCAGCATGTGACGATAATAGAAGCTGAAGATGAAATCCGGCTGTGCGGCCTGCACTTGCGTGAGCAGTTGCGGCGACTTCGGATCTTCCGGCGTGATGTAAGGAATGCCGTATTCGCGGCATACGCCGGCGACCGAATTGAACCAGATGTTCTCGGTCGCGCTGTCTTCGTGCGTCACCACCAGCGCTACCTTCACGCCGCGCGCGAGCAGCACCTTCAGGCAGCGTACGCCGACGTCGTGATAGGCAAAGACGACCGCGTTCATGAGCTCTGCTTGTCCTGGTCGTAAGACTGTTCAAGCATTGCCTGGACCACGTAGCGCGGACGTGCACGCACTTGCAGGTAGATGCGGCCGATGTATTCACCCAGCAAGCCGATGCCGAACAGGATCACGCCGATCAGGAAGAACGTAATCGCGAACAGCGTGAACACGCCTTGCACTTCGGCGCCCAGGATGAAGCGGCGGATCACCATCAGGATGAACAGCGCCGCCGAAGCGAACGACAGGCCGATGCCGAGCAGCGAAAAGAATTGCAGCGGCACCAGCGAGAAACCGGTGACCAGGTCGAAATTCAGGCGGATCAGGCTGTACAGCGAATACTTCGATTCGCCGGCGGCGCGTTCTTCATGCTCGACAATGATTTCCGTCGGCTTGCGCGCAAAGGTGTACGCCAGCGCCGGCACGAAGGTATTGACTTCGCGGCATTGGTTGATCAGGTCGATGACGTTGCGGCCGTAGGCGCGCAGCATGTTGCCCTGATCGGTCATTTTGATGTGGGTGATCTTTTCACGCAGGCGGTTCATGGCCTTGGAGGCGAGGGTGCGCCACGCTGAATCCTGGCGCTGGCGGCGGATCGAGCCGACGTAATCGTAGCCCTCGCGAATCTTGGCGACCAGGTTGCCGATTTCTTCCGGCGGGTTCTGCAGGTCGGCATCGAGCGTGATGACGATGTCGCCGCGGGTTGCGTCGAACCCGGCCAGGATGGCCATATGCTGGCCGTAATTGCCGTTGAACAGGACCACGCGGGTAACGTCCGGGCGCAGGCGATACTGATCGGCCAGGATGGCGGCAGACCTGTCGCGGCTGCCGTCGTTGACGTAAATGATTTCGTAGGGCATGCCGAGGGCGTCCAGCGCCGGATAGAGGCGATCGAACAGCTTGGCGAGGCCGGATTCCTCGTTATAGACGGGAATGACGACGGAAATTTCTGGTTTCATCAAAGCCTGGAATGAAAAATTGCTGTACTGAAAGCATTACTGTAAACCATGTAATGCAAGCCGCATACCATGCACGGCTTGTGGCCGCTTCGGGCAATCATGCCGCCGGCGTTGCCTGGCGGACAAGGATGCACCCGGTCAACTTAGGCGAGCACGGATTTTACCGCGCCGACTGCGCGCTCGACATCTTCTTTACTCATTGCAGTAAACATCGGCAGCGACACGATCAGGCGGCCGACGCGCTCCGCGATCGGGAACATGCCTTCCTTGAAGCCGCGGTCGCGGTACAGCTTGAGCAGGTGGATCGGCGGGTAGTGGTAGCCGATGCCGATCTGGCGCTCCATCATCTTTTCCATGAACGCGGCGCGCGTGATGCGCTCCGGCAAGACCAGCTGGAACATGTGCCAGTTGGAGTTCTCGAAGTCGGCCACCGGCAACTGAGCACCGCTTTGCGCTTCGAATTCCGGACCGAATACGTCGAAGTAATGCTTCGCCAGGCTGCGGCGCTTTTCGGTGATCGCGTCGATATGGGCAAATTGGCCCAGGCCGATTGCTGCCGCGATGTCGGTCATATTGAACTTGCCGCCCAGCACGTCGACTTCGAGGCCGTCGAAGCCGCTGCGGGTAACGCCCTGCAGGCGGTATTTCTCCGCCAGGCGCGCTTCATCGGGATTGTTGACAACCAGGCAACCGCCTTCGGAGCTCGTGACGTTCTTGTTGGCCTGGAAACTGAACGAAACGAAGTCGCCGAACGCGCCGATGCGCTTGCCTTTCCAGGTCGAACCGAGCGCCTGGGCGGCGTCTTCGATCACGCGCAGGTTGTGCTTTTTGGCGATCGCGTACAGGCGGTCCATGTCAACCGGCAGACCGGACAGATAGACCGGGATCACGGCTTTGGTGCGCGGCGTGATGGCGGCTTCCAGTTTGTCCAGATCGATGTTGCGGGTGATTGGATCGATGTCGGCAAAGACAGGGGTGGCGCCGGTTTCGATGATGACGTTGGCGGTGGCGACCCACGAAATCGGCGTCGTGATGACTTCGTCGCCGGCGCCGATGCCGGCAATACGCAGAGCGATTTCCATGGTGCAGGTGCCGGAGTTGAACGTGCGCACGATGCGGCCGTCCAGATAGTCGGACAAGGCCTTTTCGAATGCCTGGACCTTGGGGCCGCTGGTGATCCAGCCGGAACGCAGAACATCGGCGACGGCGGCGATGGTGGGTTCGTCTATGGTGGGTTTGGAGAACGGCAGGAAAGGTTGAGTCGGCAGAGTCATGGGTGCTCGCAATAATCTGGGGTAGTGAATTCAGTCGGCTGCGCCAGCGATCATGTCGCCTGCGCAAGCCGCATATTGTAAATCAGCCAAGTCGGCGCAATCAGCTTCTTGTCAGCAGGATAACGCCGACGATGATCACGCCGATGGCCAGCAGGCGCTGCGCCGATACCACTTCGCCGAGGAAATACCAGGCGCCGACGGCATTGATGATGTAGCCCAGCGACAGCAGCGGATAGGCGATCGTCACGTCCACCCGCGACAGTCCAATGATCCACACGCCGACAGAAACGACATAGCAGGTCAGGCCGCCGATGATCGGCAATTGCGTGGCCAGCTTGATGCCGGTGGAGAACCAGTTCTCGGCCGTCAGGTGGATCGCGCCGACGGCGTTGGTGCCGGCCTTGAGCAGCAACTGCGCGACGGCGTTGAGGCAGATGCCGACGAAGATGAAACCGAAGGTGGTGAGGTTCATGGTGCGGCCTTCGGATTCTTTTCGATTACGTCGGGATTGTTCGCCACGATCACGCGGCGCGGATCCTGGCCGATCAGGCGCATCGGGATGCCGCGCTGCTTCAGGTCGGCATAGACCGACGGATCCATGATGGCGATATCTTTCTTGCCGGCAGTGTGATCCGCGACCCACTGCGCCACGAACGCGTCGATGGTCGGCAGCCACAGTTGCGGCTCCTGCTTCAGGCCGAATTCCATTTCATCGGCATGGCGCACCAGTGTCATCGTGCGCTGCAGATAGAAGGGCAGGGCTTGCTCGTAACGGCCGACCAGGTACATCGGCGTTTCTGGGGTCAGTTCCGCCTGCAGTGCGGGAACGTAATCGATGCCGGCCGAATAGCGGCCCTGCGGGTCGTGGCCCAGCATCAGTAATTGTCCGCTGAAGAAGGTCGCAACGGCCAAGAACACCACCGCCAGGTCCTTTTGCGAGCGCGCAAAGCGGATCGCCAGCACGGCGCCGACGAAGGCGACGATGGTCGCGGCATAAATCCACGGCACGTGGGCGGTCACCAGCGGCAGCGAGTAAGCGTCTTTGGCCAGCGAGGGTACGCGCGGGATGAAGGCCATGGCAATGGCGCAGGGCACGGCGACGACCGAGGCCGACCAGACGATCGCCTTGAACGACGCACGCTCCAGGTAGCCGGCGATCAGCAGCGCCAGCGTCGGGAAGATCGGCAGGATGTAGGACGGCAGCTTCGAGCCGGAAATGCTGAAGAACACGAAAATGAACACCGACCAGATCAACAGCATCTTGCGCGGCTGGAACTTGCCGTTGGTCAGGCTGTTGAAGCTGCTGCTGCCCTGGTCTTCGCGCAGTCCATGCAGCAGGCTTTGCACGAATACACCCAACCACGGCAGGATGCCGAGCAGCAAAATCGGGATGAAGTAATACCAGGGACCGGTGCGGCTGTGGATCTTCGTCGTGAAGCGCTGGAAGTGTTCGTGGATGAAGAAGAATTGCGGGAATTCCGGATTCTTCAGCGACACCAGCACGAACCACGGTGTAGTGATGACGAAGAACAGGATCAGGCCCTTGATCAGGTGCAGCCGTTTCCAGATCGCCCAGTCGCGCGAGAAGATCGTGTACAGCACCAGCACCGCGCCCGGCAGCACGATGCCGATCAGCCCCTTGGACAGGACTGCCAGCGCCATCCCGGCCCAGCACAGCAACATCCAGTTGCGCTGCTCGTCGCGATTGGCGTCGTTGCGTTGCGCCAGCAGCAGGGCGCAGATGCTCAGCGTCATCATTCCGGCCAGGCCCATGTCCAGCGAGTTGATGTGGCCCATGCCGGCCCAGAAGAAGCTGGAACCCAGCACTAGGGGGGCGTAGAACGCTACGCGGGCATTGAACACGCGACGGCCTGTGTAGGCCACCAGGCCGATGCCGAACAGGCCGCACAGGCCGGTCCACAGGCGCGCCTGCCATTCACCGAGGCCGAACAGCTCGAAGGTGACGGCATTCATCCAGGTTTGCAGCGGCGGTTTTTCGAAATACTTGATGCCGTTCAGGCGGGTGGTGATCCAGTCCTGGGTGGCGACCATTTCACGCGCCATTTCGGCGTAGCGGCCTTCGTCGGTTGGCACCAGGGTGCGCGCGCCGAGCATGTAGAACCAGATCAGCAGGAAAAAGATAAGCAGCGTCCAGACGAACGCTTTGGATTTGTACAAGTCGCGCATCGCGGCGAGGTCCTTAAGCTGGTTTTGGTTCGAGAATCAATGCCAGCGCCACTTTGCGGCCTTCTGCCATGAGAATGTTGTACGTGCGGCAAGCCGCCTGGTTGTCCATGCATTCGACGCCGATGCGGCGCGCCGTCAGGACCGCGGTCAGCTTCGGATGGACAAAACGCTGGCGCGCTCCGGTGCCGAGGATCACGACATCGGGCTGGGTCGCGTCGATCTGGTCGAAATGCTCGGTGGTCAATGCGTCGAACGACGTCACCGGCCAGGGCGCCGGCGGGGTTTCCGGCAGCACGATCAGGCTCTGCTCGAAGCGGATCGCATTGAGCTCGACGCCGATGTCGTCGTAGGAGGAAACGGTCTGGTATTGCTGGGTTTCTGTGGAATGGAGCTTCATGGCGCGCAGTGCCAAAATGCCGCCGGCGGAGGGTCAGCCCGGGCTATTTTCGGCAATAAGGTCTTAAAGTGCTGCATTGTAGCGTTTTCCGGTTCGGGACTATGTTTTATTCATTGATAAAATGGAAGGCTTTCGGCAAAATGGCCGGTTCCGGCGGCTCCGCCGGGCAGGCCGAGCAAGCGTATCAGGCTCATTCAAAGGATTAGTACCGTGCGACCGATTCAAAAATCGAAAAAACTGGCGGATGTCTGCTACGACATCCGTGGCCCCGTGCTGGAAAAAGCGCGGCAAATGGAGGAAGAAGGCCACAAGATCATCAAGCTGAACATCGGCAACCTGGCCGCCTTCGGTTTCGATGCGCCCGATGAAATCGTGCAGGACATGATCCGCAACATGGGCAACGCCTCCGGCTACAC
>Ga0105240_10005168_pt1 | contig 19518 bp, 14 predicted proteins | sample KBSC54metaG_FD_80426 | JGI IMG/M metagenome (GOLD analysis project Ga0105240, IMG submission 80426) | Corn rhizosphere microbial communities from Kellogg Biological Station, Michigan, USA - KBS C5-4 metaG | ecosystem: Host-associated > Plants > Roots > Rhizosphere > Soil | place: Michigan, USA... | reverse complement strand
TCACGCTCGACCTCGAGCTGCGCCTGCGCGTCCATGCCGCAACCACCGCGCTCGCTGCATTGGCGCTGCCCGGCATCCTCGACATCGTGCCCGGCATCCGCTCCTTTCAGGTCCATATCGACGGCGTCCGTCTCAAGCAGGACGGGCTGATCGAGCGGTTGACCGCGATCGAGGATCAGCTCGGCGAGCTCAACGATTTCACGATCCCGTCGCGCATCGTCCATCTGCCGTTGAGCTGGGACGACCCCGCGATCCACCAGACGATCGAGCGCTACATGGCGGTGGTGCGCGACGATGCCCCTTGGTGCCCGGACAATATCGAATTCATCCGCCGCGCGAACGGGTTGGCCAGCGCCGAAGAAGTCCACCGCATCATCTTCGACGCGAGCTATCTCGTCTACGGCCTCGGCGATGTCTATCTCGGTGCGCCGGTCGCGACGCCGATCGACCCGCGCCACCGCCTCGTCACGACCAAATATAACCCCGCGCGCACCTGGACACCCCCCAACGTCGTCGGGATCGGCGGCGCCTATATGTGCATCTACGGGATGGAAGGTCCGGGCGGCTATCAGCTGTTCGGCCGCACGATCCAGGTATGGAACACCTATCGCCAGACCGGGCCCTTCTCCGACAAGCCCTGGCTGCTGCGCTTCTTCGACCAGATCCGCTTCTTCCCGGTCAGCCATGAGGAATTGACCGAGTGGCGCCGCGACTTCCCGCTTGGCCGGCGCGACATCCAGATCGAGGAGACCGAATTCCGGCTTGCCGACTATCGCGCCTTTCTTGCCGAAAACTCGGTGTCGATCACCGAATTCGAGACGCATCGCAATGCCGCCTTCGCCGCCGAGCGCGCGGATTGGGAACGGCGCGGCGAATTCGATCGCGTCGCCAGCCTGAGCGAAGATGGCGATGACACGCCCGCTGACGCCATCGCCCTTCCCGACGGTGCCGACCTGGTCGAAGCCCCCTTCGGCGGCAGCGTGTGGAAGCTGATGAAGGCTCCCGGCGACAGCGTGACGGCGGGCGAGACGATCGCGGTGCTCGAAGCGATGAAGATGGAATTCCCCGTCCTCAGCCCTGCCGCCGGCACCGTCGCCGCACTTTACGTCGCGGAGCGGCAGACGGTGTCGCCGGGCGCACCGGTGATGGCGCTGGTCCGCGCGTGACCCTGCTCGATCGGCTGTCGGTATCCGCGATTGCCGCCGACGTTGCGGCGGGCCGCCGTAGCGCCGCGGAGGTGATGGACGACGTGCTGGAACGCCTCGCTTGCTATGACGCGATCCAGCCCGCTGTCTGGATTTCCCGCTTCGATGCCGAAACGCTCCGCGCAGCCGCAGCCGCGGTCGATACGCGCGTTGCGGCGGGGGAGGCGCTGCCGCTCGCTGGCGTGCCGTTCGCGGTGAAGGACAATATCGATCTTCTCGGGCTCGATACGACCGCCGCCTGCCCCGCTTTCGCTTACGCCCCCGGCCGCTCGGCAACGGTGGTGGAAAGACTGGTCGCCGCGGGCGCGATCCCCGTCGGCAAGACCAATCTCGATCAGTTCGCCACCGGCCTCAACGGCACGCGCAGTCCCTATGGCATCCCGCGCAATGCCTATAACCGCGCCTGGGTGAGCGGCGGATCCAGCTCCGGTTCCGCGGTGGCGGTGGCGGCCGGGCTGGTCGCCTTCGCGCTCGGCACCGATACTGCCGGGTCGGGCCGCGTGCCCGCCGCCTTCAACCATCTGGTCGGCCTCAAGCCAACGCGCGGACGCTGGAGCGGCCGCGGCCTCGTGCCCGCCTGCCGCACGCTCGACTGCATCACCGTCTTTGCCAGCACCGCGGACGAGGCGGGGCTGATCGACGCAATCACCGCCGGCTTCGATCCCGAGGACGCCCTGTCCCGCACGATTGCCGACACTCCACGCGCGTGCCGCCGCATCGGCATCCCCCGCCCGGATCAGCGTCGCTGGTTCGGCGATATCGAATCCGACTTCCTTTACCAGCGGGCGCTGGATGGCCTCGACGCCGAGCTGGTCGAGATCGATCTGGAACCGCTCAACGAGGCGGCCCGCTTGCTCTATGACGGCCCCTGGGTCGCCGAACGGACCGCGGCGCTCGGCGCTTTGCTCGACGACGATCCGGGTGCGATCCATCCCGTGGTGCGGGAAATCGTCGCCCAGGGCAAAAGCTACAGCGCGGTCGACGCGTTCGAGGGCGTTTACCGCCTCGCGGAACTCGCCCATATCGCCGAACAAATGTGGGCGCAGATCGATCTGTTCGCGCTGCCGACCGCGCCCACGTCCTATCGCGTCGACGAGATGCTCGCCGCGCCGATCGCGCTCAATGCCAGCCTCGGCGCCTATACCAATTTCGTGAACCTGCTCGACATGGCCGCGATCGCGGTGCCGGCGGGCACCTACCAGAGCGCGGTCGGTTTCGGCGTGACCCTGATGGGTCCGGCCGGCACCGACCGCGCGCTGATCGAGGCCGCGAATCTGCTTTTTCCCGCGCCGGCATCTCCGCCGCCGCTCGATCTGGAGGGACGGATGGAACGTGTGAAGCTGGCTGTCGTCGGCGCGCATCTCAAGGACATGCCGCTGCACTGGCAGCTCACGTCGCGCGAAGCCCGCTTCGTCCGGGCCGCGAAGACGGCGCCGGTCTATCGCCTCTATGCGATGGCGGACAGCGTTCCGCCGAAGCCCGCGCTCGTGCATAGCGGCGAGGGTGCGCCAATCGCGCTCGAAATCTACGAGCTGGATATGGCGGCTTTCGGCAGCTTCGTCGCCGAGGTTCCACCCCCGCTCGCCATCGGCACGGTCGCGCTGGAAGATGGCAGCCTGGTCAAGGGTTTCGTCGCCGAACCGCGCGCCATCATCGACGCGGAGGATATTACCGATCTCGGCGGATGGCGGGCCTATATCTCAAGATAAGCCCGCTCAACCGGCCATCAGAAGGCCGGCGTCCAATGCGGACCAAGCGGGTGTCCTGCGACGTCGGCGATATTCACCCGTTGCCCGACGGAATAGTTTACCCAAAAGGGATAAAGCAGGTTGAGCTTTTCGCCCGCCCGCACCTCAAACCGAACATTGATCAATGTCATGAAGCGGCCACCAAGGACCTTCTGACATGTATGTTCCTGGGCAGAAGCGGCAACCAAACGCACTATCTTCACGAAGACCAGGTTTGTCACTTTATCGACCACGAGCATGAAACACCTGTTCGGTTGGTTTTCGATTTGCCGCCACTTGAAGCTCAAGCGCCTCGCTGACGTTCACGCGCAGGCGATACATCAGCTCGGCGGCTTGGGCGGGCGGGGATAGACGATGAAATCGGCATGCCGATCGATCGCCGGCATCGGCCCGGCTTTATCTACCGCATCCTTCAACTCGCCGATCGCGGCGGGAGGCAGCGGCAGCGGATGTTCCGAGGGGTGCGTAGCTGCCCGCATCGGATAATCCTGCCCTGGACTTGTGGTCATCTCGATATGTGCGCCGAGCAGGGCTCGAACCGGATGGGTCTGCGCGAACCTTGCCAGCCGATCGGCGCTCGCCTGGAATTCGGCGAACCGGTCGAGCGGCACGTAGAGCCGTCCGGGGTAGAGCATATCGCCGGACAACAGCAATTGCGTCCGGCCGTCATAGACCATGATGTGGGCGGGCTCGTGACCCGGTGTCGGGATGATATAGAGAATGCGCCCGCCCAGATCGAAGCGCACTTCGCTCCGCGGCCAATCCGGAATGTGAAAGAAGGCCGCGACCTGTTCGGGTGCGAGGCCGACGATTTCGGTATCGGCCCGATCCCGGAACTCGTCATCGCCCGCATGATGATCCCCGTGGCCATGCGAATGGGCAATGACGAGGTGGATGGCATGACCGCCATGTTTCGCCTGCCATTCGCCGATCAGCCGTTCAATCGTGGGGCGGATCCTGAGCCCGCCCGCGCCGGTATCGAGCAGTAGCGCGCTGTCCTGGCCGAACAGGAGATAAAGGAAAGGCGCTTCGAAGTTGGTCTCGACCGACTGGCGGATGACGAAGGTATCGCCATCGATTGCCTGAACCTGGGTCTCCGGCTCGTTCGGTGTCGTTCCGTCGATCCAATGCGTGAATTCGGGCGGCTTCGATAAAGCCGGGGTCGTGCTCAGCAGCGTCAAGGCAGCGACAGCGGCAAGGCCGCGGCGGAGGATTGCCATGCGACCGCCGCTGCGTCTCACCGTTGCAAGCTTGACCATGCCGCCTCCACCCAACCAGCGCCTGTCGTAAAGGCGCCATCGCCAGCCGGTGAGCCTCCCGAAGCCGGGAACCGGCAGGAGACACACCTCGGCGCCGGTTACGTCGTCTGCGCGCTTCGGCGGGAAAGCCATACGTCCGATGACGTATGACGCTGTCGGGGTGAGGCCGGATAGCTTGAGCCGAGACTCGGTGGAGTGGCGACAAGATGGACGGAGTTCGCGTCGGCAACAGGGTGATCGGGGCGCAATCCCCAGTAACGATCGGATGGGAGAATATCCCCAAGGTGCAAGGCGGCCCGATCAAGCGGTTCGTCTTCACCTGGTTCCAGCCCACGATGCTCTTCGGGCTGCTCGCTTTCTGGTATTATGCGCCCAATTCCATCGCGACCGCATCGACCGCCATCGGCATCGGCATCGGTTTCCGGGTGCTGCTGTTTGCGCTCGAATGGGTGAATCCGCGCTACGAGAGCTGGCGCCTCACCTGGAAGGAGATGGTCGTCGACCTGTTCTATGTCGGGCTGGGCTATACGATACTTCGCATCGTCGACAACTATATCGGCAGCGACGTCATGGTCAAAGCCGTCCAGGGCCATTTCCACTGGGACAGCTTCAAATGGTTCACGGGCCTGCCATTATTGCTCCAGGCCTTCCTGATCGCGTTCATCTTCGATTTCGGCCAATATTGGATGCATCGCGGGATGCATAATTGGTACCCGCTGTGGCTGCCCCATTCGGTGCACCATTACATCACGCAATTGAACGTCAACAAAGGCGCGGTGGGCAATCCGGTGGAGCTGTTCCTGATCGGGCTCGGCCTCGGCGGCTTTTTCGACTTCGTGCCGCGCGCCTTCCTGCTCGCGGGTGCCTTCGGCATGGCGATAGGGGCCTACCAGCATATCAATGTGCGGTTCGATTCGCCGCGATGGTGGCGGTTCCTGTTCAACACGACCGAACATCACAGCCTCCACCATTCGCAGGACTTCGAGGCGACCCGAAGCAATTATTCGGGAAACTTCATCTTCATCGACCGCATGTTCGGCACCTGCATCGACGGCGAGGCCGAATTGCTGGGCATGGAAGGCGGCCGCCGCATGTCGATCCCCGAGCAGATGACCTATCCCTTCACCGAAGCCTGGAAGACGCTGAAGGAAAAGTTCGGGCGCGGATCTGCGGTGGTTCCGGCCGAGTGAGCCGGAAGCGCTTCGCGGGCGGGAGCCTCGCTTGACGCTCCGCCATGCCTGGGAATGGACCGCCATGCTTGACGCGGTGCCGGCCCTGCCGTCCCGGGCGGGACACACGCCACTCTCAGAAGGATTTCGCGTGAACCTGCGTTTGATCGACTGGATCTGGCATATAAGGGGCAGCCTGGCGCTCGCTCCCGGACAATCGAGCGACGACGCATTCGACCGGCTCGACCCCCTGTTCAGCCAGACCGGCACCGGCCATGACCGGGCGGGCGATACGCTGACTTTCCAGAAGAAGGACCCGGGGGCGCAGGACAAGTTGTCGGTGTTCGATCGCGGCGTGCTCCGGATCGAAAGGGATGCGGCCGGGCCGGTGCTACGCTATCATCTGGTCAGCCGGATTTTGTTGTTCTGTTTCGTCGCCCCCCTGTTGTTCCTGGCCTTCGCGCAGCTCACACTCACCCTGGCTAAGTTCCAGAAACCGCCGACCGAAGCCACGGCGGCGTCCGGGAAAACCGCCGGCGCGGCCCCAAAAAAACCTGGCGATAAAGCCGCCGTCAAAGCGGCGGATGTGCCGATGAACCCGATCGACAAATTCTTGGGCGCGCCCGCGCCCGAAAAGCCGAAGAAAGATGGCGAGGACAAACCGGGAAGACGCAACAAGAAGCCATCGGCCACACCCGCGTACGTGTTCGCCGCGTTCTTCGCCATTCTCTATGTCATCGGCAGAATCCTTGAAGACAGGCTGGTCAAACGGCTGTTTGAGAAGAAATTGGCGGGCTCGTAATCCGGGTTGCTCGCCGCCTCATCGTTACGAACCCGACGATGCCCAGCGTTAGAGGTGAAAACCCGGCTTGAGGCACTTTGGGTATGGCCACGAAGTCGAAACGTTTCCTCGTGACTAGGCCTTATGTTCCTGGCACACCTCGGCCATACAATGTAAATACTGTTCCAGTAACAAGATTACCCGTAGAAATTTTTAACGTTAGCGTAGTTATGGCGGATGTATTATTCCATTTCCATTCCAGGATACTGCGAAAAAAGTTATTTGAGTCTTCATACTGATTTTCAGACATAGCGTTCTTTCGCCAGGAGTTGCTCGAGTAATTCGGAAACTGAGCAATAATTTGAGCTGCGGTGCCCGCATTTGGCACGTTGGCCCCTGGGAATGTGCCAATTCTGGGGACCGTCACCCTGCCGGTTCCAAATTGATTCCAGGTCCAATTGCGGTAATCGGCGTCGGTGAAATCCGTGTTGGCATAGCAAGCCAGATCCTGCGCGGGGCTCACACTTTGCCCCGATATAACCAGCACAAGATCCCGAAAATACTGAGGGATATTTGAGAAAGTGATTGTGGAACTGGTGCCGTCCGCAGTCTGTGTCGCAATAACGTCCGAAGCGCCCCCGCCTCCACTACCATTAGAGGCGGCTGTGATACGCCCTTTGGAGTCGACCGTAATATTCGCGCTGGCGTAGGATCCAGCTGTCACACCCGTATTTGTCAGCGCAGTTGCAGTGCCGCCCGATGTCGTGACATCGCCGGTCAGATTGCCACCGGTGATCGATCCGGCACCCGAGAATACCGGAATCGAGCCAACCGCAGGCGCCCCCGTGGTCGTCACCGCTTGCTGCGCGCAATTCGCGATGGCGCTGAAATTATCCATGATCTTAGATGCGTCCGCCGCTTGACCATTAACGATCAGGTTGGGGACTGCGCACGTTGTGGCTCTTGCCGCAGGCGCCACTACTAGCCCGGTGAGGAGAGCGGATGCGATTGAGATTCGAACTGCCGTGCCCATTTTTGAAGTCCTACTATCTGTGGGTTAACCTATCGCTCGCCTCACTAGATAATTGTCAGGCTGTTCTGCTATGCAATGTTAGTGTCAGCGGAACTAGGCTCCTAGGATTTTATTATTCTACGCGATATTTTGCATAAGCTATATTAGACAAATTATTTCCATCTACTTGGATGTATATACCTACTCCATTCACAGATAACGGAACATTGGAGTAGCTGTCGCTCGCGAACTTCACGGAGACGGGGCCGAATACGGCGCCCTCCACCGCATTTGTGGTACCAGTTGACCCGACCCAAATCGTTAAGCCAATCTCCACAGTTCCCGATGACGAGTAATAGGATGACCCGCCAGCCAGAAGACCAGCGGATCCTGTTGCATTAGAATATCGGTAGAGCACCGCATTATTGTCACCCTGCTGGGCTATTTGATAACAGGACTGCCCATCTGGGGACAGCGATATAGACATAGCAGATCCGGCCGAGTGCTTGACCGCAATCAGTATTTCAATTTTGTGATGAGTAGACAGATCAGGGGTTTGATCTGCCTTAAAGACGGTGGCGCTGCCCCATCGCGTTGAGGCGGGGGTACCAAAGGTAAGATTGATCCAATCGGATCCACCTCCGCTAGGGGTGCCGGCAGCCGCGTACGTGAGGCGCCCTTTGGAATCGACGTTGATGGTCGCATTTGTGTATAATCCGGAGACCACGCCCGTATTTGATAAGGCGGTAGCGGTGCCGCCTGATGTCGTGACATCGCCGGTCAGATTGCCGCCGGTGATTGATCCGGCACCTGAGAACACCGGAATTGCGCCGGTGGTAGGCGCCCCCGTGGTCGTCACCGCTTGCTGCGCGCAGGTGGCCACAGCGTTAATATTGTCCATTACCTTGGAGGCGTCTGCGACCTGCCCGTTGGTGATGGCGTTTGGTACGGTGCAAGGCCCGGCCATGGCCGGCGCGGCCGCCACGCCGATGATGAACAGAAGAAGTAATGGGACTCGTAACCTGAAATTCATGCGAACTGCTCACTTTCAGCGAAAATTGCGCTCGCGCTGGATCGGCGCAAAGACATCACCTGCTTTGGCTCGCTAGCTCGCGCTCCATACGAAGCAGGGATATGTACTCGAGCCCCACACGGCCTGGGCATTTACACCGGCTGTCGTTTGGGTGAGCCGATTGCCGTTTTTGTCATAGGTGAAGCTCAGGCACATGTTCGGCGCTGCCGGTGCAACTGGCGTATCTCGCAAGACCCGCCCCGCCATGGCCTGGCGCTTGTCGGCTGCCTTAGCGGGAGCGTTTCGCGAAGCTTGAGGAGCGGCGTTTGCGAGTGTGGGGTGAACCAGCAATCCTAGCACTGCCATTGCTGCGATGAGCCGAACCGCTCCCATATCTGCTCCCCTTACCGCGATATAGTCGATCTCGGGCCGAAGCGGCCTCCTGCATAAGTAATGTGGCACGCATCTATGCCATAAATACAGAATAATCGTCGCATCTACTGCGATTAAGCGACAATTAACCCTAATTGTTCCGGTCTCTCGACAATCTGCGCAATTTAGATGCAGAAAACCAGAATATTTCTGGAAACACAACAAGCCGTTTTATCCATATCGGTTTCAAAAATCGGTCACACTAGGTTGCGCATACTGTCGGCAACGCCCTAACCAATCGATTCTGTTCCTCTTTGCCGAATACAGGGCGGCTCTGGCGCGCCATCGCGCGTCGTTGGGGGTGTGAAGATGAAGCGAATCTCGGCCTTTCTGTTGATGTTGGTCGTGCTGCTGCAGGGCGCCGCCCCGATTCAGGCGCAATCGCTCGTCCCGCCTCCAGCCGCGGAAAGCGGTTCCTGGTCGACGATTGCCGGTCTGTATGTGTGGGAGAATTACGCGACCGCGGATGCGGCCTGCAGGCGGCAGATGGCGGTCTATAATCCTGCCGCGATCTACGATCCGCCCAGCGACAGCGGCGGCATCAACGTGGGCTGCAACTGGCATGCGGCGCCCGGACATGGGCCAGGGGTGCTCGGGGCAACCGTCACCTTTTATTGCCCCCCGGACATGGTCCGCACCTGGCAGGCGACCTGCTATCGTCCCGAGCCCACGGTATGCGTACCGTGCGGGCAAAAAGTGGCAGCAAGTCAGGACCCAAAGAAGGGCAACCCGATAACGCTTTCCACGGGCACGAAAACCAAAACGGAATTGGACTATTCGACTGCGGATGGATTGTTATCCGCCCAGCGATTTTACAGCAGCATCCAGCGCGGGCATGCCAACTCGTCCGATCACGAGCTGCCGGGCTTCGGCTATTTTTGGCACGGTCTCATCCCGGGACGGATCATCATCTCGGGCGACAATGCCGATATCGCGGAGTTCCACGACGCCACCGGCGGCATCGACTTCTTCTCGGCGCCCCACTCCGACACCAGCTCCTATATCTACACCGAGCAAGGCGTGAGCCGCATCCGACTGACCTATGTCGATACCGCAACGGGTAGCCGGATCGATTATTTTCATACCGGGGCGGTGGTCGCCAATGGCGGCGCCGAGATGCGCATCGATTTCGCTTCCGGCGAATATATCCTGTTCCGCCGGTCGAACGTCTATCGGCCGAATGCGACTGCGCGCTACCTTGTGCCGATCGAGCATGGCTTTCCCGGCGGCTACAAGCAGTGGTTCGATTATTCCGATACGGGCGAGTTTCCCAACAAGGTGCGCGACAGTTTCGGCCGCCAGATCCTGATCGATTGGCAGGCCATCCCCAACGCGCCGGGCGGCCTGATCTATCAGATCATCAGCGCGCTTCACCTGCCGGACGGCACCTCGCTTACCTACCAATATGACGCGCCTTCGGCTCCGGCCGACCAGGCGCAATATTATGTCGGCAATCCCGCGGACCGTCTGGTTTCGGCAAAGCATCTCGACGCCGGTGGGGCCGTGCTATGGCAGCACAGCTATCTCTATGAAGATCCGCGCTTTGCCTATGCGCTCACGGGAATCGTCGATCAGAACGGGCAGCGGCTTTCCACCTACGCCTACTCGGCGGCCGGGCTCGCCAGCTCAACCCAGCTTGCGGGAGGGTTCAACGCTTATTCGGTGGATTATCTCCAGGATGATCCGTCACAGCATTTGAAGCATTATGTGCGTAATGTGACCGGTCCTTTGGGCCAGGTCGAAACTTACAGCTTCCTGCGCGATCAGGACGCGCCTGCAGGCATGATCTCGACGCTGACCGAGATCGACCGTCTAGCCAGCGCGACCGTGCCGGCAGCGTCACAGACCTTCACCTATACCAACACGAGCGGCAGCGACTTCCTGCTTTCCTCGGCTCAGGATTGGCGGGGAACCACGTCTGGCTTGGTGCTGGATGTGCCCAACGGCCGGCCGACTTCGACAACCGAGGCGCAGGGCACGAGCGTGGCGCGCACGATCGGCACGACCTGGCACACGCAATTCGACCTGCCGACGCAGGAGGTGCGACAGGGGCTAACGGTCAATTATTCCTACGACCCGACGGGCAAGCTGCTGAGCCGAACCGAAACGGACACAACTACCCAGACATTGCCCTATTCGACCGCCGGACAAACGCGGACGACAAGCTACACTTGGGACAGCAATGGCAGGCTGTTGACGGTCAACGGCCCACTCGCCGTCGATGCGTTCGGTCACGACGACACGGTCGCCCTTACGTACGACACCAACGGCAATCGGCGCACGATGACCGACGGGTTAGGTCACGTCACGCATTACGACAATTACGACCCCAATGGCCGTGCCGGAACTATGACTGACATGAACGGCATCGTCACGGCGTTCAGCTACGACGCATTGGGATATGTCAAAACGATAACCGTAAAACACCCGAACGATACCTCTCTCGACGCTATCACATTGATCGACTACGACAGCGAAGGGCGAATTATCGCCCTGGTGCGCCCGGCCACCGAAAAGCTGTTTTTCGATTACAACGCGGCTGGATACGTGGTCTCCATGCGTGCCGCCGATGGCGAGCGAATTGATTACGCCTATGACGCTATGGGCAATGTGACGGGAGAAGCGGTAAAGCGCGTCGATGGCTCCCAAGCGCGCTCCACGGTTCGCACCTTCGACAGCCTGGGACGGATGCTCAGCGAGGTGCTGGGGCCGGGCCGAATTACCCGTTGGACTTATGATTCCAATGGAAATGCCAACACGCTGACCAATCCGTCGAACAACGCCACCACCCAGGCCTTCGACCCGCTCGATCGACTGATGTCAACTGTCGCGCCCGATGGCGGCACCACCGGCCTCGCCTACGATCAGAAAGACGCGATCGTCCAGAACACGGATCCGAAGTCCGTCGTCACGACCTTTGTGCGCGACGGCTTCGGCGAGGTGATCCAGGAGATATCGCCCGATCGCGGCACCAGTATCTATTGGTATGACGCGGCAGGCAAAGTCACGCGTTCGCAGGACGGGCGCGGCCAGATCGTCGATTATGCACGCGACATATTGGGCCGCGTGACGCAGAAAGTACCGCAAGGTCATACCTCGGAAACGATAGCCTATAGCTGGGATACGGGCGGCCTCTCGGGCAGCTACGGCGTCGGACGCCTGGGCGCAATCATGGACGCCTCGGGCACCACCCAGTTCGCCTACGATCACCGCGGCAATATGATCGCGCAGCAGCAGACGATCGGGACGAGCAGCGCGGCTCAGCTGGCTTACGCCTATGACCTCGGCGATCGAGTGACGCAGATCACCTATCCCTCTGGCCGGATCGTGCAATATGGCCGCGACACCAAGGGCCGCGTCAACCTCGTCCAGACCAAGGCCTCGGCGTCGGTCGGATCCTGGACCGTAATCGCGAGCAACGTCACCTACGAGCCGTTCGCGGCGATGAAGTCGATGCAGCTTGGCAATGGCCTGGCGGTCGCCAACGACTGGGGCAATGATGGGCGCCTCGCCTCGCGCCGGCTCTACCGCACCGCCGATGGCACCAACCTTTCCTGGCTGACTTATGGCTACGATCCGAACGACAATATCGCGTCGATCGTCGATCAGCTCGATGGCACGCACTCGGTTTACTACGGCTACGACGTGAACGACCGGCTGGCGATGACCGTGTCGACCGCCGCTACCGTGACGCCCGCGACCGACACCTACAGCTATTCGACCGGCACCAATCAACTCGCTTCTATCACCGGCACCGCCGGCATGCGGACGTTCGGCTATGATGCGCGGGGTAATCTTGCGAACGACAACAGGGCTGGGTCGGTCAGCGCCACCACGGCCTATGACAGCTATGCGCGGCTTGTGAGCTACGCCCGCACCGACGTTGGTACCTTAAGCTTTGCCTATAACGGGCGAGACGACCGGGTCACCACGACAAGCGGCACCGCAGGCACCCGGGAATTTATCTACGACCCTGATGGAAGAGTGCTTGGTGAATATGGCTCTTCCGCCACCGACGTGAAGGCCGAATTTGTTTGGATGCTTCCCCAACTGGCAAACGACACTGCCTCCTTTGGTGGCGATGATGGCCTGGGGGGATATATGCCGTTGGCGCTGGCAACGCCGGACGGCGCCGGAATCATCCAGCTTAATTGGGTGCACGCCAATCATCTTGGTGCACCCTTGGTAACCACCGATTCTCAGGGGAACGCTGCGACTACCCCAAACGACTACTTGGCGGCGGGCTTTCCTGGGCAAACCCGCACGTTGGTTGATCTATATTACAATCGCTACCGCGATTATGATCCGACCCTCGGTCGGTACCTCCAAGCTGATCCGATAGGGATCGATGGTAGCCAGAATATCTACGTCTACGTAGAGAATAACCCCTTAGCGTGGATAGACCCTGACGGCCTAGCTCCCCGACGCAACGGCGGACCATGGCATGCGCCGGGCGAGCCGGCCTTCGGCTGCAAATATGATGACACCTGTCCAGCCATTCGGGGAAAAATGTGGATCATATCTAGAATGATTAACTCTCACACCGGGTGGGATCGCAAAATGCCGAAGCCCAGGGGAGGGAACAGACATGCTGAGGAAATTGCCAATCTATGGAATGCGTTCGCAAAATGCCAAGAGCTGCTCCGGAAAAAATGTCCTGAATGCGACAACAACTCAGGCGCAGGTGGAGGAAGCAAGGCTCCAAGTATAAGCCCTGGTTGGGCCGCCGTTGCGCTCGGCCTTGGAGCGCTATTAGCAACGGAAGTTATCGTTGCCACTGAATGAAATTTAGATTGGAGTTTTCGAGAAATGAAAAATCCAACAGATCTTGTAGAACAAATAGAAACTTTATTCGACAAGCGTACCCGTCAAGGCGCAACAATCGATCCAGATAAAGTTATAAATTGGTCAAAAAACGATAACTTGGAAGTAAAAGGAATTGTCTATTCCATATTAACAGACAAGGACAGGTACTCTAGACTCTCTCATCCGATAGATTCTAAATTCTCTTTCCAGTTTTGTTTGGACTTCCTATTGCTATGCATGACAAATTCTCATGATGGCGATTGGGTTCTTACGAGATATACAGCCGCATATGAGCTTCTTCGCCTATATTCTCATATATCCAACGAGTCAGATGGGAGAAAAATAAAAGTAATAAAAAAAAGATTAGAAGATATTTATATCTCCGGCGCCGAGAAGGATCGGAGGGTTATAGTCAATGGTTTTTTAGAGCACCTATTTGAAAACGTCGAATACAGGAAGCATTTTATTGATTGGAATGATCACCCAATCTTACAAACGCCCTACCGAGAAGCGATGGCTTGGGGTAGTAGTTAAGATATTGCTGACATATTTTCCGAACTGCGGTGACAGTACATTAAATTGGCCTCTTCCAGTCTGGGCCAAGTGAGTTGCGGCGCTAGTGGGTCACCTTGCACATGTTGATTGTGTAATGGCACCCCGCGCCCGTTCCCATGTGGGTGTCCGTTATCGCTTCGACGGTGAAGGGCAGGCCAACACAAAAATCACGGCGATCATAAAAGAACCGCCGAAGGCGGGAACATCTCCCATATTCCGTCCTAACTTGTCTCCGCACACCGCATCATCAAGTTCGTTTCTTTTTATGATTTTTCGCGAGGCACGCACTCTTTGCGGTTGCGGCTGAGGCGCCATCCCGCCGATATGGCCACAGTAAGGCGGAGGCGCCCGGACGATGCAGGAGTCACCCTATAACCGGGACGGCATGATCTCCGCCGCGTCATGGCTCCAGCATCTTCTGCTGGGTAGCATGGCCACCGCCATTGCCGTGCTGGCGGTCGCTGCTATTGGGGCGATGATGCTGACCGGCAGGGTGGATCTCCGTCGCGTAGCGGCGGTGATCCTGGGTTGCTTTCTGCTGTTCGGCGCGCCTGTGATCGCGGCGGGTCTGTATACGATGCTCAGCGGGGTTGCCGGGGGCACGGCGGCGCAGGCGCCACCACCTGCGCCGAAGCCACCTTCGGCCCCGGCCTCCACTACCCCCTTCGATCCCTATGCTGGCGCGGCGGTCCCGCAGCACCGCTAGGCCTCAGTGCGCCAGCACGACCTCGGCGACGTGCCGTTTGCCTGCGGTGCGACCGAGCTGAACATAGACCCCGACGATGGAGCGGACATAGTGGGTGACGTCGTCCAGGCCGAGCCGCGAGCCGCCCTGCAGCACCAGCAGGGCGATCTGCTCGACCGCCCCCTGCGGACTGTCGGCATGCACCGTCGTCATCGATCCGGGATGGCCCGTATTCACCGCGCGCAGGAAGGCATAAGCCTCGTCGCCGCGAAGCTCGCCGAGGACGATCCGGTCCGGTCGCATCCGGAGCGAGGCGGCAACCAGATCATTGGCGGTCACATGCGCCTCGCCGAGCGCACTCCGCGCCGCGAGCAGGCCGACCATATTGGCATGATCGACCTGAAGCTCGGGCGTGTCCTCGATCAGGATCAGCCGCTCTTCGGCCGGAACCTCGCGCAATAGGGCGTTGAGGAAGGTCGTCTTGCCGGTCGAGGTGCCGCCGGACACAAGGATGGTGCGCCGCGCACGCACCGCCGCCGCGAGCATGCCGGCAATGTCGCCCTGGTCGAGCATGGCCGCGAGCGCCGCATCGACCTTGCTGGCCCCCAATGCGGTGCGCGTGGTCGCGCCCTGGAATGCACCCTCCGCCACATAATCGGCCAACGTGAGGTCCGCCGAGACATGCTTGCGAATGGCGATTGCCATCGGACCGCGCGTCGCGGGCGGGGCCACGATCTGGACGCGCGCGCCATCGGGCAGGGTCGCCGAGAGCAAGGGATGTTCGCGGCTGATCCCTTGATGCGACAGGGCCGCAACCTGGCGGGCAAGGCGGGCGAGCGTGGCTTCGGTGAGCTCGGGCAATTCGTGCCGCTCGACCGCTCCACCCAGCGTCTCCACCCACAATTCGCCGGGTTTGTTGACGTAGATGTCGGTAACATCGCCGCGCGCCATCAGAGCGCCCAGCGGCGCGAGGAAACTCCGGAGATAGAGCCCGCTCGTAATCGGCGCGGCGGCGCTCATTGCCCGTTCTCGACCTCAGTGAAATCGAGATCGCGCGCCACGAAGATGCTGATGCTCGTCGCCGGCTTCACCTTGAGCGTGGGTACGACCGCCGTGGGTTGGACGATCTGGCTCGTGTTGAGCGAACTGTTCGGCAGCGCGACCACGAGCGAACGGTCGGCGGAACGCGAGGCGAGGTTGACGCCCACGTCGAGCGCCGATTGCAGGATCGCGCCTGAGAAGCGTTCGAAGAAGTGACTGTTCACGTCCGCCTTGACCCCGCCGCGCCCGACCGGATCGGATGCGGGCGAGCCGATCTCGATCGTCGCGCCATCGGGGCGGATCAGCCGCGTCCAGATGATCAACGCGCGGCTTTGGCCAGGACGCGTGTCCGACTGATATTCGCCGACCACGCGGCTGCCGCGTGGGATCAGCACACGCGTCCCGTCGAAACCACGCACGTCACGCGATACCATCGCGCGCGCAAAGCCCGGCCGGGTTGAATCGAAGCCGGTTTCAAGAACGGCATGGATCAGCGTGCCCTGCGTGACCGTGGTCGATTTGTCGGCAAGCTTGCTGGCCTGTACGCGTGTGGTCGATGTCAGCCCGCCGGGGTTGGCCGTCGTCGCACTGGCCACGGCTGGCTGGGTGCCTGGCGTTGCGCCCGTCGTGCTTGTATCGATCACCACCGCCGGTCCACCGGAGCCTGCGGCCTGTGGTGTGCGCATCGCTTGCGAGGGAATTAGAGGACCAGGAGAATAATAAGCAGGCGGCGGCCCCTGTCGTGCGACGATGGGAACCGGGCCGAGCGGAGACCCGAGCGGGACATTCGAGGGCAGCATCGTCTGTGCCGCGGGTGCCGAAGCTGTGGCAGCCGGCTCAGCTGGAATCTGCAGCGTGGGAACGGTGGCCGGCACGTCGGCCATATCGGCCGCCTGGGCCCGCACCGGAGGCGCTTCCGCGGCGCGGCGGCGCGCGTCGAGCACCACGAAGAGCAGGATCGCGGCAACGCCGGCGGCCACCGCCAGCAGCCAGCCCGGGACGCCTGCTCGGCTGCGCGCGACGACCGGCAACACGCCCCGCTCCACGGCCTCGCCGGACGGTGAGGTTTCGTCGGTCATGGCTTGGCGGCCTTCGGCACGTAGCGCGTGGCCGTCGCCATCTCGCGGTCGATGCGGAATACCAGCCGCGGCGCGATCCCGTCGACCACCATATGATCGCCGCGCATCATGCCGTTGGTCAGCGATTCCCGCCCCTGCCCGTCGATCGCGTAGATGGCGGGCAGGTCCACATTGGCGGGCCAATCGATGAACACATGCTCGCCGTCGTCGCTGATCCGGCTCGGCCAGAGCAGCTTGCTGCCGCCGAGCTTGTAGGCGCCGACCTGGGTCACGACAGCGGGCTGGGGTGCGACCGCAGCATGCGGATATCGGAACGCAATCGTGTAGGCGACGGGCGCCTGTCCCGCCGGTGCTGCGGTGAGCGTGAAGGCATATTGGCGCGTGTCGGTGGCAATTGTCATGTTGGTGATCGCGCCCGGTTGCAGCGCCTTGACGAACAGGGCGTTGCCGCTGTGGTTCGCGGTGACCTGGAAGGCGTTGGTGTCGCCAAGCGCCACCGTCTGGATATGCTCTCCCGGGGCAAGGTTGATCGTGAGCTGATAGCCCTGTGCCGCCATCACCGTGAAAACCCGATTGGGCACATAGTCGATCTGGCGGATGCGCCCGTCGTTCCGGTCAGCGCCCGGCACCTGCTGCGCCGCCGCGGGCATGAGGCTAGCCATGACCATCACCAGGAAGAGCGCACGACGCATCATGGCCGATTGGCGCCATAGGCGCCCGCGGGCTGAACACCCGTAAGCGGCGGGCGTCCGGACAACGGTCCCGCCACGCCGGCTGCCGGCGCGAAAGCGGCTGGCGCGGGGGTCGGCGTTTCGGCGCTGCGACGATAGCGCAGCACCTGGAAGCCGAGCGGATTGATGAACCGATCGGCAGCGCTCATCGGCTTGTTGGTGTAATCGTAGCGGATCACGGTGGCCCACGAACCTGTCAGCGTGGGCTGCTGACCGGCATCGTGGCGCAGCGTGTCGAACCGCACCAGCGCCACATTATTCCCGAGCGACGCGATGCTCTTGACCGCGACTTCGACCGTGGTGGAACGTGGATAGCGCGCGAGCGGGCTTTGCGGATTGCTTGCGGGCATCTGCGCCAGATATTCGTTGCGCGCATCGCCCGACGACCAGGCGGCGACCTTGCGATAATCGTCCTGGAGCGCGTCGATATCGAACCCCTCACGCGCGATCACATATTGAACCAGGAAGGACTGGGTCAGCGCTTCCCGGCTGCCGACCAGTTGCGGATCCAGCGATTTGAGCTGTTGCACATAACCGGTCTGGCGATCGACCAGCAGGGTGTAAGGCTCGACCCGCTTGAGCGGGACCAGGGTAAGCAGGGCTAAAGCTTCGCAAACCGCGATGACTGCCGCGGCCGACGCGACGATCCAGGCGATGCGGCGGGAATTATGGGCGGCGTCGAGCCGATCGCTGTTCCAGCTATCCGCCTGAGACAGATAGGTTTCGCGTTTGGTGATGGACGGCTTGGTCATGATGTCAGGTCGCGGCGCCGCGCGCTGGCCGAGACGCGCGCGCCAACGCGGCGGCGGCTGGCGGGGTTGGTCATAGAACGTCCACTCATCTCACTCCTTGGCCCGGAGGCCAATCCCGCGGCTCGCAACGCGGAGGTCGTCAAAACAGCATCGGCTGCGGGAAGCGCTGCGGACTCGCGGCGGTCGAGCGTGACCATTGCGTCGGCGATGGCGCGCGCGCGCGAACGCGGTGTCGATTGCAAGATCGTGCCGTCCGCGCTCGCGAATACCGACGGCGCGTTGGAAAAGGCATTCGTTCCCGCGGACGCTCCCGACATGCGGGCGACGCCCGACGGCAAGCGCAAGCTCCAGGTGAGCTTCGCCGCCGCACCGATCGCAACCAGCAAGGTTAGGGCGAACAGCGTCGTCGCGGCGAACAATTGCGTGGCGGCACCGGGGATCGCCGCATAAGCGCCGCGGACCGCCACCAGATTTGCGAGCCATGGCTCGAGCAAGGCGATCTCCGTGCCGAGAATGATCGAGGTCGCGACCGTGCCGAGAACGGCACCGGAAAGGACCTTGATCCAGCCCTCGACAAGCCCCCGTGTCGCATCGAACAGCAGGAAGGCCAGGAACAGGGGCCCCAATGCGAGGACCACGCCCGCGACGAGCCTGGTCGCCACATAGCTGCCGACCGATCCGATCAGGAATATGACACGCGCCGCACCGAGCGCGAATATGTCGAAACCGGCAAATAAGGGCGGCGGCACGGTGCCGAGGGGCGGTGGCGGGAACGGCCGATCGATGTTGTAGATCGACAGCACCTCGAATTGCTGATCGACGGCATCGAGGTGCGCGGCAAGATCGCCCGCCGCCCCAGGGAGCCCGGCCGCCCCGCCGATCGTTGCGCCATATTCGCCAGGAGACTGGATCGCGACATCATAGACGAGCGCCTGATAAGCGGGCCAGCCGGTCGCGAGCGCGACGGTCATGCCGATCTTGACCAGGGTCATCGCGCCTTCGCGCAATGTCGGGATGCCGCCAAGCAACAGGCTGTAGCCGAACAAGGCGACCAATATCGTCAGCAGGATGACGATGAGTTGCGAGACGCTCGATCCCGGGGCGGCAAGCGCGAGATAACCCTGTTCGCCGATCGTGCGCGCCTGGCAGTCGGCAAAAGCCACCATGCTGCTCGCGAAATTGCCGGGGCCGGGGGCGACGAGACAGGACATCAGGCGCGCGCCAGCAGCAAATCGAGCCACGCGTCCGGCG
>Ga0105240_10005166_pt1 | contig 19520 bp, 11 predicted proteins | sample KBSC54metaG_FD_80426 | JGI IMG/M metagenome (GOLD analysis project Ga0105240, IMG submission 80426) | Corn rhizosphere microbial communities from Kellogg Biological Station, Michigan, USA - KBS C5-4 metaG | ecosystem: Host-associated > Plants > Roots > Rhizosphere > Soil | place: Michigan, USA... | reverse complement strand
TAGCTGCGATTGCCGCGCCAGTTGCCCAATACGCCGGCAGTGTAGGGGTTGAAAGTCGTATCCGCTACGACACTATTGCAGGAATAGTCCGTGATGGTGTCGCAGGTGGGTTTGTAGTACAGCTGCATGTGTCCGGAGATTGAATCCGGCGGCAATAAATAAGAGACATACAGGTGTGGCCAGTATGACTGGTTGGGATAGCGTTGGGAACAGAAAGTAGAATATTTCAAATCGTAGGTTATCGTTGTAAAGATTGTCATTCCAAAGTTTCCATTGTCCAGCCAGTGTTGTACCAGCGCTTTGGCACCGGGTAGTGCTATGCTTTCATTGTTATAGTTGATCTTATAGCGACTAATATTTGTCGATCCGTACGGATAATTTGGGTAGTCCGAGGTATTCCAATCATTATTCGGGACACCTACCCCAAAAAGCGAATCACTCGTTACAGTATGAGGGTTTGGATATTGAGGGGCATGAAAGCCGCCCGGATACGCGTACAGATAAAAATTGACGGTTTGCAGTATAGCATTGGAAGGAATATTGCTGATGCTGTCGAATTTTACCAGCGTGCTTATATTGGTTACAGAAGTGGGAAATTTTGTTCCTGTCGTGTATTTTCCCGCCGTTGTGATCTTTTGTGTGTTGGTATCAATAGACTGGTATGGGAAGGTATTTGAGAACGCATAATTGTCAGAGTCATTTTCCAGGTAATATCGAGTCACCGCCTGAGTGGAATAGAAATCTTTAAATACCGTATCCGTCCTTGGTCCACTAGGCACATCCACCGTATCCCTCCATGACACTATCCTGTCCGTCCCGCACGCATCCGCATAAAAATGATACAGGTTCGCAAACTTCGACAGATCCCACGTCACCAGGAAATCCCCGATCCTCGCCGCATAAAAGGATGCAAGACTATCCTTTGTCAGCGCATAGAACAGCTTATTCTGATTAGCCTTCAGCACCGGGCAATCATTCACCGTCACCGGATATCCCGCGCTGTTGGCGCTCTGCACCAGCGAAGAGACGGATATCCCGTCCGTATGGTGAATAAACAGCCGCCTGGAAGCAATGAGATAGCTAAAAAGACTTTTCAGACAAACACACGAACACGACGCCCCTCCGCCGGAACAATCCGCCGGAATGGTATCCACACAATTCACCGAAGTGCGATGAACCCGCCGGTCTTCCACCTTCCACAACTGTCTGAACTCCGCCGCCCCGGCATTTACCACCTGGGTGCTGTTATCCAGGTTCAGCTTATAGCCACCCGAAGCGCCATCATACACCAGCGGATTCCGCAACATGGTCACAGACCCCACCTGGGTATTCATATTCCGCCGGCCACTGCGGATAACCTTCAGGGTGGCATCATTGCCGTTGTAAGGCTGCCCATCCGCATCGATAAAATAGATACAGCGGGGTCCACCGCGCACTACGCTGCTGTCGATGGCCCATATCTTCGTATACCCCGGGAAAGTGGCAGGCACCGGGGTACAGGCTGAAGTCCCTGTCTGCAATCTGCCGGCCACGATGATCTCATCACCGCTGCTGAATAAGCTCGTATCCGCCGCAGGAAGCGTACTGATTATCTTGCCTTTTTTGATGGTGACATGGGACAATAGCAAACCGATATTCTTGTACGCAAGTCCCATCCCGTCATACGCCCAATGAGCCGGATAACCAAAGCTGTATATAGGATCGTTAAATTCATTCAGCGTTCGGGTCAGCAGCACATCGCCCGTCTCGCTGTCATACAACAGGTCCTTGGTAAACACCTTGCTTCCCTTATCCACATGGATGACACTATCCAGGATCCCATAACGTTGGATCACTTTCAGGGTAGCTACGCTCCGGAACCTGTTCTCCTCCCTTTGCGGCAGATGGATAAGGTCCGGAAGAATAAATAAAGGAGGAATGGCCGGCACGGGAAACACATCCACGTTGGGACTCAGGTTATATCCATTGGTAATGGACAACTGCTCCCGCATATCCATCATAAGCTCCACATCCTTCCCGATGCACGCAGTCGTATCGATAGTCCCGTCGGGATGCATGACACTGACGATGTTCGACAACCTTTTCTCATCCGCCTTGGGATCTTCTACCTTATAGACGTTTTCCGTGTAGGTGGTGTAATGCGCCGGATCTGTCTCAGGATAAAAAGCCTGGGTGCGCATCTTGCCATGCATATCGTTCAGTTCCACCTTAAAACCCTGGGAGAAGGTGAGATAATGACGGGCGTTGATCCGTAAGAAATTCGCCAGCCCGGGCTTGAACCTTTTCTTCGTGTCGGGGTCCAGGATTGTCCTGTCGGTATAAGTGGGGAAGTCATATGCGGTATAAAAAGTGGTCTCTTCATATCCATTCGCCGACTTCCGGTTCTTGTAGTTGATAGTCCTCACCCTTACCTTGCTATAGCCGACACTGGCCCCGGGAAAAACGGATTCTCCCAGCGGTTCTTCGGAATACCCCAGCGTAACGGGACCTAACGGCGCTATCTTTTCCACATACTCGATCGGCTGACGGAAGGGGTTTTCCTCCCCGCCGATACCCGGTTCATAGCTTGCTACCCCGCTGCTGATGGTGGTCTGGACACCATTGATCTCCTGCGTGGTGGTATAGGTGTAATCCTGTCCATACATAGCTGCCCGCTGGTTCGTCATCTTATCCCACTTATCATAAATGGTAATCCTTTTTACCCGGTGGCCGCCTCCATATTTTTTATAATAAGGATTGTCCAGCCGGATATAGGTCCGGTTCAGGTCCACATCCGTACACCAGTTCCTGTTCCTGGCAGTATTGTCAAAAGAGCTAAATGCTGTCCGGATATTATCCGCCAGGGCATAGATGATCTTGACGGCATTTTCGAGATCTATATTGTCGCCTACTTCTGAACCGGGATACGCTTTTGATGGAAGGTTCAGCCGGAGGAATTGAATGGCAGCCTTGGCCAGTGGGCTATAGTTGCCGTCCGCGTCCCCGGCCAGGGAAATGCCTTTGATACGCAGCCAGATGGTGCTGCTGTTGACGACGCCATAGCTGTTGCCCTGCTCCAGGTCGGCATAACAGGAGATATATTCGGAACCGCTGCCATACTGGTCATCCGGCATCCGTACGAACAATTTGAAATAAAGCTTGCCGACACCGGCCAGGTACTTTTCCAGAAGGTCTGCCTTGCTGTTGACAGGTCTGGGTATATTGGCGAATATATACAGGTTGTCGCCCGCCGAGGTGAACAGTTTGTTGCTGCTATGCCCCAACACTGAGTCGCGGCCGAGCCCGGCCAGTTTGAACAGGTTCATCGCCCGCTTGTGCTGTACATAAGCATAGTCATCGCTTTCAAAATTGACCTTGATAGCGCCGCCGGAAGGCAGGTAAATGGAGTCAAGACTCCACGCGGCCGCATTCGTGGCCGCCAGGGCGCTGTCCTGTAAGGCATAGGGATACTCGGCATTGGTGAGTAGGCCGCTGGCGCTGGGATTTTGAGAGGGATCCTTGTAATTACCCCAGCGATCATACGACTTGATATTATAGGCAGGGTTCAGCGCATTATAGTTGAATACATAAGGGTTTTGCTTGCCCTTGTCATTGCCGTTGTAGGTAAACCAGATTCTTTTCAGGGTCAGCTTTCCGCTGTCATTGGAGGAGAATCCCACCTCTTTGTTAAGCCCCCGGCAAAGCTCATATGTATATTCAAAATGAACCGTTTTCACCGGAACAGCATTGGTGCCGTTCTTTATAAAATCCGCCTTACTGTACAGGTTGATCTCCTTCAGCCGTTTGGCGGAACTGTCGGGCATACGGTTGCCATTCTCGTCGATGGCAAACAGGTCGGCGCGGTTTTCGGTGACAAAGGTGGCGATCATGGTCTTGCTGACGATGGAATGCAGGAACCACAATTCCTTTTCCCCGTAGACATAGTTGCCTTTATCATCCCGGCTGTCGGTCTTCAAACCTTCATTGTAGGTGGCGTTATTGGTAGAGTAGGGGGCCCGCCAACGATAGGGACGGCCGACACCACAAACCTTGGAATAATTGAATTTGACGGCGTCGCCCTTGTCGTCGTCGGAAATACCGTTGCCGGTGAGGTCCACGTAGTCGGGAGAAAGCAGGCCGGTCAGCAGGAACGAGTGGGCATAGGCGGGTATCTCTTCGCTGGTAAAATAATTATCCTTTCCCTGGTGGTTGCCACCGGCCGTGTTATCAGAGCCGGGCGTATAACCTACGATCCCCGTTATGGCGTTGCCTTTATTGTGATCCACGGAAAAAGTAGTCTCTTTCTGCCGGAGATTATATACGGGTATGCCGTAGACATACCTTCTGCCGTCGCTGTTGAGCACATCGATCTCGGAAATATGATGGGCCTTGCGGAAACCGTTGACCCTTTTTTCCTTGACGAGGTAACCACCTATATCAAAGGTATCTACCGCGGGTGGATAGAGGTAATGACGGGGTACATTGACGTAGGTGGACTGACCGGGATACGTCCACTGCAGGTTGATCTTTGCATTCCCGGTATTCTCATAGTACTCCATTCTTAACGGGTACATTTCTCCCGCCACCAGGTATACGGTGTCCATTCCTGTGGTCTGCGGCAGGTAGTCCTTTATCAGCAACGAATCGTTCAGCCAGAACCTTACGCCGTCGTCGGGTGTGGTACGAAAGACATATTGACCCGTCACCGGCGCCTTCAGCCGGCCTGTCCAGCGGATAGAGAAAAAGTCCGAAGGGAAATTATTAATAGGCGTACCCGGAGGGTTTCTGCCCCAATTGAACCCTATTGTATCGTATAGCTTGACATATGCAGGCGCACCAGTCAGAAATTTGTTCATAAAATATTCACCTACCAGCCCCACGGCATCCCCTTCATCATTCTCCCTGGACGGGCTGCAGCTCGCCAGCGTAAAGACATTGGGCGTATAGTTCTCGATGTATTTTGAAAGCCCCGCCACATCCGCCTCCTGGGCATTCAGGTAAGAGATCACCTGCGTCCGTTTATCCCTTTCCTGCTTGAATACCTTGCCCGGCGTCATCAGGCTATCGGCAACAGGACGTTTGTTGCGATAGAGGGTGAGATAGTTCGTCCCCTGGATCACCGAGCTGCTATTCCCTGCCTGGTAGAGTTTGGCAGTGACGACATCATCGCCACCCAGGGCATCGTAGAACTTTTTCGAATTGATGGATTTCTCGCCGGGATTGCGGAAATAGGCCGCTTCAAAAAGTCCCGAATCTTTTTTGAATCCCATCACCCTCGCCATACTGTTTTGCTCGGTCCAGGCGCTGTTCTGGGTAAAAGCCCGCGTAACATTCAGGTCCAGGCCGCCATGTAGAAGGTCAGAATAACCGAGGTCCACGCTGGCCCTGTCGGAAATATCTTTGGTCCGGATAAAATGATCGTAGATATATCCCACATCTCCCCTGTAAGCGCGGAACATACCGCCCGTTCCTTCACCGCTGATGGAAAAAGCATCATAGGTATATAACGGAACGGCAATATGCGGCATGCCGGGCTTTTCCCGGTACACCAGCTCTTTTTCCCGGTTGAAATCCAGCAACGCGCTCTTATTGCCTGCCCCATCCTGGTAGTGGAGGTAACCATAGGCGGGTAGGGCCATCAACGTGTCGGATGCATCGATGCCCTGCTTGGACACATACCCGCTGAGATAAAAGCTGGGATGAAACACATGTTCAGCCAGCCCCACTTTTGCTGTAAAGGAGTACTGACGGGTGGTCAACGGCATGGTGATGGTCGGCGTATAGGCGGTCGATGCAAAGGAGATGGTGCTGGTAAACGTGCTGCTGGTGTTGGAGCTGCTGCTGCTGATATATCCCTTCGCGTTGTCTACCTGTGTTCTTGACAGCCGGTCACCGATGGAGAGTTGGAGGCCTTTCAAGCCGGTACGGGAATTATAAGGCGCCGAGACGGTAAAGGCACCGGTGATACTGGATTTTTCGTCGGCATCCTTTTGCGTAAGCTCCAGCGAAAGGGAAGGGGTTAATGTGAGCCCGTCCTGGGAGTTGTTGTCCGCCGAAAGACCGAGGCCGCCGGTCAGCCCGCCCTTCGATCCCTCCGCGGAATTGATGGTGGCATTGATCCCGTTCTCCAGGCCCCAACCCTTATAGTTGTTGTGAAAGACGCCCAGGCTGGCGCCAAAGCCTACCTTGATGGGAAGCCCGGCCACCTCTACATCGCCCGAGCCGCCGCCCGTGACCCCGATCGTCTTGTTCTCTTTGATACTATTGATCTTTTTGATAGAATCCTTCCCGGAGAAATCATCGGGCAGCCCCCGCAAATTACGGGTGATCGTTCCAGGGTTGATATTCCAGCCGAGACCCACCCAGCTGGCTTCCTGGTCCATGGAGATACCGCTGCGGTAGGAGATATTTAATGGATAACCCCCGACGTCCATGAGCGGGATGTTGTAGGAAAAATCACCGGTAAAAAGGTCCACCATATTGTTCGCATTCACGGATTGGAATGCCTGCATCTCCGGCTGAGAGGGTCCGCCGCCATATGTCCGCTTTGCCGATACAGGCGTCTTCGGCAGGGGAGTGGCGGCAGTTGCCACCGCCGCAGGTACCGGAGTCTTCACCAGGGTGAAAAAAGGGTATGGGACATCGTTTCGGACCGGTACCGCCGACAGCCACTCGGCGCAAAAAAGAAAATAAAACGACCAGGCAATGGCTTTGGAATGACGGCTGAGTAAGTTGATGATCATGCGTTGGGCTTTATACGGCTATCAATGCTGATTATGATATTGGAACTTTATACACCAATGTTCTTTCCTGCTGTTGATCAATTCAAAGAGGTAAATGTGCTTGTCCTGCAGAACATGTTCCCGGGTGAAATCCAGCTGCCCCAGGTACTGGCCAATATGCAGATCGATCAACGATGAATCCAGCAATACCTCCTTCCGGCCGGGCTGGCTGACATCATATATCCTAAAAGGCCCCTGTTTGTCATTGACTTCATTGAGATATTCGAAGCGGAGGACACCATAGCAGGCTGTAAGACCGGGCGCATCGCCCTGTTTAAGCCGGGTATAATACCCCAGTGACCCGGCAGCAGCATCAGCCGGTGGCATTTTTAACCGGAAGGACCACACTTCACTTCTTGCTACTTCCGCAATACCGTTGCGGGCGGTAATCTGCCACGCATAGAGCTTGCCGGTATCCAATGCCGGCAGGGATGCCGGGTATTGTAATGTCGTGTTGGTCAGGTTGCCTTGTCCGTTCAGCGGCAGGTTCTGCTGCAATGCTTCCGCCGCCGTTTGCATGGGTTGCACCTCCACCAGGTTGAAATCATAGTTCAGGTTCGTAAACAGCTGAAAAGGAGAGGGAGGCAGCCAGTTGAACAAGGGATGAGTAAGCTCTGTCTCTCCGCTGTCGGGAGGATTTACCAGCTGCGGCGGACTCACCGGTTCTATCACCACTGTCTCGCATTCTTCGGCCACTCTTTCCGAAGTCTCCAGGTCCACGCGAATCACAGAGTAGCACAGCTGAAAAGTGCCCACAGGCAAAAATCCTTCGGCGCTGCCATCCAGGTGGTAGTCTGCGCTGACAATATTGTAGGTGACGGGTGCGGCCTCCCCGGCATGCAGCTGTTTCATCCCTTTGGGAAAGTCCAGCACCCTTGTCGTAGCTGTCAGCACGGGCTGGTTATTGGAGGCATCGATCATAGACAGCTCCACCTGGGCCTGCATCGACTGATTGGCTGTATTGACCACCGAAACATTCCATAGCTGGCTCTTCACGGTAAGTCCTCCCGGCGGCAGCTGCGGATGGATAACCACCTGTCCCATGAGAGAAGGAGTGATCGCGGCCATCAGCAGAAAAGAAATAATATTCTTCATATGCATACATTCATTTAAATACTCTTGTGTACTGTATGGTTCCAATGACATTGGGCACGAGCCTTGCTGCCGTGCCCGAACCCGGCAAATAGCCTTTTTCCACCTGGACATATAATTTGTCCCGGGGGCTGATGACGACGTTTGCACGGGCAAAGCCCCCCACGCCTGTCAGGGATTGGTTCAAATGATTCAGTTTGGCGCCCATCCCCAGGCTGGCCGATTTCGTAACAGGCACATCCACATTGCCTTCGAGCACATCGTACCGGTAACCCGTACTCTCGCTATGGGAGAGCGCCACTGTGGCCGTAAAATCCCTGAAGAAAATGGATTGCGACATATACAGGTTGGCGGAATTGTAATAGATAAAACCTGTATCCACGCTGCTGTTAAAAAACTTTGTATACACGATATTGGTAGCTGCCTGTCGCTGTCCGAACTTGTAGAAATGACTGATGCCTCCGTTGAAGGTTTGAAACCGGCTTTCTTCGAGCTGGTTACCCACCATGGTCAGCTGGGACATGGGCATATAGCCTGCGGTGAGAATGGGCCATCCCCGTTTGTGGAATGTAACTGCAAAACTTTTGAACACGGTATTCGATTTGTAGTTCTGCACGATATAGGGGTTCGAAAAATCATTGCTGCGGAGAGAGGCGCTAACCTTCAGCTGCCGGCGGAAAAAATTCTGTTCAGCCTTTACAAACCAGGCCTTCAATTGGGAATTGGTTTGCCAGCTGTTAAAAGACTGGAAATTGGCGCCGGTAAATTTATATTGCGCTTCGAGCCTGGACGAGGTGGCCGGTATAAAAGAAGAGAATTTCAGGGACAACGCTTTATTACTTTTGTCGGAAAGGTCCCATCCGGGTTTTGTTACGGACTCGCTGCCCGGCATGGGAGGAGAAAAAGACTGGGCCGCTTCGGCTACGAGAAATGTATTTCGCTCCACCTGCCATTTTGCCTCTGCGCTTAACCCTGTCGTCTTGATGACAGGCGCCATACCCGCGCTGTTTACGCTGGTCAGCAGCTGCTTTTGGCCACCGAATACCGAAAGGATAAAATAATTCTTTTCGAGACGACCCAGGCCCGCGCGCAGCATGTACATATACTGTTTGGGTTGCTGCAGCCGGTGAACGACAAAGTCCCGGAAACGATAATCTACAAGCCCTGCCGTCACACCCAGGAAATACCAGGAGTTGTATTCAAAATGCAGCCCGTTCAGGCTGAGGTTGCGGGCTGTCAGCTCTGATGTATTGATGTTGTTGCGACCGACCCCAAGCGTTCGCACACCCAGCAACCAACGTTGCCCGGCAGGCAGCTCGCCTGCACCGGGTGCATATTGCTGTAGTTGGCTCTTCCATTGATCATAGCCTCCGGCGCTGTTGGGTGATTTCGCCGTCAGCTGCCGGTATTGGTTCAGTCTTCCCACCGACGCATCGTAGATCTTTTTCAGCGAATCGGCCTCTTGCGACCACTGGTCATATTTGTGCTTGTTCTTTTCATAGATATCCAACAAAAGCGCTGCCTCCTTACGCAATGAATCTGCCCGGTGGACATTGGTACTGTCAGGCAGGTACATATCATAGGTCAATTGAGGAACACGCACGATCTCATTGGCTTCGATGAGCTTTTGTTTTGTCAGGGGGTCCTGCAGCCAGTTGCCGAGCTTTTTCACCTGCGACTGCCGGACACCGTATAATTTGCAGGCCAGCGAATCCACCGGCGGAGCCTGCTGCAAAAGCCGTTCACGCAATCTGCCGGCCAGCTGGTTACGGTAAGCCGCAGCGTCAAAGCTTACCTGTATATCCGTGATATCACGAAAGATGGCGGAGTTTCCGCGGCGTACAAAACTGTTGACCCGTATAGGCGCCACCCCGGCAACGGTGAAATATAACGTCGAGTTCACCTGGTGCTGGGCGATGTTCTTTTCGGTGTAAGGGGTATCCAGCGCCGACCGGTAATTGAACGTGTATCCTGCATACCCTCCGTTGAATGCCAGGAAGGCCGGGCGGGACGCCGGTGTTTTTGTCACATGCCGGACGGGTCGCATCATTTTCTGCAATGAAAAAGTATCTTTTCCATGTACAGCGCTATCCCGGAGAAAGATCAAAGGCACAGGGATGCTTAATAGAATAGTATCCCTCTTCGGAAGAAGGACCTGTGCATTCAAACCCATTCGAATACACAGGAATAAAAGCACATATAGGATGACCCGGCGGCTCATTGGCTGACCTTACCTGACTTTACCTGCTGTTGGCCACGCGCTTTCAACTGTTCCACCTCTTTCGTCAGCTGCTCCACCCGTCGATGCTCCTGTATCAAATACAACGTCAGCTCTTCGATCTTTTTCAGCAACAGCGCCTGGTTATCCGCTATATCGATGCCCTCTTTCCCAGCCTTATCTGCCGGGATGATCCCCGGGAGGTGCTGGTTGACCTCGATATACTTTTCCAGCGAATCGAGACCCGTCAGCTTGTAATCTTTTTTAAACACATAATCCGGCCAGAGAGCATAGTTGCGGATCCTCACCTTTGTAAAGATCGCGCTGCCGTTGACCGCCAGTTGATAGCCTTTCGTGTCTTTGGTGCCGATACCTACCGTTCCGTCCTTCAATATGCTCATCCGCTCCACATTGTTGGTCCGGAAGGCCAGCCGGTTGGAATCCACCGTACCCAAAAAGTTACTGTCTGCGTTGGCGCCGATATTTCCCGTCAGGCTCCAGAAAGAGGAAAGGGATTCCACGCTGACGCTGATAGAGGCGGAATTGGTATTGCCAAGCCCGTCAATGGCACGCGCCGTCAAAGTGTAATGTCCTTCATCCGGGTTCACCCAGGTATAGGCATACGGCGCCGTGGAATCTTCTCCCATTTTCGTACCGTTGACATAGAACTCTACTTTGGCGATGGTGCCGTTGGTCTCCGATGCAGTGGCAGAAAAATTAAAGTTCCCGTCTTCCGCCAGCACGTCATTGTTGGTAGGGTGCGTAATGGCGACACTCGGCACCGGTGCGGTCGTTCTGCCGCGGATGACCTGCAGACCGCAGATGCTGGCCACGTTGGAGCCGCCATAAGTGTTGACATACACTCTTACTTTCCCATTGGCGTCAGGAGCGATGTTGTGGAAAATGGCGCCATCCGATGTATTGTAATTGCCGTTCACATCCACAAACCCATAGACGGAAGCGCCCGCCACGGTATATCGCATGGGATTCAAATTGAATACATTCGGAATATACAGGGTGAAGCTGCCGGTCATTTTTATCGTGTAGACGCTGTCTTTATTGAGACCGCTGATCTCCAGCTGAGGGCTTGAAACATTATAAGCGGCATAAAAGTCACTGTACTGGAACCAATGGTTCAACATCACCGCCGCCGGGAAAAAGGTCCCACCTGAAGCACCGCCTCCATCCGCCGAAGTATTGCCGCTGTAGCTTGCCCAATTCGCGGCAGCAATAGAGCTGACGGTAATGCCCGTGGAAGGGTCCGTTCCCGTGATCGGTGTACTGCCCGTGGACGGAGTTCCATACAGGTTGATCCAACCCGATACGCTTTGCGGGTTTAGCGAAAAATTAAAGCTGGACGTTACCTGGGCATTCAGGCGTGCAACGCTGCACAGACAGATAATCCCTGCAAAGGCTATTATCCTTCTCATCGAAGTCATATATTTTGGTTTTTTTCTTGTTACAGACGTGTATAGGCAATACAATCACTTACGGCGCAGAAAACGCCGCAGTGGAAAAAGGACACAGTGATGCAACTAGCTGCAGTCGGCGAACCAGGTATGCACGGAAGGATCTGCTGTAATAATAAATGATGGGGGAATGGCTGAACGCCGCTCAGGAGGATAATAAGGCCTCATAGATAACAGTTGATATGGTTTAGGGAGTGCTTACGACGACTTGTAGTCGCCGTATTACGGACGCTAAGCTAAAACTACTAATTGAATCAAAAAATTCTCTTAGATTATTTTTTTTCAAATCGAGTATTTTTACGCGAATTAATGTCCTTTCCGGTCATGCCCTAAAAGGTTTTCATGAAGCACATTCTTTGTTTATCTATTTTTCTTTTTTTGTTTTCTTTCCGGCCTTATGCGCAGGATACCGCTTATATCCAACCCGCTGCCGTCGGTGTGCATGTCTTTGTCGATGGCTTTGTACAGACGGACCGGTCCACAGCCACAGGCATAGCGCTGAATTATCTGCACGGCTTCACACCCCGTACAGATCTTAACGTGACGCTGGCCGGATGTTTTCCTTCCGCTTCTTTTAGCCAACGGCCGGATGGCGACAAACACCTGCTATTGGAAGGCGATGTTTCCATACGCGAAAAACTCTTTCCGGGCAGACGCCGTTTTAATCCTTTTTTACAGGCCGGTTTGGGAGTGGCGCAGTACGCCGTCCACTATGGAGCCTTTCTTCCTGCCGGCATCGGTCTTCAAACCCAACTACCCGGCGAAACCTTCTTGCTGCTCCAGGGACAATACCGCATCCCTTTGACAAATACACAGACGGGCCACTATTATCTTAGCCTGGGCATTGCTGGTATCATCGGTAAAAAGAAAAAGCAAAAAATACGATCGACATTCCTTCCATCGCATCCTGTCACATACGCAAAGGACACAGACGGCGACGGCATCGTGGACAGCCTGGACGCATGCCCGCTGGCGCCCGGTCTGCAAGCTTTTCAGGGATGTCCCGATACAGATGGAGATGGTATCCCAGATAAGACAGACAAATGCCCACAGGTAAAGGGCATACCACGCCTGCAGGGTTGCCCCCTGCCGGACAGGGACAAAGATGGCGTCATCGATTCATTGGATAAATGCCCCGATCTCCCCGGCTTCCCCGAAAACGAAGGCTGCCCGGTTATCCAACAGGATCTTCGCAAAAAAATAGAGCTCGCCGCAAAAAATGTATTCTTCGAGACAGACAGGTACACACTGTTACCCGCATCTTTTAACCCTCTCGACGAAGTAGCCGCGATTCTTCAGCAAAACCCCTATCTGAAACTGGATATAGCAGGACATACCGACAATTCCGGTACGCCGGAGAAGAACCAGGTGCTGAGTGAGCAAAGAGCTCGCGCCGTGCTGGAATATCTCACTGATAAACGAGGCATCGCAAAAGAAAGATTGTCTGCTGCAGGATATGGCAGCACCAGGCCTTTAACAAGCAATGACACACCGGAGGGCAGAGCGATAAATAGAAGGGTGGAGTTTAAGCTGAGGTACTAAGCGCCATCTGGCAAAACGAAAAAACCTCCAAGGCTAGTCGGAGGTTTTTCAGAGAAAATTGGATCAGCGCTTTCAGAGGGTAGCTGCTGAATTGCTTTGGACGTTGGCTTTTCGGATATTGGACCAGGGTACGGATGGTTGCTTTTGACAGAACAAAGATGCGGCGGATAGGAGAAAGAACCTGAAAAAAAAGGAGATGAATTCCGTGATTGCTCAGTAAACTTATCCGGTGATAGGAACAAACGCTTAGAGTCGCGTACTAGCCGAAAGGACGATTCGTACATTTACGATACCACGATGAACAAAAACGGGCGAATCCAATGCAACGGCCGCCCGTATTAACCATGTAAAAACGCCGGCCCGGTATTTACATGCACCGACAGATCGCGTATCCGCTGGCTTATTTAATGTGACGTGCGGTGGACCTGCTTTTTTTTGAATATCAGTTCGGAGAGATAGTCTGCAATGGCGTCCAGTTGTGCCCACTCGCAGGGTTTAACAAGATATTTTTGCGCGCCGCGCTTCATGCATTCTTCTTTATCGGAAGGATGGGAAGAAGTGCTCAGGACCACTTTGGCCAGCTTATCGTACCGGTGGTTAAGCTGAAGCAATTTTAAAAGCTCTACCCCGCTCAAAACAGGCATTTGATAGTCCGTGACCAATACTGCGGGCAAGTCCTCTTCGGCAAGGGATTCCAGGAAAGAAAAGGCCTGTTGACCATCGCGAAGCGATTGAACATGGACCCGGTAGTTTTTTCTGCGAAAGCATCCGGCCAGCATTTCGGAATCTTCCGGATCGTCATCGACGATTAGCATGTAAGGCATAGTTCCCATAGATCCATTTGATGGTTAAAAGAAAAGCTATGGATTTCGGGGAGGTAAAAACTTCGAAACGGCGTGAAAAGGTCGAAATCGATGAAGGTCTCGATAAGTGTAAAATACAAAAAGGATACCAACCTTACGGATCGGCCGGTTCCACGGCTTCCACCGATCCTGGGAGCCCTTCAACTCATTGAAGACATTTGACTTGCAAAGAAGAACATAATATTTATTAACATTAAAGCCCGGCCCGGTGAATCACCAGTTGCGGCTGTAGCAGCTCATGTATCGCCGGGTCATCTTCCAGGCCGGCTTGTTTATTCAAAAGCCGCAGCAGCAATTCCGTCGCCATCTCCCCCTGTTGATAGGGAAACTGTTCCACGGATGCAATAGGCGCATCGTCCATATAATCGCAAATAGGTTCATTGGCAAAGCTGACAAAACTGATGTCTTCAACCTTTGACTTTTTGACGTACCGCAGACAGTCCAGTGCAACATAATCGTTAAACGTGATCACCGCATCCGGACGCTGCTTCCTGTCCAGCAGCGTTTGCATCGCCGCACAGGAACCGTCCCGCGACAGATCCGACCATACCACCATGGAGGGGTCATATTTTCTTCGTTTCTGCCAAAGACCCTGACGAAAGGCATCCAATCGTTCCTGGCTGGCAGGAAGATGTTCGGGCCCATTCATCAGCGCGATGCGTTTGTGCTTTTTCCTGATAAGAAAGTCGATGGCCTGTTGCATGCCCGCACCCAGGCTGCTGGCGATATAATGGATATCCGGCATCTTGGGTATCCTGTCGAGAAATACCACTGGTATCTTATGCCGTTTCAATAGCTCGAAGTGCTCATAATCGGCGGTCTCTTTGGATATGGATATCAGCACCCCATCCACCCGGTGGGATTTCATGGCATTCACCAGTTGTTTCTCCCTCGCCTGTTCATCCCGCGACTGACACAACAGCACCGTGTAATTTTTTTTGTATGCCACGTCCTCGATACCCGCAACCATCGAGGCAAAGAAGTCCTGTGAGAGGTTGGGCAGGATGACCCCGATCATGTACGTCTTTTTCTGTTTAAAAAAGATCGCCGTCTGGTTGGGTTCGTAGTTGAGATCCGCCGCTAATTTCTTCACCCGCATCTTTGTCCGCAGACCGATACTGTAATGATCGTGCAGGGCTCTGGAGACAGTGGACACAGAAACGTTCAGTTTCCGGGCGATCTCTTTTAACGTCGGGGATTGATCGGACATAGCTGTAGGCTTGTATTCTAAAGATAACAAAAAACCAGGACGCCCCACCCGCTAAGGGAATTTGCACAATCGATTGATAGAAAACAAAATGACGCCGAAGCGTAGATTTGAGCACATGAACACATCTTTCAACGGGCAGGTAGGCATCATCACGGGAGCCGCCAGCGGGTTGGGCCGGGCCATTGCGCAAAAACTATCAGAAGAGGGCCTGACCCTGGCGCTCTTCGATAAAAACCTGGACGGACTGCAAACCACGCAAGCCGTCCTTCCGGGCAAAAGCACCATCCACCCCGTGGACATCACCGATGAGCAGGCAGTAGCATCGGCAATAACGCAGGTGGCCGCCCAATGGCAACGGATCGATATACTCGTCAACAGTGCCGGTATCACCGGGCGGACAAATGTAAAGAGCCATGAGATCGATACGGCAGACCTGCGCAACGTGCTCAACATAAATTTCATGGGCTCCTACCATACTTCAAAGCATGTATTACCCGAGATGCTGAGACGTAATTACGGTCGTATCCTGCACATCGCCTCCATCGCCGGCAAGGAAGGCAATGCGGGCATGCTGGCTTATTCCGCCAGCAAGGCAGCCGTCATCGGCATGACAAAAGTCCAGGGAAAGGAATATGCCACCACCGGCATCACTGTCAATGCGCTGGCCCCTGCCGTGATCAGGACGGCCCTCGTGGATGCCATGCCCCAGGAGCAGGTGCGTTATATGACAGATAAGATACCGATGCAGCGATGCGGGACGCTGGAAGAGGCGGCAGACCTCGCCCTGTACATCGTTTCATCGGCAAACAGCTTTACGACAGGCTTTACCTTCGATCTTTCAGGAGGAAGGGCCACATATTAATAATACGATTATGAAGGGATCAACAAATGTGACCGGCTCCATTCCGGTAGGCGTAGTAGGATTGGGACTGATGGGATGCAGCATCACCACCTGCCTGCTGATGGCAGGTCATCCCGTGGTGGCAGTGGCGCCTGTGCGCGCGGACCTGGATCACGCGGAACCAAGGATAAAAGGACATCTCGACCGCTCCATCGCGGAAGAGCTCATAGATGGTCCGGCAGCGGATTACCTACAACGTCTATCAATAACTGATAATTACAGCGATCTGAAAGACTGCTACATCGTCATCGAATGTACGCTGGAGAGCCTCGCCATCAAAGAAGCCGTGTATAAAAAGATAGAGGAAGTGATCGCAGATGATGCCATCCTCACTTCGAATACTTCGGCGATACCCATCAGCATACTGCAGGAACATACCCGCCACCCCCGGCGCTTCTTCGGTCTCCATTGGGCGGAGCCTTCCCATACCACCCGTTTCCTGGAGATCATATGCGGAGATCAAAGCGAGGTGGCCCGTGGGGAATGGCTCTACGCCGTCGCGCACGGATGGGGAAAAGAACCCACCCTCGTGCGAAAGGATATACGGGGATTTATTACCAACAGGTTGATGTATGCCATGTACCGGGAAGCTTTTTATCTCGTGGAGAATGGTTATGCCACAGTGGAAGATGTGGACAGGGCTTGCCGTAACAACGCCGGCTACTGGATGACGCTGGTAGGCGTATTCAGATGGATGGACCTCACAGGCGTGGCAGCCTATCACACCGTGATGAAGGACCTCTTCCCAACGTTGAACAATAGCACGGCAGTGCCGCAGCTCATCGATGATATCGTAAAGACAGGAGGGAGAGGCGTTGCCAATGGACATGGTTTCTACACGTATTCAAAAGAAGAGGCCAGGCAATGGGAAGAGACGTTTACCCAGTTTAGCTACGAGATCAGGAGACTGGCATTAAAATACCCTGCGGATGTGGTAAAAAAAGAATTGGAGAAAAAATAATGTTGATAATAGACGCACATTTGGATCTGTCCATGAATGCCATGGAATGGAACAGGGACCTGCGGTTGCCCGTGCAGGCCATACGCGACAGGGAAAAAGGGCTCACCGATAAGCTGGACAGGGGAAAGGGGATGGTATCCCTGCCGCAGCTGCGAAAAGGCAATGTTGGCCTGGTAGTAGCTACGCAGATAGCCCGTTACACCGCCCCCGGCAATCCACTGCCAGGCTGGCGCTCGCCCGAACAAGCCTGGTCGCAAACACAAGGCCAGCTGGCCTGGTACAAAGCCATGGAGGCAGCAGGGGAGATGGCCATGATCCGCAATCGACAGGAACTGGAAAAACACCTGGCGCTATGGCAGAACGACGTAACCCCATCCAAAACAAAACCCATCGGTTTTATACTAAGCCTGGAAGGCGCCGACAGCCTCGTGGACTTTTCCTATCTTGAACGGGCATACGAATATGGACTGAGAGCCATCGGCCCTGCCCATTATGGTCCGGGACGTTATGCACCGGGGACAGGTATGACCGGCCCCTTCACGCCGCAAGGATTGCAGCTGCTAAAGGAGATGGACCGGCTAAGCATGATCCTGGATATCACCCATCTTACAGATGAAGCTTTTCTACAGGCCATGGATTTATACAAGGGACCTGTATGGGCCAGCCATCATAATTGCAGGGCGCTGGTACAGCATCAACGGCAGCTGACGGATGAGCAGATAAAGATACTGATCGAAAAAGACGCCGTCATCGGCGGGGTACTCGACGCCTGGATGCTGTCCAATGATTGGGTTCGTGGACAATCAGATCCCCGCACTGCGGGTGTCAACCTGGAAAAGCTGGTAGACCATTACGATCATATCTGCCAGTTAGCAGGCAACAGCCGGCACATCGCCATTGGCAGCGACCTGGACGGTATGTTCGGAAAAGAACAATCGCCTTATGACATGGAAGATATAGCAGATCTGCAGCAGTTGGAACACTTGCTGCAACAGAGAGGATACTCACCCGCGGATGTCACTAACGTAATGCACGGGAATTGGCTGCGGTTTCTACGGGAGGCCTGGCAGGCTTGTGATTAGCATGAGCCTGGCTGTTTTTTTTGTAAATACCAGGAATACAAAGAAGTACGAGAGATGTAAGCGTAAAGCCCAGGAGGAACGCGACGGCCTGCGATTTAAACATACAAGAATTGGATTTTAGACTATGTTTTCACTAAACGGCCCTTAGGTGTTTTTTAGTGCCCCTTCGTCCTTTTGCGGATGCTTTATTGACGCAGGAAGTATTTTCGCAGTAGATGGAGGCGAACATATAGTGAATCGTCACCATATTTACCCACTAAATAAAGCGTGTCCTTATGCAGACGATAGGTTGAATTGACTACCAGTAACGTATCAGGGTAAGTGCGCGTCATACGAACATGATGTTTAGCCGTATCTACCGTATAACCGAAATAGCCGACATCCGCGGTCCAGGATTTCGCGGTGGCATAGTTGTAATCCCCAAAAACGACCTTTTTCCAGCCGGTGCTTTCCTCATGCAGCAGCTGGTTGAGCGCATCGCCGGAGGCATGAAGAGATTCAACGGACCAGACGCCATAAAGGGCGGAGTGCTTGCGAACACCATATTTTTCCATCATGCGTACTGTATAATACAGTGGATAGGCGATGGCAAATACTCCTATCAATACACCCAGTATCCCCGCGACCCTTTTTAACACCGGTTTTTGGAATAAAGGAGGGTAAATTCTTTTTTCCGCCGTTCTGTTCAGCAACAGCACATTGGTCAGGCGTGTGGCATCATCCACCAACAGGTAAAGAGACATGACCAGGTAAGTGGAAGAGAAAAATTTTACGCATACGTCAAACGCGAAATTTACAAAGACGATATTGCTCATGATAGTTACCATCAGGATGGCGCCCAGGGTAGCCGTACGACGAAAGAGCAGGAGAAGGGCAGCGGCGATCTGGCTGCAGCCGATGAAGAACTCATAGCTGAATGAATAGCCGAAAAAGGTCCATGCGACGGTCATAGGACGCATGTCGGCTACCCGTGTATCGAGGGTCTCGATATTGGAAGAGAATTGTACGTCCAGCACCTTGGCGGCGCCGTACTGCATGATGGTATAGGCGAGAAAAAAACGTAATAGCGTTTGCAGCCAGTACTGCAGCCGTACATAATCCTGTTTCTGCCTGTCGATAAAGCTCCAGATAATGGCCAGCAGAAGAGCTGAGCCGCCGGCAATGGGAAAAAAGCGAAAGTCGCGGGGCAGATCGCCGCAACCGTCACTGTCGGTGAGAAGGATGTATACGATAACTGCAGGAAAAAGGATAAGGGCTGTCTTGAACCCCAGGTCTTTTATACGGGATATCATTCCGCCAAAATACATAAAAAAACCGGATCAGTATGACTGACCCGGTTCATCTCTATTATAGGATGGGGGTTAGTTTTCCGTATACGTTACATTAAACTGGCCGTTCTGGATCTTGACGCTATCATCAAG
>Ga0105240_10005164_pt1 | contig 19526 bp, 16 predicted proteins | sample KBSC54metaG_FD_80426 | JGI IMG/M metagenome (GOLD analysis project Ga0105240, IMG submission 80426) | Corn rhizosphere microbial communities from Kellogg Biological Station, Michigan, USA - KBS C5-4 metaG | ecosystem: Host-associated > Plants > Roots > Rhizosphere > Soil | place: Michigan, USA... | reverse complement strand
GCTCCTCGATCGCTTTCTTGGAAGTGCCATAGCGGTGGCCATGCACGAAGGCCCACTCGACAAAGCCGTCGGCCAGCACGAGCGTGTCGAAATCCTGGGGGGACACGAAAAAATATTCGCGCCCGTGCTTTTCCTGGCCGCGCGGCGGACGCGTGGTGTGCGACACCGATGGCTGCACGTGCGAGTCCAGCTCCAGCAGAGCCTTGACGAGGCTGGACTTGCCCGCCCCGCTGGGGGCTGCGACGACGAACAGGTTGCCGGGATAGTCCATGAAGCGGGGGGCTGCGCCTAGAGCAGCTTCAGTGCGCTGCGGGCCGCCATCTTAGCAGTCGAGCCTGCGCGATCCGCCTTACTGGAACAGGTACGTGACGGCCCAACGCGTTGACGGTGACTGTGAGGTTCCTGCTGCCGGTGTTCGTCGATCCGATGGGGAAATCGGAGACTTGTCCGACGTAGATTGGCGCATTACCGAAGTCATCGTAGCGCATAAGTCTACAGATGGCCAGAGAGCTCGCCACTTGTCAGAACTTTTTCGCGTGATCGGGCGGCGGCTCACTCGATGTTCTGCACCTGTTCGCGCATCTGCTCGATCAGCACCTTCATGTCCACCGAAACTCGGGTGAGTTCCAGGGCGGCCGACTTCGATCCCATGGTGTTGGCCTCACGATGCAGCTCCTGGATCAGGAAGTCCAGGCGTTTGCCGATCTCGCCGCCTTTTTTCACCAGCCGCTCGATCTCGTCGAGATGCGAGGAAAGCCGGGTCAATTCCTCGGCCACGTCGATGCGGATCGCGAACGCCGTGGCTTCGGCCAGCGCGCGGTCCTGCGCGGCTTCCGGCGGGTTCGTGCCTTCGGACAAGGCCATCGCTTCTTTCCAGCGCTCCAGAAAGCGATTGCGCTGCTGCTCCACCAGTTGCGGCACCAAGGGTTGCGCTTGCCGCGCCAACTCGCGCAACTGCTTCAGGTGCCCGAGCAGCATTGCGGCCAGGCGCGCGCCTTCGCGCTCGCGCGCCGCCATCAATTCATCCACGGTTTGGGCCGCCAATTTGGCGAGGCTGTCGCCCCAGTCGACGTCGGCCGTGGCTTCGGAGGCACTCATGCGGATCACGTCGGCCACGCTCAATGCCCCAGCGTCGGGCAGCCAGGCGCGGATATTGTCCTGCACCGCATTGAGCCGCTGGAGCAGGCGCGGAGTCGGCTCGCGCAAGTTGTCGCCGGCGGCCGATTCGAGCGCCGCGCGCACTTCGACCTTTCCGCGTTTGAGTTTGCCCGCGATGATGTCGCGCAGCGCCGGTTCATGCTGGCGCAAGTCGTCGGACAAGCGGAAAGCCAGATCCAGGAAGCGGCTGTTGACCGAGCGGATTTCCAGTCCAAGCCGGCTTGCCGGCGCAGCCTTGGCGTCGGCGCCGGAAACGCCTTGGCCCGCGGTTTGCTGCGCGCTGGCGTAACCGGTCATGCTGTAGACTGGCATCGAGGCCTTCTGGGTGGGTTGCGGGATTGCGAGAATAACCGGCCTGCGCGTCTGGCCCTACATTCGGGACCTTGTCCGGGGTTCGTTTCCTAAATTATGTCAAAGGTCAAACCAGCGCCCTTGCCTCCCGATACCGTGATCGGCGGCTATCGCGTGGTGCGAAAGCTGTCGGCGGGCGGATTTGGCGTGGTGTACCTGGCCGTGGACAACGAAGGCCAGCAAGTCGCCGTCAAGGAATACCTGCCCGCTTCGCTGGCCAGCCGCTCCCCCGGTGAGCTGCTGCCGCAGGTGCAGCCGGAAAAGCTTTCGCTGTACCGCCTGGGCCTCAAGAGCTTCTTCGAGGAAGGCCGCTCGCTCGCGCAGATCTCGCACGCTTCGGTGGTGAGCGTGCTGAACTTCTTCCGCGAGAACGAAACCGTCTACATGGTGATGAATTACCTGGAGGGCGCGACCCTGCAGGATTTCATCATCACCGCGCGCGAACTGAAAAAGCAGAAGGTGTTCCGCGAATCCACCATCCGTTCCCTCTTCGACGAGATCCTGCGCGGCTTGCGCATCGTGCACCAACACAAGATGTTGCACCTGGACATCAAGCCCGCGAACATTTTCATCACCGACGACAACAAAGCCGTGATGATCGACTTCGGGGCGGCGCGCGAAGTGCTGTCCAAGGAAGGCAACTTCATCCGGCCCATGTACACACCAGGTTTCGCCGCTCCCGAGATGTACCGGCGCGACTCGTCAATGGGCCCGTGGACCGACATCTACGCCATCGGCGCCTGCATCTATGCGTGCATGCAAGGCTACCCACCCAACGACGCGCCGCAGCGGCTCGAAAAGGACCGGCTCGCGCTTGCGTTGTCGCGGCTTCGCGGCGTCTACTCCGACAACCTGATCGAAGTCGTGGAGTGGTGCATGTCGCTGGATCCGTTGTCGCGCCCGCAATCGGTGTTCGCGCTGCAAAAGGAATTGAGCCGCGAAGGCGAGCGCCGATACACCAAGCTGTCGGTGGGCGAGAAGATGCGCCTGCAGTTCGACAACATGGTGTCGGACACCAAGAAGAATGTCAGGCGAGCCACCGGCTTCGGCGCCAACAACCCCGGCGTCGGCGCCAAGGCGAAGTAAGGCCATCGCATGAAATTCTCCGTCTTCCAGATCAGCCGCAAGGGCGGCCGCGAGAAGAATGAAGACCGGATGGGCTACTGCTACACCCGCGAATCGGGCCTGTTCGTGCTGGCCGACGGCATGGGCGGCCATCCCGAAGGCGAAGTCGCGGCGCAGCTTGCATTGCAGACGGTCTCGGCGCTGTACCAGAAAGAGGCGCGGCCCGTCGTCAACGACGTGAACGAGTTCCTGTCCACGGCGGTGATGGCGGCCCATCACCAGATCATCCGTTACGCCAGCGAGAAGGGCATGCTCGACACGCCGCGCACGACGTTCGTCGCGGCTATCGTGCAAGGCTCGTCGGCCACCTGGGTGCACTGCGGGGACTCGCGCCTGTACGTCGTGCGCGAAGGTGAACTGCTCACCCGCACGCGCGACCACTCCTATCTGGAGCAGCAAAACGCCGGCGTGGTGAAGATGGACCGCATCAACCGCAACATCCTGTTCACCTGCCTGGGCTCGCCGACCAAGCCGGTGTTCGACATCACCGGCCCGATCGCGCTGCAGCAGGGCGACAAGATCCTGCTTTGCTCCGACGGCCTGTGGGGCAGCTTGAGCGACGTGGACATCGTGCGGCATCTCAGCGGTAAATCGGTTTCCGACGCGGTGCCGGACCTCGTGGAAGACGCCCTGCGCAACGGCGGCGAACACAGCGACAACGTCACCGTGGTCGCGCTGGAGTGGGAAACGCCCGACTCGTTCGAGTCCACCCGCGGCATCTCCACCGACAGCATCATGGATGGCGTGTTCGCTTCCACCATCCAGGCCGGCGTGCTCGACACCATGGTCGAGGACCTCGACGACGCCGCCATCGAGCGCTCGATCGCCGAGATCAACGAAGCGATCCGGCGCTCGGCGGCCCGCAAGACATGACGAATGACTTCGCCGCTGCGCGGCATCGATGACGAATGACAAAATGGGTGTCCGTCATTGCGCGCAGCGCCGTCATTGCAGCGAAGCGAAGTCATTAAGCGAAGCGAGTCATTTGTCATGAGTTCTCCAAGGCCCGGCGGCCGCGCCGCAGACCAGCTGCGCCCGATCCGCATCACCCGCGGCTACACCATCCACGCCGAAGGCTCGGTGCTGATCGAGTTCGGCAACACCAAGGTGCTGTGCACCGCCTCGGTCGAGGAAAAAGTGCCGCCGCACAAGCGGGGCAGCGGCGAGGGTTGGGTCACGGCCGAGTACGGGATGCTGCCGCGTTCGACCCACACCCGCAGCGATCGGGAAGCCGCCCGAGGCAAGCAAAGCGGGCGCACGCAGGAGATCCAGCGCCTGATCGGCCGTTCGATGCGCGCCGTCTTCAACCTGAAGGCGCTGGGCGAACGCACCATCCAGCTCGATTGCGACGTGCTCCAGGCCGACGGCGGCACGCGTACCGCCGCGATCACCGGCGCGTTCGTGGCCGCGCAGGATGCGGTGAACACCTTGATCGGCCAGGGCAAGCTCGCCGCCTCGCCGATCCTCGGCCCGGTCGCCGCGGTATCGGTGGGCATCGTGCAAGGCATGCCGGTGCTCGATCTCGAGTACATCGAGGACGTGAGCTGCGACACCGACATGAACGTGGTGATGACGGGCGCCGGGCACTACGTCGAGGTGCAAGGCACCGCTGAGGGCGCCGCCTTTACCCGCGCCGAAATGGACGAACTGCTGCGGCTGGCTGAAAAGGGCATTGCCGAGCTGGTGCTGCTCCAGGCGCGCGCGCTGTCGGCCTGAAGGCCGGGTCCTCGCCGACTTGCCCGGATTGGTTCCTCCCTCCGCTTCGGCGCAAGGGCAGGGGTGAGCATAGGCGCCAGCGCACAATCACCCGATGTTTCCCAAAATCGTTCTCGCCTCGAACAATCCCGGCAAGCTGGCCGAACTGCAGGCCATGCTCGCACCGCTGGGCATCGAGCTGGTGCGACAGGCCGACCTCGGGATTGGGGAAGCGCAGGAACCGCACCGCACGTTCGTCGAGAACGCGCTGGCGAAGGCGCGTCACGCGGCGCGCGAAAGCGGGCTGCCTGCGTTGGCCGACGACGCCGGGCTGTGCGTCGATGCATTCGGTGGCTTGCCCGGCGTGGACACCGCTTATTACGCGACGCAGTTCGGCTACGAGAAGGGCGATGCGAACAACGTTCGTGCGCTGCTCGAGCAGCTGCACGACCAACCCGATCGCCGCGCCGCGCTGGTCAGCACGCTCGTGGCGGTGCGCACCCCGGATGATCCCGAGCCGCTGATCGCGGTGGGCCGGGCCGCGGGCGAGATCGCGCGCGAACCGGTGGGCAGCCATGGCTTCGGTTTCGATCCGGTGATGTACATCCCGCAATTCGGCCAAACGTTCGCGCAGCTGCCGCCCGAAATCAAGAATGCGAACAGCCATCGCGGCAAGGCGGCGCGCCAGATGGTCGCGCTGATCCGCGAGAACTGGTCATGAAGACCGTTCCGATTCAGCCATCGGCGCCCAGCATCAAGGATGTGCAGCACTACCTGCGTCCGGGAACGCTGCAGCTGCCCGCGCTGCCACCGCTTTCGCTCTACGTTCATCTTCCGTGGTGCCTGAAGAAGTGCCCGTACTGCGATTTCAATTCGCACGAGGTCGAGGGCGAAGTGCCGCAGCAGCCTTATCTCGACGCGCTCGTGGCCGATCTGGATGCGGCGCTGCCGCTGATCTGGGGACGCGCGATCCACAGCGTGTTCATCGGTGGCGGAACGCCCAGCCTGTTCTCGCCGCAATCGATCGACCAGCTGCTGGGCGCGATCCGGGCACGGCTGACACTGGAACCCGCATGCGAAGTCACCCTCGAAGCCAATCCCGGCACGTTCGAGAAGGACCGGTTCCGCGCGTTCCGCTCGGCCGGTGTGACGCGGCTCTCGGTTGGCGTGCAAAGCTTCAATGACGCGCACCTGAAAGCCCTGGGACGCGTGCACGACAGCGCGCAGGCCGTCGCCGCCGCGCAAGAAGCCGCCATGGCGTTCGACACTTTCAACCTCGACATGATGTACGCCTTGCCGGGGCAAACGCTCGAGCAGATGGAGCAGGACATGGTGCAGGCGTTGGCGCTGGTGCCGCCGCACATTTCGATCTATCACTTGACGATCGAGCCCAACACATACTTCGCGAAATTTCCGCCCAGGATTCCGGACGACGACAGCGCCTATGCGATGCTGGATCGCATCACCGAGATGACGGCGGGCGCGGGCATGGAGCGCTACGAGGTTTCGGCGTATGCCAAGCCGGGCCATCGCTGCTGGCATAACGTGAACTACTGGCAGTTCGGCGATTACCTCGGCCTGGGCGCCGGCGCGCACAGCAAGCTCAGTTTTCCGCATCGCATCGTGCGCCAGGTGCGATATCGCGATCCGAAGCTGTACATGCGCAACGCGATGGCCGGCCAGGCGCTCGCACAAGACGATGAGGTCGCGCGCGCCGACCTGCCGTTCGAATTCATGCTCAACGCGCTGCGCCTGAAAGACGGGTTCACGCCGGCGCAGTTTTGCGAACGCACCGGCTTGGCGATGAGCGCCATCGAGCAGCCCTTGCAAGAGGCGGAGCGCAAGGGATTGATCGAACGCGATCTGGCGCGAATCCGGCCGACCCAGCGCGGCTTCGATTTCCTGAACGACTTGCAAAGCTTGTTCCTCGCGGCGCCGTGAGCGCGCGAGTTCAGGCGTGCGGCAGCGCGAAGTAAAAGCAGGCGCCCTGGCCGGGCGCGGCTTCGGCCCAAACCCGGCCGCCGTGGCGGGCCACGATGCGATGCACTGTTGCCAAGCCGATGCCCATGCCGGGGAACTCCGCTGGCTTGTGCAAGCGCTCGAACGCGCTGAACAACTGGGCGGCGTGCGCCATGTCGAATCCGGCTCCGTTGTCCTTCACGAACAACACGACTTCGCTCGTGGACTGAGTGGCGCGGCCGACCGAGATCTCGGCATGCTCCTTGGACGAGCTGAACTTCCACGCGTTGCCAAGCAGGTTCTCCAGCAGCGACGCCATCAGGCGGCTGTCCGCGCGCACGTGCAGCTTGTCCTGGATGTGGATGTCCACGGCGCGGCTGGGATCGGAGCGCCGCAGCATGGCAAGGATCTCGGCCGCCATCTCGCCGATGTCGACGTCCTCCATCTGAAGCTTGCGGCGCGTGACATGCGACAGCGTCAGCAAGCCGTCGACCAATCGCCCCATGTGCTCCACGGCGTCCCCGATGCGCTCGAGGTAGTGGCTCACTTTCGAGCTGGCAGCCGCGCCCAATTCGTTGGAAAGCAGGCGGCTGAATCCCTGCACGGTCACCAGCGGCGTGCGCAAGTCGTGCGACACCGTGTACGAAAAGGTCTCCAGCTCGTGATTGGCGATGCGCAGTGCGGCCTGCGTGGCCATCAATTCGGTGATGTCGGAATCGATGCCCACCCAGCAGACCAGGCCAGCCGCGTCGAAGACCGGCGTCGCGCGGTAGGCGAGGGTGTGCCAGGTGCCGTCCTGGGCCTTGACGCGGCGCGTGCCTTCGAAGACGGAGCCGGTGGTGCTGGCGGTTTTCCAGCGCTCCCGCATGTCGGCGAGATCGTGGGTCTCCACCACCTCGCCCCAGGCGTGGCCATACCACTGCGGCGGCACGCCCCCGACCAGTTCATACCAGGCGTGATTGAGGTAAGTGACGACGCCCTTGTCATTGACGATCCACATGGGCTGCGGCGCCTGGTCGGCGGCGGCCCGGAACAAGGCATCCGGCTGCGCCATGTAGCGCGCGCCTTTGCGCGCGACGGCTCCAGAGGGGCTAGTCTTGACAGTTCTCCCAGGCACTCGCCTTTGTAGTGCCGCTGAGCTGCGCCGCACAGCGGGTTTGTGTTGCGAACTTTGTTCGCAGTCGAGTTGGCAAGCCCGGCCACGAACTTCAGGATACTTGCACGAATCTCGCAACCGAGGGAATTCCGAACTTGTCGAGGATGAACAACATGTAGGGGCCGGGCGGGAGAATTGCCGGCGACGCGGGCGCTGTAACCGACAAGGTGTTGTTGCGCGCGGTGACGGCAAGCTTCATCACCCGCTGGTTCATGTCGTTGCCGTGGGTCGTCGCGGCGGGCGCCACCAGGACTGCGCTCGCAACGCCGCGGTCAGCCGTGATGCTGAACGCTTGGCCGTATTGGATCTTGTCATTGACGGGACCGCTCACGATCTGCGGCCGCGCACCTTTGAACAGATACGGGGGCGAATAGACCTGGGCTTTGTGTTGAGCAGCCGCAACCGCGGAGGGGTCCATGTCGTCTTGAGATAGCAGCACCGTGGCGTCGGGCAGAAGGATGGCAGAGGAATGATAAGCAGCCTGGATCGCGGGAGCGGCCACCTGCTGCCAGTTTCCGGTGCTGTCGGTGGCCGGTTTTGAATAGAGTTCCGCCTCCAACAGTGGCTGGTCATACGTGGTGGCCGCGCTGTTGCCACCCACGGTCAGCAAGGTCCCGTCCGGGAGAATCACGGTGTTGGAGTTGTGTCGCGGCTGCAGCCATTGCGGGTACGCCCGCCAACCTGCCCCAGGGTTGGTTCCATCGAGCGATTCGTTGCCGCTCACCGCCGTCGTCCCGTTGTCTCCGCCGGCGACCATGACAAGCTGCCGGGACGGACTCACGGAAGCGTCGGTGTAAATAATGCCGTTGGCGTAATCGTAGTGGGAACCGCGCATCGGCCCCAGGGGACTCCAATTCGTTGTCTGCGGGTTGAACAAGTTGCTGCTGGTGAGGTCGGGGCCCGCCTCGAGCATCTGGGCCGATGGCAGCAGGAACTGCAGCGGATAGAGTCCGGACACGTTGTGCGTTCCCACCGCGGTGATCGTTCCGATGCCGTCCATGGCGGCCGACGGCGTGAATATCTCGATGGACTTGTTCAACACCTCCGTGCCGGTCTCGTCAAAACCACTGTCGATGACCACCCGGTTGTCGGCGAGTTTCGTGGTCGTCGGATACCAGCGGCCATGGACCATGTCGGGCTGTCGCGTGAAGAGCTCCGTCAGTGGATTGAATGTGTACGTGCTCGAACTTCCCTTCCAGCCTCCCGTACCGTCCGTCACCGCAGGGTTCGGATAACTGAGATTGCCGCCCGCGAGGAAGATGCGGCCGTCCGCCAGAACAGTCTGCCCACCGCACCAGATGTTTTCGGGCGGCGTGATGCCATGCCCTGTACGGGTAGCCGGGTCGAAGACGTAAGCGACACCGATATTCGAATTGCTTGGGTCTTGCCAGGTGGCGGGGTCATAAGACCAGAACAGCACCTTGCCCGTGTTCAACACAACCGCCGTGACACCCACCACCGGTATCACGAAGGGAGTGCTCCATGTTCCCGCCTTGGTCGCGCCCGCAGCTGTCTTCTGGGCTGAACTGCTTGTCGTCGTGGCAACCCCGGCAGCGGCATCGGTTGCCGCCTGCATCACCTCCGCGTCGAACTGCAAAGAAGCCTGCCCACTGGTGACCAGGTTCTTGGCGGGCACCGGTCGAAGGCCGCGCTGGACTTCGCATTGCTGCGCGCGCGCCATGGCGTGCTCGGCCGCATGGGACTTGCCGAGCAGCTCCGTCTCGCGCAGTTGCAGCTGGGATTCGGCGGCAGCGGGCAGGCATGCACTTGCGTTGACGTTCTGGGCGCGCGGGCTCGATGCGGGAAGCACAAGACTCGACAGAAACAGCAAGACACCGCCGCACACTGCGGACCGTCGGGCTGGATGTAGAGGTGACATTTCATGCTCCTTGGATAGGACGACAGCGGGGGACTGCCCACAAGGTGGAGCAGTACCCGGACGGCGGACTTGCACACTTTCGAGACTTTGGCTCAAAAACGCCAAACGCAAAAACTTCGGTTTAGGAGATGCAAAACTAATAGTGGTGACCGGCAAACGCAAGTCGGCCATTACCACTTATCACAACTCGCCTCCCCTGCTGCGAAGTTCGTCGAACACGACGACAGCAAAATGCTCGACGATAATTTACGAGTGCTCGACTGCTTGTCCTAGTACTCGAATCCCATGAAAAATGGGAGCAGAGTCCCTCAGGAATCCAAACACCGGCGACGATACTGGGGCATCGCTTCCTGGCCGAACCTCCTGCCTTTAAGCGGTGAAAGAAGTTAAGCACTCACCCCCACGCCAAGGTGTTCTTGCATGAAGTTGGTATCCGTCATTCTTTGCGGTGGCGCGGGCACCCGGCTGTGGCCTGCGTCGCGCGAGGCGTATCCCAAGTTTTTCATGAAGCTGGGTGGTTCCACGCTGCTCGCGCAGGCGGTGACCCGTGCCCAAGCATGCGGCAGCGACAGTGTGCTGGTCGTCGCCAACGAGGAGCACTTGTTTCCCACCCGCAGCGTGGTTATCGAAGCGGCCAATCCGGCGAATGTCCATTACCTGCTCGAGCCCAAGGGCCGCAACACCGGCCCTGCCATTGCCCTGGCCGCGTTGCACTGCGCCAAGGCCTATGGGCCTGACGTCGTGCTGCTTGTATTGCCCGCGGACCACCTGATTCCGGATACGCCGGCCTTCGTTGCCTGCGCCATCGAAGCGGCGGAGCTTGCTTGTAGGGCGCAGTTGGTCGTGTTCGGCATCAACCCGACCGGACCGGAGACCGGCTTCGGCTACCTTGAAGTCGAGCAAGTCGCCCGGCACAGCCAGGCCGTTCGCAGCTATGTGGAAAAGCCCGATCTGGCAACGGCGCAGGCTTACGTGGCCACCGGGCGCTACTACTGGAACAGCGGCATGTTCTGCTTTACCGCGGCCACCATGCTCGATGCGTTGGCCGAGCACGCGGGATACACCATGAAAAGTGCCCGGCAGGCGTTCGAGTCGGCCCGTACGGCCGGCCCGGTGACTCACTTCGATGCCGACTTGTTCGGGCTGCAACCGAACATCAGCGTGGACTACGCGGTAATGGAGAAAGCGCGCAATGTCACGGTGGTGCCCGCCCGGTTCAACTGGACGGACGTGGGCTCGTGGCCGGCAGTCGCGCAGGCTCACCCGGCGGACGCCAGCGGCAACACCTTCGTGACCGATGTGGTCGCGCTGGACACGCAGGGCACGCACGTGCAGGTGGAAAGCCACGGCCCCAAGGTGGTGGCCACGGTCGGCGTGCGGGACCTGGTGGTGGTGGACACGCCCGATGCCCTGCTGGTGGCGCACAAGTCGGCAGCGCAGACGATCAAGTCGGTCGTGGAAGTTCTCGCGGCCCGCGGCCACGAGTGCACGCACCAGCCCGCAGCCATCAATCGGCCTTGGGGCACCTACGCGACGCTCAAGGAAGAGTCCGGCTACAAGGTCAAGCGCATCACCGTCAAGCCGGGCGAGTCGCTTTCGCTGCAGTATCACCGGCAGCGGGCCGAACACTGGGTGGTCGTCCAGGGCGCCGCAATGGTGCAGGTGGGCGACCAGCTGACACGCAGCGAACCGGGCCAATACCACTACATCCCGCGCGAGCAGCAGCACCGGGTCACCAACGTGGGAAGCGAGGAGTTGGTGCTGATCGAGGTGCAGTGCGGGGCGTATCTTGGCGAGGACGACATCGTTCGCCTGGCCGATACCTATGGACGGCACTGAATGCACTTTCATTCCCCTGGAGAACACCGGCAGGACAAATATCATGTGGTCAAAACCGATTCCGAGTCGCCGAACCATGGCGACCAGCTTGAAGAGACAGGTACGGGCAGGGGCGAGTCACGCAGCGCGGCTCGTAAACACCGCGATGCGCCCGCTCAATATCCAGATCGTCCCGGGCCGCACGACGGATCCCGCCGTCCAGAGCTTCCTCCGGGCGCGCAAGACGATCGCCCGCGCCCGGGCCGCGGGCCTGAGCGTTGGCGACTATGTCGACCAAACGTTTTCGCAACCTGGCACCACGGCGCGAAGCGTGGATGCCATGATTCGCATCAGCGGGCTGTCCTTCGCAAGGCGCATCTGCGAAATCGGTCCGGGCACCGGCAGGTACGCCGAGAAGGTGATCGCCGCCTTGAAGCCTGAGGCCTACGAGATCTACGAAACGGCCGACGACTGGCTGCCTTACCTACGGACGCTGCCCAACGCCGTCATTCAGCCGTGCGATGGCCACACGCTGAGCGCCACGGCCTCCGGGTCCGTCGATCTCGTCCACGCCAACAAGGTGTTCGTCTACATTCCGTTCAACGCGGTGATGGGTTACGTCGACGAGATGGTCCGCGTCGCACGACCGGGCGGGATCATCGCTTTCGACGTGGTCACTGAACGGTGCCTCACCGACGAGGTCGTCCAAGCGTGGATTGCGCAGGAGACGATCTACCGGCCGGTTCCGCGCGAATGGTTGATCGGCTACCTCGGGCGACGCGGCATGGCGTTCACGGGAAGCCATCTCGCCTATTTGACGGACAGCCAAACCGAGTTGCTGGTCTTCCGGAAGACGCGCGATGGCGCAAGTTTGCCGGGCAATGGAAGGTGTCCCTAGGAACCTGTAGGGCCAGCCGCCGCAGCCGTTTCAAATTCGAGGGAGGCCGTCGAGAAGGACGCCGCGAAGGTGCAGTCCTGCGGCCAGGAAGACCCACGATTCAGCAGCCAGCAGAGCCCAGGCGTAGTTCGCGGACGTGCCGGCATTGGTGAGCAACAGTAGACCGAAGAAGATGGCCGCTGCCGCCAACAACACCAACACGTAGGCACGTTCCTGCTTGAACAGGGTCAGGCACTGCAATCCGAACAAACTCCCTGCCACGCTGGCCGGAATGCCAATCGCGAAAAGACGCACCAGCACGCCGGCCGGTTCCGGTGCGACCGGCAGCCCATAGGCGAACGCGACGATCCGGTCAGCATTGAGGATGATCAGCAATGCGACTGCCAGGCTGCAGGCCATTTGCAGGTAGAAGAACCGGCGACCGACCGCCACGGCGCCCGCGGGGTCGGAGCCTGCCCGAACGCTCAGCCGAACGAAGCCCAGCTGAACCAGCGGCAGCAGCGTGGCTTGTCCGGCCGTCCTGATGCGCAGGGCCATGTTGGCGGCGCCAGTCAATACCGGATGGGCGAACACACCGAGTAGCGCAATCCCGCCACTGGTCAGCGAAGCGCCGCACAAATTGCCGACGACGATCGATGCCCCGCTTCCAAGCAGCGAGCGCAGGTGGGCCACTTCAAAGCGCGGCTTTCCCACGATGCGCAACTTGCACATGATCAGCCAGCCCATGACGGCATTGGCCCAAGCCACGAAGGTATATGTCCACATCGCGGCGGCCATGTCGTTGTGCCCGGAGACTACCGAGATCAGCAGGACAATCCCGGCCAGGCGCGATACCGCAGCGACGAACATGAGGGACCTCATCAGCTCCAGCGAACGCAGGTACCAGCTCGTGTCGAGTGCAAATGCGATCAGGTAGACCAGCATCGCGTAAGACATCGACGCCTCCGCGGAGCTTCGGGTGACCAGGAGCAAGGGCACGGCAACGCTGCACGTCGCCACGCAGACCATCAGTTTGGCCACGGTGACGTTCCACATCACCTGGTCCGGCGCCTGCCGCCGGTCCATCGCATGGACTTCGCGCACGCCGATCGAGTCGAACCCGAATTCGATGAACATGCCCAGGAATGCCGTGAGCGCCGTGTAGAAGGAAACGACGCCGTAATTGGCCGGCCCGAGACTGCGGGCGCACACCACGGCAAATATGAAAGGAAAGGCGAAGATGGCCACCTGCGCGAGCGAAAGCTCTGCCATCTGCATGACCGTGCTCGCGATATCGTGCTCCGGTCGTGTGATTGCGTGCGGGTTCATGGCCAGGCCGACGGCACGGGCGGGTGGCCGTGAATGATCGGACCACCCAGGTTTTCCGTCGCCATGTCGATTCCACAGGAAGGAGTTGCCGGCGACGAACTTGCGGCCGTTCATCAGTGTTCGTTCATCACGACACCTGCCAGCGCTGCGGGGCCCCTCTCGATGCCCGACAGAAGGCGCTGCAATTCGGCGATCCGCGCGACGTGTGGCCGGGCTACTGCCAGCGCCGCGCCGGCCGCGGCAGCGATCACGCGCGCGTCGGGCCCATAGCTGGCCGCCGGAGTGTCGACGATGACGAAATCGAACCTGGTCAGCCAATCCCGAAACAGTTTGGAGAACATGGGCCGCTGCAGGAGCTCGATGGGATTGGGGGGCGGCGGTCCGGCGCCGAGCAGGAACAGGCTGGGGACGGGAGCCTGCTGGACAACTTCGCGGACGCCGCCGCATAGCAATTTGCTCAGGCCGACCGAGTCGTCGATTCCGAACAACCGTTGCAGCCGAGGCCTTCTCAGGTCGGCATCGACCAGCAAGGTACGGCCGCCTAACTGCGCGAACGCGACGGCCAGGTTGGCCGCCACATAGCTGCGCCCGTCGCCTGTTCGTGGACTCAAGACGGCGAGTGCGCGCGGCGTCGCCCTGTCCAGCACCCCGCTCAGAAGCTCACTTCGAAGTTCGCGAAACGACTGCGCGTCCTCACCAAAAGGATCGCAGGCGCAAACCAGTTCGGCATTGATTGCGCTGTCGCCGAAGCGCACGTACGGATATTCGAACTGCTTTGCCAGCACCTCGAGGATCTCATCCTCGGTGGCCAGGCCCAACGCGATAGCCACTTCCCCGAACCTGCCGCCATGCTGCCGCTGATGCGCAAGGATCTGCTGGACGTGGGGAGGCTGCAATTTGTTGAGCTGGCAAAGCCACTGGCCCATCGGACGTCCGCGCGCAAACGCGCCTGGCTGCTCATCGCAAATGATCTCATTGGTTTGGACGGGAAGGGAATTAATGTGCAGCATGAATTCCTTTATGGGTGAGGGCGGGACGGCGGCGAATCAGCACCTGGCGCGCCGGCGATGGAGCTCCGCGGGGCTGGCGCCGGTGCAAGACTGTGAGTAACGGCTGGTTCAGTGTCGACTGCACATCCTCCGAGTTGCGCAGTCGCCGGTCGCGGATCTCGATCGCCACGATCGCCACGAGCATCAGCAGCAGACCAGCGACAGCGCCGGTCCATACCTTCGCGGCGGGGGAGGCGGAATCGGGCGCCGACGGAACTGTCGCCACCTTCAGGATCGCGACGTTGGGCTGCGTGTCGCTGCGCTCGAGCGCCGTTTTGTTCAGGCGTGCGACCACCGCGTCGAAGGCTCGCTGGGCTGAGTCCACTTCGTTTTGCAAAAGCCGCGCCTGTTCACGAATCCCCTTGCGCTGCAGAACCTTGTCGCGTTGCGCCTCCAACGCGCGGTTGGCGTCGGCCAGCTGGTTGGCAGACACCTTGCTGCCGCCCTCGAAGCCGGCGGCGGCGCGGCGCTTGGCAGCCTCCAGGCGCGTGCGCAGCCCGGCGATGGTGGCACGGGTCTCGAGCACCTGAGGATGCTGGTCGCCCAGGCGTTCCGTCAGTGCGTTCAGCTGTTGTTCCTGAACCGACAGCACGGTTGCCAGCGAAACGACCAGCGGATCCTTGAGGATCTCCTCCATCCGGTCAACGTTGGACACGGCCTCCTGGTGCCTTCTCCTGGCTTCCTCGGCCTTCGCCTGCAGCGCCACCACTTGCGCGCTGAGTTGGCCCAGTCGGGCTTCTTCCACATCGGCCTTTTCGTCGACGGTGGTGATGCCATTGTCGCGGTAGAACTCCGACGCTTTTTGCTGCGCTTCGTGCAGCTTTTCGCGCATCTGGCGTGCGCGCTCCTCGAAAAAAGCGCTGTACTGCCGCGCGGGCTCGACCCGCAGGTCCACGGCGGTCTCGATGTACGCCTTGGTCAAGGCGTTGACGAAGCTTGCGGCGAAACGGGCATCGCTCGCGGCATGGGACACCAACAGCACGCGTGAATCGCGGCTGGGGCGCACTTCGGTCGCTCGTTGCAGCTGTTCCACCAGCCACGCGTTGAAATCGCCTTGCCCGCCCGTGCGGGACTGCCATCGCGCTCGCATTTTCTGCTGGTAGGGCGTGTTGCCCATCGCTTGCAGGGCCCTTAACATCACGCGCTCGCTTCGCACGACGTCCGCTTCGGTCATGATGCGGCTGGGCAGGCTCGAACCCGGCCGTGCAACGCCGGCGATGGGATCAGAGTTCGCTTCCTCGATCAACAGTTCGGAAGTGGCCCGGTATCGGGTCGGCATCAGCAAGGACGCGAGCAGCACCACGACCAGAAGCGTAGCGGCCCAGACCATGAGCGCCGTGCGCCAGCGATACCGAAGGGCGATCAAGAATTGTTGGGCGGTCATGTTGGTCGGCAGTCTTGTTTGATTCGTAATCTCAGGTGAAGCCCACGTGGGTCAGGGCAACGCGAAGTTTGCGAGTGGCATATGTCAATAGTCGGATCTGTTGCGGGTGCTCTGGTGCCTTGCAAGGCTCTGGATGTTCTTGGCCAGCTTGGAGCCGACCTCACGAAATCCGCCGTTGAGAATCATCCGCCCCGCGCGCCCAAGCTTGGTCCCCCAGTAGTCCACGAACAGTGGAAAGAATTCGGCGCCGTGTTCCTTGGTCATCTCTCGCGCCTGGATCCAGAAGTCGTATTGGTACAGGCTCGACCGCTGTCCCTCGCGGACGCGGAACGCACTCCACCACTCGTCCACGTAAAGAATTGGAAACTGCTTGCTGATCCGCAAGAACAGATCCCAGTCCTGGACCAGCGGGTATCGCGTGTTCAGGGGGCCCACCTGCTCCAGCGCCTCACGCCGAATGAACGCGCTTTCCACCGGGACGTAGATGTGCGCCAGCATCTCCCGCCAACTCGCCTGTCTCGTACGCTCCCTGCCGATCTCGACACTGCGCTCGTCGACCTGCAGGAAGTTGCAATACACCAGCGCAACCTCGGGGTGTCGCGTCAATGCATACACGGCCTTGCTGATGGCGCCGGGCAGGTAGAAGTCATCGGCGTTGATCCAGCCGACGATCTCGCCGCGCGCGATCGAGAAACCGTGGTTGACCTTTGCGCTCAGCCCTTGCGGCGCCTCCGTCACGACGCGCACCGAAGGGTGGCGCGCCAGGATGGCCAAGGTCTCGTCGGTAGAGCCGGAGTCGAGCACGATGTGTTCGACGTGCGGGTAATCCTGCTGCTCGACACTGCGCAAAGTCTCCTCGATGAAGGCGCCGCAGTTCAAGGACGGCGTCACGATCGAAACAAGAGGACCCAAGGCAAGCTCTCCTATCCAAGTCTCGCTCGCAACATCGTATCTGCGTGGTGATCGCTGCCCCAGGGACGATTTTCCTATTTCGATCGGTACAAAGCTCCCTCATCGCGCTGCGCGGAAACCAATCTAATTGCCAATAGGACAGCATCCAGCTCGGCAACGTGCGGTGCGGCCGAGTGTTCTTGTCCTGAGAAAAACTGGAAGAAATGGAAACCAGCAAGATCGTCCTTTACGGCCATTTCGGATCAGGAAACATCGGCAACGACAGTACTCTCGAAGCCGCGCTCTATCACGTCAGGAAGTATCAAAGTCAGTCGACCGTCATCTGTGTTTGCAGCGACCCGCGGCTAATCGGCGGGCGCTTTGGCATCGAAACATTGCCGATCAACGTGCACCCGGACCTGTATGCGACTCGCAGCCGATGGCGCATCTTGCGGGTCTTGCCACGCTTGTTGGATGAACTCCGGTTCTGGTTCCGATATCACTCCTGGTTTCGCCCGGGGGACCGCTTCATCGTGGTTGGCACGGGCGCCGCTGACGATATGGGGGTTCGCCGTCCGTGGGCCTCGCCTTACGACCTCTACAAGTGGAGCAAAGCCGCAAGAAACGGCGGCGCGCAGGTCATCTTCCTGAGTGTGGGGGTCGGCCCGATCGTCAATCCGATCAGCAGGGTGCTCATGCTTCGGGCTTTGCGACACGCCCACTATCGATCCTATCGGGAGCAGGCGGCTTTTGACTACCTGCACAGCGTTGGATTCGACACGGCGGGGGACCAGCTGTACCCGGATCTCGTGTTCAGCCTTCAGCGAGACCCGCCACTGCTGCGCCAAGTCTGCAAGGGCCAGCCAAGCGTTGTCGGATTGGGATTGATGACGTACCGCGGCTGGCAATACAACCGCAGCAAGAGTGAAGCCATCTACCAGCGATATATCACCCAGATCCGGGCGTTCGTGAGCTGGCTGCTGAAGAAGGGCATCACCGTGAGGGTGGTTTCAGGCGACTCCATAGACTTCGACACCGTCCAGGCAATCAAGAGCTACTTCGAGGCGCAGGGGAACTCGATCGGAAAGGGAGTGCTCATCGTTGAGCCGATCGCGACCGTCGACGACCTGTTTGCCCAGATCGCCCAAACCGACATGGTGGTCGCAACCCGGTTCCACAATGTGCTGTGCGCCCTGATGGTCGGCGTTCCGGTCATCTCGTTGGGGTATCACGAGAAGAACACGAACCTGATGGCCGCCATGGGGCTGGAGAAGTACTGTCAGCACGTCGAACGATTCACATTTGAAAAACTGATCGAGCAGTTCGAATCCTGCGCAGCGGAGCAGGAACAGGCGGTTCAACGCATACGCAAGAAGAAAGAGGAATACCGGCGTCTGCTGGATGAGCAGTATCGAAGCCTCCTGGCAACACATTGCCCCTACCCTACAGCCGGGCAGTGTGTTTCGGCGTGACATAGGTGTGACGGCAGTGGTCGTTCATCCTGATCGTTTCTTCAATGGCCCGGCCCCTGCGCGTGACTTGCCGTGGTGGACGCGCCCTTCGACTCTCAACCTCCTGTTCGTGCTGCCCGTTCTGCTGCTGATGGTCGCGTCGGGAGGCAGTGGCTCGGAGGTCCGGTCGAGCAACTTCCTTTCGGCCGCATACATCGCTCTTTATGTCGGGTTGGTTCTCGTCTCGGCACTGGGTGCCTGGTTCGGCGAGAACCTCCGGCAGCGTTCACTTCTGCGATGCAAAGACCAGCACCTGGCGCGAGCCGCCACTGCGCTGGGTGTGCTCATTCTCGCCACCTACCTGTTCTGGTTCCGCTCGATGATGTTCGACCCGGCGTTCCTCGTGAGCATCCTCATGGGCGCGGAGAAGCCCAGACGGGCAGACATCGGGACCGTGACCGGCATCACTTCGCTCGTCAACTTGTCACCGCTGTTCTACTCGCTCGCCGGGTACCTGCTTTTCCTGCGTAGAACCCGGGATCGCAAATTGGCCGCGTTGACCATTGTCATGTTGCTGTTCACCTTCTTTCGGTCCTACATCTGGAGCGAACGCCTTGCCGTCGCCGACGCCCTGATTCCACTTGCGCTCGCACTGCTTGGCAATGGCCGACCGAAGCCGGAACATCGCGTTCGCAGATGGCTCTGGCGGCTCGGGCCCTATGCGGCGCTGCCTGCATTGTTCCTGTTCTTCTCGGTATCCGAATATTTCCGAAGCTGGCCATACTATGCGGACCGCATGGGATTCTGGGACTTTGCATTCCAGCGGTTCTGGAGCTACTACTACACGTCGCTCAACAATGGTGCCGGCTTGCTGGCGACCACCGCCCACTGGCCAGCCTGGACGTTCGAGAATGTGCTGAACTGGCTGCACGCGTTTCCGCTGGGCATCGGGCACTGGTTTTCCGACACCGTTGGTCTGTACACGGGCCCGGCCCGCGTCTTTTTGCAGCGATATGGAGACCCGGAGTTCAACACGGATTCCAGCTTTGCCGAAGTTACCCTGGATCTTGGCGTGGCCGGAGCAGCCTTGTACTTCTTCCTTTCCATGTTGTGCGCGGGGATCCTGTACTCGCGGTACCTGAAAAATGACTTGGTCTCGGTGATGCTGTATCCGTCGGTGCTGCTCGCGTTGTTTGAATGTTTCCGCTATTGCTATTGGGGCACTTCACGGGCCTTTCTCTGGCTGCTCGGAACGCTCGTCGTCCTGGCTGTGCTGTGGATTTGCGGCTCAATCGGTGCTGTCACGCTGTCGGATCGTGCACATCGAACCGCAACGGCATGACTGAGCGCTTATGCAGTGCCGCCACCTGCTGATCGCCGGCGTCTTGGCCTGTTGCCTGGCCG
>Ga0105240_10005163_pt1 | contig 19529 bp, 15 predicted proteins | sample KBSC54metaG_FD_80426 | JGI IMG/M metagenome (GOLD analysis project Ga0105240, IMG submission 80426) | Corn rhizosphere microbial communities from Kellogg Biological Station, Michigan, USA - KBS C5-4 metaG | ecosystem: Host-associated > Plants > Roots > Rhizosphere > Soil | place: Michigan, USA... | reverse complement strand
TGATTTCGGCGAAGCCTGGATAACCCGTCACACCAACTACTACTCCGATCCCAACGCAGGACCGGATGCACTCTTGAACGACGCCACCGAGTGGCTGCAGTACGCCTACAACGCGTTGAAGCTGCTCGCACAGTTGGTTGACGAACACAGCATCATCGATGCGCGCCGATTGCCGATCATGCTGGAAGGCGTCGCGGCCTTCCTGGAGATGGGCACGCGCTGCGCGGCGCAGGCGCATCTGCGGATGCAGTTGCAGCAGATGCGCGAGGAGGAGGCGACCTGACCAAGACTCTGGCGTCACCATGACACGCCATCAGCGCGACGAGGCAACGGGGGCCGACTCACCTCCGTTTCCTCTGATATCAACGGCGTACCTACTGGTCCCCATGGAACGCCAACAACAGCAAGGTCACGAAACCCGAAGTACTCAAGAACAGCAGGACCCGCATGACCCATACAAACGCAGTCGCCGTCCTGGTTGGTGATTCACGCGATCCGAAAACGTGGCCAAGAATGGCATGGAGACCTTTCCCACTGCCGATCTTCTCGTCGCTCAGGCCGATCTCGTCCAGAAAGCCACGGCATATCACCAGATAGATCATGTTGATCGCGAATAAGGCGAAGAATAGCAATTGCATAAGCTGCAATCGGGACAGCGATCGTCAGACCGACCTTGCTGCTCCCGCCTCCCTTGGATCGCAGAAAGCAAAGCTCATATCGCCTTCCATCGTGAAACACATGCACCAGCCGTAATCAGCTCTGACGAAGTAGTGATGATGCGGAACATCAAAGATGGCATCCAGCAGTGGTCCGAACTGCTCAATCGGCGCGTGCAGGGAGAAATCAGTTAGCCCATCGCCAGCGTAGATCGCGTCACCCGATAGACCAAAACGCGACACTGTTTCGTGGAAGAACCTCTTAAAGCTCTCTGCATGAAGATCCAGGTTCCATTCCATCTCTCCGATGGAACCCTCCAGCTGCCGCCAGTCGATCTTGGAGCCTACCGCCGGATATCGCTCGGAGATCTTCTGGAAAACTTCGGACTCTCCATTCTCAATGTAGATGCAGTCGCCGCCGATCGCGTCCATGGACCTGATGATGTCGGCTTCGTAGTCGTTCATGGCTCGCGGCCCTCCGTTGAAGCAACTTCATCGATAATGCTTGACCAGGTGAGCGAGGCCCTCCCGGCCATACCACCTCGTCAATGAGAGATCTCGCTCGGTCGCCCCGCTTAGCCAGTTCTTGAAATCGCTCGCATCAAAAAGGCACTCTCTCGCATTTGCCGATGCCGACGGCCAATCCGCCAACCCGTCGAAAGCCAGGATGCCTAGCTCGATGGGAAGTTGCTGATGGACCAGGAACCGCTTCGAGTCATCGATCAGCAGAAGGCCATCATGGTATCCGGCGCGCTCCCGTGCCTCGGTCATGGCGCTCATCTTCAATGACCAAGCTTCGCCAGCTTTCAGCCAACCCAGCAGGCTCCGATCCGACGCTGATAGAACGGCGATACGACCTTCCGGACCGAGGCACGCCAAGGCGATGTCCTGCAGTACTTGAATGATGACGTCATCGGAGCGGACATCCTGATCGAAGAAGACATGCTTCTCGAAGCGCTTGGTGAACGCGTAGTCGCGGTGCTCTTCGGGGTCTGCCAGAAGCTCCAGCAGCGTGGTGATTCCGTCACTCTGAAAGTTATCGACCATGCTCGTTTCTTTAACCAACCGCCATCCTGCCTTCATAGGCAGCCTTTGATCGCTGCCCCATAGTCTTGAAGCACAGCGCGGCGATCCTCGCTGTCCACATGAATGACTGTCTTTGCGGTAGCCATGGACCGCAAGACCGCCACGGTCAGTCCGCCAGCTGACGTCACTCTGTACACCCATTGGTGAATGGCAATATCGCCACCGTCCGCCCTCTCTTTCATCTTCTCGGAGATGCAGAGAGCCACAATTCGCGGAACCTTAGAGGTCTCCACCCCATTTATGAAGTGATGATCCAAAGCAATGCCGGTGGACGAAGCCGACGCTGCTTGGAAAGCGATGTATGCCACCAGCAGCCGCTTCAGTCCGAACATGCTTACCACGAACGCGAGGCGTCGCATTTACGCGAAGCCATACAAATAGAACGAAAGCGAAACTCCTGCGCGGTGAACTGCCTCAATCAACTTCGCTTCGAGCTCAAACCCACTGCAACCCGGGCAGGAAATACCAAAAGCGTAAGTCACGCTGCAGCCCGCCTCGATCGCACGCGCGATAGCCAGCTGATCCCTTGAACCCGGTTCGGCCAGATGTTCAGAAAGGAAATCCTCCGGCCGATCATGATCACCGATCTCCAGGGGAAAACTTAGATAGGTTTCCTTGTAGCTACCAGCCAGCAGCGTCCCCGCTTTAGTCCTGCGTTGCTCATGCGCGGACTGAGCGACGTGGGGCTCCCAGCCAAACATATCGACGATCTGCGCCGCTGCCATGGAGGGATGGCGCACTCTCAGAGAAGCGTCGAAGAGGAATCTCTCGTTCATGCGGTTAGCCAGGAGACTCGTTTTTCTCGGATGAACAAGCGCGCCAGCGTGAAAAAGGGGCGGCAGGTAGTTAGGCCGACTTAACTACCCGTGCCCATGTTCGAGCCTAACTATCACTGCCTCCATTGGCACGATTGGTGGATATTTTTTCTCTGCCCAGCGCTATCCGGAACATTCTCCCGTCCGCGCATATGAGGAACTCAAGAATTGACAGGGGCCAGGATACATAAGCTGGCAGCTCGGACCAGAAGAGAATCAGGAACGTTCCCAATGAAAGCCAGATCACCAGCAACAGAGTTATCAGTACACGGAATTTGATCTCGCTCATAGTCACCTACAGTTCTTCGAAATATCGCAAAAATAGTCGCCATACCATTGGCGGTATGTCACGCCAGAACCAGGTACCTTGGCAGCATTGATCGTCGAACCAATAAATAACCCCGCCTCGAACGCGGACCCCACAGCCACGAAATTTATGGCGGAGTGCGCCACTGCTGGTGCAATTTCCAATGTCAAGTAACCCATCCGATACGAGCCGACCAACGCATCCATCATGGTTGGCAAGGTTGTCGCGTTTGACACTGCGCGCCCCGTGATCGCCCCAAAAAAAGGTGGCGCAGCAATGCCGGGAATCGCCACGTTGGCATCAACGAAGTTTTCTTTCACTCTTCCCCAATATGGTGTTTCGCTTGTACGCGGCATCGTAGAGAGGGAGGTTGGACCGCTCAATCTGTCGGAGGCATCTCTCATTCGCTGCACCGCGGGACTTACCGGCGGCGGTGGCGGTGGTGGGCCGGTCATTGGCTCAGGATTACAAGGATCCCCCGGCTCATGATGGCTACCTACACATGCCCCAGTAGGGTCAATGTTCATTACTGGATTATTCTCCACGTACGAAAATCTATTCATACTGAAGATGTCTCCCCCTGTGGGGGCCATAGGATCGACGCTCAAGAAACGCGCGAGCAACGGATCGTAGTATCGAGCCTGCATATAGACCAGCCCGCTATCCGGATCATTCACATGCCCGGTGTAGCCAGGTCCATTGGGCTCAGATCCCATCGCCTGCGCGCCGTAGGGCCTGTAATCCATCGTGGCGATGATGTTTCCGGAAGCGTCCGCCTCAGCCAACGGCGTGCCTTGGGGATCGGTGTAAACGTACGTAACCTTGCCTGCATGTGCGGACATACAGGGAAGAAGCACCGACAAGACGCACAGCCCTTTCTGCAGTTTGCCTAGCATGGCTTTGTCCGATCGATGAGTTGAGTTCATTCGCACGCGCATCACAGCGACACCGTCCTGTAATCACTCCACCCCGAACACCCCGCACTGTTACAAGCACGCAGCCGATACTGGATGCTGTCTCCAGTGATATCGGTGAGCTCACTGAACGTAGTGCTCGGCCCCGTGTAAACGATGAAGGTGCCATCGTTGGCATTGGTTTCTTCGAGGTCGTAGCTGGTAGCACCCGCGACGTCCAACCAGTTCAAGTACACATAGTGCTTGGCGCCACCGCCACTGAGGCTGTAGTTGGGTGCGGCCGGCGTGGCGGGAATCCGAGTGACCGCCACATTTGCCGTGCCACTCCAAGGCCCGCATCCACCGGCATTGCATGCCTGCACGCGATAGCCATAGGTGGCGGTGCCTTTGCCCGACGCACCCCAGCTGGTCGAACCGTTGGCCTGCACCTGCGTCCAGCCGCCGCCATTCACCTGCTCCTGCAAGTTGTAGGAGGTCCCTCCGCCCACGGCCGACCAGGTCACCGTATAGCTGCCGGAGTTGTTGCTGCCGGGCGCACTGATGCTCGGCGCGCTGGAGGGCGGGATGGTCACGGTGACCAGCGCGCTGTTGTTGACCGCGCCATTCCAGCCGCTCGCGTTGAAGGCGGCGACGAAGAACTGGTAACCGCCGGAGGTAGTCGCCGTCACGGTGACGCTCGTCGAAGCGGTGCTGGCCACCAGCGTCCAGCCGGCATTGTTGATGTTCTGGTACAGGTCGTAGCGCGTTGCGGTCGGGCTGGCATTCCAGCTGACCGGAATGGGGCCGTTGCTGGTGGCCGGTACCGTGATCCCCGTGGGCGTCGGCGGCGGCAACAGTACATTGACCGACTGCACCGTACTCCAGGGACCGCAACCGCTCGTGCCGCAGGCCTGCACCCGATAGCTGTAGGTGCCGGCGCCTCGGCCACTGGCGTTCCAGCTGGACGAGGCGTTGGATTGCACGGTGGCCCAGCTTCCGCCGTTGAGCTGCTCCTGCAGGTTATAGCTGGCCGCGCCCGCGATGCTTCCCCAGCTCACGCCGTAGCTACCGCTGCTGCTCGAAGACGGCACGCTGAGACTGACCAGGGGCGAGATCGTCATCGGCGCGATTCCCCATGCATCGAAGAAGGCGACGCCGTCCTGGACGGGAATGAACTGCACCGAGTTGCCCGTGCCAAGAATCCCATTCGAAGGCATGGCAATCGACACCGCCAGATGGCCTCCTGGCGCGATGGCCGGAATGTCGGCCCGGGTCGTGTCCATAACCACGAATCGCCCCGACGGATCGGCAACGTGATAACCCAATCGCACCGGATAGGGGCCGGTCGAGCTGAGCGTGATGGTTCCCTGATTGGCGAAATCCACCACCGTCGTAATGGTCTGGCCGTCCGCCGACAAGGTCGGAGCAGTGACCAGGCTCAGTTTGACATTCGCTTCATTGGGCGCGAGCGCGCTACCGATGTTGCAGAGCGCGGGCGGACTCCCATTGGGGCACATCGTGAATGGCCCCACCGTGATGGGTTGGAAACCCCAGGAATGGAACCAGGCGACGGCTTCTTGCACCAGTTCGTACTGAACGAGGTTGCCCGTACCCAGCGCCTGATTGGCCGGCGTCGAGATCGTTACCGCCGCATGAGCCCCCGGGGCGATATCCGGGATGTTCGCTCGCGTGATGTCATTGGCCAGAATATTTCCCGACCTGTCCACCGTGTGGTTGCCAAGATGCACCGGGTGCGGACCGGACGAGGTGAGCGTAACGCTGCCATGATTGCTGATATCGACCGTGGCGTTGATCTGCTGCCCATCGGCGGACAGGCTCGGCGCACCCACCAGTGTCAGAGTGACATTGACCTGCGACGGCAGCAGGATCGAGGTGTCGGTGACGTTCTTGGCAATCAGCTTCTTGCCGAGATAGACGTAGTCGGTCGCCGTGTAGCTGCCGGCATCGTACTGGTACAGCAACTGACCGCCCTGGTTATAGAAATAATAGGACGGTGAGCCGCCATTGGTCGGCGTCTTCAGTACGCGCCGCCCCGCGGCGTCATAGGCATAAGTGTCAAAACCGACCACACCGCTCAACTGGTTCTTCGCATCGAAGTTCAGCGTGTTGCTGTTCTTGCTGGTTACGTTGCCGCGTGGGTCATAGGCCAGGGTGATGAGGGGATTGCCGGCCTGGGTGATCGTCGCCAGGCGATTGGAGCCATCGTAGTTGTAGTCGAGGATCTGCCCCGAAGCGACCCGGCGACGGAAGTTATTGAGGGCGTCGTAGTAGTACTCCTCCACACCCCACAATCCGTCCGCCTGCGCTCGCCGCAGGCGGTTAGAGCCGTCGTAGTCGAACGACTTGGTGCGCGGGCCACCGGCCAGATCGGTGATCTTGCCGATGTTGCCATTGGCATCGTAGGTGTAGTCCTCGCTCAGATTCAGCGCGCTGCCGCGCGCGTAAGTGAAGTTGCCCAGCAACATGCGCGCGTTCTTCTGCACCAGATAGTCGGTGCCATTGCCGTAGACGAAATGCGCGATATCGCCATCCGGGTGATAGCTGACGTTGCTCGCATAGCTGCCCGCCTTGGTCGGCCGGCCGAGCGCATCGGGCGCGTAGTCCACCACCGTGGCATCCGGATAGCTGATGGAGGCAAGGCTGCCGTAGGCATCATGCGCGTAGCGGATGACGTTGCTGCCATTGCCGTTCACGCTCAGCACTTCGGCGGTCAGCTGTCCCAGCTTATTGCGCGTGCCGGTCCAGGTGGTGATCCCCGAATCCGCTTGCCGGACATTGCCCAGCACGTCATAGGCATAGGTGGTGGACTGGGTGCCGGCGGGCGGCGCCAGGGTCTTGACCCGATTCATCGCGTCGTAGGTGCGTACGGTCTGCGCCGCCGCGGCCACCGATTCCGTACCGCAGCCTGCGTTATCGGCGATGCTCAAGCCTGAAGCCGTCCAGGCCACATTGTTGGCGTTGTCGTACGCGGTCACTTCGCTGCCGCTCTCCGGCTCCCAGGTGCGGCACAGGCGATGGTAGGCGTCGTAGTAAAGTTTCTTGGTCAGATCCGCCCCGTAACTGCCGCCGGTCGACCTTTGGCGGATGACGGTCGGATTGCCATACACATCGCGCGTAATCGTCTGGCCGATCTCCTCCGGTGCCAGCATCGAGATGACGGTGTCGTAGGAGGGTTGGTCGAAGACCTGATAGGCGGTGGTGGTGATGTTGTTCTTGGGGTCGGTGACCTGCTTGCGCGCACCGGAGAGATACGCCGTCGATGTCACCAGCGTGCCCAGCTCGGAAGCCTGCTGGGTCTTGGTGAGACGGCCCAGCGCGTCATACGAGTTGAGGACACCGGAGGTGATCGCGCCCAGATCCGGCGTACCGTTGACCGGGTAGGACACGAAGGTCTTCTGGCCCTTCCAGTCGTAGTCGGTGCGCGAGGTGTAGGCCATGCCGGTGCCGGCGATGAAAGTGCGGTTCAGCACCGGGCGCAGCATCGCGTCGAAGTAAGTGATGGTGACTGCATCCCCCTTGGTGGTGACGCGCCGCCAATGATTGGCCGGCACGCCCTGTTCGGCTACGCCGGAGAAGGCATAGCCGAAAGTCTTCGGCAGCCATGCCGCCTCGTCGCCAGCCGGATAGGTGATCCCGGCAATGCGGCCGATCGCGTCATAGCTGTAGCTGGTGGTGCTGCCGGCTTGATCGGTGATGCTGGCGATCTGCCCGAAATCGTTCACCACCAGGCTCTGCGTGGTGTTGTCCGGATAGCCGATCGACTGCGGAATGCCGCGTTTGTAGCTGCCCAGCGTGGTGGTGTGGTTGTTGCCGTCGGTGAAACTCGCCAGCTGACCCTGAGCATTGAACGTGTAGCTCATCAGCTGCTGCCCGAAGCGATAGCGCTGCGACAGCGTGACGTTGCTCAGATCGTAGGTGTATCTGTCGGTGGTCTCGGTCTGGCCTTTGTAGATGTTGTCCACTTGCGTGGGCAGGCCCAGCACCCAATGCGGAAGGTCATTGAGGTAGGCCGTCTGCTCTTCGACCGCGTCCTGGTTGAAGCTGTTGGAGCGCTTGACCTTGGTGACCTGCGCAAAGTCGTTGAACGACTCGGCCAGCCAGGTGTAGGTATCGCCGTCCTGCTGGATGTCCTTCTGCAGCAGCGGCGCCAGCTGCGAGGTGACCGCCGCATTGATGCGTTGCCCCTGGAAACTGTTGCCGAACCAGCTCGGCCATGGACCATTCGATTCGTTGGCGTACTGGTCGATCTCCGAGCGCACGAGCGCGCTGCTCGCATTCCCGACGTACATATCCGTGCGCAGCATCCGACCTTCGCTGATGTTGAACCAGTTGCTGAAGGTGTAGCGCGTGGTCCGGCCATCCGGATTGACCACATCGGTCCAGATCGTCGACGGGCAGCCGTTGACGCAGTCGTTGTCCCAGCTGTCGTTGGCCGGCGAGTAGTTGTAGTTCCAGCTTTGCGATGCAGGCAGGCCCGCGCCGGTGAAGGTCTTGTTGGTGATCGTGTACGAGTACCAGGCACGCGGAACGAGTGCGTAACCGGTCTCGTAGTCTCCGTCTCCGGCCCAGCAGGACTTCGGCGCGTGCGAGCGACCATGCTTGATCGCGGCAACAGTGAACGACCCGGTCAATCCCGAAGGATGCGTCATGTTGCCGGACCAGGAGATCGGCCCGACCACGCCAGGGCTACTGCAGTCGCCAAGAATGCCCGGCGTCAGATCGGGCTGGTACTTGAGGTTTGCCATCGCAAAGCCCCAACGGCTTTGGTCCGGCTGGGTAACGGCGGTCAGCGTCGGCTGCCCGGTCGCGGGATAGGTGCCGTAGCTGTAAGCCCAGGTCCGCGGCGCGCCACTGGCGGGTTGCGCGGTAACGCTGGCGACCGTGCCGTTGCTGTTGTACTGCAGCGAGATCTCGCGTCCGTCGCTGGCGGTGATGCTGGTGAGGGTCAGTCCGCTGTAGTTGTAATGCAGCCAGTTGCCGAAACGGTCCTCGACCTTGGTAACCAGCATCGCGGCGTACTCGCGATACAGATCGTCCGTCTCGCCGTTGGACAGCGGTATCTCCTTGGAAAGGATCGGTGCCTGGCTAGAGTCCAGAAGATTGAACGTGTACTTGGTGCCATCCGGAGCGAGCGCGAAGAACGCCTCACGCGTCGAATCGTTGGCGGCCTGCGGCAGGCAGCCGATCATCCAGTGCTTCTTGGTCAGCGCGGGAAACACCTGCCCGGACATCTGCGGCGTATAGACATAGTTGCCCTGGGCGCGCCCGAGAATGTCCTGCGAGTCGCCACCCGGCATGACCAGCTGATAGCCATGCCACCATTCATCCGCTCCCCAGTTCTGGCGACTGGTGATACCGCCGGGCTTGCGTACGACGGGAGGTATGCCGATGTGCGTACAGATCGCGAGCGGCGAGGCGCCATCGACCATCCAGCCCTGAACGTTCTGCTGGGTCGCGACGAGGGTGGTGATCCGAGGGAGGTCCAGATCCCAGTCGGCGAACCGCCAGTTGGCATAGCCGTCGGTGTCGTCCTTGCCGGTGATCCGGAACGTTCGCGTCAGCTGCAGCAATGGACCCGTGCCCGACAGGCTGATATCCGTCTGCGAGAACGACAGGCTGCCGTTGTACAAGCCGACGTTCTCGCCGAAGGGATTCTCGCCGAGCGGCTGGATCTCCTCATCGACCTTCAGCAGCTTCTTGTATTCAAGCTCGGGAGAAATGCTCTGCTGGGCGGCCAGGCCCGTCGACACCAGCAGAAGCGCAGCCGCAACCCATCCATGGCGCGAAACGCGCCCCCAACGACATGCCATGTTTTTCCCCAGGATCGAAAGATCGTGCCCCCGCACGTATGAGGTCGTGGGGGCGGTACTTCCCTACAGCACCGCGCCACGCCTCATGGCTGCCCGACCGGTACGGCGGGCAACCTCGACACAACTATCAGATCGCAATATTTTGCGCAAGGATCTTGCGAAGAAGCCGCGGCCAGAGCGTCTGGCGCCGCCCATCGGGGAGGAAACCGGGGATGTCGGACACCCTGTCGCGCCGCGTAGCAGCGCGCAGGTTCGAACTCGTTGATCGAGCTATCGGGAGACGCCAGCGGGAAGCTGCACCGTCACCGCCTTGCCCATATCCGCCGACGAACGCCCTTCGCTGACGACGTACTCGCCACCACGCACCACCCAGCCATGTTTCGCCGTATCGAAATCCGCCAGCAGCTTGCGCTCCAGCGGAATGCTCAGCGCGCGCTGCTCACCCGGCTTGAGCGATACCTTGGCGAAACCGGCCAGACGCCGCGCCTTGGAGCCGGGCACCTGCACATAGACCTGCGCCACATCGGCGCCGGCACGTTTGCCCGTATTGCGCACCGTCACCGTCGCCGTGACTTTCCCATCCTTCGCATCGACCTTGAGCGGCCCGTGCTCGAAGCTGGTGTACGAAAGGCCATAGCCGAACGGGAACAGCGGCTGCAGATCCTTCGCCTGATACCAGCGATAGCCGACGTTGGCGCCTTCGATCGCGTAATCCACGCTCTCCGGCGGCGTGCCGCCACCCGCGCCGGGAAGCTCCGGGCGCGGCAGCTGTGACACATCGCGCGGCCAGCTCAGCGGCAGGCGGCCGGACGGATTGACCTTGCCCGATAGAATGTTGGCAATGCCATTGCCCGCATCGCCGCCGGGATACCACACCTCCAGCACCGCGCCGACCTGCTCCAGCCATGGCATGGCGATCGGGCTGCCGTTCTCCAGCACGACGATGGTGCGCGGATTGGCCTTCGCGACGGCGGCGACCAGCGCGTCCTGGCCATCGGGCAGCGACAGATCGCGTGCATCGAAATCTTCGCCGGCCCACTTCTGCACGAACACCACCGCGACCTGCGACTTCGCGGCCAGTGCGGCAGCGGCAGCCACATCGTCGCTACCGGCGAACTGCACTTTCGCCTTCGGCGCCGCGGCCTGCAGCGCGTTCAACGGCGAGTATGGGTGGTACATCACCGGGCCCGGCCAATCGCTCGGCTTCAGTCCGGTCACCGCATTGCCACCCTTGGCGGTCACCAGCGACGAGCCGCCACCGGCCAGCACACCCTTATCCGCATGCGCACCGATCACCGCCACGGAATCCAGCTTGGCGACGTCGAGCGGCAACAAGCTGTTCTCGTTGCGCAACAGCACCGCACCCGCTTCGAGCGTTTCGCGCGCTACGGCAAGATTGGCTTTCTCGTCGATCGGCGCCTTCTTCGCCGGATGCTCGAACACGCCCGCCGCGAAGAAGCTGCGCAGAATGCGCTTGACCATATCGTCGATGCGCGCCTGCTTTACCTCACCCTTGGCCAGTGCCTCGCGCAGCGGCGCGTCGAAGAAGATCTGCTTGTCGAAGATCTCGCCCGCCGATTCCTGATCCAGGCCGGCGTTCACCGCCTTGGCCGCGCTGTGCACGCCGCCCCAGTCGGACATCACGAAGCCGGGATACTTCCAGTCGCGCTTGAGCAGCTGGTTGAGCAGATAGTCGTTCTCGCAGGCCCAGTCGCCGTTGAGCTTGTTGTACGAGCACATCACCGAGCCGGGCTTGCCGCGCTCGATCGCCAGCTCGAAGGCCAGCAGATCCGATTCGCGCATGGCCTGCTCGCCGATACGCACGTCGACAGTGGTGCGGCCGGTCTCCTGATCATTCAGCGCGAAATGCTTGATGGTGGAGACCACATGCTGGCTTTCGATGCCGCGGATCGCTTCGCCGACGATGCTGCCGGCCAGCAGCGGATCTTCGCCGGCGTATTCGAAATTGCGGCCGTTGCGCGGCTCGCGCATCAGATTGGTACCGCCGGCCAGCAGCACATTGAAACCTTTGGCGTGCGCTTCACCGCCGATCATCGCGCCGCCACGGAATGCCACCTGCGGATCCCAGCTCGCGGCGGTGACCGGGCCGGCCGGCAGCGGCGTGGCGTAATCGCCAGGACGCATGCGTTCGGAACTGGCCACACCCAAGCCCGCATCGCTTTCCTGGATAGCGGGAATGCCCAGCCGCTCGATCGCGGGGATATAACCGGCCGAGCCGATATAACCGGGCGGCACCGGCTTATCCTCCGGCTTGCGCGGGCCGGCGAAGTAGCTGCGGATCAGATGGAACTTGTCGTCCTGGGTCAGCTGCGCCAGCAACAGATCGGCGCGCTTGTCGGGCGAGAGTTTCGCATCGCTCCATGCATGCGCCGCCGGCGCCTGCTGCGCCATGGCCAGACCCATACTGCTGGCCAGTCCGAACACGATCGCGCACCGCAGTGCGTTGCCGGCTTTGCGTTTCATCCCTAATCCTCCGCGCTGGAACCGCTATGGTCCGATGACCGGGGGAGTATGCACGCGGTGCGCTCCGTTGTCCGTCGAGGCAAGCCCTCGGCTGGCGAAAATCATCATCGCGGTGATGGAAATCATCACAACCCGTCCAGCCAGGCGTTGAAGATTCCCTGCGCGGCACGGGTGAGCGCGGCGCCATGCGCCGCGGCATCCGAGCGCAACACTTTCGGATCGATCCGATGCGAAGCCAGCTCATGCGCATGCCCGATCAACCAGCGCTCCAGCTGCGCAGCCTGGACTTCGAGATGGAACTGCAGGCCGAGCACATGATGGCCGATGGCGAAGGCCTGGTTGGGAAAACCCGGCGTCTGCGCCAGCCGTTGCGCGCCCTCGGGTATCGCAAACTGATCGCCATGCCAATGCAGCACCGGCACCTCGCCGATGTCCCGCAGCACGGAAGCACGGCCTTCGCCGGTGAGCGTCAACGGCCCGAAGCCGATCTCGACGTTGCCCGTCGGCGCCACCTCCGCGCCAAGCGCCTGCGCGATCAGCTGCGCACCGAGGCAGATGCCGAGCGTCGGCTTGCGCAAGGCCAGTCGTGACGCGATAGCCGCGCGCTCGCCATTGAGGAACGGATAGCGCTCCGCTTCATAGACGCCGATCGGCCCACCCAGCACCACCACCAGCGCGGCCGCATCCAGCAAACCCTCGTCGATGCTGTCGATACCCGCTTCCAGGTAGCGCAACGCGTAGCCGCGCTCCACCAGCAATGGTGCAAGCAGGCCCAGATCCTCGAAAGCGAGGTGGCGAACGACCAAGGCGGTGCGCGGCATACGGCTACCCATGAGTATCTCGGCGGAAACCTGGCCAGAGACCAGCTTAACGCGCGCAGCGCCGACCGCGGCGGCCGGCAGAGCTTCATCCCCGCTTTCTAGAAGTCTGCCGTAATGAGCGAGAGCGCCCTCATCTGCCTGGAGAGATTGAACAATCGCAGCTTGGGGCACTTCGCGTCGGCATTCTCGCGCTTTTCCTGCCTGGACGATGACGACGAGCTGCAGTCTGCAAAGTCGAATGGACCGTAGTAGCGCATCGCGTGCTCTATCCCCACCGTAGCCTCCGTGGATAGCGCGTAGACATCGCTGCAGCTGCCGCCGGCGGCCCCTCCTTCATCGATGTCTCCGACGGGCGGCGTGCATCGGCCCGATGATGTAGCCGTGCCGTCGTCGGGCCAGATGATCGGGTAGGGATTCGGATTGGAAGTCCGGGTGTCGTCATGGCCCACCCAGTTTGTATTGTCTCGATGCTCCCCTTCGACGAGTCGCACCGTTCCATCAGGCCGCGATACAAGACGCACTTGAACGCTCGATTGAATCATGGCGGGAGCGATGCCCTGGGTAGCAACCAGATTCTCCGAACTCTCCAACGGCAGAAGAAGCCGGACGTTATGCATCAGGGAGCGATGAGATCCGGCGGTTCCGGCCAGTGTCTGCTGCTGGAAGAAGTACCGAATACTCGGGTTAACTTCATAGTAGGTGCGATCGGCGGAGATTCTGTAGATGTAACCGATGGGCCGTTCCGACGTATAACGGAGCGATGTCTCCGCGTGATATCGGGCGTTCTGGTAGCTCGCGGTCACGGTTACAAAACCTGTCATCAATCTGTTGCCGCTGATGTGGTTCAGCAGATTGAGATCATTGCCCAATGCCTGAAATCCGTCGGAGAAAATGCGCCCGGGCGGCCTGGAAGAGTAAATGTACACATAGTGCGTTTGCGCATAAGCATCCGGCGCGAGCGTCGCCATCGGAAGCAGCAGCAGGACGGCAATCCGGCGCAGGCAGATCATGGCCACGGCTGAGAACTTCATGGCGATTACCCCATCGGTTCAATGAAAAATATGCACCCTCGGGTCGACCGATGCCGGGGCCTGTTTACGACGATGCAGCGCTATCTGCGCTGTCCATAGGGAGGCCAGTAAGCTTTTTGTTCCGCTCCCACATCCACCTTGGTGAGGTGATTCACCTCGTCGCCGGCGGCTCTTTCCGCGACAACGGCGACGGGCGATCCGCTCAGGTAGGCGCTAAGCAAAGCAGCGCAGCTGGAGCGATCCTGGACCTGGTGATAGCCGTTGCTACGGGGTAGGTCACCATCGATCGCCACAAAGCAGGAACCACCGCCCCTGGTCAGCGCATAGCCGCCGACGGGACCATACAAACCGTACTCGCCACGGGTAGCGCCGTGATCATGGTAGGGCGGCCAGTACGTCGCCTCGCTCCGCCTTGCTTCGAGATCCGTGATTTCGCTGGCGGCGGATCCGCTGGAGATCGCCTTGGCTGAGATCGCGCTCCGCGATACATAGGCTGCGAGAGCGAACTTGCACATCCGCTGGTCACTGACCAGGTGATACGCATCGCGATAGCGCAGGTCCGACGTGGCAATCGCAATCTGGCAGGAGGACTTCTTCTGCGCCATATAGCCGGATACGTAACCTCGCATGGCGTACTTCCGCGCGGCCGCCTGAGCATCGGCCACGGGAAGGACATGCGGCCTGTCATTGCGCTTCAGTTCGATCGACTTCAGTCGTGGAACGATCGGAAAGCGATCGATCTGTCCCGCCGCCTTCACCGGCTCGCGAAGCAGATAAGCCACCTGCGCCGTGGTGCAGATGCCGGCATCATCGATACGTTGATAGATTCTGCTGAACGATGCTTTCGAGTCCTGGATCGCGACGTAGCAGAAGCCCCGATGCTTTGAGAGCGGATGGTCTTTGTCGGCGAACCCGATAATCCTGCCTTCCAGAGTGTAATCAGCAGCGTTGGCGTAACCCATCGGCACGAGCGCCAGCGCGAGAAACCAGGTTTTCATCGTCGATTCCTTACGCAATTATTGATCCGCTCGTTGGCGCTAGCGTAGATCGTCATACCAGCGCGGCTCGCCGGATGGATTGAGGTTCACCGCGGTGATCCGATTCATGCGCCTACCTCTATCAGCCTGGACCGATATGGTCTGCTTCCCTTCCAGATAGGCGCCGAGCAGCGCCATGCATTTACCCCGGTCCTTCACCTCGTGATACCCGTTGGCTTGGGGTGCGGAACTGTTGAGGGCTACGAAGCACGACTTGCTGTTGCTGACCAGCGCATAGCCGTTGACCGTGCCGGCCATGCCGTAATGATCGGCAACGTTGCCACCGCGATAAGGCGGCCAGTACGGATCATCGCCGCGGGTTACCGCCAGGCCTTCGACATCATTGGGTCTGTCGTTGCCAGGCGCGACGGTCGCGCTCACCAGGACTTCTTCGCCGCTGAACTTGTAGATCAGGCGGGCGACGTTGCACATCTGCGCGTCGCCCACATAGTGGTAACCGTCGCTGTAGTAGCTATCGGAGGGCGCGGTAACGGCGATATGGCAGGTGCCGGCGCGTTCGGTCACATAACCGGAGATCGGCCCTTTGATTTCGTAGGACTGCGCGAAGGCCCGTCCGCAGCAGGCAACAGCAAGCAGAAGGACCGGCAAGGCCCGTGTGTTCTTCATGGCTATGCTCCTGATGGATAGCGGACGCAAGAGCGACTGAAACCGCCCTGTCCTTCGATGCCACTGCAACGAGCGGGCATCGTCTATCGGGCGTGGCGTGGCGAATCCGCTGCGAACGTCCGGGCTGAAGTTGAAGGAGCGAACACCTGGACGGTGATCGCATCGCGCTTCAATGGCACACCGATAAAGCTTACAGATGCCTATGCCATGCGCAATGGCAAGGAAGACGCAGAACCTCCAAAGAAGGTTCTAATCTGCCGCGACCTGCTTCGAGGTGCTTCCACGCACCGCGCCTGGCGGTCTTCCCACCACACGCTTGAACGCTCGACTGAAAGCCGCCAGCGAACCATAGCCCAGCTTGTAAGCCACGCTCTCGATCGGCTCGCGCTCGCGCGCGATCCACTGCGCGGCGAGGCGCATGCGCAACTCCGTGAGATAGCGCAGCGGGGTCATGCCGGTGACGGCGAGAAAGCGTTCGGCGAACACGGAGCGCGAGCTGTCCATCTGCGCGGCCAGCTCCGCCACGGTCCAGTTGCGGCCCGGATCGCGATGCAAGGCCACCAGCACCTTGCCCAGGCGCGGATCGCGCAGCGCTTCCACCCAGCCGGTGGCATCGCCGCAGCCGCATTCGACCCAGCCGCGCACGATAAACGCCGACACCACATCGGCCAGCCGCGCCAGGATGCCGGCGGAACCGGCGCGCGGCGCCAGCGATTCGCGTTCCATCGCATCGAGCATCGCGCGCAGCTCCGGATTGCGATCGAGCAGCGTGCCGACCAGCATCACCTCGGGCATCGCCGCCACCAGCGATTGCATGCCGCCGAGATCGAACTCCATGCAGCCGCTGAAGACCAGTGCGCGGTCCGCGCGATGCGCATTGCCGTCCGCGCAGCCGCGCACGGTGGCGCACAGGTCGGTGCTGCCCAGCGTGGATACGTCCTTGCAGGGCTGCTCCGGCTCGGGATGGGACAACAGATGATGCGCGCCGCCGCGCGGCAGCAGCACCGCCGCGCTGGTGTCCAGCTGATGGATCACCCCGCCGGGGCTGCGCAGATACACCGGTCCGCGCGCGACGAAATGGAACTGCGCGCGCCCCGGCTCCTCGCCGAAGGCCAGTCCGAAGGGCGGCGCCACTTCGATGCGGCGGTACTGCACGCCGACCAGGCGCATGCCCAGCAGCAGCTCGCTGGCGAGGTCGTGCGGGGTGGCGCTGAGCGGGGTATCCATGGCGATCCGGACGATCGATCAATCTAAGAGGATTCGGCATCATAGACCGTCCGGCCGTACTTTCCTACGCTGCGCCTCCCCTGGACAGCTCAAAGCGGTACGCCCGATGGATGGAAGCATGCAATCGATGACACCTGGCACCTCGCGCGCGGAGCCGGCCTGGGGTGCGGTGTTCTCGCTGACGCTGGGCGTGTTCGGCCTGGTCACGGCCGAGTTTCTGCCAGCCAGCCTGTTGACGCCGATGGCGGCGAGCCTCGGGGTCACCGAAGGCATCGCCGGTCAGGCGGTGACCGCTACGGCGGTGGTGGCGATGGTGACCAGCCTGCTGATCGCCACGGCGACGCGGAAGATCGATCGGCGCTGGGTGCTGATCGCGTTCTCGGTCCTGCTGATCATCTCCAACCTGCTGGTCGCGTTCGCGCCCAATCTGGTCGCGGTACTGGCCGGACGTGTGCTGCTGGGCATCGCCATCGGCGGCTTCTGGACCATGTCGGCGGCCACCGCGATGCGATTGGTGCCGGAGGCGATGGTGCCGCGCGCGCTGTCGCTGATGTTCAGCGGCGTCTCGCTGGCCACTATCGCGGCGGCGCCGATGGGCAGTTACTTCGGCGCGCTGATCGGTTGGCGCAATGTGTTTCTGCTGGCGGTGGCGCTGGGCGTGCTGGCGCTGGTGTGGCAACTGGTCACGTTGCCGCGCATGGCGCCGTCCGGCTCCACCCGTCTGCGCACCCTGCTCGACGTGCTGCAGCGGCCCGGCATGAGCCGCGGCATGCTGGCCTGCACCCTGGTGTTCACCGGGCACTTCGCGTTCTTCACTTATCTGCGGCCGTTTCTGGAAACCGTCACCGGGGTGGGCGTGAGCGGACTGTCCGCGATCCTGCTCGGCTTCGGCGTCGCCAACTTCCTCGGCACCTCGCTCGCCGGCCTGGTGCTGGAACGCAATCTGCGCGCGATGCTGCTGGGCATGCCGCTGCTGATGGGCATCGTCGCGATCGGCCTGGTCACCCTGGGCCGCCTGCCGCTCGCGCATGCGGTGCTGGTGGCGCTGTGGGGCATGGCCTTCGGCGGCGTGCCGGTGGCGTGGTCGACCTGGATCACGCGCACGGTGCCGGACCAGGCGGAGAGCGGCGGCGGCCTGATCGTGGCGGCAGTGCAGCTGGCGATCAGCCTGGGCGCGGCGATCGGCGGCGTGATCTTCGATGCCGGCGGCGCGCGCGGCGTGTTCGCCGGCAGTGCGCTGGTGCTGTTCGGCGCCGTGGCAATCATCGTGGCGCGCTTTCGCGCTCCGGCCGCCGCAACGCCGTAAAAACAGAAGGGGCGCCGCAGCGCCCCTTCCGTCCCTCCCACGTTCGCTCGCTGATCAGAGCGCGTAGTACATCTGGAATTCCAGCGGATGCGTGCTGGCGCGGTAGCGGGTGACTTCCTGCATCTTCAGCGCGATGTACGCATCGATGAAGTCGTCGGTGAACACGCCGCCGGCCTTGAGGAAGTCGCGGTCCTTGTCGAGCGCGTTGAGCGCTTCGTCGAGGCTGGCGCAGACCTGCGGGATGTTCTTCTCTTCTTCCGGCGGCAGGTCGTACAGATCCTTGTCGGCCGGCGCGCCCGGGTCGATCTTGTTGATGATGCCGTCCAGGCCGGCCATCATCAGCGCGGTGAACACCAGGTAGCCGGAGTTCATCGGATCGGGGAAGCGCACTTCGATGCGGCGGCCCTTCGGGTTGGACACATACGGGATGCGGCAGCTCGCCGAGCGGTTGCGCGCCGAGTAGGCCAGCATCACCGGCGCTTCGAAGCCCGGCACCAGGCGCTTGTAGCTGTTGGTGGTGGAGTTGGCGAAGGCGTTGATCGCCTTGGCGTGCTTGAAGATGCCGCCGATGTACCACAGCGCGGTCTGGCTCAGGCCGCCGTACAGATCGCCGGCGAACAGGTTCTTGCCGTCCTTCGCCAGCGACTGGTGCACGTGCATGCCGCTGCCGTTGTCGCCGACGATCGGCTTGGGCATGAAGGTGGCGGTCTTGCCGTTCTGGTGCGCCACGTTCTTGATGACGTACTTCATGGTCATCAGCTCGTCGGCCTTCTGCACCAGCGTGTTGAACTTCACGCCGATCTCGCACTGGCCCGCGTTGGCCACTTCATGGTGGTGCACTTCCACCACCTGGCCCAGCGACTCCAGCACCTTGCACATGTCGGCGCGCAGGTCGCCCAGCGAGTCGACCGGGCTGACCGGGAAGTAGCCGCCCTTCACGCCCGGACGGTGGCCGGTGTTGTTGTCTTCGTACTTGTAGCGCGACGACCACGAGGCTTCTTCGGAGCCGATTTCGTAGAACACGCGGCCCATGTCGTTCTGCCAGCGCACGGAATCGAAGATGAAGAATTCCGGCTCCGGACCGAAGAAGGCGGTGTCGGCGATGCCGGTGGACTTCAGGAAGGCCTCGCCGCGCTTGGCGATCGAGCGCGGGTCGCGGCCATAGGCCTGCATGGTGCTGGGCTCGAGCACGTCGCAGTGCAGGACCAGCTGGGTGTGGCCGCTGAACGGATCGAGGTAGGCCGTGTCCGGGTCGGGCAGCAGGATCATGTCCGACTCGTTGATGCCCTTCCAGCCGGCGATCGAGGAACCGTCGAACATCTTGCCGTCCTCGAAGGTCGACTCGTCGATGGTGTGCGCCGGGAACGTGACGTGGTGGTGCTTGCCGAGCATGTCGGCGAAACGCAGG
>Ga0105240_10005160_pt1 | contig 19533 bp, 13 predicted proteins | sample KBSC54metaG_FD_80426 | JGI IMG/M metagenome (GOLD analysis project Ga0105240, IMG submission 80426) | Corn rhizosphere microbial communities from Kellogg Biological Station, Michigan, USA - KBS C5-4 metaG | ecosystem: Host-associated > Plants > Roots > Rhizosphere > Soil | place: Michigan, USA... | reverse complement strand
CGGCCAGCAGGACATCTTCGCGCTGGACGCGAAAACCGGCAATCTGATTTGGGAATATCGCTCGCCAGCCGATCCCAAAACGCCCGATAATCGAGCCAAACGCGGCGTGGGCCTGGGCGGTGGCATGGTTTTCGGCGTCGAGATGGACGTCCGTCATCTGGCACCGGAGCCGGGCGCAAAGCAGGATCGTATCGAGCCGGTAACGCGGCTGATGGGTCTGGATCAAAAAACCGGAAAAGTATTGTGGAAGCACGAACTCGGCGAGGATGTTCCCAAGACTTTCCGCAAGTACATCACCGCGCCGCCGCTCTATTACAAAGGTCTGGTATACATGAGCATCTCGGGGGGCGATGGCGGGCTGCGCGGGCGGTTAACCGCGCACGATGCCAAGACTGGCGCCGAGAAGTGGCGCTGGTGGGCGGTTCCCGCACCGGGCGAACCCGGCAGCGAGACCTGGGAAGGCGACTCTTGGAAGACCGGCGGCGGCGCCATGTGGGTGCAGCCCGCGCTCGACCCGGATCTCGGCGTGATCTACGTGAACACCGGCAATCCGTGGCCGGACTACAACGGCTCAACGCGCGGCGGTGACAATCTGTTCACGTGTTCGGTGGTGGCGCTGGACGCGATTACCGGCAAGTATCTGTGGCATTACCAGGCCGTGCATCACGATTTGTGGGATTTCGACATGGCGACGCCGCTGATCCTGTTCGATCAGGTTTATAACGGCCAGATGCGCAAGGCGCTGGCCGCGCATTCGAAGCAAGGCTGGGTCTACATTCTGGATCGCACCACCGGCAAGCCGCTGCTGCCGATCGAAGAAAAGCCCGTGCCGCAGGAGCCGCGTCAGAAGTCGGCCGCGACACAGCCGATTCCGTCCGGCGATCCTACGGCTCCGCAGTGCGCCGAACCCGTCAAGGATTACGCTCGCGGCTGCATGTTTACAGCTCATTGGAGCGACACGAAAATCGCGCAGCCGTCGGCCGCGGGCGATTGGGCTCCGGGTGCCTACAATCCCCAGACCGGCTATTTGTTCTTCGCCACCGAAGTGGCGACGCGCAAGTTTAGCACTGTCTCACGCAACTCGATTGCCGGCACGCGCGAGTACGGCTTGATCACCGCGCTCGATTCGCGCACCAACAAACAAGTGTGGCAAAAGGAAGTCCCGTACCCGGCGGGTTTCGGCAGCGGACTGCTGGCAACGGCGGGTGGTCTCGTGTTCCACGGGGGCACCGATGGTTTCTTTCGCGCATTCGATTCCCGCACAGGCGAAGAATTGTGGCGCTTTCAAACCGGCTTCGGAGCCGATGCGCCGGCGGCCACCTACCAAATCGACGGCGAACAATATGTCGCGATCGCAGCCGGCGGGAGCCGTGATGGTTATAAGGAAGCGCGAGGCGATCTGGTGTGGAGTTTCAAACTCGGCGGGAAATTGAACCCGCTAAACGGACCCCCAGCGCCGCGGACCGTCATCGTTACGGAATCGGTACCGAACCGCCCCGCAGAGTAGGGGGCAAACGTGTATGACCAATCTAAAGCCTGTTGACGTGGCCATTATCGGCGGTGGCTGGAGCGGCCTCGCCATGGCCAAAGAGCTCACCACGCGTACCGGACAAACCGTGGTGGTGCTGGAGCGCGGCATCCCCCGCAAGACCGCCGACTACGCCATGGACATGGACGAACTCGACTACGCGGTTCGCTTGCGAATGATGCAGAACATCGCCGATGAAACCATCACGCATCGGCACTCGCCGCGCGAGACGGCGGTTCCCGTGCGCCAGTATGGATCTTTTTTACCCGGTTCCGGCGTAGGCGGCGCGGGTGAGCACTGGAACGGCGCGGCGTGGCGCTTTCTGCCGGATGTGTTCACGCTGCGCTCGCACCTGAACCAAAAGCACGGGGCAGGGAAGCTGCCCGCCGATCTCGCGGTCGCGGATTGGGGCGTTACCTACGACCAGCTCGAACCGCACTACTGGCATGGCGAACAGATGCTGGGTGTCAGCGGCAAGGCCGGTAATCTGCGGGGCAAGATCGTCGAAGGCGGAAATCCTTTCGAGGGCCCGCGCCAAAATGAGTATCCGACGCCGCCTCTCAAGGACTCCTATTATTCAACGCTGTTCGCCGAAGCCGCCAAAAAACTGGGCTATCATCCGCACACCCAACCCGCGTGCAATTTGAGCCAGACTTACAAGAATCCCGACGGCGTCACGCGCCCGGCCTGCGCCTACTGCGGTTATTGCGAGCGCTTCGGCTGCATGATCGGCGCGAAAGCGCAGCCATCTAACACGCTGCTGCCGGTGCTCGCGCAGCGTAAGAACTTTGAGCTGCGCACCGACGCCTGGGTGCACCGTATCGTGCACAAGGACGGCCACGCTACCGGTGTCGAATATACCGCAGCCAACGGCGAACAATTCTTCCAGCCCGCCGGGATTGTCGTGGTGGCCACTTTCACGTTGAACAACACTCGCCTGCTGTATCTTTCAAAGATCGGAACGCCTTACGACTTTTCCACCGGCAAAGGCACACTCGGCCGAAACCTCACGCATCAGGCCGAAGGCACAACGCGCATTTACTTTGACAAGCCGCTTAATTCCTTCATGGGTACCGGAGCCCTGAGCATGCGCCTCTCGGACTTCGACGGCGACCATGGCTTCACGGGCTCCGAAGGCCTGCTGCGCGGCGGCATGATTTGCTCCAATAGCTTCGGCAACCGTCCCATCGGTAGTTTCGACGCGGCGCCGCGTGGATCGTCGAAGAGCAATTGGGGCTCGGAGTGGAAGGCCGCCGCGCTCAAAGTGCGCGATCACAACGCCGGCATCAGTTTGTCAGGCGAACATCTTGCTTACCGTCACAATTTCATCGATCTGGACCCGACCTATACCGACAAATTCGGCGATCCGCTGCTGCGCTTCACTCTAGATTGGACCGAGCACGAGTACCGCCAGCGCGCCTTCGCCGATGAAATCGCCCGTAAAATCGCACGCGCTATGGGCGCAACCGCCGACGATACCCCGCCGTCACGCGGGAAATACAACGTCGTTAACTATCAGACCACGCATATTCAGGGCGGAGCCATTATGGGCGCGTCGCCTGAAACCAGCGTGGTGAATCCGCATCTGCAGCACTGGAACGTGCCGAACTTGTGGGTCATCGGCGCCTCGGCATTCCCGCAAAATGCCTCGCATAACCCGACGCTCACCGTGCTTGCGCTCACCTATTGGGCGGCCGATGCGATGATCAACCGGTATTTGAAGAATCCCGGTAAGCTGGCCTGAAAAGGGTACAAATTATTATTCACTTGGCGAGTGCGATTGATAGCTTGGAATCCGACTCCGAGTTGCGAGGGAACCCTCTCAACGACAACCTCGCGCTTGCTGTCATTCGCGATACATGACAGGATGGACTGATCTGGAAGCGAGGCTGCTCTCATGACCAATCTCAAACCCGTGGATATCGCCGTCATCGGCGGTGGCTGGACCGGTCTTCTAATGGCGAAGGAAATCACCGCGAAGACCTCGCAATCGGTCGCTGTTTTCGAGCGCGGCATTCCGCGCCAGACGGCGGACTACGCGGTGACCATGGACGAGCTCGACTACAACATCCGTCTGCGCATGATGCAGAACACCGCGGAGGAAACCATCACGCACCGCCATTCGCTCAAGGACACGGCGGTTCCGGTGCGTCAGCACGGCTCGTTTCATCCGGGTACCGGCGTGGGGGGCGCGGGAGAACACTGGGGCGGCGCGTCGTTTCGCTTTCTGCCGGATGTTTTTAAGCTGCGCACCCATCTGACCGAGAAGCACGGCGCGGCCAAATTGCCCGAGGACTTGGCGGTTCAGGACTGGGCGGTTACGTATGACGAGCTCGAACCACTCTACTGGAAGTCCGAACAGTTAATGGGCATCAGCGGCAAAGCCGGCAACCTGCGCGGCCAGAAGATTGACGGCGGGAATGTCTTCGAGGGCCCGCGCCAGCAGGAATATCCCACGCCGCCGCTAAAGCACTCTTATGCGTCGAGCATGTTTGAAGCGGCCGTGCGTAAGTTGGGCTACCATCCGTATCCCACGCCTGCGGCAAACTTGAGTGAATCGTACAAAAATCCCGATGGCATCACGCGTCCCGGCTGCGCCTATTGCGGCCACTGTCAGCGCTACGGCTGCATGATCGGCGCGAAGGCGCAACCGACCAACACGCTGCTGCCGGTGCTCGCCACGCGCAAGAATTTCACGTTGCGTACGGGAAGCTGGGTCCGGCGCATCGTGCATAAGGACGGCCGCGCCACCGGTATCCAATTCACCGACGCGAGCGGCGAGGAGTTCTTTCAGCCCGCCGCCACCGTCATTCTGGCGTCCTTCACATTAAACAACACGCGGCTGCTCGCACTTTCGAAAATCGGCAAGCCTTACGACCCCGCCGCTCGTACCGGCACGCTGGGACGCAATCTCACGCATCAGGTGCAGGTGGCCACGCGTGCCTTTTTCGACAAGCCGCTGAATGCTTTCATGGGCGCAGGCGAGCTTGGCTCTCGCATTTCGGATTTCGACGGCGACATTGGGCTCATGGGCGCTGAAGACGGGCTGCTGCGCGTGGGTATGATCGCGGTGAGCAGCAATGGCGATGGCCCGATAGGGTCGTTCGGCGCCATGCCGCGGGGCGCCAGCAAATCCAATTGGGGGCCGGAGTGGAAGAAGGCGGCGCTCGCCTGGAAAGATCACTCGGCTTCCATCAGCATGGCGGGCGAACACCTAGCCTATCGCCAGAATTATATGGATCTGGATCCCACCTATACGGATAAATTCGGCGACCCGCTGCTGCGCTTCACCCTGGATTGGACCGATCACGAATTCAAGCAGCGCGAGTTCGCGGCGCGGATTCAGGCCAAGATCGCGCGGGAGATGGGTGCGAAGTTCGATGAAGGTCCGCCCACTCGCGCGCATTACAACGTAATCAATTACCAGTCGACGCATATCCAGGGCGGGGCTGTGATGGGAACCTCGCCCGAAAATAGCGTGGTCAACCGTTACTTGCAGCATTGGGACGTGCCCAATCTATTCGTAGTGGGAGCTTCCGCCTTTCCCCAGAATGCCGCGCCGAATCCGACCTTGACCGTGCTGGCCTTAACCTATCTGTCAGTCGACGCGATGATCCATCAATACTTTAAGCATCCGGAGAAACTCATATGAAACGCAGAGAGTTCCTGACCGTACCCGCCGCTGCGCTGGGAGGCACGTTGCTCTATACTTTGGCGGGCGAGCCTTTCCGATTGCAAGCCCAGAACGGTACGGTGAAAGTGCCGCTCCGCTTCTTCACCGCCGATGAGGCGCGCGTGGTAACCGCCGCCTGCGAGCGTATCTTCCCGAGTGATGCCACTGGCCCCGGCGCTACCGAGGCCGGCGTAGTGATCTTTATCGATCGCCAGCTCGCCGGGCCGTACGGGCGCGACAAGTATCGGTACACCAAGGGGCCCTGGGTTCAGTCCGTTCCCGAGCACGGCTATCAGGGAAAGGAAAACCCACAGGAGACCTATCGCCAGGGCATCAAAGATCTCGGCAACTTCGCCAGCTTCACCGTTGACGAACAGATCAAGAAGCTGACGGCCATCGAACGTACCCACTTCTTCCAACTCCTGCGCACGCATACCATCGAAGGCATGTTCAGTGACCCGATGCATGGCGGCAACGCCGGACTGATTGGTTGGCAATTGGTGGGCTATCCCGGACCCCAAATGAGCTACCGCAACGAAATCGACAAACACTTTGGACAGCCTTGGCGCCCTAAGCCGGCTAGCTTGGAACAAGTTATGGGACGGCCCGGAAAACCCTGGGAGGACGAGAAGGGCTAGCTTCCAGGGGGCCAAGTATGGTAATCTCGATAGGGAAGGAGGCCTATGTCGATCGCCGATGTGTTGACTGAGCAACAACTCGTGGAGCAAGAATACGATAGGGTCGTTCGCGAGGACATTGAGCTATTTCGGACGCAGGCCGCATTAAGAACCGCAGGGAAAATCAGCGACGATGAGTTGCGTCCTCAGCGCCTCCGCCGCGGCGTCTATGGGCAGCGTCAGCCTGACGTCCATATGATCCGCACCAAGGTGCCGGGAGGGCGGCTGACTTCAGACCAGATGCGCCAGTTGGCACGCGTCGCTGACGAGTTTGGAGGCGGCAAGGCTCATCTCACCACGCGTCAGAACGTTCAATATCATTTCGTGCCATTGCCGCGCGTGGCCGATTTATTAAGCATGCTGGCCGACGCGCGCCTGACCACGCGCGAAGCCTGCTACAACACCGTCCGCAACGTAACCGCTTGCCCGCTGGCGGGGATTCACCCCGAAGAGCCGTTTGACGTGCAGCCGTATGCCCGCCGCGTCGCATTCGCATTCCTGCACAAGGAACTTACCGACAGCATGCCGCGCAAATTCAAGATCGCCTTTGCGGGTTGCCCTGAAGACTGCATTGCCACCGCTGTCAATGACGTGGGGCTGCGCGCGATGATCCGCGATGGCGTGAAGGGTTTCCGCATGACCGTGGCCGGAGGCCTGGGACCTCTGCCGACGGAATCGAAAGTTCTGCACGAATTTGTTCCGGCGGACGATCTGGTACGGCGTATTGAAGCGGTGCTGCGGGTCTTCAACGTGTACGGCAATCGTAAGAACAAGAATAAAGCGCGCTTGAAATTCGTGATGCGCGAGCGCGGCTTTGAATGGCTGCGCGACACCATTGAAGAACAGTATCAGGAAATATTGAGGAACGGCGGCATCCCGATGCCGGACCAAGTGCCGGAAAACTTCGGCGGTTTCAAATCTCTGAGCCCGCCGCTCGCGTCGGGCGATTTGCTCCCGGTGTGGGAGCCGTCATCGCCGGCCTTCGCCGAGTGGCGCAAGACCAATGTGCGCACGCAGAAGCAGAAGGGCTACTCGATCGTCACTGTCACCACGCCGCGAGGCAATCTGACCGGCCACCAGATGCGTGGCTTGGCCGACATCGCGGATCGGGCCGGGGACGGGTTGCTGCGCTTCTCAATGATCCAGAATGTGATTTTCGGTTGGGTTCCCGATGGCGCGCTGAAACGTGTCTACGGTGCACTCGCTAAATTGAATTTAACCGAGGGCGGAGCCGATGAAATCACCGACGTGATTACCTGCCCGGGCGCGTATAGCTGCAACCTGGGAATTACCAAGGCCATGGGTTTGGGCGAAGGGCTGCAAAGCGTGCTGCAAAAGCAGACCGATCCAGCAATCCGCCGGCTGCGCATTAACGTGAGCGGCTGTCCGAATTCCTGCGGCCAGCATTGGATCGGCGACATCGGCTTCTACGGGAACGCCCGCAAGCTGGATGCTCCCGAAGGCGGCAAAAAGGAAGTTCCCTACTACCAAATGCTGTTGGGCGGCTCCAGTCATGAGTTTGGCCTAGCGGTGCAGAGCATACCGGCACGGCTGGCTCCTGCCGCTGTGGGCAGGGTCCTGGAGCACTTTAAGCAGAACCGCGAGGAAGGCGAGGCGTTCCGCGCTTATGTTCTGCGCTTCAAGGTCGAAACTTTTCGACAACTCACTGCAGATTTAACCAAGCCGCCGCTCGATGACCCCGAGACGTTCCGTGACTGGGGCGATGACCTCGAATACAGCTTGAAGCTCGGACGGGGCGAGTGCGCCGCGTAACGAGCTCTTAACCAAAACAAGAAGCCCCGGAGTCCATCGGGACCCCGGGGCTAAGTTTTGTCCAGTCTCTTTTTTTGTTCTTAACTTCTCTTAGAACTCCGCGCGGTTTGGATGCGCACCGGCTCAGCCGTGGCGCCACTGGCGGCCGCCAGTTCCGGCATGCTTACGGAAGTATCCACCAGACGTGCCATTTCCTGTACTGGCAGGCCTTCGCATTCGCGGGCGAAGCGCAACACGTTCGCGCCGGGATCGTAGTCGACACGAATCCAGTCGCCGCCGCGAACTTGCTCGGTCGCGATCAGGTTCGATACCGGCTGCACCAGCAGGCGCTCGATGGCGCGTTTTAAATGGCGCGCACCATATTTAAGATCCGTGCCCTGGTCGAGCAGGTAATCTTTACTGGCGTCGGACACAGTGAACACGAACGCACGGTCAGCCGAAGTGTTAAAGATGCGTTGCTGAACTAAATTTAATTCGATGTCCAGCACCTTTCGCAGTTGCTCCGTGCCAAGCGGCTGGAAAGTTACGATCTTATCCAGACGGTTGATGAATTCCGGCGTGAACTTGCGCCGTGCGGCTTCCAAGCCCGATCGCGCCAGCTTCTCGCCCATACCGTCTTCCACTTCACCCGTGGCCATCTTGGCCCGTGCGGCGCCGGCGCCAAAACCCAGTTTCGGCGAAAGAAGGTTGCCCATTTCAGCCGCGCCGAGATTGCTGGTCATGAAGATCATGGCGCGGGAAAAATCCACTTTGCGATTGTCGCCGAGCGTCAGTGTGGCCTTGTCAAGGATGCCTAGCAGCAGGTTCCATAAGGCGTCAGACGCTTTCTCAATTTCATCGAACAGCACAAAACTGAGCTTCATGGTCTCCGAATGATACTGATTGAGAACTTCCTGAGACAGCAGCGGATGTGTCTCGCGGTGCCCCAGATATCCGGGAGGCGACCCAATCAGTTTCGCGATCTCGTGGCTGTGCTGAAACTCGGCGCAGTCGATCTTAATAACGGCGCGCGGATTCTTCAGTAGGGCTTCGGCGGTGGCTTCAACGATACGGGTTTTGCCCGAACCAGTCGGTCCCAGGAACAGAAAGTTCCCGATGGGGCGCCCGGGCGCGCTCATCCCCGTCAAATTCATTTGATAGATGTTAACGATTTGTTGAATCGCTTCATCCTGTCCGACAATCATCCGCCGCAGGCTGTTTTCGAGAGACACTGCTTCTCGCCCAGTTTTTCCGGGATCCAAAGGGATGTTAAGCCGTACCATATCAGCCACCTTCCTGGCACTTCTCAGGGGCCTTATTGCGCCCCCTTTCCACAAATCATCAGGCAATCCAAGTGCCATTTCTTTAGATGCTCCTAATATCGAGACGATTCGTCCTCTACCTTTAACTACGCTTCTAACTACGCTTCGGCTGAGCCGGCCGGATGTCGACCTGGCTAACCGTGGTCCTTGCAGGCATACGAAGCAGCATCCGCACTACTTCCGCAACGTCTTCCGGATGAACTTTCCAGTCTTCTCCGAGACCTGCGGCGCCGTAGTTGCCGCCAAATTCCGTCGCCACACTTCCCGGCATGACAGTACTCACGCGCACCTGGTCGTATCTCGTATCCAATAGCAGCGCTTCGCTAAAACCGTTCAAGCCGAATTTGGAAGCATTGTAGCCGGCGCCTCCGGCAAAGGCGTTTTTTCCGGCCAGACTGCTGATATTGACAATATGGCCCGCCCCTCGAGCCTCAAATCTAAACAAAGCTTCACGGGAACAATAAAATGCGCCACTCAGATTGGTGTGTATCATTTTGTCCCAGTCCTCCACCGCAAGACGAGACACTTTGGCGAACATACCGACGCCCGCGTTGTTGACCAGGACGTCGAGACCGCCCGCCTGGCGGTCGACGAACTCGAACAACGCGAGAACTTGTTCATGCTCACTTACATCGGCAGCTTTCCCCTTGACTTTACCTGCCCAGTTGGCGTCCATTTCGGAAACCGCCTGCGTGACCGAATCCGGCCGACGGCTGCAAACCACCACCAGGGCGCCTTCCTCGAGCAACATTTCGGCGATGGCGCGCCCGATTCCCCGAGTTCCGCCGGTAACCAGGCAAACCTTGTTTTCGAGGCTTATTCCAGACTTCGTAATGGCTTTCATGCTCTCAGCATACGAACCAATCCGGTTGAAGTGTCTGAAAGTGCGGCCAGACCCTCGGGGACGTAGAATGGTAGACAACGTGACAATAGCGGATTCCAGCATCTTCTGGCTGCGCGTAGCGGCATTGCTCTACGCGATCGGCCTGCTGCATTCGTTGCTGGCCATTCTGCGACGCTCCCAAGACTTCTACGGTTTTGCCCTAGGCGCATTTCGCGTGGGCGTGGTGCTGCACGGCGTGGCCCTTATTGAGTTGGCGATGGCCGAAGGCCGCCTGCCGGTCGAGGATTTCTACGGCACTATAAATCTGTGCGCTTTTCTCATAGCCCTGGCGTTCCTGTTCGTCGACTGGCGGTATCATTTCGCCAGTACTTCGGTGGCCTTGTTTCCGTTGGTCTTTCTGATGACGATGGTGGCGGGGATGCGGCAGCCGGTGTCGGCCTGGTCCGACGTGCGGGTGCGCGATGCCTGGCTGATCGTACATATTGTCCTGGTACTGGCGGGCTACGCAGCCTTGCTATTGACTGCGGTTTCCTCAGTGTTTTATCTGGTGCAAGAGCGCCGGCTTAAAACCAAGAAGAGCCAGACACTGCTGGAGAAATTGCCGCCGCTGGGCACGCTCGACGACCTGATCAGCAGCTCCATGGGATTCGGATTCGTCTTCATCACACTGGGCGTGGTTTTCGGTGTCATGTGGGCTTACATCGAACTTGGCACCAAGTGGGTGGGCAACGCCAGCATTTCACTTTCGTTCCTGACCTGGGGTCTGTGCCTGGCGATGATCTTCATGCGCGCCTCGGCCGGATGGCGCGGGCGCAAAGCCGCAGTGATGGCGCTGGTGGTGCTGGGCTGCGGCGCTTTGACGTGGGTGGCGCACGCAGGGCTGAGGCCCACGCTGATCCCATGAAACTGCTGATCACAGGCCTGAGCCATCACACCGCACCGGTGGAGGTGCGCGAGAAACTGGCGTTCGAGGAAAAGACGCTTCCCGAGGCTCTGGGCCGCTTGTGCCAGCGGCCGGGAATGGTCGAGGGCATGATTCTCTCGACCTGCAACCGCGTGGAAGTAGCGGTGACGGCGGAAGAACATAGCGACCCCACCCATTCCGTCGATCAGTTTCTGGCGGAAGCGCGCAGCGTCGAGCCCGCCTGGGTATCGCCCTATTTGTATCACTACAACGGACCGGACGCGGTCCGCCATATGTTCCGCGTGGCTTCGAGCCTCGACTCGATGATTGTGGGTGAGCCGCAGATCCTGGGGCAACTGAAGAATGCTTACGCGCTCGCCAAGGAACACGGCTCCGTGAGCGGGTTCCTGGACCTGGTAATGACCCGGGCTTTCAATGTCGCCAAGCGCGTGCGTACGGAAACCGAGATCGGATCGAGCGCAGTGTCGGTGAGTTATGCGGCGGTGGAACTGGCGCGTGATATTTTCGGATCGCTCTCGGGCAAGCGCGTGCTGCTGGTAGGGGCGGGGAAGATGGCGGAGTCCGCTGCCCGGCATTTGCGGCGGGCGGGAGTCTCTGACATCGTTGTAACCAACCGCACGCGTTCGCGGGCCGACGCGCTGGCCGAGGAGTTTCGCGGCCGCGTGATTGACTATGAAGAGATGACCGAGGCGCTGCCGGACGTGGATATTGTCATCGCCTCGAGCGCAGCGCCGCACTTCATCCTTACCAAGGATGTGATGCATGGCGTGATCAACCGCCGCCGGCACCGTCCCATGTTTCTGATCGACATCGCGGTGCCGCGCAACGTCGAACCTAGTGTGAATACGCTCGATGGGATTTTCGTCTATGACATCGACGATCTGGATCGGGTCGTCAAAGGGAACCTGACAGAGCGCATGAACGTGGCCGAGCAAGCCGAGGAGATCATCACCGAAGAAGTAGAGCGGATGATGCTGCGCCTGAAGACGCGTGAGGTCGCGCCGACCATTGTCAGTTTGCAGGAGCAGTTGGAGCAAGTGCGCATGTCCGAGATCGAAAGAGTGCGTGCGAAACTGGGCGTTCTGACGCCGCAGCAGCAGGAGGCGATCGAGGCCATGACGCGCGGCATCATCAATAAGATCGCGCACGCGCCGATCACCGAGATGCGGCGGAAAGCCAACGATCCCGAAGGCATCCAGCTCATTCACACCATCCGCAAGTTATTCAGGCTGGGAGAAGGGTAGAGCGCAGTGATCGTCATCGGATCGCGCGGGTCGCAACTCGCGCTGTGGCAGGCGCGGCACATATCCGCGTGCCTGGAGAAACTGGGCGTCGAGACGCGGCTCGAAATCATTAAAACTACCGGCGACAAGATCACCGATGTGCCGCTGGCGCAGGTGGGCGGCAAGGGCCTGTTCACCAAGGAAATTGAAGAGGCGCTGCTGGCCGGCGCCATCGATCTGGCGGTGCACAGCTTGAAGGACATGCCCACGGGCCTGCCGGCGGGGCTGACGCTGGCCGCGATTCCGGAGCGCGAAGACCCGCGGGATGCCTTGATCGGCAAACCGCTTGCGGAGCTGGGCGCCGGGGCGAAAGTGGGAACCAGTTCACTGCGGCGCGCAGCGCAGTTGCATGCGCTCGGCCGCGGTCTGGTGACTGAAAACCTGCGCGGTAACGTGGACACGCGGCTGCGCAAGCTCGACGAAGGGCACTACGATGCGATTGTTCTGGCGGCGGCGGGATTGCGGCGTCTGGGTTGGGCGGAGCGTATTCGTGAGCTGATCGATCCGGCAGTAATGTGCCCGGCGGCAGGGCAGGGGGCGCTGGCAATTGAAACGCGCGACGACGGCGGCGCGGCCTACCAGGTTGCCGGCAAGCTCAATCACCCGGCGACGAATGCAGCGGTGACGGCTGAACGTGCGCTGCTCCAGACGCTGGAAGGCGGATGCCAGGTGCCGATTGGGGCTCATGCGCGATTCGAAGGGCCGGTGCTTCATCTGATCGCGATGGTGGCCTCGCCCGATGGAGCGCGTATACTGCGCGACAGCGCTTCGGGAACCGGCGATCCGGCGGCGCTGGGCAGGGAACTGGGAGAGCGGCTGCTGGCCTCGGGTGCACGGGACATACTGGCGCCATGAAGGTTTATCTGGTGGGCGCCGGACCCGGCGATCCCGGTCTCATTACGGTCAAGGGCAGAAAGATTCTGGAGCGCGCCGATGCGATTCTCTACGACTATCTTGCCAACGAACGCCTGCTGGATTTGGCGCCCGCGCACGCCGAGCGCATTTATGTCGGCAAGAAGCGGGCAGCGCACGAAGCCACCCAGGAAGAAATCACCGCCATGCTGATCGACCGCGCGCGCCGGGGCCAAACGGTGGTGCGGCTCAAGGGCGGGGATCCGTTCATCTTCGGACGCGGCGGCGAGGAAATGGAGGCGCTGACGGCCGCCGGCATTCCCTTCGAGATCGTGCCGGGGGTAACCACGCCGCTCGGGTTGGCGGCTTACAGCGGCGTGCCGCTGACGCATCGCGAGCACACCTCGGCGGTGACGTTTGTCACCGGGCATAACGTCGCGGCGATTGACTGGAGCAAGGTAGGCGCGTCCGAGACCATTGTGCTGTTTATGGGGCTGGTGAATTTCCCGGCGATTGCGCAAGAGCTGATCCGGCATGGGCGTTCGCCCGATACGCCGGCGATGGTGGTGCGCTGGGCCACGCGCCCGGATCAACACACCATTGCGGGCACACTAGGGGATTTGGCGGCGCGCATCGAACAGGCGGGGCTGCGGCCTCCGGCAACCATTGTGATCGGCGAAGTGGTGGCGCTGCGCGAGCGCTTCAATTGGTTCGAGAAGCTCCCGCTGTTTGGACAACGCATTATTATCACGCGCGACCGGAGACAATCCTCAATGCTTGCGGAACCGCTCGAAGCTCTGGGCGCGGAAACTTTGTTCGTGCCGGTGATCGAGATTGCGGACGCAGCAGAATCCAGTTCGCTGGAGCAGGCGGTGCATAACCTCGCTTCCTACGACTGGCTGATCTTCACGAGTGCAAACGGTGTCCGGCATTTCGTCGAAGCCTTGGATCGTTCCGGCCGCGATCTGCGCTCTCTCAAAGCGAAGCTGTGCGTGATCGGTCCGGCGACGCGCGCGGCAGTGGAGGCGTTGCATCTGCGCGTCGACGTAATGCCGGATGAGTACGTGGCGGAGAGTTTGGTGAAGGCTCTCGCGGGTGAAGATCTGAAGGGCAAACGCATCTTATTGCCGCGCGCGGCGGTGGCGCGGGATTTGGTCCCCGTAACGCTGCGCGAACGCGGCGCAGTGGTGGATGTGGTCGAAGCCTATCGAACCATCACTCCGGTGGACGCGGCCGCGCGTGCCCGAGAGGCGCTGGCGCTTAAGCCGGACTGGGTCACCTTCACCAGTTCGTCGACCGTCAAGAATCTCCTGGCGGTAACCGGCAGGGAAGCCCTGCGTGGAATCAAAGTGGCTTCGATCGGCCCCATTACTTCCGCTACGGCACGTGAGGCCGGCTTGACGGTGGATGTCGAAGCTAACCCGCACACCATCGAAGGGCTGGTCCAGGCTATTTCGCGAACACGCGCTTCCCGCTGAGCCAGGTTTCTAGAATCGTCATCCGGCCGTGTTCGATACGGAAGCGAACCAGGTCGGCGCGCGCGCCGGGTTGAAGACCACGAAAGCGTCCGGGAACGCGGCCGACGCGCGCTGGGTTGGTCGACGCCATGGTCAGGGCGTGAGCCAGACTGACGACGCCGCGCGTCATAACATTGCCGATGGCGCGATCCATGCTCAAGCTCGATCCAGCCAGGCGCTCGCCGCCGCGCAGGGTGACGCGGTGGTCTTCTCTCAGTTCGACCGGGACGCCGCCTAGCATGTATGGTCCTGGCGGGCAGAGGGCGGGGGCGACGGCATCGGTCACCAGGATACTGCGGTCGACTCCCTTGGATTCAAGCGCGCGGCGCAGGAACGCGTCAGGAAGATGATGGAAATCGACGATGAAAGACGCCGCCAGGCGCGGCTCGGCAAGCTGATACCCTATGAAGTCTTCGGTACGCGTGGCGCTGCCGGCTCCATTGCCGAGGTGCGTCGAGAGCGTGGCTCCGGCGGCGACGGCATCGCGGATCTGTTGTGGAGTGGCCCGCGTGTGGCCAATGGCGGCGACTACACCCAATTCCGTGATCTGCTCGATATAGCGCGTGGCGCCGGGCCACTCGGGCGCGAGCGTGACCAGGCGCACGCGACCCTGCGCGGCCTCCTGCCATCGTTGGAACTCGGCGAAGTCGGGTGGGCGGACCCACTGCCTGGGATGCGCTCCCCGAGGGCCGTCCTCGGGTGATATATGCGGACCTTCGACGTGCAGGGCTTCAATCGCTTCTCCGTCGGTTAAGGATTCGCGCGCCGCAGCGAGATTGCGCAGCGCCAGGAGCATGTCCTCAGGCGCGCCGGTGATTACGGTGGGGAAGAATCGCGTGACGCCAGTCGAGAAGATGGCGGCGATGGCGCGATGGATGTCGTCGGGCAACACGGTGGGTGAGTTGAAGTCGACACCGGCAAAGCCGTTGACTTGCAAATCGATGAAGCCGGGCGCCAGGAAGACATCATCATCGCCGCCTCTGCTGCCCAGCAGCGGGTCCACGTTTTTGATGGTGGCGGCGAATTCGATTTCGATGCGCTCGCCCGAAACCGCGTTCTGTCCGCTACATTTCATCGGGATAGTGTTTTATGCACAGTATACCCACAGAAGCGCCTTCCTAACTCGGTGCAAGCAATTGGGAAACAACTGTTGAAAAAGACTGGATTGCTATAGCTAATCCTCGCGCGGCTTGGTACAAACGATATCAGATTTCTGCGCGGAACCGGTGAGTGTGTCAGTCTCGGGGGAGGTGGCCGCAAGCTGGTTTCCCGCGCGGAAGTTTTCCTCCGATTCCATCTCAAAAGGCGGTTCGCAGGCAGATGGCGCTCCGCCTTTTTTTGCTCGGCACTTTAACGGGCGCCGACCGGTTGCGTGACTGGCGTCAGCCAGCCGTGGGTGTCGGCCTTCTTTCCTTCGACGATCGCGAAAAATTCGCTCTGAATCTTTTCGGTAATGGGACCGCGGCGGCCTTTGCCGATCGTGATGCGGTCGACCGAACGAATCGGTGTGACTTCGGCGGCGGTACCGCTGAAAAACACTTCGTCGGCAATATAAAGCATTTCGCGCGGGACCAGTGTTTCCACCACCGGGATGCCCATCGAATGTGCCAACTGAATGACGGTGTCGCGCGTGATGCCGGGTAGCACGCTCGAGCCCAATGGCGGCGTGAGGATCTTGCCGTCGCGCACGACGAACACATTTTCGCCCGAGCCTTCGCTGACATACCCCGCGGAATCGAGTGCGATCCCTTCGGAATAGCCGTTAACCGAGGCTTCCATGCGGATCAATTGCGAGTTCATGTAATTGGCGCCGGCCTTCGACATTACTGGAAGCGTGTTGGGGGCCAGCCGGGTCCAGCTGGAGACGCACACATCGACGCCTTCCGACACAGCTTCGACGCCCAGGTAGCGGCCCCACTCCCAGCAGGCAATGTAGGTTTCAATTGGATTGTCTTTCGTGGCCAGTACGCCAACGCCACCATAGCCGCGGATGACCAGCGGGCGGATGTAACAGGATTCGAGCTTGTTGACGCGCACGATGTCGATCATGGCGGCCGAGAGTTCGTCGATGGAGAAGGGAATTTCCATGCGGTAAATCTTGGCGGAATCGTGCAGGCGGCGAGCGTGCTCGCGGAGACGGAAGATGCGCGGGCCGGCGTCGGTCGCATAGCAGCGGACGCCTTCAAACACCGAACTGCCATAGCTGGTTACGTGCGCAAGGACATGGATGGTAGCGTCGTTCCAGTCAACCATGCGGCCGTTATGCCAGATTTTTTCGGTGGCTTTAATCATGTTTCATTATATATCGGAGAGTTCGAAGAGTTCGAAATCGGACGGTTGCTCTCGAGTTGTCGAGAGTGCTTGCCCAGCCGCCTTCCTCTTTCCGGTCTCAATTTCAAGCGCGCGGCGCCCGCGTGCGAGAATATAGGGCAGTATTTCCGAACGTACGGAGATGCGATGCCCGCGATCGCGACGAGCAGTTAGATACAACCGGGTCCGCAGCTCCGCTTCTTAGTGTGAGGGCGAGTCGGGCGACCCGTCGGAGAGCTTCCGATAACAGATATTATGTCTACTTTAATCAAAAAGCTGCGGTTGGCAAGTACAAGCTATCGGTCGATCTAATTGCCAGCTTCCCTTCCTGACAATGTCTCATCGCTATCGGCGCTCCCTCCAATCCATAAAATCCACGATGAGTCTTCGTTCTTACATCATCCTCTTCGGCATGATGGTGATCTTGGTCTACGCGGCCAGTTTGCTGTGGGTGTTCCCCGGTGAGTTTCACCCGCTGACGCCTCACCACCCGGACGGATACGTGCCTGTCGGGTTGCTCTCACGGCCCGCGCTGGAGATCGCGTCGTGGCCGCGCCCTGTCATGGTTTTGTTCCTGCGAACGGCGGGATACCTGGGGGTGGAGCACGCGCTGGCGATGCCCATCGGGGCGCTGCTCGGCGCGGCCTTGCTGGCGCCGTTTGCCATTTGGCGATTTACCGGCGCATGGCCATCGCCAATTGCCGTGCTGGCGTATTTTGTCCTCTTGTTCACACATCCCCAGTTTTACTTTCACCATCGCCACGACGCAACGGCGGGGCTGGCAACACTCTTCCTGTTCCTTTCTTTGATGGCGGCGGTTTCGTGGCTGCGAGCTCCGGCGTGGAGCAGTTATGCCGGGACACTCGTCCTGACCGCACTGATGGCGCTCTCGAAGGAAACCTACGCTCTTTCCCTTCCCTTTCTGATGGTGGCACTCTGCCTGCTCAACTGGCGGAACAGCGGATGGAAGCGCACGCTGGCATTGGCCGGCGGCGTCTGCGCGGTGGAAGCTATCGCGTTCGGATACGACATTCTACGATTCCTGCATTTTACAGGCCCGCTAGACGCAAACTCGACCTACGCTCCCAATTTGCATCCCGCATCGATTCTCGCCGTCTTTTGGCACTTCTCCACGGATGCATTCTCTCCGTTTTCAGCGGCCTGTTGTGGCGTTGCGCTTCTCGCAGTGGGCGGACTTGCCTACCGCAAGGGAACGGCTGTGATTATGCCCGTGGCTTTTGTCGTAGCGGGCCTTCTGGCCCTGATACCGAACGCGACGATACCGCGGCATTACGACGGGCAATACGCCTGGAATGCAGCGCCTCTCGTTTTCGCTGTGGTCCTGTTTGTTCCGGTGGGCGAAAAGTTGTCCGCTCTGGCCAACGCCGTCGTACTCGTCCTCGCGCTGGTGTCCATTCGGGCCAATGCAGCGGTCTACGGGTCGACCGAGCAGCAGTGGCTACTGAGCCAGGAGCGCATAAATGCGCAGATCATCCGCGCACTGCCGGGGATCCGGGCTGGTACGGCCGGGGCGCATCGAATCCTGGTGTCCGGGCTCGGAGCCAGCTATCATCCTTGGGAGATGTCCGACTTCCTTCGGCAGTACTTTGGGCGTGACGTCGAGTGGGCGTTTGTCATTCAACGGACCCAGAACGAGAGTCTGAAGCCGAACATCGCCATGTTGAAATCCAGTTCGGTGCGTCTGGACGAATACGACGGTGCCGTGCGTTTCCAGGACAACGGCCAAGTGCGAGATGTGCTCGTGGGGCCTGCATTTCGGGCGGCGATTACGGAAACTCCGCAGGCTGTTTTGATCCCGTCGCTCCCTATGAAGCTGGCAGCGCTCCACGCCCAGCCGGATGATTCGACGTTGTTGCTCCAGGTCGGGGCCGAAGCTGTGAACTGGGGTGAGCCCGCGTGGGCGCTACCCTATTTACAACGTGCTTCGCAAAAAGATCCTTTGAATCCCTATCCTTGGTTCTTTATGGGACAGGCCAAGAGCGACCTGGAGAACTATGATTCCGCGCGGGCCGATTATGAGAAGGCAATTGCGACCGCAGGGCGCGATCAAAACCCGGCGTTTGCCGCAGCTCTGTCTACTTTGCCCGCCCATTGAGCCGCCGTTACAGTAGGTCATGGGTTACTTCAAACACCAGACTGCCATCGTCGAAACCGAGCACATCGGCGAAGGCACTCGCGTCTGGGCATACGCACATATCCTTCCAGGAGCTAGGGTGGGCTTGAACTGCAACATTTGCGATCACACCTTTCTCGAAAACGATGTCGTGGTCGGGGACCGCGTAACCATCAAATGTGGTGTTCAACTTTGGGACGGCCTGCGGGTGGCAGACGATGTCTTCATCGGGCCCAATGCGACGTTTACCAACGATCCGTTTCCGCGAAGCGGGCAGCACCTGGAGAAGTTCGCCCAGACCGTAATTCGCCGGGGCGCTTCGATTGGAGCGAACGCGACCATCCTCCCGGGTATCACTATTGGAGAGCGCGCAATGATCGGCGCTGGTGCCGTGGTCACCCATGACGTACCCCCGCATGCGAAGGTGGTTGGGAATCCCGCGCGCATTGTCGGTTACGTCGACGCGGCACCAGAGAGCGTGCCGGCGACGATCATCCCGGCACTGCCGGATCAGGAGGCAGCCCGTTTCGGAGACGTAACCGTTCGTCATCTGCCTCTGGTGGAGGATCTCCGTGGCAGTTTGTCCTACGGAGAAATGCAGCGGCACGTGCCTTTCGAGGTAAAGCGTTATTTTCTGGTGTTCGATGTGACCAACGAGAACATCCGCGGCGAGCACGCGCATCGCAAGCTACATCAGTTCTTGCTGTGCGTGGCCG